>VMHT01197078.1_pt1 | contig 12060 bp, 12 predicted proteins | sample 4693611 | NCBI WGS metagenome assembly VMHT01 (sample SAMN12280063, study PRJNA550983) | marine metagenome | isolation source: seawater sampled from same location over 5 years 0.02-0.2 micron viral filtrate | place: USA: collected off the coast of southern California halfway between the port... ...
AAAATATTAAATATGCACAGTTTGAATTAGCGTTTGCATTAGCAAATGATACTGATGCAATTATTGGAAGTAGTGGAACTGATGGTAATTTTTCTGAAGTGAAGTTAGGAGATATACAGGTTAAATATAATACTGATAGTCAGGGAAGTGGTGCTGTTAATAATGTATTTGATGTTTACCCGTGGTTACAAAGTTATCTTGGAGCATATATGCTAGGTGGAGCAGGTAGTTTTCAAATGAGGGTAGTTAGAGGATAATGGCAGGTCAACTAGATTCACTATTAAAGAATGTAGCTAAACAGATTGTTTCTGATTTAGGAAATTCTTTTGATTCTTCTATTGTTTATACAAAGAAAGCATCGGGAAGTTATAACACAAGCACAGGTGTTTACTCTACAAGTGATACGACTTACAGTATTAAAGCTCCTGTTGAGTTTGTTATTTCTACTGAAGATGATGGTAGAGAAAGAAGAGAAGCAAAAGTTTATATAACGCCTGATCTTATTGGCGATAGCCAACCTGATTTTCAAGATGAAGTTACATTAACTTATGCTGGATCTACAAGGGTAGGACAGATAGTTAATATAGATACAAGACAGGGTGGACAGACTTATCTGTTTACTTTATTAGTGAGATTTTGATGGGTAAACCTTTTACTAAAAATATAGATAAAATTGTTCCAGATTTAGAAGGAAATTTAGAAAGAGATTTAAATATTCTGGTACGAGCAATCATTACTGATTTATCTACAAAACAAAATAGCCCTGTTGATACTGGATTTTTTGCCTCAAGTTGGACAGCCAGTACGCAAAGACCTAGACCAGATCAGTCAAGAAAAGAATTTGCTCCGTGGAGTAATATAAAGCCATCAAGAAGTGGTACAGAAGCTTCAGGTGCAGTAGTTGAACCTAGATTTCTTAATACATTATCATTTAATTTCAAACCTTTTTCAAAAGTATTTGTTGGTAATAGGTCAGAATATGCAGCCAGAGCTTTAGCATCTCCTAGAAGCCAAGTACCTCAATATGTGCAAGGAAAATTAGGAAAATTAATTAGTCAAGTGTTTACAGATAAAAAACCAAAATTAGCTGTTGGTACATATGGTTCTGGAGTAAAATATGAATCTAAAGATAATGTAAGAGACTTAAAAGGTGTTGGTATATTTGGTGGTGCTGATGATGTATTTGTTGATTACATTGATCCATGACTTTAGTTAACACCAGAGCAGCTTTTGAAAAAGCAGTAACAGATGCAGTTGCAGCAGCAGATAATACTGTTGAGATGGTTTATGACAATATGGTTTATAAGACACCAGGAAAAACTAAAAAATATATTGTTATGTCTGTTGATTTTGCACAGGCAACAACACAAACACAGGGAGCATCACAAGATTTTTATTCTGGTGTTATTCAATGTAATATTTATGTTCCAAGAGGAAAAGGCAGTGCAACTTTATCTGCATTAGGCGAAGCTGTTATTGATGGTCTTACTTCTGTTAATGGTTCTGGTTATAGTGATACGTTTAGTTGTACTCCAAGAGTCCTTGATGTAGTTGGAGTAACACCAATAGAACGTGATGACTCTTCACATTTCTTAGGCTTAATATCTTGCCAATTTACTGCCAACGCTTAGTATAATGATGATAGCTATACATTAACATGACTAGAGCAGTTGATCTTTTAAAAAACAAGTTTGGAGTTTCTCAACTTTACAAGCACGACATTAAACAAGATGATGAAATTATTCTTACTATCTATTGGCATCCTTTAACTATTGCCGAAAGAGAAGCAATACAAAAGAAGAGTAATTCTGAAGACATGAATGATTATGCTTTGCAAATGATGATTGAAAAAGCATTAGACAAAGAAGGAGCAAAACTTTTTCAAGATGGAGATAAGGCTTCATTAAGAAGAGAGATAGAAGCATCTATTCTTGAGGAAATACAATTAGCAATGATAAGTGCTGGTGCTGATAAGGAGGTAAAAGAGGCTAAAGCCGATTTAAAAAGCAAATAAAGATTGGCAGTTTATATATGGTTTAGCTAAACAGTTACATAAAACTGTAGCTGAGTTATGTCAGACTCTTACCATTGAAGAAATGATAGGTTGGGCTGCATATAATGAAATTGAAAATGAAGAATATGAAAAACAAAAAGAACAAGCACAAAGAAGTAGTGCTTTAAAAGGCAAAAGAAGGTAATATAGAGAAAATGTTTTAGTTTTTATAGCAAGTGGCTAATTATAATGTAGATATTGCTGTTGCTATAAAAAATGCTGAAAAATTAAGGGCTTTTGATAAATCTGTAAAATCATTAAGTGAAAATATAAAAAATGCTAACTTTTTTATTCAAACTTTTTCAAAAAATAATGATGGATTAGTAAGAAGTACAAGTAATTTACAAAAATTACTAAACGAAGCAGCTACAAATATGAGAGGTGTTGCTTTAGGAACTAAAGAAGCAACAATAGCAGCATCAGCTTTTGTAAAAGCTCAAGAAAATCTTAATCAAGGTTTAAGAGAAGAAGCAAGACTTGTAAAAGAAATTCAACAAAACAGACGTTTAGAAAAATTTGCACAGGCAGGAATTAGACCTGGCACTCAATACAAAAAGCCAATAGGACCAGGTTTAACAACAGGTACAAAATCATCTTTAGCTCCAGGAGAAAGTTTATTTGGACAAAGTGTAAATGTTGAAGGTAGGTCTTTGCAAATTCTTAGAGAAGAACAGACTTTGCAAGAAAAATTAGGTCAAATGCAGCAAAGAGATAATAAATTAAAAGGACAAAGCGTAAATATTGAAAAACGCTTAAAAACAATACTTGCTGAAGAAAAAACATTGCAAGATGCTTTACTAAAGCTAGAGCAACAATCAACTAAGGAGTTAGAAGAAAAGTTCTTATTGAGAACAAAAAATCGAGAACAATTAAATAATGAAATCAAACAAGTTAAAGCGTTAAGACAAGCAGAAATTAGTGAAGCTGTAGCACAAGTAGAACGAACAAAACAGCAAGTAGCAAGTGAAATTCAAATAAATGCTGGTAGAAGAGAAAGAATGGTAATGTCAAATCAAGAACTTCAATTTGAAATTAAATTAAATCGTATATTAGATCAAAGGAGACAAAAGCAAAAAAATCAAACTGCTGTTTCTAATGCGGTTATTGGTGGTGCTTTTCCTTTGTTATTCGGTCAAGGATTAGGAGCATCTGTTGGAGGTGCTGCTGGTGGTTTTGCTGGTGGTAAAAAAGGTGGACAATTTGGTTTTGCTTTCTCTTTGTTAGGCACAGTTTTAGGCTCTCAATTTGACAGAATGGCTCAATCAGCTAGGGATTTAGGAGAAGCCTTAAGAGATCCAATAAAAAATATGGAGATGCTTGTTACTCAAATGGGTCAAGCCAATACACCTTTTGGAGATACAGTTGAAACCTTAAAAAGTTTAGGATTAGAGGCAGTAGCAGCAGATCAAGTATTAAATAATTTTAATAAAACATTTGGAACTAATAAAACATCATTAGCTCAATTAGGAGAAGAATCTATAAGGTTTACAAATGAATTAGCAAAACTAGGAACATCAATAACTTTACTTGTAGCTGGTCCTTTAACAAAATTCTTAGAAATAGTAAATGATACTTTAGGAAATACAACTATAAAAGGTATTAGAAGAGAATCTGATTTAGAAGCATTTAATTTAGGTATGAAGAAATTTGCACCTAATACTCCCAAAGTATTAGCTAATTTGGGAGCTAAACAAAATTTCTTTGGCAAAACAGTTGATGGTCAAACTTTTGATGAATTTAGAAAAGGAATAGCACCAGGAATTTTTAATAGAAGAATGAATGAAGCAGGATTAGGTGGTCAAGCAGGAACAACTAATAATGCAGATGTAAACTTACAAAGAATAATTAAAGAAAGAAGAGACTTTGAATTATCTACGATGAAGAGTCAACTTATGATAGAAAAAGAGAGTCTCACAATGAGAAGTGAAGATTTAGATGTGTTAAAGAAAAGAATGGATCTTATAAAAATAGTAGATCAGATTAAGGTCAAAGAATTAGTAAATACAAAAATTATGACCGCAGAGCAGCAAAGGGCACATCAGTTTGAAATGAATAAGTTAGATGTTCAAAGACAAATTAGTGAAGAGCTATTAAGGCAATCTATTATTATGTCTGATCCTATGAAGGCAGCATTAATAGATTTAAATAAAGAGATGGCTAAGTTTAACGATATGAGATTCCAAGCAGTTGAATTTAGTAAAGCGTTTGGAAGTGCTTTCCAAGAATCATTTAAAGGAATAGTAAAAGGAACAATGACTGTTCAAGATGCCTTTAGAAATATGTTTAGTCGAATTGCAGATCATTTCTTAGATATGGCTGCACAGATGATGGCTGCACAAATATCAAAAGGATTTCTTGGAATGTTTGGGAGTGCTTTTGGTGGAGGATTTAATGGATTAAGCCTTTTAGACGGAATGGCTAATCCTTTTTCTGGTCCAGCCAGTACAGTAGATCCGTTTCTTGGTTTTGCAGCAAATGGTGGTCCTGTTAAGTCTGGTGGTAGCTATATTGTTGGAGAGCGTGGGCCAGAAATGTTTAGCCCAGGTGTTTCTGGAACTATTACACCTAACGAAATGCTTGGTGGCTCAACAAATGTTGTAGTAAACGTAGATGCTTCTGGTTCTTCTGTTGAAGGTGATGAACAACAAGGTAGAGAACTTGGTCAATTAATTTCTGTTGCTATACAATCAGAATTAATTAAACAGAAAAGACCTGGAGGTTTATTAGGATAATGGCTACTTTCCCTTCTATAAATCCTTCGTATAATTCTCAAAAAACAACATCTTCACAAATACGAACCACACAATTTAATGATGGCTACCAGCATAGAATAAAGTTTGGCTTAAATACAAAACCTTACGTTTGGGCTTTAACTTTTGATGTTAGTGAAAGCGATTCTGACACGATAGAAACTTTCCTTGAAGCTAGAGCAGATGATGGTGCTTCTTTTGATTGGCAACCTCCTGGTAGTATTGTTGCTTATAAATGGATATGCCTTCAATGGACAAAAAGAATACCTTTTCTAAATAGGGCTAGTCTAAACATGACGTTCCAACAAGTATTTGAATAATGGCTATACCAGTATCGGAATTACAAAAATCTAATCCGAGTAATATAATTGAACTTTTTCAATTAGAATTAATTACTGCTATTCATGGTTCAAATACAAAATACTACTGGCATAATGGTGTAAGCGAAAATGAAAATTTAGATATTGTTTTTGATAGTATTCAATATATAAAGATGCCTATAGATGCGTCTGGATTTGAATTTACATCAAAACAACTTCCAAGACCTAAATTACAAATATCTAATATTTTGGGAACATTTACTACTTTAATGTTGACATTGCCTCAAGGGTTAGAAGGTGCAAAAGTAACAAGACTTAGAACACTTGAAAGATATATTGATAATACAAATTTTGATCCAGGGCATTTTTTACTGGAAGATGGAATAGATAATGTGATGTTACAAGAAGATGATTCGGTAATAAAATTAGAAGAAATTGAAAATCCACATGGCACACCAGATGCAAGTGCTCTTTTTCCTAAAGAAATTTATTATATTGACAGAAAAACTATTGAAAATAGACAGGTTGTTGAATTTGAACTAAGTGCTAATTTTGATCTTGATGGTGTACGTCTACCAAAACGTCAAGTCTTACCAGAAGATTTCCCTGGCGTTGGATCGTTTTTCTCATAATGTGGAAAGATAAAGCACTAGAACACGCAATAAAAGAAGACCCAAGAGAATCTTGTGGTCTTTTAGTTGTCATTAAAGGTAAAGAAAAGTATATTTCTTGCAATAATTTAGCTGTAAATCCTGAAGATCAATTTATTTTAGATCCTAATGATTGGGCAAATGCTGAAGATAAAGGAGAAATAACTGCTGTTGTTCATAGTCATCCTGTTACAAGTCCACAACCTAGTGAAGCAGATAAAGTTGCTTGTGAAAAATCTGGCATTAAGTGGTGGATAATCCAACCTAATTTAAAAGAATGGGGTTATTGCGAGCCTTGTGGTTATAAAGCTCCTTTGATTGGTAGGCAATGGGTTTGGGGTGTGACTGATTGTTGGAGCTTATGTAGAGATTGGTATAAAGAAGAATTAGGTATAGAGTTAATAGATTGGATCAGACCGAATGATCCAGAAAATTTTATAAAAAATCCAATGTTTGCAAATTGTTTTGCAAAAACAGGATTTAGAGAGTTAACACAGGAAGAAGATTTAGAAAAAGGAGATTTATTATTAATGTCAATTAGTAGTAGCGGATTAAACCATATTGGTGTTTACTTAGGAGAACAAACCGTTTTACATCATTTGCAAAATAGATTATCAAGTCGTGATTTATTAGATGAATGGTTGCTAAAATGTACAGGTAAGAGGATTCGTTATGCTGCGTAAAATTAAGCTATACGGAGAACTAGCAAAGTTTCTAGGTCAAAAGACTTTTGAAGCTGAAGTTAAGAGTGCTGCACAGGCGATGAGATTTTTAGTTGTTAACTTTCCACAGTTAGAAAAACATATGGCAGATAGATATTACAAGGTAGCTGTTGGTAATTGGGAGTTAACAGAAGAGGAATTAACCTATCCAAATGGTCAGGAAGAAATAAAAATTGTTCCTATTGTTGGAGGAGAAGGAGGTAGAGGCTTTGGAAGGTTTTTACTAGGAGCAGTAATGATAGGTGTTGGTGTAGCATCTGGAGGAGCTACTTTGGGTGCTGGTGGTTTTACAGGTGTCGGATTTTTAGGAGGTACAACAGCAGTAATTGGAAACTTAGGTATAGCTTTAGCTTTAGGGGGTTTAGCTCAGATGCTTACTCCTGTAGAAACAATTCCAGAAAGAGAACAAGATCCTCGTTTGTCTTTTAACTTTAGTGGCATACAAAATACTTCACGGGCTGGTGTTGCTGTTCCTTTGATATATGGAACTACATTGACAGGTTCTACTGTAATATCAGCCGATGTTGAAAATGAGCAGGTAGAAGTATGAATGTTATTGGTTCGGGTGGTGGTGGTGGAAAAGGTGGTGGAGGAGGTAATAAAACTCCACATGAAGCTAAAGATAATTTAGATTCTAAAAGTTTTGCTAGAGTTCTTGATTTAATAGGAGAAGGTGAGATTGGTGGATTAGTAGATGGTGCAAAGTCGATATTTTTTAATAACACTCCTCTTCAAGCTGATGATGGAACTTTTAATTTTAAAGACGTTAGTTTTGAAGTAAGAACTGGAACATCTAATCAAACAGTAATTCCAATTACTAGAAATGTTGCAAGGACTAAACCTACTGGTTTTTCTACTGTTGCACAAGCAACTCCAAAAGTAGTTCAAATAGTAGATGATACCGTTGATGCTGTTTCTGTTCAGATAACTGTTCCTGCACTTCAACGATTTACAGATGAAGGAGATATTTTTGGTACAAGTATCGAATTAAAAATAGAAATTCGATATAGTGGAGGATCATATTCAACAGTTGTACACGGAAATGATGGGACAATATCTGGTAGAACACCTGATACTTACATTCGTGACTATTTAATTAATTTAAACGGTGCTTTTCCAGTAGATATTAGGGTGACAAGAATTACTGGTGATAGTGGTTCTAGTAAATTATCTAATGAATTTCAATGGAATAACTATGTAGAAATTAAATATGATCAGCGAACATATCCTAATAGTGCATTAGTTGGTTTAAAAGTAGATGCTGAACAATTTAATGCAATACCTACAAGAAAATATTTAGTAAAAGGCACAAAAGTAAAAATTCCACATAATGCAACAGTAAGAGCAGATGGTAGCTTGGCATACTCTGGAACGTTTAATGGAACACTCGGTGCTGCTCAATATACAAATGATCCTGCTTGGTGTTTATATGATCTTCTAACGTCTTCTAGGTACGGATTAGGTGCTCATATTGAAGAAGAGGATTTAGATAAGTTTAGTTTTTATGCTGCATCAGTTTATTGTTCTGCTCAAATAGATGACGGAAAAGGACAAGGTACAACAGAACCTAGATTTAGTTGTAATGTCGGTATTTATAATCAGCAGGAAGCCTATAACGTCATCAATCAAATGTGCTCTGTATTTAGAGCAATGCCATATTATGAAGCAGGTAGTTTAACTCTTACACAAGACGCTCCAAAAGATCCTAGTTATTTATTTACCCTTGCAAATGTATTAGAACCAGGGTTTACATATTCAAATGCAAGTCAAAAAACTAGACCAACTGTAGTAGTCGTTAAATATTTAGACTTAGATTTAAGAGATATTAATTACGAAGAAGAAATTGATACAGCTAACCAAGCTAGATATGGTTCGGTAATTAAAAATATTAATGCGTTTGCCTGTACATCAAGAGGTCAAGCAAAAAGATTAGCAAAATGGTTGCTTTATATGAGTAACGTAGAACGTGAAGGAGTTACATTTTCTGCATCTATTGAAGCTGGTGTAGTTGTTAGGCCAGGACAAATTATTGAAATAGCTGATCCTGTTAAAAGTGGAGAACGTAGAGGAGGAAAGATTACAGCAGCAACTACGAGTACTGTAACTGTAGATGATATTACTGGGGTAAGCACTGGAAATGGAGCTACTTTATCTGTTATTTTGCCTGACGGTACGTTAACAACTAAAACAATATCTCTTGTTAATACAACTACCAAAGTAATTACTCTAGGTCAGAATTTTTCAACTGCTCCTAATGCTGAAAGTATATGGATATTTCAAAATAATGAAATTTTAACTTCTACTTGGAGAGTATTAGAAGTTCTTGAACAAGATAGGACTACTTATTCTATAACTGCAAGTGAATATAATTCTAGTAAATATAATCATATTGAAAATGGTGTAGCTTTAGTAGAAAGAGATATTACAAATTTAGATGTCCCTCCACCTCCTCCTCAAGATGTCACAGCAGAAGAAGTTATCTATGAAAATACAGGTATTGCAAGAGTAAAAATTATTGTTAGTTGGAGAACAGATTTTGAAGTTACAAAACCTAATGGAGAAATAATTCGTAAGGCTTTTGATAATGTATATGTACGTTGGAGATTAGAAGATGGAAATTATACTTCGATAACTGTAGAAGGTTCTAAAAGTTATGAGATATTAGATACTATTTCTGGTAATTATGAAATTGAAGTATTTGGTGTTAGTGCGTCAGGTTTAAGATCTTCAACTGGAACAAGGCCTCAGAGTCCTTTCTTTATAGCTGCTGGTAAAACTGCTGTACCTAGTAATGTAAGTGGTGTTAGTTTATTACCAATAGATGAATCTAGTGCAATTTTAAGCTGGAATCGTGCCACAGAACTTGATGTTTTATTAGGAGGAAAAACTCTTATAAGACATTCTTCGTTAACAAGTGCTGCAAAATGGCAAGATGCACAAGAAATAGTTGTTGCTGCTGCTGGAAACCAGACACAAAAAATTGTTCCATTATTAGAAGGAACTTATTTAATTAAATTTGAGGACGATGGAGGGAGGCAATCACCTTCTCCTGGCTCAAATGATTCAGATTGGAACAATACAAGAATTACTACAAATTTACCAGCACCTTCAGAAAGACTTGTAGTTTCAACAGTTAATGAACATACTAATAATTTTTTAGGTTCAAAAACTGATACAGTTTATGACTCAAATTTAGATGCTTTAAAATTGGTAGTTACGAATAATGCTACAACAAGTTCTGGACAATATGCCTTTACAAGTACAACAGATTTAGGACAACCATACGATGTAAATTTAAAGAAAATTTTAAAAGCAAATAGTTTTTCTTTGAATAGTTTATGGGATGACAGAACAGATTTAATTGATACCTGGGGACATATTGATGCTGTTGGAGGTACGACTGAAGCAACAAAATGTAATGCTGCTGTTTATGTAAGATCTACTAACGACAATCCATCAGGATCTCCTACATGGAGTCCATATAAAGAATTTAGCAATGTATTAATTACAGGAAGGGGTTTTGAATTTAAAGCAATATTAACAAGTAATGACACTAACCAAAATATAGCCGTGACACAATTAGGAGTTAAACTAGAATTACAAGGAAGAACAGAAAGTATTTCAACTCCAATTTCTACTGGATCGTCACAATACACTGTATCTTTTACAAATCCATTTAAACAAACACCAACTGTAGTTGTGACCCCAACAAATCAACAAACAGGAGATTTCTTTGAACTTGCTAATATAAGCAGGACAGGATTTCAAGTTACATTTAAAAATGGTAATTCAGCAGTTGCAAGATCTTTTGTATGGGCTGCATCAGGTTTTGGTAAGGAGGTTACATAAATGAGCAACACACATGATTACAATATTGGAGATGCTGTAGGAGCGACTTTTAGAGCAGACCTTAATGTTTGTCTTAGTGAAATACAAGCTACTAATAGAGGATCAAGTGCTCCTTCAACATTAGTAAATGGAAAGTTATGGGTAAATAGCAGTAACAATACATTGAATATGTATGATGGAACTAATTTTGTAACTTTAGGGAAAGTAGATACTGCTGAAATGGGTCATGCAACAACTGCATCGCCTAGTTTTACTGGAACGATAACATCTGCTGGTGATATTTTAATGTCTGGTAATACTGCTTTAAAATTACCAGTTGGTAATGTATCTCAAAGGCCAACAGCAGCTACAGGTCAAATAAGATTTAATAGTGAACTGGTTCAATTTGAAGGTTATAACGGATCTGGGTGGGGAGAGCTTGCAAATGGTGTTCCTTCTGGTGCTGTATTTACCCATGCTTCTACTACAGTTCCTTCTGGTTTTTTAGAATGTAATGGTGCTGCTATAAGTAGATCGACATATGCTAGTTTATTTTCTAACATTTCAACTACTTGGGGATCTGGCGATGGATCTTCTACATTTAATCTTCCTGATTTAAGAGGACAATTTGTAAGAGGTTGGTCTAATACTAAAACTGGAACAGGTGATGATGGAAGAAGCTTTGCTTCAAGTCAATCAGATCAAAACCAAAGTCATAATCACTCTTTAAGTACTGTAAGTTTAACTGGTGGTATTAGAAAAATATCAGAAGGTTTTAATTCTGGTGGTTCTGCAAGTGGTGTATTTACTAAAACACAAGATGGAACAAACTCTATAACAGGTGCTTCATCAACTAGCCCTGTTGGTGGTGTTGATTTTGATGGCTCACATACTCACACAATGGGAAATAATGGTGGGACTGAAGTTCGTGTTAAAAACTATGCTCTAATGTATATAATTAAATTCTAATTATGGCAAATCGTAGAATATCACAATTTACAGAATTAACTGCACCAGCAACAACGGATGTGCTGCCAATTATTGATCAAAGTGGTACTGGTACTGAAAAAAATAAAAAAATAACCTATGCTAATTTACTAAATAAAGCACCAAATGGTTCTGAAAGTGCTCCCTCATTTAGCTTTTTATTAGATCCAAACTCAGGAATAAGTGGAGGTTCTGATACTCTCACTCTTAGTACAAATGGATCAGGTCGTTTAGTTGCTAATGCCAGTGGTCTTATAACGATTCCAGGAACTTTAGCTGTCACTGGAACGTCTACTTTTTCTGATCATATTGATTTAGCTACTGGAAAGGTATTAAAAGTTAATGGAACTGAAGTATTATCTGCCACTGCATATACTGGAAACGCAGCTACTTCAACAGTTTTAGCTACAGCAAGAACTATTGGTGGTGTTAGTTTTGATGGTAGTGCCAATATAAATTTACCAGGTGTAAATTCAGCAGGAAATCAAAATACTACTGGTTCCGCAGCTACTCTTACAACTCCAAGAACAATAGGAGGAGTTTCTTTTAACGGTTCGGCAAATATTAATCTTCCTGGTGTTAATACCGCAGGTAATCAAAATACAACAGGATCAGCAGCTACATTAACAACTGCAAGAAATATTGCTGGTGTAGCTTTTGATGGTTCTGCAAACATTTCTTTAAATAATAATGCGATTACAAATGGAGCAAGTTACGTTACTGCTTCAATAATTAATGCTTTAGATGCAA
>VMHT01170578.1_pt1 | contig 12059 bp, 24 predicted proteins | sample 4693611 | NCBI WGS metagenome assembly VMHT01 (sample SAMN12280063, study PRJNA550983) | marine metagenome | isolation source: seawater sampled from same location over 5 years 0.02-0.2 micron viral filtrate | place: USA: collected off the coast of southern California halfway between the port... ...
ATTAACCAATGATCTTTTATAATCGAATATACGCCTGCTGCATGGTGTTCTTCGCTGACATCTTGTATGTAAATCTCTACTTCGAAGCCCTTAATGTGGATTTTGTGCGTACGATTCCAACGCAAACGCTCAGATTTAAGATATTCTTTAACAAGTTCTTGATTTTCGTCGACGTCTTTAAAATCTATGAGAATATGTAAATCGATGTCTGAAAATCTAGACCAGTTGTATGCGGCTAACGATCCCGTAAAAATAATGTCGGCAATCTCAACCCAATCTAGCTCTAGAGAATCAAAAAAGTCTTTTGCAATGTCATACAGAAGATCGCCAACTTCTGGATCTAGTATCTTTTCAGAATTCCAGACGCCAGATTGCAAATTATTTTTTAGTTCAAAGCTAGAAACATCAATGCTTTTGGGGTCGACCAACTCTTCAAGATATTTCTTCCAATCTTCAACTAATCTATCGCTGTTAACTTTATTATAATTCATGATTTAAATGTCCAGTATAATTAGTATAATTAAGAGCAAATGCGCCAATCAAACTCGTATCAGTTCTTTTTTTTCAGGATCTAGCTTATAGCCTGTGATTTTAGGATCAACTTCGCCAATATTAACATAATCAAAGCCTTCTAGAAATGCTATTTTTTGCTCAGGGAAAAAACCCTTGTGTAGAAAGTGGCTAGCTTGTCCTATAACCTCCGTAAACAGCGCTGGTATGCCTGCCCTAGGAATGGTGTGTAAATGCGTGTTGTAGGCCTGTATCTCGCCTTTCTGATCGAACCCTGTACCGCCAAAGCCAATTGATTGAATGTGTGCCATGTAATCATGTACAGCTCGCAGCTTTAAATTTAACTCGCGTGAGAAAACAGGGTGATCAGTTCCTCCGGAGAATATTTTCAACACACCAGTTCTTGCAACTTCTTCGCGCATGTGGTCATCATTAAGATAAGGATCGTTCTCTACAAACTGGACTTCGACTTTTGACTGTATTTTTTTAAACATGTTTTCTACAAAGGGGCCCAAAGCGCTAAAAGAATCGGCGGCAGCGGGGTCATATGTTGGAGCGGCCTGATAAGCATCAGCTACTAATTTTCCGTATAATTCCCAACCGTTAGGGCCAGGCTTAAGCATTAGCTTCTCTGTTAAAACGCCCTCACGCATCCGGTACCGCCAATTTTCAAGTAGGAGTTTCATTTTATTCTTTAAACTCCTTTGCTCGTTTTGCTCTGCAAACGTGACACTCGGGGCTGCGCTTGTTTTTTTTGCATGCCATCTTACACACCCTTTCCTCCGGGGTTGATGCAGCGCCTTTTGTTGCCAACCCTTTGACGGCGGGGTGGAGCATGCTTGCTACTGTCGCGGCGCCGCCTAACATGGGCCCAATTGCACCTATCCACTTCTTAATATCAAGTACATTTTTTGCTATAGACTTAACCTTTTCCCATGGCTCTTCGAATGTATTCTTAATCCAATTGGTTGCAGCCTCTTTTACAGCGGCGAGGATCTGAACATTGTCCGAAAATTTTCTTGTTATGTTCTCTATTAAGTTTTGAAGTTTTTTATATCCGAGCCTCAGAAAAACTCCCAACCCTGCTATGTTTAATAATCCCCTAAAGCCTTCCGACGCAATGGCTGGTTGAATGATTTTTGTATCGATCCACTTATAAATGTCTCCCAACTTGAACTTATTTAAAATTTGATTAAGCTCACGCTGCAAAGGCTTAACAATCATCTTGATGATATTGAGACGTAACTGTTTTAAAAGCATGTTATTTTTTTCTTTTAAAGACCTATACATCAATAACATAAAATGATAAAGGGGTGCGGTTTTATCTTGAACGTAAGTTTTAATACTATCGAGCAAACCTTCTAAAAGAAGGTGCTCTTTAATAACCTGCTCTTGCAATGCGACAGTGTAGACTATATGCCCAGATTCATTAAGCGGGAGAGAGATGCCAAGAATCTCAGTTATATATGCGTGATTATCAAACACATCATGATGTTTTTCATATTCTCGCCAATTTTCAAGTAGGAGTTTCATTTATTTTTTCTCTTAATTGTGTATTCGTTCCACCTGTATAATTTAATGCTTGTGCTTTCAAGGTTCCATCTTTTCGGGATATCCCGAAATGGAAGAAGAGCATGCAATAGAAACAGGACGCCTCTAAAAATTAAAGTCAAGCCAACTTTTCCTGCAAAGAACAAGTGACTTAAATACGTTTCTTTATTTTCTTTAAGATGTTTCACGCTTGATGGCCTCCAGTTGCTCAATTGTTGCTTGTGCTGATGTGTGTATGATAGCTATCCCACCCGCTTTTTCCCATGGTATGGTATACTTTTCGAAATCGTCAATTAATACGTTTGGTCGGCCTTTTTCATTGACGGCCCACATGTGCTTGTCGCCAGATAAAAAGACCATCTGCGGAGCCGGGCTTAATTTGTTAGCTAGCCATATTTCCTTTCCAGCGGCAGAGTCTTCATCCCAGGGGTGTGAAAGAATATTTGGGTCATATTGTGATATATATCCCCAAAGTTCATCTTTGCCGGGCATTGTTGGCAGCTCTGCCCAAAAATCAACGTTGTTACCAATGAGAGAGTGAATATAGTCTAAGCCTTTTTGTATCGTCGGATCTGGGTGCTTTTTTGTCCATGCCCATCCGGTGGCTATAATCTTTTTCACAACTGTTCTTTTTGTTTGGTCGTCGATATCTAAATTCGCGGCCTGCAGCACGCCAGATATCAAATCAACAAGCACTCCATCCATATCGCAGTATATTTGATATGGAAAAGGTTGAGCATATTTTTTCCATTGATTTAAGAAGTTTTCCATATTATAAATAGTTTAATATTAGCATATTCCTATGTTGTTCTAGGCTCCGCTAATATTTCTATGATTTCTAATTTTATTGTTTCGGTATATAGCCCGTATTTGTAATAATTCCGGCGGAGCAGGCTGGCCACTGAAGGCGGATGATTCGGCTGTTCGTGCGGAAAAAATAACACTTCTGCAGTCGGAGGCCGATCTGTAACCATTCGCAGCACAATACCATGGCGGTACAATGGCACGCCCTTATACCTTAAGATATATTGCCTAATGTATGTCCCGGGCTTCACAGTAGATATATAGCGTGACATCTTCGGGTTTTGTTTAACAGTGGTAGGAAAAATGCGCATTAAAAAATATTTTTATTATAAAACACACTCCTTCTTAAGAATAATTCGCTGTTGGTTCTCATCATAGAGGTTATTTGTGGGCCGAATCACAATACCCGCAGAAAAATTTTTATCAATTGGCGGCAAACCGAGCTGCAGTGGAATCTCAGTAATAAAGTCGACGTCGCTCTTGATGCATGCGTCGAATGATGCAATCATGCGTATTGGTGCATGCAAAAAGTTTGTTCGGTAAAAGGCGCCGATGACTTGTTGTGGGTTAAGATAGCGGCCGTCCACCTCGATATCGAAGGCATAGAACAGATTATTCGGACCATAAAAAATTTTTTTACTTAAAGGTAGTGTTTTGCTAGCGTTAATAGACGTAGGTATGGGTACCACTTTTTCATGAGGGTAATTACCGCCGATTAAAATACCGTGTATTGCAATATATTCTTTTGCGCCCAAAGAGTCAAACAAAGTGCTAATTCTTGCTTTAAGTCGATCATTAAGCAACGTGTGCACTAAATCGTATAAATCATTAGCGCTAACGCTATAGCTTGGGGGGCGAACGCAAAACCTATATGTGTCATTATTATAAAAGAAAGATAATTGAGCGCCTTCTGCTTTTTCTTGTACAACCCAAGAGTCTTCGCCGAGCGCTCTAATTGAATCGATTAAATCATCGTCGTAATCGCAAGACTTGTTAAAAACGTTTTTAAGAGGAGAATATAAACGCCAATTGGCTATAGCTGTCATAAGTCTTCTCCGTGGGCCTCTTTGTACCTTAAGAGCCTAACATCTAAAGAGGATACCCACAACTTTCTACTTTCAGCTTGGAGTAACACCTCTAAATCTTGCTCTTCCTCTCCTAGCTCAACAACTTGCAGCACTATCCCAATTGTTTGTTTGAGGGGCGGTTGTGGTACAATTAAATCGCCAACCTTAAAATAGTGCTTACGGGCTTTTTTTATCATAATAGCTGCTTAAAGTTGCCTCACAATCAGCTATAACCTTATCGATAACCTTTTCGTCGATTGCAACGTTGCTAGCCTTCTTAAGGGCAATCAAGCAGCTTTCTAGCGCGCGAGCCAATCGATCAGCGTTGTATGCTGCGTTATCGGCCAATAATTTTTGATTAGCGCAATTGCTTATCACGCGCATATAATCAATCGACGAATAGAAACTATTGCAATGGTTACATGCCATGATTTAAATAGCGTAGCCTTAAGGCTTTTGACGTTCTTCGGTCATGAGCACGCCCAATTCAGCCATTCTCTGTATGTCAGTACGCAACTCAGCAAGATTATCTAAGATACGATGTGTACGTTTATTGACCTTTTCACTAAGCGCAATATGTTGCGCAGTGTTAGCTTTAAAATTTGCAAATTGATCAGCTAGCCGGTCTAGACGGTCGGTCAATGATTCAATTTGCTTTTCCAATTTATTAGTTGATGTCGTCATTTGAATTTCTTTCCTTTTCCTATAATTTTTAAAAATTTTCGTTAACATGGTTGCAAGATACGCATGCAAACGTTTGCACCGGTATTAGTGTTTCTTGACCCGTGGGAGAGATCAAGGGAGATACGCGCTTAACGTTAAAAACCGGCCAAAAGTGCGTACATTCACATTTTTCACACGATATATCATCAGCCTTTGATATATCAAATTTAACTGTTGCTTTCGGTGTATTCATGCATGAACCTCTATACTTATTTTAACACAGCGTTAACTAGTTTTAAACAGTTATTTTGCATGCTTAGCTAAGGTAGCTATAAACAACGTGCACGTCTTTTCAATGTGTGTCCGTCAGAAGCGTATACGGCCAATTCAACGTACGTGGGGCGCGCCTAGGATCCATGGGCCGATACTGGAATATAGCATGCTTAAAATGGCTTTAAATCCGCATATTTGTTTAAAGCGATCCGGACGCGCCGGTTATCATGACTGTCAGCTTAAAATTAAGCAGCTCTTGCAGCGACTCTAGGTCTTCGAAGACTTCCGCGGGGATATCATGGCCCATCGATCTTAACGTTCTAGCCTCTTTAATTGCGTCTTCTACTTTTTTTATATCTTCTTTAATGAGGTACTCGTCTAAATATATAATCTCGCCCATAATTCCTCGCCCTCTATTCAGTACTGACCGTTACCCAGCTTCCGTTTGCCACAATCTTTAAAAGATGCGTGTCTTCTTCGTATATCATTAAACCGTTAAGCGCGCTAGTGGCGCTTGGCTTCGAAGCCTCTAAAACTCTGGGCAACATCACCCCCTTGCTACTCGATGACATCTCTAATATGGCGGATGTATTCGGCGAATTCGTGCCTATACCAATATTGCCCACATTGTTAATCCTCATCGCCTCAGTCAAAGTGTTATCATCCATCGTGGAAAAGATTAATGCGCTACTTCTTTCTCCTTCGGTCGTATTATGACCGGTGCCGACAGGAGCTATTACTGTGGCTATTCTTGCGGTCGCACCCTTGACGCCCCCCGCAACGTTTTCGATCTTAAAATCTATAGAAGTCGGAGCCCAATCATTTTCGTCTGCATCGTCTGCGCGATAGTTATACAGCTGTATCATCGTACGATTGGTGTCTCCGTCATTAGTGGTGTTCTTGATATCTAGATACGCTTCTGGAGCAGTTGTTCCAATACCTATGAAACCATCCTCATCAATCCGCATTCTTTCCAAGAGATTAGCACCGTCATGCGTGGAAAATGCTAGCTCGTTATCTGTACCAGCTACTTGACCCATTTTACACGCAACTACGCCAGCTACACCTTCAAAGTTAATTGTGTTAGTACCAGTTGAATTATTATCCCGCTGTAGTGTGATGGCTGGTGACGTTCCATATATGTGAAGCAGCGTGTCCGGAGACTCGGTACCAATTCCTACTCTGTCGTTGGCCGCGTCGACAAATAAAGTACCGGTATCGATATCGACGTCATCATCGCCGGATCCTAGCTCGATATCGCCATCCACCTCTAGCGATCCGGTGATCGAAGCGCTAGCGCCATATTCAGACATGTCTTTTCCCTCCTGCTAGTTAAGCCTATTGTAATTAGTTTTATTCTTAGAAATATTTTTTGATATTTTTTTAAGCTAGCAGCTCAACTGCTTCGCTTATACACCATGAAATTTCACCACTAGTCCAATATATGTATAGATCTTCACCATCCGACCATCTTTCGGTGTCGATTACGATACCTATGATATCATGGTGACGGGCCTTAACTAAACTACCTTTACGAATTCCATATGGTGCATATTCTTGCACAGTATAAATAGCGTATACGTGCATCTTTTTAAATCTTGAATTTTTATAGCGCTATTGAAGACGTCCTTAGTCGCCGCCACAGCGTATCATCACTAGTGGGACATACATTCCGGTAGGGGGGTAGGGGGGTGGTACCCCCCAATTGGTTAGCTGTTTTTGTTAAGCTTTTTTGCTAGCTGGTCGTTGCTTTGTGGGCCATGGCCTAGGTGAATTGAGCCGGTGACGCCTGCTGCTTTGTTGGTGCGGCCTGTCTTCTCCCAGTTAAGCCGTACCCATTCATAGAGTACATCCATTTCATCTGACCATACTTGGTACTGGTTCTTACTACTCATTAGCAGTTACCTACTGCATTGGTGAACAGGCTAGCTACTGTAGAGAGAAGCGCGAAGGCTGAGATAATAATTACTACTGGCATGGTTTATATGCTCCTTGAAGCTTATAGGGTTTTATATAGTTTTTTTATAGGTCTCGGAACTACTTTGAAAGGCATGCGTTAACGAAACGCTGTTGGTTGAATCGGGGGTTGGTCTTCGCCAGCTCGCTGGCAAAGGTGGCGGCTAGTTCTTCGATGACGCAACGGTTCATCGGTGAGGTTCTGCTAGCTTTGAGTACGTCGGCAATAAGTTGAAAGTCTTTGCGGGTCATGTATCGTTTCCTTTTTCGATTCTTTCTATATACATTATCTCACAAATAAGCGGGTTTGTCAAGCAAAAAGCGCAAATAATATCAAATTACTCGCTTTTTTATTCTCTAATGATATCGCATAGTTAATTTAACTTTCTATAGGTGGAGGTAAAAAGAAATTAATTAATCGGTGGCGCAGCGTCTGCGAAGGGGTTTGCATATACATTGATTGCAATCAGAGCCATGGCGGCTTTGAGCGTACGCCAATCAGCTTTCTCGGGGTTGTCATCGCTAGCGAAGTAGCCGCACTCAAACGGCAGCACGTATAGCAAGGCTTCATGGCTCACGTCGGTTAACAATTTAGCGCTGATCATTTCGATTGCATGCTCTCCTTAATAGTAAGTATCACGGCGATGGCGCAAACTAACATGTTAGCTACGAATGCACCACCTAAAACGACAACTAGTACGATTCCCATCATATATATATTATCTCACGTTGAACCCAAAAAGTCAAGCAAAAAGCGACATTAAGTGTGTGTGCAATATATCTACACAGTGTGTATATTATTCGCTTGACTTGCGCGCGTATATGTACTAAGACCGTCACGCATTTTCCAGCTTTCTCAACAAAATAAACTCTTGCACATTCGCCGGTCTGCTAGTTCGCTGACTTCCAGCCCCAAACCATTTTACCAATCATCTTCCATCTTAATAACATCATCTGGAAATTCATCATATGCTTTGAATGGGTCTATGTTCTTGGTGGTTTGTGGTTGTTTGCTATAGCGTTCTAGCGCATGCACTGAACGTTGAACCACATGCTGAAACGTATGAATGCCGGGGTCAGATGGTGTTCCCATGGTATTGTAGTAGTTTACCAAGTCAATCAATATTTCCTTTACTTCGTCATTCAATGTTGTTTGTTACCTCCGTCCATTGGTTGCGTCCTCAATTTGCCACCTAGGTACAACCTTCCCGCTCTTAAGAATATATTCTTCTTCACTCTTCGGGTTAGTTTGTTGTTTGGTGGTGGTTTGTTGTTGTTTGTCTTCTGACTTCTTCTTCATAATAATAAATACTTCCTTTCTATTCTCGCACAAATTTACGATTGTTTACAGTGCTTCTTGCAAAAATTTTTCGATACGCGTTTTTATTCTCTCTCGACTTCATTCGCTGCTGCCAACAATTTTAACTGACCGCGTGGCGTCCAAAATTGCCCGTAGTCGCCGGACCATTGCACCATCACCATGCTGCGGAAACGTGGCATTTCTATACCGTGCGCATATTCTTCCAGCACAATGCCCATTTTTTTGGGCGCGCCTTCGACAATCGATTCTTTTTGTTGGACCAAATCACCGACTTGCATTAATCACCTCAAGCTCGGAGTTAGAAGCAAAGCCGACGTAACCAAAATCGGACCAATAAACATAATATGTCGCCCACTTGTCTGAGGAATTCATGCTATTCCGACGCACGTGCGTAATCACGCCGGTTTTACCGTGCAATTCGGATTTTTGGGCTGTACATCGCACTAAATCACCGGCTAGCACTGATTACCTCCAACTCGCGTTCGTCAAGAAGACGTTCACGTCCATCCACGTGGACACGGACGCATTCTTCTCCGAGAGCGCCCAGACGTTTTCGTCCTAGTACAACACCAGCCTTATGCCAAAGGGCACTAATCGAACGCTTGTTGACTTTTACTAAATCACCGACTTGCATTGAGAACCTCCAGCTTGCGCGGTGAGCAATGCAAAGTGATCATGCCCGTTGTTTGTATGAAACGAACCAAGCAATCACCGTTGTTCGTTTGTTCTGGGGTCTTTAATATTATCCCCAAAGCAACAAGATTTTCATGTTTCACTAAGTCACCGGGCTGCACTGATAACCTCGCATTGTTCTTCAATGTATTTTTTCTCTAACGGTACAACGCCACCCCAGTAAGGGCAAAAGACTTTGTACGGCTTCTTTGTGCGCAAGTCTCCAACATGGACAATCACTCCTAGCGAATCTTCGGGATATTCTTTTTCTCTTATCAAATCACCGGCTTGCACTAATAACCTCTAAGTCCCGCTCTAGACGTCGGATTTTCCGTTGTTGCGCATTGCAAATTTGAACGTCAACCATGTCATCGACGTCGGAGCCGCCGGGATAAACCTTAAGGACTAGCCCAATGGTGCCGTTTGGAGTGCCGATAGAGGCGCGCGTTATCTTTACTAAATTACCGGGCTTCATATGCTAGCGCCCACAAGATGGCGCATGGGACCAATTCATATATTGCCAATCAGAGATAACTCTATCTTTGCAAAGTGAATCAGTCCAGTTATTCCACGCTTCGGAACGGGCTGGAATGTCTTTGCTGCCGGGTCGTTCATACTTTTGAATCCCGGGAAGGACACACTCATCGAATTGCTCGACTGCCTGTTTCCAAGTCATTACGTTGCGAAGATTTTCGGCCATTGATTTTTATCCTTCTCGATTGTTTCTTTTCCACACAACAAAGAAAGAAGCCGAGGGAAGCCAGCATATCCACTTCCATCCGTCGTAGCCGTCGCTCTGGACCCCTGTGGGGCGACTGTAGTGGCTCGACTTCTTTCTCCACTGTATATATATTATCTCATAGATTTAAGAATTTGTCAAGACCTTTTTTGGCTTTTTGCGCTTTTTATTGTCTCGTGTCCAAACGCTAACGCTGTTCATTTCAATGCGTGCATCTGGAGGCAACTTGGTTGCGCCATTCTTTTTTATAAACTCTCGGAGTAGTTGTAATTCTTGGTTACGTGTCATTTACTTTCCTTTTTAGTGTTAAGATGCTATATCAATTGCAATGATGCGTTCGTTGGTTTGAAAATATGGGCGCGAAGCGTAATATTTTGTAGTCAGCCACATGCGCTGGCACTTGCTAGCCTTGGGCTTCGGAGCCATCAAGTCAGTTAGAACAATGTGACCATCGAAACCCTTGCGATTGACATATTCGGTAGGTGCATTGAAGCACGTGCCGCCATGCATGACTCGCTCGGTTTTATGAGTGTGTCCCTTTTCCCATTCGTAAACCAAGGACTCGTCGACGCGGGTGTCGAAGGGCACCACTGTAAACGTTGCCAATTTCGCCAGCGTCGACAATTCTCCGAAGAAGGCTTCGAGCATATCATCCGAAACGGAGCCGGATTGGTCAATGCTAATCGCAATGCGTGCTTGTCGTGTGACTTTCTTGCCGGGATGCACGTAAGGAAAGCGCCTGTTAATCTTCCGTACCGTCGAACGCTTAGAAGAGCGCTGAGAAGTCTTAATGAAATAGCGCAAAACCTTTCGCCAGTCGACGAATGTGGTAAGGCGTGAAATAATTGACTTGCGACAGTCTGCCGGGACGGTACCCCAGCTATTGGATTTCTGCGCTTCTTCTGCTGCCTTTTTGATGTATTCTTTCAGTCGCTCTTTAGCAATCTCTGCCGTTGTAGCGTCGACGTCGCCCCAGCCTTCATGAGAATCAAATTGGGGCTGACCTGCGCCATCACCATCAGATGGCTCGCCCTCTTGAGACTCTTCACCTTCAGCACCATCTTGCTTTTCTTTGTTTTTCTCTTTGGACTCTTTATCTTCTTTCAATTGCCTCAAATAAGCTTCAGCACTCAGCCCTTTTTCATAGTTTTCGAAAGGCGCGACACCGGGCATTAATGCGCCTTGCGGAAGTTCGCCTTCCAAGTGGGAATTGATTGCAAGGTCGGTTGCATAATTCCACGTGAGCATGTCGACATTATCGGGTCGGCGAGAAGTAACATGGTCAAAAATCAAATGATAAAACTCGTGCTTAAGAACGCCAAGTTTTTGAATATCCGAAAGCGGCTCAAAATAATCAGGATTGTACAGCATTTCAAACTGCGCGGTATCGGGGTTAACTCGAACTCCAGCAGTTGGCAGCGCGTCGGACGCAATCTTGTTGACGCGTCGGCTCAGAGAGGCGAAAAATGGTTCCGACATGAGAAGGCGCGCAGTGTGCACATTCAAATCAAATTTGCTTTTTGTTTTCTTCATCGTATGTATATTATCTCACAAATCTCATCAAATGTCAAGAAAAAAGTGAAGCCCCGCTCGTTTTTTTAGCGGGGCTTCGCAATGTTGATTCGGTTACTCTGTTTGGTTTCCGGTAAGAATCGTAACCATGTGGCTCGATACGCTCACGCCATCCTCGGTTGTCGCTTGATGCAACGCTACGGTGTTTTCAATTTTGCCGTCGCCCATTGCAGTCCACAGCTTCATTGCTACCTCAGAAGGCAGCGCCACGAAATAGCTAGCAAGGTTTTTGACTTGCTTTGGTGCCAATTCTTCTTTGAAAATGTCTTTTGCTTCCATCTTTTCGACAAAGGCATTGTGCTCGTTGATTCCCCAGTCCTTAACCAAGTCAAGCTTGCCATCATCCAAGACGTCTTCAAGCGCAACTTGTCGCTCGTAATTTGCAACGAAGTCGTTAAGCGCTACCGCTGCCTCGAACCCGACAAAAGCGGTAGCCAAGTTAAATAGAACACTGCTGGCACCTTCAGCGAAGAGGCAGCCACCGCGCAAGCACTCATCCAAGCGCACCCAAGAGCGGCGAGATGGGTAAACCTTGTTAGGTTCAAAGTCACCAGCATGCTCAAGGTGTCCATGATTGTGATTGATAAAATCCCAAGTCACTGTATGTACTTGGTCTTTCGCCCAACTAAGCCAATCTTCAACAGTCGGCTCGACGTCAAACACGGTCCACCGGTCAAGCTCAGCAGGGTCCATTTCCCCAACCTGATATTGGTCGCCATGCTCGCCACCATTAACAGCGGCAAAGACGTGGGTGCCAGCGTGAAGGCTGTGCCCGTTAAGCTTTCGGCTGTCCGTAAGTTCAAAAATGCCTTGGCGAACTTCCGTCGTTGCTCGGTCGACCTCATCCAAGAAAAGAATGACAGGGCTATCACACGCCGCTTTATACCAATCAGGAGGATTCCAGCTTGTCACTTCGCCGTCAGTAGAAGGC
>VMHT01133401.1_pt1 | contig 12058 bp, 10 predicted proteins | sample 4693611 | NCBI WGS metagenome assembly VMHT01 (sample SAMN12280063, study PRJNA550983) | marine metagenome | isolation source: seawater sampled from same location over 5 years 0.02-0.2 micron viral filtrate | place: USA: collected off the coast of southern California halfway between the port... ...
AGAAGCAGTCCCGTCAACATCTAACCCATTTTGGTTAAGAAGAAAAAGTGTATTCTTATTCTGTCGCTGAACTATAACATTACTACCATCTCTTTTTACAGCGGTCTCGATTATACCATCCTCATCACCTGAACTATTTGTCTGTATCTTTGATGAAATTTTTGCATACAATAATTTATTTCCATTACTGTTAGTCCCGTCAAAATGTATAGAACCAAGATAGTTTCCATTTGAAGGGTTAGCTCTATATCGATAAAGCTCGAGGTGAGGACCGCTATCACCTAAGCTATTTTGACTTTCTAATAATATATGAGGGATAGTAGAAGATGAAGATAAAACCTTTACTTGCCCCTGCATATTAGTAAACCCAAGCGGTGCTGTTAGAATATTCAAAGTCTTATCTTCTACATCTTCCACCCTGTTTTCAAGGGCTGTAAGGTCAGTCTCATTCTCTATAAGGTGTTTGATATTCGCATAAGTATATCCGTCGGTATTTGAAACAATCTTATTATTTCCATCAAGATAAATAATTCTATCCGCTGTCTCATTCATTAATTTAAAATCATTGTTTATTCTTGTTTCACCGTAAAAATCTGTCAAACCACCTGTTCTAGTAACCTTCATTACATCTGTTCCCGCCGCACTATTATCGTGTCGTTTCAAACTGTAAGTGTTCGGTGAACCATCATACTCCATACTAAAAGCGTAATTAAATCCACCCTCACCTAAAACAACTCTTGAAGTTCCTTCTCCGCCCGCTACAACACCAAGGGTCGGGTTTGCAGTATTCACCGTAAAATTATTCGTAATACTACTTGTATCTGTTGTAGAATTATAACTCAGTCCCGTTGTTATTCCTTGAAGAGTATCTATATCATCCGCATTAGTTTCTAAACTACTGGTATTAGAATTGACTACGGTTTCAAGACTGTCTATATTATTCTGTAAAGTTGTATCTCCATTAGCCCTTGTAGTAGCTTCACTGTCTATATTATTCTGTAAAGTTGTATCTCCATTACTCCGTGCAGTTGCTTCGTTATTAATGTTAGTTTGTAATGTGTTATCTCCGTTAACTCTCGCAGTCGCTTCACTGTCTATATTATTCTGTAAAGTAGTATCTGCACTAGCTCTTGTAGAAGCCTCCGTGTTGATATTACCTTGAAGTGTTGCATCCGCTGCGGCTCTATTACTTTCCTCATCCGCTAAATCACTTTCTAAATTCGATATATTACCAACATTAGTAGTTATCTGTGTCTCATCATAAATAGAAGAACTTATCTCATTGTTTGAATTTAACTTTAAAAGTTTATCAGTGTTTAATCCACTGTTTAACAATTGAATTTTAGTGTCGGTATCACGAGGTATTAAAATTCTATCAGTATCAACCCCCTCGACTTTCGAGCGTATACTAAAAGGATTTCCGCTACCGTTCTTGTATTCCATACTGAAGCCGTAGTCCCGTGAAGGGTTAAATGAAAAGTTGGTCTCTACTAAATCAATCTTAGAAGGTTGTTGATTAGAACTACTTGTAGTTTGAACCGTTATTTTTGCAGGCACTCCTGCTTCCCCGTTAAAAACTTTTAATTCATCTCCAAGGACTGTAATATCATTTGTTAAAGTTGTAGTATCGGTTGTAATTCTAATTTTATCTTCTAATGTATTATCATCAACCTTCTTAATACTAAAATTGTTAGAACTATCCAAATTGAGTATATAACCATCCTCACCACTTCCCTCGTCTGCTCTGGACTTAATCAACTTGACGTTCAGGTTAGAAGAAGTATTATCATACACCTCTAAGGACTTTCCGTTAGATATATTAGGGTTTATGTCATCTACAATAGGGTTAGAAACATCTCCAATATGAGTGTCAATGTGTTTACCTCGTATTGTTAATGTATCAAAATTAGCACTTGTTTCTTGTATAAGTCCTTGAAATAGTCTTAATGTATTATCCATATTATTTGTTATTATCAAGAAAAAATTATATATCCAATCAAAAACAACCAAAATTATGTGAGTGTATTTAACTTTTACTCATTTATTTAGTATTTCAAGATATTTTATATTATAATATGTATATATTTACTTGTTAATGTATCATTTTACATACGAATTTAGTATATTATCAAGAAATATGATAAATAAAATATTTTATTAACCCAATACCGTGTTTAAGATACGATTTTGTATGTAATTCTTGATTTTAGTAAGTAAATATATATATACTATAATATAAAATATATGTAATTATTTAATTATGAGTAAAAGTTAAATATATATGGACCAAAAGACCATAGAAAACATAAAAAAATAAAAAGTTTTCAAAAAAATATTTTTAATAAAAATTAAATATAATATTTTTATTAATAAAATCAGTAAAAATGTCTAATAATGAAATTTGTGATATTATAAAAAGAAACAGACCAAAGGTATCTGCCTCTACAATTTCTACTTATTGTAGTAGAATAAGAAATCTAAGTAAAGCTATGGGTATAAACATTAAATCTAAAAAGGATATTATTAAAAGATATGAAGATATTCTTAAACACCTTGAAACTTATAACATTAATAATAGAAAGACTATCCTTAGTTCTCTAATTGTTGTAGTAGATGATAAAGCTGAGAGAAAGTATAAGGGGCAAGATAAGTGTCTTGAAAAGTTAAGGATGAGAATGGACGCTGACCTGAAAGTTGTTAAAAAGAAAGATAAAAATCAAGAACTAACTGCTAGTCAAAAAGAGAATTATATTCCTTGGAAGAAAGTCTTGGAGATTTATGATGAATTAGAAAAGTTAATTAAACCAATTTTCAAAAAGAAAGGCATGACGTTAGATGAACGAGTGATAGTTCAAAAGTATGTTATCCTTAGTTTATATGTATTATTACCACCAAGAAGGATAAAGGACTACCTTGACGTAAAGGTGAAAGGTGTAAATAAAGAAAAGGATAACTGGATTAAAGGTGGGAAGAACCCTCAGTTCTACTTTAATTCTTACAAGAATGGAACGAAACTGGGAGTCCAAATTATTGATATTCCGGTTAAGCTTTGGGATATATTAAAGACCTGGTTATACGACCATAGAAACACTTATCTAATTCATAACAGTGCTTTTAAAAGAGCCGCTCCTTCTTTCATTACTAAGGTATTGAACGGGTTGTTTGACGCCAAAATTTCAGTCTCACTTTTACGACACATATATCTTACTGAGAAATTTGGGGGCGTTGACTTAAATGACTTGAAAGAGATTACTACGAAAATGGGGAATAGTGAAGTGGAACGTAGTCTAGCATACGTTAGTAAGGAACACGCCAAGGAAGAAAAAAAAAAGGAAGACGAATGAAGGTTTTAAATCCACCGTTTAAAGTTTATAGAGTATACACAATTTCAAAAGGTTCTTGGTCTTGTTAATTTTTAATATTAAAGAATATCAAAAATTGAAGGAATAAAACGAAAAAAAGACGAGAAAAACAAAAACCTTTCAGTGTTAAAAATAAAAAAAAATGGCGAAAAATATCGAATTCAACTTTACAAATAGTGCAACAGTCGTCCTATGATTTCTCAGTAGTCTTTTTTTGACTTTTTATTTAGAATAAGATTTTAATTTTGTTTTTTGAAAATTAAAATTTTAATTACATATTTACATTACCATTGAACCACCAGCGGACAATTTCAAAGTCTTCTGGGCGACAATAGTAGTTAGGTAAGTTAGAGCGGTAGCACTTGATAAATCAAATTCGAGCTGGTAAGTAGCCATACGGTCCTGAAGTGAGAAGCCCGAGATTGTAGTTGGGTCTAGGTCTGCCAAACTTTTCTCTCCAAAGAAACTATCAAGAAATACGATATCCTTGTTGTGTTGAACTGGGGACTGGATAATAGAACCCTTGAAATATTCCTTATTCAAAGACCAGTGCTCGTTCTTCAAACAGTTGAAACCCTTGGGATATTTCACAGAAATATTATCAATCTTACTATCATACCTGGTAATGTTTCCAAGCTTTCCAATACTAGATTGAAAATTAGTATTGGAAAATGGGGTAGTTAGGATAGCAATCACTCTTGAACCCATACCACTGGATAGCTGCTGTTGGAAGGCATGCTTTGTAGAGGAAGACAAAGACTGCTTAACAGTAGTAATGTATGGGACTACAAGTTCAAGACCACTTCCCATAACTCTTTCCATAATCTGTGAGGAGATAGCAATGTTGCTTTCACCGTAAAGGCGGAGAGAAATGTCATCGATTTTCAAGTCAGCTCCTTCAACAAGGGAAACTGGGGTATCTGCTGGGTTAGTACTGTCGCTGGTACAAGCATAATCGTTAGTAGGGGCCCAGAAAATCTGCAATGTTAAGTTTGAGGGATTGTAAATCATCTTGTTGGTATCCAAGGCGGTCATCTTGAAGGCGGATAGCGGAATCTCATACCTAATGTGGACGTCTCCGGCACCAGCTCCGTCTCCAACAGCTCCTGAAACTGTGTACCTTACAGATTGATAAGGGTTCTCTGCTCCAATATCATCGTTTGACATATCAACTGCGGAGGTGCTCTTTGCTGGGCGAACGTCTTCAAGAGCAACGGTGTCTGCGGTTGCCACAGTAGCTTTAACGGCTCCGGCATAAGTAGGTTTGGAACTGTGAAGGTCTTCTAGCTTAGTTGCTGCTCTCATTTGAGAGGCATACTGAGGGCAATTATTTAGGTCCGCCCACACAGCATTGGTCGCATTATCAAAAAGGGTTACGCGAGCTATCTTTGCAAGACCGTGGTCTACAAGGTGAACGTATTTAGTATCCACCTCAGGGACGTTAAGTCTAAAACAAATTTTTGATTTTGCCAAGTTGAAAACCTGGGGACTGATTACGAATTCTGTCGCTCCCACCGTGGATACGGTGCTGAGGGCACGGGAAGAGGAATTCTGTGCTGCGATATCACGCACCACCTGGGTAGAATGGGATTCACTTTTTTGTGAAAAATTTAGTTCTGGGCTGATTACTTCCATATTGTTTTATTGTATAGAAAATAAAAAAAAATTTTTAAATAAAATGAAAGATTTTGAAAAAACAATAGGTTCTTATACATTCAAAAAATCGAAAAAAAAATTAAAAAAATACTCCGCCTACAAGAATGGTAAATTTATTACAAATTTTGGTGCGATTAAACCAAATGGTGTTCCTTATCAACAATATTTTGATAAAATTGGATTGTATCAAAAATATAATCATAATAGTTCTAAGAGACGGGCTTTATACCGTCTGCGTCATAATAAGGATTATGGTAAAGAGAGTGCTGATTGGTTTTCAAAAAAATTTTTGTGGTAATCACTCTAACGTTATCAACCTATTAAAGTTTCTTCTCATTTCTTCTGTTCTACAATTTAGATAGAAGAAATTATACTTCTCTTTCGTGCAATAATGATACGCTTGAAAGAAATCTTCAAAACTCATAGAGATATCAAGTAGTCTATGAATTTTTTCCATTTTGTCTTCACTCATACCTTTAAAGGTGAGAAATATGTCTAATTGAAGGATACTTGCAGGTTTTAAATCATGTAAATATTGTGAACTTATAATTACTGAGGATTTCAAATGACGGTGGACTTTTAAGAGACGTGCGATAGCTGGATTTCTAATCTCTGTTGATAAATCATCCATTACAAAAATGTATGGAGGACTTTTCTTCTTGACTGTTTTTTTTTGTTTCCTTTTTTCAATAAAATGATTTTCCTCTACTTCTTTTGTTATCACTTCCTCGTCTTCATCTTCCCCTTCACCAAAATATAACTTTGGTCTATTGTTGAAAATGTCAACTCTTTGAGGAACTCTCTTTTCGTCTTTCTTAGGAATTTCTTCATCTTCATCAACAGCTACTGAAAGTTCGTCGATTAAAATATCAAGGTGATTGACCCGTCCTTCTTTGAGGGTGTCAAAACAAACAACATTTATATTCTTTTTTCTTAGTTTTTTAATTATCGCTTTCCAAGTGCTATCAACCTGATATGTCGCACAAAAGAGAAAGACGGTTGTTTTTCTTCCACAGGTTTTTTCTAACAAGTTTCCAATAACACTCGTTTTACCACTTTTCTTCTTACTACATAAAAACATATTATAATACAATAGGGGGACCATATCAAAACTCTTTAAATTTTTACGGTCGTATGAAATTTCATTCGTTAAAATGGGATTTATCTTAACTTTGTTTAATTTAATTTCCTTCATATTTTATTTTATACAAGATTTAGAAGATTTAGAATATTAAACTTGAACCGCCACTAAATCTTTGTAGTCTCTTCAAATGGTCGAGGCGTGATTGACGACTACGTAATTTATCATTCTCGGCTTGGATTTCTTTCAAGTTGTTTTGTAGACTTGATAGTTGATTTCTTAGTTTTCTAAGTTCAACTTTATCCTCCTCATTTTTGAGTTCTTTCTTGACTTGTTTTATCTCTTCTTGGACCTCCTTCTTCTCTTCTACAAGTTCTTCCTTTTTCTCTTCTATCTTAACTTCCTCTTTTTCAATGTTGCCTTCTTCTTTCTCTTTCTCTAAGACTTCTAACGTTTTTGTTTCTTTTACAGGTTGCCTTCGGCCGAGCTGCGCTCGCTCAGGTTTTTGAGGTGTTTCGACCACCTTCTTAGGTGGCTCCTCGTCTTCATATGTTAACTCAAAAGGTTGATTGTCGTCTTCATAATCAGTTAATTCATCTTCACTGTCTGTTTCGATAATAGCACCTTTTTTTGCTTTCATTGCTTTTAAACGTGTGCTTTTCTCTATGGCACTGAGTTTTTTCTTCATATTAGTTAATGGCATTCTATTTTATTTAATAAGATAAATAATTTTTTGTTGATAAAAAATATTAGATAAAATAAATGAGTCATAATAATTCTTTCCATAATCCTTACGTTTTACACATTAATTCTCATGAAAGAGAATCCGGGACTAATGAAGATTTTCAAAGTAAGATATCTTCTAAGGACCTTTCTATGTATGATCGCGTGTCAGTTTTACAGACCAGTATTCCCCGCACTCAATATAATGTTCCTGAGGGTCAAAACACTTTTAGTTTGATTGAGAATATTGAAAAAATCATTACAATCAGGCCAGGTAATTACACGCTTAGTTCTTTCAAAATTGAAGTGGTTCGTGCTCTTAATGAGGTGAGTGATTATACATTTAGTGTTTCATTTCCTGACGCCAATATTGGAAACACTTATAAACTAACTTTTAATATTACAGATAATTTGGGATTCCAACCAAAGTTTAAATTTTATGATTATCTATGGCGACCAATGGGATTTCAACGGGGTAGTTTAAACAGTTTTGTTGATGATGTTTTAACTTCCACAGGGAGTGTTGACCTGTCAGGTGTTAATAGAGTTTTTATCAAAAGTGATATTTGTTTAGAGGGATTGTTGGAATCGGTGTTGAGTTATTCGACTTTTCCTCAATTATCCGTGGCTTACCATTACAATTCACAGGTTCATTTGACTTCTAAACCATTTAACTACAATAACAGAAATGGTTGGCGTTTTCAATTGGTAGATAGTGAAGGAATTGTTTGTAATTTGAATAACGTCTCTTGGCATATGGATTTAGTATTTTATAAGAGTGTTGATACAATAAGTAATGAAAGATTAACAAGAGTTTTATTAGAAAAAGAGATGTTTAGTATACAACAAGAAATGCAAGCTATCAAAAAAGAAGAAGAAAGTTCTAGTATGGAAGTGAATGTTGATACCAGTGTTGCGGACGCTTTTGTTGAAAATGAGTTTATCAAAGAAATAGAACAAGGTATAACTTACACACAAGATATACACAAACAATTTGATTTTATGGATGATAAATATGAACCAAGAATTTTTGAGGAGACCGCTGAGGAACTTCTTGAAGAAGTCAAGGAAGACGATGACCCTCTCCTCGAAAGCGACTCCAAAGAAGTTTAATGTCATTGGCGAGGTCGGTAGCACCTTTGGCCCAATTTGGTAAATCCTGTTTTAGAATTTTTGTATCATTTATGACTACAAATTCTTCAAATTCTGGTGTGGATAGACTTAGACTTTTCAACATTTGAGACAAAAATATTTGGCAATTATCAGTGAAAATGTCGTAATTATGATAGCGTCGTGGTTTTTGATACTTAACATGAATTTTAATAAAGTCGTCAAGAGTGATATCAAATGGTATTTCTACTTCTTTGGTTTCTAACATAAGTTTTTCCTTTGGAATTACAGCACCTTCTTTAAGAACGACGATTTTGTCTTTTTCATACAGAAGGTTTGCTTTTTCACCGTTAGGACCTGTTAAATGTAAGTGTGCTGATAAATGAAACAAGAGGTCCAGACCAACACGGGACTTTTGAACCAGTCTCTTTAAAGCTGAAACCTCAGGCATCAAAAAACGGACGAGGGTTAGACTGTCTACGTTATACGTCTTGTATTTTTCAATGACTTTTTTTACAGTATTAGTAAAGTCTTTGTTTTTTATGAAACCATAACCTGTGATTGAGTTTGATTTATCACCAAAATCAATTTTTGTGTATGGTAGATAAGGATTTGTATTAAATCTTTTAGAATAGTTTATCATTTTATTATATGGTTGATTTTCAATTTTGAAAAATTTAGAAAAATGAAATGGATTCGGAATTTTTAGAAGATAATAGATTACAAGGACCAGAACAAGAAAAATGCCAAAGTTTGATTTGAGTGAAAGAGCTATTAGGATTATCAAACGTGCTTTGTTTTGTAAGAAAGATAGATTTATGGAGATTATGAGAGAATTTATAGATGAAGATGAAGAAGATTTAGACCAAAATATATTACTCCACGCTAATATGGACGGCGATGTTGATTACATTAAAATTCACGTATTTTTTAACAAAGTTGAAAGTGAGGATTTTGATATCATTTCGTGTAAACCTGAGATGTGGATTGGTGTTTCACGTGCTGACGGTTTTCAATTCAATTTTTGGTCTAAAAAACACGATTTTGATTTTAATCTTGATATTGATGATGATAATGATGATAATTTAAGTCAACTATATGATAATATGGTTGAAACTTTCGAAGATGGACGATTTTATAAAACTGTGGAGGTTTGTGATTTTTGTAATTCTCATTATGATGAGAAAACTTTTGAAACGGATGGTGCTAAGATTTGTTGTAATAGATGTTATCCTTTCATTCAAGAGATGGAAGACCCTTGTGCTATTTGTCTTGAAAAAGGTGAAGGGTTATGGATGACTAAAAAATGTGAGTGTAAAGGATGTTATCATAAGAAATGTTTGAAGAGGGTTGATAAATGTCCTACTTGTAGAAAGAAATGTATTAATTTATATGTGTAAGAGTAAATAGAGTATAAGAATAGTATCATATGTTTGAGGGGCCTTTAAGGTCCCTTTTTTTTATGTTGAATTTTTCAAAAACTACCCCAGTTAAAGGCGATTTTGAAAAATTTAGAAAAATGATTTTTTTCTTCAATTTTTAGAGAGAAATCGAATTACTTATCTAGAACCAAGAAAACCAAGAATGAACGCTACCACCACCACCCCAAAGAGATTTAGAAGAAAATTTACCTGCTCTTACTGTCCCGATTCTTGTTTTATTGAGAAAGGAAAACACGCTAAAAGTATGTATCATAAGAAAAATGCTGAGAAGTTTGATGTTCCTTGTGTGTTTACCAAGGTGAACCAGTCCCCCAGTGAGGAGAAGAAAACAAAGAAAAATAAAAACGTTTGTGTATCCCCTGTGTCTACTGTGTCTACTGTGTCTAAAAGTGAACTTGATGAATTACTTGTTGAACTTGACCTTATTGTTGAAAACAAAACAAAAGAAAATAAAAATGTTTGTGTATCCCCTGTGTCTACCATGTCTACCGTGTCTTCTATTTCAACTACCACTTCTATGATTGAGAGTGATGAGGATGTTAAGGATGTTGTTGAGAGTGTTGATAAAACTTGTAGTGATATTATCAATGACCTTATCGCTTTACGACTAATAGTTGTTGATATTAATGTTGAACTTGACGCTTTACAAGAACAAATTTCAAAAATTACTCTTCCTGTTGATTACAAACCTCTTAAAGAAATCAAAAAGGTTGTTCCTGTTTCTATCCCAGACGACGATGACAGCGACAGTAGTGATGAAAGTGATAGTTCTTCAAGTGATGATGAGGATGATATCCCTCTTGTTAAACCAATTAGACCAAAGAAGGTAGAGGAACCAAAAGACACGCCGGAGGAAGTGAATGAGATGGTTTTATGGGGTAAGGTCAACCGTGTTTATATGTACTATCATGGTTTCAAAGATGAATTTGAATGTGAGAGATTTCATAAATGTGAGATGGTAAGTAGAGAGGATAAAATGAATATTAAGAAAGGTTATGCTGCTATTCAACCTCTTCTAAGTGATTATGATAAAATGAAAAAGAAATATCTTAAAGGTGAGACTTATGTAAGCTTAGATGATGAGGGGTATGAAAAAGTTTTTAGTAGAAGTAGTAGAAAAACTTATAAAGCATTAGAGATGGTTGAACCTCTTTGGTGGTTGAAAAATGTAGAAGATAAAACCAAGGTGAAAAGCACCTTGAAAAGGATGTTAAATACACGTGTTGTTGATGAGTGTATTCCAGGTAAGAGGTTAGAAGATGAGGCGGTTGTTATTGATTTGAATTAAGTGATTTAGTATATTTTCTATAAAAATACAATAAATGATAAGGATATGGTAATTATTTGAAAAAATCACTAGGATTTTAAACACTCTAAGTTCAATCTACTAAATGTTTCTTTAATGTTTTTGGGGAATTTGAAACCATATTTTTCACATATCTCATCAAGTTGTTTTATCCATCTAATTAACTTTTCATACTTGTTGATATACGCATTTAAATTAAAGTCTATATAGGTATTAAGTTGTCCTCTTACACGGTAGAATTTTCTTGTATGTTTTGGTTCAGGCCTTTTTCTTCTTATCCAGTCTACAAGTTTTTTATTTTGGAAAACTTCATACCAAAAGAGAAAACCTGAATTTTTACACATTTTAGGAGGTAGAGTTTTCATATGGTCGATTAGGTCAACATTGATATCTCCTATTATTGAAACATAAAAACCAAACATTCGCGGTTTAGCTTCTAAAATTTTTTGTTTACAATCAAGACATTCTGTTTGTTTTCCTTTCTTTTTAAAAGGTCCTTTACACCATTTACAAAAGAACTTACCAACACCTAATTTTGTTTCACAAACACAACCAGTGCAGATAAGTATTCTATGGTTATTCATCAAAGGTCTCTTACTCATGATGAAAGAATTGTTTGTAAATAATTCCTCAGTGCAATAACACTCCTTGATAAAACCTTGTTCCTTGACGGTGTTAGCTTTTATTAATTTAAAACACTTTTTTGGGTTGTCTTCATACCTGTTAAATAATTCCTTATTCGTGTAATAAACAATCTCATCAGTTTCTATTTCTCTAAAAGTTTTATACTCTTTTACATTTTGTAAAGTTCTTATAACAGTTTCACCTTTACTATTTGTATCATATTCTACATTGAACTCTTCCGGTAATTTATCATCTTCCATCCACTTTGAAATACATTTTTCTTCCTCTTCTTCATTCTTAACAACTTGTGAATTATAATGACTTGAAATATAAACAAAATAATCTTTTTCCTTAAAATCAGGAAGAACTTTTTTTATATTGTCATGAAAACTTTGTATTAACATTTCTATCTTTTTTTGTTATAAGATAGAAATATTTAAATAGTTTTTTTAAAAAATATTATTAAAATTACATAAAATAATTATCATTTTCTAAGAATGTAATAATTTGTTCTCTAATGTAGAAAATGATAGATTAGACTTACACACTTTTTTCACGGTAATCAAGGTAGAAACAGGTTAATAGTAGTGGAAAGTGTTGAAAAATGAGCTTTTTTAGAGATTTCCTCTATACCGTATACAATACGTGAGTCCTCTTTTTATAAAAGAAGAATACAATATACTATATAATAAAATTATTTTATATAAGAGTATACTATACATATTGACACAGTAGCATACACTCAACCTGTTAT
>VMHT01186770.1_pt1 | contig 12055 bp, 21 predicted proteins | sample 4693611 | NCBI WGS metagenome assembly VMHT01 (sample SAMN12280063, study PRJNA550983) | marine metagenome | isolation source: seawater sampled from same location over 5 years 0.02-0.2 micron viral filtrate | place: USA: collected off the coast of southern California halfway between the port... ...
AGGAAAAAAAGGGAGACTTGTTATAACAATAAAATTCCAATCATCCCATGGGCTCTCGGCGCTATTTGCTTTGTGACACTGTATGAGAGAAAAAGTCCCATTTCCAGATATCTGTATCGGGGTGGTACACGATTGGCTCATATTAACTAGAATTCCATCTAAACATGGACTATTAGTTGTCTCATAAGCTTCGCCGGCATATCCCGAAACATCATACACATTTTCCGCTTCAATGTATTCATGTTTGGCACAACCGGCCAAACAAAATATAAAAAGCGCTTTTTTTAACATACAAAACCTCCATTCCTTTTGTTTTTGTTCGCTATTGATACATAGTCGTTATAATAAAGTAGTCACAAAATGGAGTGTATATCGTTATTAAAATGTATCTCAGCGTTGCTTAAGTAGATCCACTAATTGAGCTTTCTTAAGGGCTGTATATCCCTTTAATCCCTTGGCTTTCGCCATGGCCTTCAGTTCAATTACTTTAAGCTTGCTTAGGTCATCTGTAGAGCAGTGTGCCTCTGCGGTATGACTATGTACTGTATTTTTAATACCAAAATAGGCTTTTAAAGTGTTGATGCTGTTTTTTATCCAACTCATGTTTGTCTCCTTTCTTTTTGTTTTAAAGTTCGATGAATATGATCTATATTCTTTCTCTTTGATTGTACTACATTAACAATTTCTTCTGTAGCTAAATCGTATTCTTCTTTGATCTCCCAGAGAGATTCCTCTATATCGTCGATGAAATCTTCTTCGGGATAATACCTCAGTTTTTCTTCTTTCTTTTTATTTTTAAACCAACTAAACATTTTTATTTTCCCAATCCTTAATAGCAGCTTTAATAGCATCTTCCGCCAATACTGAACAATGGATTTTAACCGGAGGTAATGAAAGCTCGCTGGCAATTATTGTATTACTAATTTCTTGCGCTTCTTTGATGTTCATTCCTTTGACCATGGTTGTTATTAGGGAACTTGAAGCAATTGCAGAGCCACAACCAAATGTTTTAAACTTAGCTTCCTCAATCACACCGCTATCATTAATACTAAGTTGTAATTGCATAACGTCTCCACAAGCCGGCGCGCCAACCATTCCAGTTCCCACAGAAGGATCTAGTTTGTTTAGGCTCCCCATATTTTGAGGATTTTCAAAATGCTCTATTACTTTGTCTGAATATGCCATGTTGTTATATAGGTGGTGGAGGCGGCGGGAGTCGAACCCGCGTCCAGAATAGGCCTAAATTCAAGTCATCCACAAGCTTGTCTGATTTACTATCACAAATCAGTAAAGGTAGACGGCTATAATCTAATGCTTACCGTCCTGTTGCATTAAATGGTTTGATTTTTACAAGTTGTCTCTTGGTTTGCTCAAATTGGATAGATGGCTTTGAGCGGCCACCCGATTATGCTGCTAAAGCAGCTGCTTCGAAGTGTAAGTTGTTGTTTGCAACTAAATTGTTTGAACTGTTAAGGTCGTATCTAACCTGCTTGCACTTTTATTCTTCTTTACCCTGTCGAATCCGTTTCGCCCCCTTAATCCTCTTTACTATGACACCTAGTGGTTCATGATTATCACTATCTAGCCAAATAAGTGTTTCATCTGTATGATTAACCTTATCGGCAAAAGTAAATTTCATTTCCTTTGCGGCTCGTTTAAGGGCCGCATCTTCACTAGAGTGTTTACTTATAAGATCACCTTGTATGTAGTGACCATTCCATTTATAAACCTTCCACATTATAGACCTTCCTCGATTGTTTGTCTAGCATATTCATCACTGTAACCGACATGTGCTTTATAAAACTTCATATCGCGTCCAATATAAACATACGTTGGATATGCACCTATTATATAACCTTGTATTCCCGAAGAGTCAAACATTTTATCTCGCGAGCCTTGCAATATAGGGGCTGTCGTGATGTTATGAGATGTAACCCATTCAGTTATTTCTTCTGGCGTCGGTGCAACACCACCAGTAAGGCCGTCAATTAAGACTGTAACTATCTGTACTCCTTGAGACTGATAGTCATCTTGAAGCGTTTGTGTATGGTGGCCAGCAATCTGACACGGCCCACACCAAACTGTGGAGAAATCAAGTACTATTACATCACCTAAATGATCGTGCAATTCCCATATTTCTTCATTTTGATCTAAGAGTCTAAAATTGCAAGCCTTATCGCCCACATTGATATGTTGACAATCTGCGGCCGCAATTACTCCGTCAGGAGGGAGAACCTCAGCGGCGCCCTTAGTTTCGTCGGCTGTATCGTGATTTAACTTCTTGTCGGCCTTACAGCCGAGGACCAACAAGAGTGCAAAAAATAGCGTTTTCATATATACCTCGTACAATAAATAGCCTTTTTTACAAAATTTATCGTCCGGACGTGGATCTTTTGCTCACCACAGCTGACCTATAGTTGATTTAGTTTAACTTCCGAGGGTTGTGTGGCTCATAATAGATATGGAGCCCCTAGTTTACTTATTATATTCGCACCGAACGATTTATAAATTTCAAATATCTTCTGCAAAATACTCTTTAACCTTATATCTCTCCTGGACGCGTCGGAATTCTAAGTAAGTTAATCCTAAGAATCGCGCTGCATCCTTTTTAGAGTTGGTTGTCGAGATTGCAAATTTTAATAATGCTTCTTTTACAATATAATGTGACTGGCGCCAAAAGTCAAATCCATAGAGTCTGTTATTAATATGGTTGGCAGAGAGTTCTAGCTTCACAGCTATAAGATCTTCTAGCGTTAGACTATTGATTTTGGCTAGTGTTGGATCATCAACTATATTTTGGTTTTTGAGATACTTTATTACACTTTTAGACTTTGTTGTAATATTCTTGTTTGATAAAGCTTTCATCTATTATAGCTCGCCAGCACTGCAATATTAGTATAATGCATTATTCTAGATTTGTCAAATTAATTTTATCAGTCGAACGGTTCCTCGTCTGTGTTGATACCTGCCAACGCTATCATCGTGCCGCCGGTCTCTTCAATTGTACTTTCTGCGGAGGATCCCCACCAGTGATCAGAACCACCGGCCTCTCCGACTTCGCCACGAGTCATAAGCTTTAAAAGCGCCTCGCCGGTGGCGGACGGTTCGAAAAAGAACCTTTTAACTTGGTGAAGGTTCTTGTGTTCGTTGATAATTGCCCGCTTCGACCATTTCGTAAGCAGCGCTTGCATTGCTTCGGCCATGTCTAGCGCTGTTTGAATCCCCGCCGCGGTTTTTGTTGGGATCGGTTCGGATTCTCCCCACGACGACGGGTCCCACGGCGTCGTGGGATCAGTCAGGACCCGGACCGTCCTTGTCTCTCCACTAATTTTGACGATTTCAGCCTGGATCTCGTCCGGATCCATCACCTGATCAGTATATATTTTGTCACCGGAGACCGAGTCTTCCATGTACTCATAAGGTATAATGTCCCCGTAGAGCACCTTAAGGTGCCTTTTTAGCGATCTTTCGACAAAGTCCTCGCTCACCGCTCCGTGTGACCCGAAATTCACCACGGCAGACTCAATATAGTGCTTCTTCCAATTAGGCCAGCCGGGGATTGCATCATAGTTGTCTGCCATATTCGCCTCTAGAGTTCTAGCTCTACCTCTTCCTCACCAGCGCCGACAGTATCAAATCCTGTCTCCACAGCCTCTTCTTCAGATTTGGCTGTGTCATAAGCTTGGTTGGTGGGTTCGCTGACTTGATCAGCCAATTCGGTTTCAAATTTATCAAAATAAAGCTTGAGATTGGCGATTAAGTAGTCATAAAACAATTCTTGGTCTTCGGCATTAGAAAGCAGTTCATATGAGTCGATAACGCTGCTTTCAATCTTCTTGAAGCTTTGATAAGCCATGTTGCGTCCTGTTTCGTCCTCGCCTTCAATTCCGAATGAATCGACAGGGTCTTCTTCTACCTCTTCTTCATCGTCTACCTTTTCCGAATCGGTACGAATATCGATGAATTTTTCATCATCCTCATCGCCAACGTCGATTTCAATTTCTTCCTCGACGCTAATAGCTTCATCAAGTTCGGGCTCTCCACCGGTACCGCCTACAGCATCATTATTGGTTATGGCTGGTGTTAGTGTGCTGACCACTGCTTGAACAATATGAGATCTAAAAGACTGTCTTTGTTCCTCACTTGTCGTTAAAAGCTTGTAATCTGTCTCCAAAACTGGTATAATCTTCTTAAGGAGATCTTCAAGGACATTAATACCGGTGGATTTATTGGGAGTTGGACTATTATCAGGTACTTGGCCTGCTTCGGTAAGAAGCTTCAGTTCACAATCGGCCATTTCTCGAATTAGTGTCCTCAATAATTCTTCTTGATCCGCTCTTTTTTCCTTGACATGTCGGATCAAATACCTTATATTTTCTCTAAGATCTTTTTCTTCTTCTTGATTCATTGCATTATACCCTTTTCCATAATTAGTCTTATCACATTATCAATGATATTTAAATCAACATTTTCTCTTCTAGTTAATTTACTTCTTTTCTTTTCTTTTTTGTTTTCCTTAGAGAAATCCTTTTTGGCCCATGATCCTCCCCCTGCGGCTGGCGCTCCGGGTACTGCACCGCCCGACACCGTGTTCATTTCATCAATTTCTGAGGCGGGTTCTGGCAGCCCCAACACGTTGAATAAGTCGGCGATTTTGTCAGCCGGAACAAACTCCTTTAGTTCTTCTAATGCTTGGATATTGGTGGGATCCTCGACCAAATCAGATATAAGATCGCGCATTGCTGTGGCGCTAAATTCTGTCCCACATTGGCGCGCCGTGCACGGTACTGCATATTCTTCGCCAGAAAGAAGCTCTATTCCGGGTTGGACATACTTTGCGGCTTCTCGCCAACGCTTCCAATCATTGTCTTTCTTGCTAGCGCCCAATATTACTCTATCACCTTCATTGTACGGAATAGGGCTTTTATCACCAATATATTCGTATGCAACGGTGATGGGCGAACGCATATGCGCTGGCGCGATTTCAAATTTGACATTCGGGAGGCTAGCCACTTCTGGAAACGTTTTATTCCACAGGGCTATAGCGTGTTTTTCATCAATGACCGTTCCATCACGCAGAGTGCGCTGTGCGCCCAAGGGGGCTGAAATAACGACACGAACTTCATCGGCCTTGGGTACTCCCCCTTCGCCAGTAGCATATTTATATACCATGTCGGCATGCCCCTTGTGTGGCGGCTTAAAGGCGCCCGGCACAATAGCATATGTTTTGGGCCCAGCAACGGCAGCATCTACGACCGGGTCCACAGTTTCGTCATCAACCAACTCGATATCGATCTCGCCATCTTCATCTTCTTCCAACAAACCATTTACATAGCCCATAACAGCATTATAAATGGTCGGTAAGGCATTTTCTTGCTCAACTATATCCACGATAGCTGTGCCGCCTAAAATGTCCTCATAGACCGACTGAGGCAGTTTTGTGTAGGTGTGATTGGCTGTTTTAATTTCTTCAAGCCATTCATCTATAGATTTGGTCATCTCGCGATCTTTAGAGATTCTAATTGTAAAGTCTTGGGAGGGTGATTCTGTCATTCCAGAGCGACGAGCACGACCAATGATTTGATTGGCCATGGCAAACGCCCCCGTCAGTTTGTAAATTTTGTCCGAACCTGGAGGATACTCAAAGACAACCCCTTCCATGGAAGATGCGAGATTCTCAATATCCCCAAGTTTTCCTAATTGTTTGTCAATCAATTCACCCATTTTTTCATCACCCGAATCTTGAAGGCTCTTGAGATATACAATTGATTGTTCTAGATCTGCGCGCATTCGCATAACTTCTTCGTCATGCTCATCCACAAAGAAACTCTTGACTCCGCGCAGGACTTCAATTGCGAAATCACTGATTGCAACCTCTATGGGCTGCAGGATGGAAGCAATGTATTTTCTAGAGTTAGTTTTTGTTCCAAGCTTAGAGATGACCGGTTTAAGTTCTTTTGGAAGCCCCTTCTTAAGATTGGTTGCTGTGACACCTTGATCCTTGGCTTCGTCGGAGTCGACCATTAAAAGCACAAGCTTATCCGTCACGTCACTGGGAAGATCGACTTGCTCAGCATATTTTCTAACAACTAATTCGACATAGTCTTTTAGCTGGGCGTCCATACCCACAGGAGCAGCAAACGATTGGATTTTTGCTGTCACTTCTTCTATAGCAGTACCGTCAGCTAGCTTTTGGAGGGCCACTATTTTAGGCCCATTGATACCCCATATTTCTTCCCCTACCTGTTCTTGGCCTCCATCAACTGCAGCGGCCAGATGAGGAAATTTTTTCTTTGCCAAGTGCTGGAGTTCTTCCGTATCCTCTTCTCCCAAGCTTTGAAGACCATGGAGAACAACTTGAGGAGAAGTATAAAGAATAATGTTGGGATTCTTGGGGTACATGATTTCCATATTCACGTACCGGCGCCCATCAGAAAAGATGTCACTCAATGCTTCGGGGCTTAGCTTGCGGAGCGCTGCAGAGATCGCTTTAAAACCATTGGTAAAAGCTGTTTCTGCTGGATGTCCCTTCCATTTACTGATGTATTCGTCCGTGGTCATCCCGCCGCTTTTAATATCGGAGTTATTGCGGGCTGTCCTTATTTCACCACTTTCGTCCACAGTCATAAATAAATTTTGACCGTCAACCTTTTCAGTTGCATTTTTAATATCAGCATCAGCAACTTTGGTCAGTATCTGGACAATCTCGTTAAAGGTTAAATCTAGATCTTCTGACAAGTGCGCCATATGGCCGGCGACACCACCCATTATTCATCTCCACTATTGTGTTCTTCAAGAATATTAAGTTTTTCTTCAAGAAGAGACATGTCATTTTGCATTCGGCGAGCATACCTGCGAACTTCGCGCAAGTGTCCCTTGGCCAAAGTTAAACGTCTTTTTTCAGTCATTGTTCTTGGCTTAATGATAGAAATTATTTCTTGAAGACCCTGAATATAAGTAAAAATGGTTTTTTCATCGAGTTCTTCGTTTAAAAGAAACTTTTGCCAATCTGTAGTTAACGACACTTTATTCCCCTCTAGTTGCTGTAGTGTTAATAGATCCCGAATAAATCGGTTTCTAAGTTTTTTAAGTTCAATTCGAACTTCAATTTTTACTTTTTCTGTCCATGGGTTTTTCTCTCCTTGACCAGCTTAATAGCCCTTTTCAGCGCTTCCCGCACTTGAGAATCAGTGTATTGGCGCCGATCTGCCGACGTCTCATCTTCTTCTTCTAACGGCCGGGCCCGAGCATCGGGGGTTCCACGCTGAACGCGGGGATCGTTTCGGCCGCGAGCACGACGTTCTTCAATTTCATGCTCTTCATCATAGTCTTTATCGTGCTTAAGAGCGTCTAGGTGATGCTCGATAGCCTTGATGTGATCTTCATCATGCATTCCGGAATGCTCATAGTGCTCGCCTTCTTCTTCGCCGCTATCTTCATTGATATAAGCTTCATCACCCTTCTTGGAGCCTCTCTTTTTGCTCCCGCTGGTTGTGATTTCCTCGCCCTTGCTCGGATCTTCGTAGGCCTTTTCACCTTTCTTGGTCTTTCCACCCTTCTTGGTAGTATAGTCTTCTTCACCCTTGTGGGTCTTAGACTCATCATCCTTCGAGGCGCCAGTATCTTTCGCACCGGTCTCTTGAATTTCTTCTTTTTCTTCTTTCTTGATATGCCCCATATAGGTATCATCATCATCATCGTCGTCGACATCTGACATTCCAGTGTTTTTGTCGGCCCTTTCATTTAATTTATCGAGGTCAAATTTAAAACCCCATTTTTCCAACAAGAGGCTGTTAAGCTCTCCGTCTTTCCAATCTTTTATAGACATTTTTTTGTTAACTCCTTTAACTTTTTGTAAAGATTCAAAATAAATAGTACTTCTAATGCTGTCTTCCCAGTCTCGAAAGCACATATTTCCAACTTCGTACGCTTCACGTTCCATTTCACGTAGGTGATCATCATTCTGAGCGTACCCTTCACCCATTTCTCCAACATCATCAAATTTGCCATTACAGTTTTGTGTATGGTGCACCAATTCGTGCGATAGCGAGCGCATCACATCTTTTGGGTGCCTTCCTGTAACATACAGCGTGATTGACTTTTTGCCTGGATCATAGAACGCAGTCTTCCCAAGGGGGTTATCCGCATTGGTTGAGTCACCGCGCAAAAAAAGTCTGGGAGGATTGTGAAATCCCATTCTTTCTTGCGCAAAAGGCAGAAATTGCTTTACTAATGGCATTAAAGTTTCAATCATAAAAAAACCACATTTAATTGTATTAAATAGTATATAAACTCGTCTTTTACGTTAGATCATTATCTTCGGAACGCGAAATTAATTTTAAGCTCATTGTAAAGAACTCCATTTCAATTTTCGGACCACTCAAAGGAATAACTTTTGAAACTGATATTAGTCTGTTGGACTTGATTTCGTTTTTTATATCGAGGATGATTCCATAGTTACTTTCCCAGTCGTTTCCTTCTGAGTTCCAGGTAACCCACTCGACGATATCTCCGGCCTGCAAATCGCATGCTGACAATTCGCCGAATTTTAATTCTTCATCCATATTTTTATGCCAAGCCTAAGCTAGAAAATATGTGTGCTTGTTTTAAATTTTAAGGCCAGCAAAGCAGCCATTAAAGTTACAATTGTGAATTCAAACCCACACAAACCATAAATAGCCCATGAACCTGCCAATATTAAAATTGACTTCCAAATATAATTAAAAGAAAATAACATTAATTCAATCCTATTATTAATAATTCTTCTTGTTCGACTCTCACAACTTCGCCTGATTCAGTATAAATCAATAGACGATTTTCATTATCGCAGACTTCATTTATAATGTATGCCTTGGTCCCACGCGCAACTCTTTTAAAATTTCGCTCTTGGGGGCTGTAACACCACATATAGCCTTTCCCTTCGATTAGAACAGGTGTTATCAAATCACCGTCGTCGGCTCTTGCCTTACCGGCTAGCTGCCTAATAATTTTCTTTAATCGTTCTACATCTATCGGTTTGTGTCCCATCTTTATAACTAGAATTGGTGGGACTCAATATTTCTATGCAAATATTGCTGCTTTTTTTCTCATATTGAACAATATCGAGAATAAAAATTTTATTTAACTCCTTTGCGTCATCGAACATGTCTTCCATATAAAACGTTTTATCACACCAAAACCACTTTATTGTGAAAGTAGTATGTGTATCATTTAGGATAATTCCGACTTTAAGCGGCTCACATCGACCGGGCCACCTAAAAGCCACTAAATCACCAGTCTTATATGAAGTCATGTATATGATATAACATATTTGAAATATTTTGCAACTAAATTATATGAGTATACGCAACAATGAAACCAGTAATCGCCTGTGCAATCATAAAAATAGTTGCAGCCCTGGTCTTAAACGTTTTCAGGTCTTCTATCTCTTTGAGGGCACTTTTAAGTTGGGGAGGGGAGGCCACATCATCCATCTTCTCTTTCCACAACTTAATATCTTGAACCCGGTCCTCTTTGACCTTTAATTCAGTTAGCTGCCCCTTAACATCTTGTAACTCTCCACGCAGCGCTTCAATGCCGCTTGACAAAGTTTCTAGCTGCTGTAATACAAGTTTAGAATATGTTTCCCATCCATTTGCGTCAGTCATTTAAGCCCCCCTCCAACGCTCTTAATTAGTATTACGAATTACATTCAATCTGTTGAATATTATATTGGCCTTCATTATTGATAACTTTGTTGATCACTAGCTCAAAATCTAATGGTTTGATATCATCCAACTCAGGGTTCTCGCACACTTTCCTTAAAACATCATCGATGTTTTTTTGAGAATCTTCATAATATTCAACACGATGCACATTGGACTTTCCATCGGGCATAATTTTTTGACCCAGCATGGTAGCAATTGCAGAACCCTTTGACTCACCTTGGGTCGCCATCGGGCGCACTTGAGAAGAATCTATTCCTATTTCTTCTAAATAATCTAAAATAGGGCCGAGAGACTTGCCTCGGCGAGCGGTCATTACAAACGTCTTTGAATCAGGTGGGAACTCACGCATGATATCAGTCACAAGCGTAATTTCTTCAGGATCTTTTACAGTGGCGAAATCACTCAAATCGATATCGTATCCAAGCTCTATTAGATCATCCACAGGGTCAAAAGCAGTAATTCCTTCTTCCGCCGCTGCTTCGCGCATGTAGGCTTCGAACTCCTTTTGGTCATGGAGAGTCGCCTCCGTGCCGTCGGGCGCTTTAACACGTGTTTCTGACCTCGTATGGGCTATTGTTTCATCGAAGTCGAATATGCGAAGAGTTGTGATGGGTTCTTCCATCTCTGTTATGAACTTTCTCCAATTTTCAAGTAGGAGTTTCATTGCTTGTCCTCGTCTTTCTCGCAAATGTCCTGAGTTCCGTACTTTTGACTTCCGCCTTTGCCGCAACTAATTCTATCAGCGATGTATTTGTATTCCTCTTCTCTACCATTTGCCTTCAAAACGTCCCTTACTGTTATTTGGAGATCTCTATTGTGATCGGCGTGTTGGGCAAGAAGCCAAAGACTGTTCCAATCTTCATCCGAGAACTTTGTCAAATCTTCTTCAGATAAAGAATTAAACAAAGATTCAAACTCCCTTTGTCTTTCATAATCGTTAAAAAGATCATTTGTTGTCGTATTATGCTCTTTGGCAAATTCGGCAGCCAACTCTTTCGACCAGCCACCCGCTTTTTTTAATTTAGTACTCCACTTGTTTCTTAATTCTTGATCAGAGTCACTCAAACGTTTTAATTTTTGTGAATAATCTTCTTTCAAGAACTTCCGCCAATTTTCAAGTAGGAGTTTCATTTAATCTCCCCCAAATACATCATATAATTCATCTTCCGACTCGGGCTTAGCGCTTCTATTCGCCATTTTTTGTAAACACCCAATCTTTCCTGACACAGCGTCTGTATATAAAAAGGGAAGAATTGAATGGACCGCACATTTAAGCTCAAGAACTTTTAAAAGATATACGATTTTCCATGCTGACCACATGTGTTGAAGATACGTCTCACCTTGTTCATGAGGGTGCTTGGTAAATTTAGTCACCACCGTAGGTAATCCACAGTTCGATTGCTTCTTCATAATCAGTAACACACCACGGGCAAACGCCCTCTAGTATAGCCAATGCTTTATCTAAATGTTTCATAATAAATAATACCCCACAGCCACTCCGCAGGCAAATGCCCATAGTTTAGCGAGAGTTAGCACAATATATAGTTCTTCTCCGGCTTGGAATGTGTATAGGTCTTTAATTAATCGTTTAGTTTTTTTCATTTTATTAGTTGTCGTATTCTTCTTGTTGTTTGGTCTTTATAATATTTGTTGCCTGCAGCATATCTTTATTATCCACTTCTTTTAAAATAACGGCTCCCGTCTTTGGTTCAAAGTACATTCCAATTAAATCACCCTTGGTCACACTATTTAATTCTTCTTTGGTGAGTTTGATTTTGCCGCCGCTCTTTTTAACGATAATCGTCAAAATATTAAATAAATATTCAGCATCATTTAGGTATTGGCTCATTGAGGATTCTCCTTATCAATAATCGCTTCTATTTCAGCAGAATTGTTGGTATACCATTCTTGGACTTCCTGGCTAGCCCATCCATATTCATTGGCGCCAGTTTCTGTTAAAAGGCCTTTGGCCTGCAAACTATCAAGCACTTGAAGGGTTAATATGCCGCGTACTTCATGCGAAGGGATATGACCTAGCAAGTTAGCACACCACAACCACTGCAATTCATCAAAAGTTACTACATTACCGCCTATTTCAAATTCTGTATTTCCCATCATGACTTCATCTTCCTATAAATTGTTTCCAGGTCCCAACAAGTCGTTCATCCAAATTTTGCTGTGTGTGTGACGGCTGCCGAGAATTTATAAACTGAGCCATAACATTGTTAAAGGCTGCCTTGATATTATCCTCATCATCCATATCGCTATCTTCACCCGTAGTAAGCTCACGGAAGATCTTCACACGCTCGCCAGGGTCGCCTGAAGTGAGTCTGAAGGTAAGGGTATAC
>VMHT01218857.1_pt1 | contig 12055 bp, 10 predicted proteins | sample 4693611 | NCBI WGS metagenome assembly VMHT01 (sample SAMN12280063, study PRJNA550983) | marine metagenome | isolation source: seawater sampled from same location over 5 years 0.02-0.2 micron viral filtrate | place: USA: collected off the coast of southern California halfway between the port... ...
CTTGATAAGTTTATTGAGGACAAAGACCAGAAGAATGCTTTGGCTCATGAGATTGCTACCATGTCTGAGCGTCATGCTCAAGAGTTAGCTAAAGGTCAGCTAGAAGTAAACAAAGTAGAGGCAGGACACTCTAGTTTATTTGTTTCTGGATGGCGACCCTTCATTGGCTGGACATGTGGATTAGGCATGTTCGGTAACTTTATCACAATTCCGTTTTCTAACTTTGTATTGGCTCTAGCAGGTATAGATATTGTTATACCCTTAGTACCACTAGAAACTATGATGCCTGTCCTTATGGGTATGTTAGGCTTAGGTGCAATGCGCTCATTTGAGAAGACAAGGAAATAAGTAGCTGATGTCTTTAAATCTTGATTTTAGTAATTTTAATGTTGACTTATCTGGTCTAGGAGATTTTAGTTTAGACTTGTCTAACTTGTCTCCTCTTTTGCAGGACACTACTTCTGATCCTAGTCCACTAGACATACGTAAGGCAGAGATTGCTGCTGAAGTAGCTGCTAAAGCAGCACAACAGCCTGTACAACCTGTTAGAGAAACTGCTGATTTATCTGCCTACTATGACGCACTACGTCAAGGAACTACAGTATCTGATATAGATACAGTAGGGCAAAGCTACGATCAAGCACTTAATGAAATACTAGCTAACCAAGGTTTTGTAGATACAGGCTATGCAGAAGGTGGCGGTACAGGAGTCTCTAAACCAACCGTATCTGCTTTTACGGCTCCTGACTATGCCCCTAGAGAGCTAGGTAAGTTCCAAGGTAATCTCTCTGCACACACGTCAAGTTCTTTAGGTCAGATTAAAGAATTCCAAGCTCGCCTTGAGCCTCTAATGGCTCCAGAGATGGCGCGTTTGCAGACACAGGAAAAGTTAGACTACAAAGACGCTGTTGAGCAGGCGTATCTACAGAACCCTGAGATTCAAGCACTGTACAACGAGTACGATGTAAAGCCTTTTAGAGCTACTGATGATGGTTCTATTTATCTTTATGACCCGTTTACTTTTGGTGAAATTAGAACATTAGAAGTAAAAGACAATGATCTAAAGAAAGCTATAAAAGCAGTTACTCAGATTGGCGTAAGTATTCTTACAGGTGGCGCAGGGGCTACTATGGGCCTTACAGGTGCCGCAGCCGCAGCAACAAGTGCCGCTGTATCAGGATTTACTACGGCTGCGTATGGTGGAGATAAAGACGCTATCCTTAACTCTGTGTTAATGGCTGGTGGTACTTCTTTACTTAAAGGTGCAGTTGATAAAGTTAAGCAAGGCGTAGAGAACGTAGCTGAAGAAACTTTACAGGCTGTTAGTCCAGAACTGAGTGTTGAGTTACCAGAGATAGTTTCTACTGAAGCTGCGGAAGCTGCGGTAACTGACCCTAGTAGTGTTATAGACTTAGCAGGAGATCCTTCTGCTTTTGACAATATAGACATTGCAGCTTTTACTCCTGAAACTGTTGCTTCTACTTTAACTGATTCTCAACATTTTAATAACACTATTAGAAGAATTGTAGATGATGTTGGTGGAGACGCTGCTTATCAAAACTTAACTCCAGATCAGTTTGGGCAGCAGTTGCTTAAACATGGGGGAGGAAGAGCTTACAGACAGATCTTTGAATACGGAGGAGATCCAAGAGCTTTAGTAGATATTCCTGATGAAATAATTTCTTTTGTTGGCGGTGTTGGTAATGTTCCAGACTTTATTATGGAAACAACAATGGAGGATTACACCAGACCTCCTTCATTACGAACAGAAACTACAGTTGATCTAAGTAAACTAGAAGATACTCCAGTAACAGAAACGCAGCCTACTGCAGAGTCTTTCTTGCCTTCAGAGCAGCCAGACGGAGGCGGTGGTGGAGCAGCAGGAGGCACTGGTTTAGCAGGAGGCGCTACAACAACTACTTCTGGTTCAGTAAGTGTAACTCCCGCTATTGATTACACTGCACCGGGAGCAGTTACATCAAGTTTATTTTCAGATGTTATAGCCCCCGCTGCTACCGCTGCTTCTACTGTTACACAGACATCTCCAATAACTCCTGTAGCTACTACTGCTCCTGTTACAGAAACAACTCAGCCTACAACCACAGAGACTACAAGTATCCTTGAAGATACTACTGATGATACTACTACTGCTCCTGATACTATAGGTGGAGGATCAACAGGAGGCGTCGAAGACCCTATAAGCACTGGAGGTGCTGAAGGTACTGGTGCTGAAGGTGGTGCTAGTGGTGATGCTGGTGACGCTGAAGGTGCAGGAGAAGGTACAGGAGAAGGCGAAGGCACAGGAGAAGGCACTGGTGACGGTGATGGTTCAGGAGATGGGACAGGTAGCGGCTCAGGCGCAGGAGGGTTAGGTATTGGTGGAGCAGGGGGTATTGGGACATCTATGTTCTCAGACTATCTTTACGGTTTCCAGCGTCCTCAAATTTTAGAGTTAGCTCCAATGTTTGATCCTTACCAAGCTCCTGCAATACAAGGTTTATTTAGAGGAATTAGATGAGTACCACATATTTGAATATAGTCAACGAGGTACTACGTAGGCTACGGGAAGAAGAAGTAACTGATGTAACACAAAACACATATGCTAGGATGGTAGGTGATTTTGTAAATGACGCTAAACAGTCTGTAGAAGAAGCACATGATTGGTCTACTTTACGTACAACTATTGTAGTCCCTACTGTAGCAGATACTACAGAATATAGCTTGACAAACGCCGGAGAACGTGTTAAAGTATATAGTGTCATTAACGACACATCTAATTTCTTTATGCGCTATGAGTCACCTAACTGGTTTAACAACGCTTATTACATATCCGGTGAAGTAACAGGCAGTCCTGACTCTTATACTTTTAGTGGTGTAGACAGCAGTGATGACACTAAGGTACGTGTGTACCCTAAGCCTGATGGAGTTTATTCTTTACGTTTTGATTTGATTGCAAGAGAGGCTGAACTTTCGTCATCTTCTGATACTACAGTTCTACCTAAGAATGCAATCATTCATGCTGCTATTGCTTTGTTGGCTAGAGAGCGTGGTGAAACTGGTGGAACTACAGCACAGGATTACTTCTTGATTGCTGACAAACACTTGTCTGATGCTATTGCATTGGATGCTTACAAGAACCCTGAAGAATTTATTTACACGGTTCCATAATGGCTCAAGAAAGACAAAACATATATATTTCTGCCCCCGGTTTTAAGGGACTCAATACAGCAGACTCTCCTGTTACTCAGGAGCCTTCTTTTGCGTCTGTAGCAGAGAATGCTGTTATTGATAAATATGGTCGTATTGCATCTAGAAAAGGCTTAAACACGCTTACAAGCAGCACTACGCCACTAGGATCTAGTATTGGCATTGAGACTATCTTTGAGTACGTAGATCAAAGCGGTGACAAAGTAGTATTCTCCGCTGGTAACAATAAGATATTTACAGGGACTACATCGTTAACTGATATTACTCCTTCTGGTTACTCTATTACAGCTAACAACTGGAAGATTATAAACTTCAACAACCATGCTTTTTTTTGGCAAAGAGGATTTGAGTATTTAATCTATACTGATGAAGGAGGCTCTGGCGTACTGGAGGCAGCTAGTGACCATAGCCATGCTACAGGTACAGCGCCTCAAGCTAATGAGGCTCTAGCAGCTTTTGGTCGTGTATGGGCAGCAGATGCTCCGGGTAACAAACACACTCTGTACTGGTCTGACTTATTAGCTGGTCATGCGTGGACAGGAGGTTCTTCAGGTTCTTTAGATGTTACAACTGTATGGCCCACAGGACATGATGAGATTGTAGCCTTAGCAGAGTTTAACAATCTTTTAGTTATCTTTGGTAAGCGTAACATTCTTTTGTACTCTGGTGCTGATACTCCGTCTTCAATGGTGCTACAGGATGTAATTACAAACATAGGATGTACAGCAAGAGACAGTGTACAGTCTATAGGTACAGATTTATTCTTCTTGTCTGACACAGGTGTACGTAGCTTAGGCAGGGTTATACAAGAGAAGTCAAACCCTATTGGCAATGTGTCTAAGAATGTAAAAGACACTATGATGATTTCAGTTAACTCTGAAGCACTAAAGATTAAAAGCGTATACAGTCCAGAAGAATCTCTGTATCTACTGTTTTTACCTACGAGTTTCGAGGTTTATGCTTTTGATACTAGAGGTGCCTTAGAGGACGGTAGCCATAGAGCTACAACATGGGAAGGCAATAAGATTCTTTGTGGCGCTAGGACTTCAGATGGGTTCTTATATTTAGGTAACGAAGACGGTATCAATAAATACGACGGCTACACGGATAACGGCAGCACATACTCCTTTAGATATTTTACTAACCCTTTAGCATTTGGTGATCCTTCTAGGCTGAAGATGCTTAAAGAGCTTTCCTTTACTGTTATAGGTGGCTCTGGTGCGGTTGTAGTAGGAAACTGGGGTTACGACTACACAGAAGCGTACACTAAACAATCGTTTACTGTTGCCACCAGTTTGATTGCAGAGTACGGAATATCAGAATACAACGTAAGCACATCAGAGTACAGTGCTTCTATTGTTATTGACGTTGCTAAAGTAAAGGCAACAGGATCAGGAAAAGTAGCAACGATTGGAGTAGAGGCGACCATAGACGGTGGTGCGCTTTCGTTGCAGGAATTAAATACTGAAGCTATTATAGGTAGACTTGTATAATGAGTGATTACACAAAGACAACTAACTTTGCAGCAAAAGACAGTTTACCTTCCGGTAACTCTGGCAAGATTGTTAAAGGCTCTGAGATTGACACAGAGTTTACTAACATTCAAACTGCTGTTGCAACTAAACTAGATATTAACAATAGTGCTTTAACTGGTACAACTACTGCTCAGACACTAGACATCTCAGGTAATGTTGATGTTGACGGTACTCTGGAAACTGATGCACTGTCTCTTAATGGAGTTACAGTAACCAGTACTGCTGCAGAACTGAACTACGTCGATGGTGTTACATCTAATATCCAGACACAGTTAAACACTAAAGCTCCCCTTGCTAGTCCTACGTTTACTGGCGCAGTAACTGCTGCTGGTTTGGAAGTGGAATCCGCTGCACCCGTTTTAGAGATTGACAGCACAACATCGAGCAGTTTGGCTACGTTTCAATTCACGAGCAACGGCACTGTGGATAGTAAGATTACGCATGTCGGCAACACCGGAGTAATGACGATTGACTCAGGCCGCAACTCTTCTTGGGGCGGCAAGATTGCTTTCGTTACCGACACGGAAGAACGCATGCGCATAGACTCGACAGGGAAAGTTTTGATTGGCACCACGGGTACTTCGTTTAATGAGCGTCTGACGGTAAACAGTAACACCGCACCCTACAGCGCCCACCTTTTCGCTGGATCTGGAGCTACGGCTCCGCTGATTTGTAGAAACGCAAACGGCGTTAGTGGCACAAGATCGCAAATAATTTTCTATTACGACGCTAGTGCTGTCGGAAGCATCACTTCAACTTCTTCAGCAACTGCCTACAACACCTCGTCAGACCAACGCCTCAAATCCAACATCGTAGACGCATCCGCATCTTCTGCTTCTGATGACATTGACGCTATCCAAGTCCGCTCGTTTGACTGGAAATCTGACGGGTCACATCAAAAGTACGGCATGGTCGCACAAGAGCTACAAGCTGTTGCGCCTGAAGCAGTACAAGCACCAGAAGATCCCGACGAAATGATGGGCGTGGATTACAGCAAGCTAGTTCCAATGCTAGTCAAAGAAATACAATCCTTACGCGCTCGCGTGGCACAACTGGAGAACAACTAATGGCTACATGGACTATCGCACAACTTGAGCGCAACACTGCTGACGGTGGTGTAACTGTTGCACACTGGAGAGTATCTGAAGTAGATGGAGACTACTCTGCATCTTCCTATGGCACTGTAGGCTTTACACCTGACGCATCTGCTGAAGGTTTTATTGCTTATGGTGTACTTGTTGAGGACACAGTTCTTAACTGGGTGTGGGAGCAGTTAGACAAAGATGCAATTGAAGCATCAATTACAGCTAACATTGAGCTACAAAAGAATCCTACAACTGCTGATGGAGTACCTTGGTAATGCCTTACATAATTGATGCTTTTAACATTGTTACTGCTTTAGTTGCTCTAGCGTCAGCTATTGCAGCAGCAACTGATACACCTAAAGATGATGCTCTAGTAGCTAAAGCATACAAGTTACTGGACATGATTGCACTAAACGTAGGTAAGGCTAAAGACTGATGAAGCAAGATCAGACGCAAACACTTGACTTGGCTTTAGAAGCACTAGAGAAAATAGCTCAACATGAGAAAGAATGTGGTGAACGCTGGGGTGAAGCAACTGCTGAACTTCGGCAGCTTAAAGAACTAGCTTCTGCCCATGCAATGAAGTGGGAGCGTCTGGCTTGGCTTGTTGTTACTGTTGTGGTAACAGGTGCAGCCTCCGTGATAACAACAGTATTGACATAGAGAGAATATAAATGAGTGATGAAACTTTAACTCAAGATCAGCTAAGAGAAATACTAGGGGATCAACTTCTTGGTGATTTAAGTGGTACTATGGGAGGCTCTGGTAGCTTAGGAGGTCTTGGAGGTCTTTTAGGTAACTTCTTTACAGGGGGCGCTGCTGACCAACTTCTTGGTGCAGGCTTAGGCTATAATCTTTTCGATGAGTTAAGTTCTTTAGGTACAACTGCACAAGAAGAATCACTTAAGATAGGGGAGAGAGCTAGAGAAGATACTGCCTTTAGACCCTTCACAGTATCCACAGGCTTTGGAGGCGTAAGTGCCACACCTGAAGGTGGTTTTAGTACAACCCTAAGCCCTTATGGTGAGCAGTTTCAAACAGGCGCTAGAGGCATCACAAGCGGCCTTATGGGAGACTTTGGTGCAGGAGTACCAGATGTATCAGGTGTAACTTCTGCTGCTCTTGGAAACATACCGGGCCTTCTACAGGCAGCTACAGGGGACACAGCAGCTAGAGAAGCTGACATCTATAGTCGCATACGTGCTACGCAGACTCCTGAAGAAGAACGTCAAGCTCTTGCACTAGAGCAGCGTCTAGCGTCTCAAGGACGTACAGGTCTACGTACAGCACAGTTTGGTGGTTCTCCTGAGCAACTAGCGTTAGCTAAGGCTAGAGAAGAAGCTATGCTGTCTGCTAACTTAGGTGCTATGGATCAGGCTAGAGCAGAACAAATGCAACAACTAGGGATGGCACAAGGTCTATTTGGTCTTGGCTCCGGTGCTGCTGCATTGCCTGCTTCTCTAAGAGGCGCTGAGTTAGGAAACATAGGTGCAGCACTAGGACTGTCATATCAGCCTGAGCAACAGCTACTGTCTACACTGACACCTGCGTTAACTCTAGCTAACATTGCAGGCACAGGACAACGTGAAGGTGCAGCCTTACGAGGTGAAGCAGCAATGACAGGACTAGAAGGGCGTATAGCTGCTGAAAAGGCTAGAACTGAAGGTCTTGCAAGTATCTACAGTGCGCTGTTAGGTGCCCAAGGTAACGTAGGTGCTGCTGCTGCTGGAGGAGCTACAGGCTCTGGTGGTTTGTTATCTGTACTTGCAGGTTTATTTTAAGGAGTAAGTAATGGCTAGACTAGGAGGTAATTTAGCAGGGTTGTTTACTAATAATCCTGTAAACGCTGTAAGTGCAACAGGTCAACCGTTAATTGGCGGAAGTCAGTCTGCAAACCTATTGACAAGAAGTGTTGGTGGTTTGCTTGGGAGAGACTTGAGAACTCCGCAGGAGAAAGTACAGGCTGAGTTAACACAAGTTAAAGATCCTATGTCCCCTGAAGGTTTACTGCAACGTGCTCAAATTATAGCGGCTAATGCTACGGATGCTCAATCTTTACAAGTAGCTGCTGCGTTAGCTACTGAAGGTAGGCGGCTACAGACAGCAAAGACTACTAAAGAAAGAGCAGCAAAAGGCAGGGCAGGAGATATAGCTTTCTTAAAAGAAAACCCTGAGTATGTAAAGTATGTAGATGACTACGAAAGTTTTGCTATTGGCCCTGAGTTTGTGGCTAAACTTAGACAAGAACAAGTAACAGAAGATGCTGCTGAAAGAGCTTCTGGACTAAGCAGAAAACAACGTACCCGTACTTTTAGTGCATTAGGTAGACTTTATGATGTTCCAGAAGAAACTCAAGCATCTATTGAAACTGGTGAATTATCTGATTTAGATGTAGAGGATTTTAAAAAACTTTATAAGCCTGAGAACCAAAAGGGAAATAATGTAAACTTTGAAGTAGCTCTTGATATTGCACTAGGAGAAGCAGGAGGTACAGAAGTACGTTCTTTCTTAGAAAGAGATGATGGAAAACTTTATGATAGTTCTACAAGAACATTTAAGTTTCCTCGTGAGTTAGGAGTTATACGTAAAACAAGAGCAGTAGAGAAAGAAACAGGTGAAGCTCCAGAAGTGGACACTAAACAAGCATTTATGGCACAGGCTCAAGGAGCTACCTTAAATATAGCAAGGCAGCTAGGAGGCCTTAGTGAACCAGAAAAGATTGCTGTTTTAGGTGCCGCTGATACTCCAACAAGAACCGCTTTGCTTGTGCAGGCAAACGAAAACTTAGGTCAAAAAGCTGGTCAAGTTGCAAACTCTACTAGACGTATTGTCCAAGCAGTAGCTAGAGAACTTTCAGGAGCAGCTATTAAAATAGATGAGCAAGAAGATTTTAGACAGCTTCTTGTACCTACTTTAGCAGACTTTGGTGACAACGATCTTATATTTACAAAACTAGCAAATAACTACGTAGGCTTTGCTATAGCTAATCAATCAGGATACGTAAGAAACACCAGAGACGAAGCTCAAGGGGAAGTAAATGCCAGCATACTAAAAGATGCTCTAGCAGATTTAGCGGCGCAGCCTATTACCCCAGAAATACAAAAGTTAGTAGATGAAGGTAAATTTGAAGAAGCCTTAGAGTTAAGAAAGAATCAGCTTTTAGGTGGTGAGCAGGGTAAAATTAGTATAGAATCTCTTAGAGCTAAATACGGATACTAAGTAAATGTCTCAAGCACAAATAAAAGAACTTGAAGATCTATTGATTACAATGGAAAGAGCAGGTGCGCCTGCTAATGAAATGCGCTTTGTATTGGCAGAGTTAGATTCTTTAGTAAAAACACCAGAGACTCCTGCTGCAAGAAAACCTAGAGGCCGTGGTGAAATATCTCAAGCTAAAAAACAAGAGGCTATAGACAACGTAAGCCAGCAGGCTCGTGTTGACCCTGTAGGTACTTTTAATGCTATATCTCAAGGTGTTAACAAAGGTATATTTAACCTTCTAGATCTTCCCGGTGATATAGTTAATTTAGCTATTAGTGAGGTTAACAGACAAGCAGGAGGTTCTTACATCCCACCACAGATGAATGTAACTGACGCTGTTGATTTGGCTACTGAATGGCTCACAGGCACTCCTGTTGTTACTGCGGCTGAAGCCCCTATAGCAGAAATTGACACTGCTTTTGAACGTATCCTCAGTAAAAGTGCTGAATACGCCACAGAAGGCGCTGTGGGTGCTGCTCTTGTAGGGCCAAGGTTAGCTAAAGCAGGCGCTACAATGCTTGGAGGTAGGCCAGTAGCTCCAGCAGCGGCAGAAGGTCTCTTAGGCGCATCAGCAGGCACAGGCGCTGGAGTAGCTAGAGAAATAGCTCCAGAGTCAGCAGCAGCAGAACTTGTAGGTGGCGTAGTTGGAGGCTTTACTCCTTCCGCTGCTAATAAATTAAAAGAAGTTGTTGTGAAACAAGCTGAAGATGCTTATTTGCCACTTACTGAAGCAGGTGTTTACAGACGTACAGCAGAGACAATTCAAGAAGTAGCTACTGACCCTGAAACTGCTATCTCTAACATAGAGCGCAACAGGTTAATTTTAGAAGATGCTGGTATTGCCCCCAGCACAGTAACTACTGCACAGCTTGTAGAAGACCCTGCCTTATCAGCAACACTAAGAGAACTGTCTTCTGACTACAATGCTGTTAACAATGCTATTGCTAGAGGTAGAGCAGACAACACTCAGCTTATTGTTAACAACTTAAAGAAAGAAATACCTCAGTCAAAGACAGGTGTTGATGTAGTTACTTCCGCTAACAAGTACGTTACCAGTGCTGTTAATGACTTAAATGACCAGATTGATTTAGCTAGAAATGAGCTGGACAGGTTACAGGGAGAAGGTAGAGACTTTGCTACTGATGAAGAATCATTAAAGTTTGTAGCAGCCACACAGGAAGCCTATGAAGCAGCTAAGAAGACTGAGAACGAGATGTGGTCTGCTGTTGGCAAGAAAGAACCTTTAGAGTTACAACCATTAAAAACAGCTATACTTAGATTAGAACGTAACGCACGCAAAGAAGCTATACCTGATGCACAAGTTCCTTCAGGTATCTACAAGCAAAGAGCTAAGATGGGCACTAAGAAGGTAGACGGTAAAACTGTACAACTAAGGAATGATTTTGGTTTCCTAAGTGGCTATAGAAGCTCTGTTCTACAGGAGATGAGAAAGGCTAGAGCAGCAGGAGAAGGTAACACACTTAGACTGTTAAGTGAAGTAGAAAAAGAAATAGCTAAGTTTATTGACAGGGCAGGAAGTAAAGATGCTTACAGGGCTGCTTCTGCATACACTAGGTCTATTAGAGATAACTTTAACAAAGGCACTATTGGTAGATTACTGCAAGTTAACGTAGACCAAGAGGCTAGGTTAGCTCCTGAAGCAGCCTTAGAAACTCTAGTTAAAAAAGGTGGTAAAGGTGCGGCAGAAGCTCAAAGAGTACAGCGTTTAGCTACAGGAGAAACACCTACAGGAGTTGAGTTACCTGCTGCACCAGCTACAGCAAAGCTAACTATGGAAGCTCTAAGAGACAAGTTTTACAGCGTTGAACGTAAGGAGTCTTTCTTCAAAAGTTATGGGCCTATGTTAAGGCAGTTTCCGGGTCTAAGCACAGAACTTAGAACTGTATCTGACGCTATTGAAACTGTAGCTCAAGACATAGCCAGTAAAGAAGGTAGAGTAGCTTCTTTAAGAGACAGGGAGGTAACTTCCGTAGCTGCATTACTCAACGCTGACCCTGAAAACATTTACCCTACTATAAGCAATATGACTAGAGACAACATACGCAAACTTAATCAAGTTGTTAAAGTAGACGGGGTAGATCAAGGGTTACAAGCAGTAGTCTTAGACGAGTTTCTAAATAAACTTAGAACGAGAACATCAAAAGAATGGTCTGAAGGTTTTAAATCTTTAGATTTTGTTATAGAAACAGATTTAGGCTTCAAGAAACTGTTTGAAGAAGTATTGACACCTGCACAGCAAGCGTCTCTACGTAGACTAGATAAGATAGCTGAAATTTCTTTCAAAGATCCTACTAAAGGGTTTACTGATAAAGAGGCTGCTGAAATAGCTGCTAGTCCCCTTGTGGAAGGTTTAGCTTCTATGTTAGCTCTTAATATGACATCTAAGTTTACTTCAGGCGCTGGCGCGTTAGCAGTAGCTAACAGGTCTTCTAAAGCTGCTAGGGATGTTCTAAACAAATTAACCCGCACACAGTCTCAAAGACTAATAGAACAAGCTCTGTTAGACCCTGATGTGCTTATAGGTCTATTGAAGATACAAACTAAAGCTAAGACTCCTGAAGCTGCCGCTAATCAAGTTAGAGCGTACTTACTTACGGCTGGTGTAGATGTAGGGCAGGAAGCAGAAAAGGCTCCAGAAGTAACTAAGAAGCCTGTGGTGCGTAATGTTCCTATGGGGGGTCAAGGTTCTAGGCAACAAAGACAGGCAGGAATGTTAACAGGGCAGTAGAGACAAAGGGGGCATTGCGCCCCCAAGTCTACTCAAGCTACATTAGAAAACTTAACCTTCCCTACGTCACCACGTAAGCCAGCCTTCATATAGGTAGTTGCACGACCTTCAAAGAAGTTCTGATGCTCTACACCTAACACATCGTCCAGCCAGTTCAGTGGGTTCTCTTTGACATTGTAGTTAGTCTTCAGTCCCAACTGTAGCAGCCTACGGTCAGC
>VMHT01043545.1_pt1 | contig 12052 bp, 21 predicted proteins | sample 4693611 | NCBI WGS metagenome assembly VMHT01 (sample SAMN12280063, study PRJNA550983) | marine metagenome | isolation source: seawater sampled from same location over 5 years 0.02-0.2 micron viral filtrate | place: USA: collected off the coast of southern California halfway between the port... ...
CGTAGTGGAAGAACCCGTAGTGGAAGAACCCGTAGTGGAAGAACCCGTAGTGGAAGAACCCGTAGTGGAAGAACCCGTAGTGGAAGAACCCGTTCAAGCAGATTCTCTGCTGAACTGGTCCTGGTATCTCGAATTGTTATCCATGTCAGAAAATACAGAGGGCTTGATTGCTCTCCCCAATGTTCTGATTAAGTTACACAATAAGAAATTGATATCTACAAAAAGAGATTTGTTAGATACTATATTAGTATCACTTCATGGAGAAGTTGGCACAGATGGTGTAAGACAAATTTCAGCCCTATTCGATAAACTCGAATAGGTACTGACCATATGAATGAAAGAAAAGAAATGTTAATACATGATTTTTCTGAAAGCGAAATTATAAGCGAATGCGATATTTGCGGATCTCTAAATAAGATTAATCACAATACTAAGGTTCCTCACATTTACGAAGACGGTGAATGTCAGGAACATGGTTGTGATGAATATTGGATCCACGATACCGGAGACGAAATGGAAAATTGCGAGTGTTACTACGCGGAACAATCGGGTAGCGTTTGCAATTGTGGCGCCAGAGAAATGATTGATATGCATACAGGTACAAGCACTTTCTTAAATGGAGAGGGTGCAGTAGCCCCTACATGGGATATAGCCTGTAAATGCCTCGATACACCTGGCAACGGCGCTCTTTACGATGATGACCTTAAATGGTTAGATGACGATGAAGCGCCCACTACAAAGGATCGTTACGATCCTTACCACTATCATAAACAACAAATAGTTGATAAAAAGCCGGAACATTGTACGCTTTGTAATAAGGAATTGACTGATGACACCTCTAGAGAAAGAGGAGTCGGGCATACTTGTTACAGTAAGTTTTCACAGAAAATCTTAGTATTAAGATCAAACGAAATATCGATAGAAGATGTAGCAATCTTATTGGAAGAAAAAGGATTTGACTTTGTATTCCACGATCACGGAGATCTCAAAAGATTTGACACCATCTATCACAGTATAGATGAAGCACCCTATATCGAAAAACTTTCAAAAGATTCAAAAAAATTAGAAGATTTTGCCCTAAGATTTGGGTTAAGAGAAGAGAATAATCAAATTGGTCTACCTACAGGTATTAAAATGTGGGGCGACTATGAAAATCTATGTAAACTACACAACTTTATAGAAGAACCTGAATGGATGGTAATGTTCGATGGCTCTGTAAATGCACAAACAATTAGGCCAAGTATTTCTGACGAATACGAATGGCAAGAGCATTATGCAGAATATATCGATAACCAACTCGATATATACGGTGGAGGTCGAAACGACGGCCTTCGTTATGACATTATTACAATAATAGACAAAGTACTGGGATCTGATCTCGGAGACATTGCTTTAGACATAATGGACAAATCTCCTTTTATTGACCGATTAAATGAAAATTTTTGGGAAGGAATATGGGAGAATAAGCCAATTGTTGGCAATATACATAATCCATATTATATAGACGGATTAGTGAAAAAGGGGTTAAAAACAAACAAACTCAATCCCTTTGAAGGCGCCTTAACTCTTGCGAGGAGCAGAGCAGAGCAGAGCAAAACGCAGGAAGACTATCGGATAGTAAATGCGCTTGAAAACTATGACCAAATTTCTGGTTTTTATACTTCAATTGAAAAAGCAATAAAAAATTGTATTATTAGAGAACTTAATTTGACGAATTCAGATGAAAATTAGTAGTTTCATTTACACTACTAAGTAAAAACCTGTTAAAATATCCGCCGGAATCTTCGGTAGGCATAAAACAGGGTAGCGCAACTGTCTTTTGATAGTTGCTACTGACCATGATAATATGCTACGGAATAGCAGACGAAAACAACACACACCATGATGTGTCAAACACAGAGAGAGGTGCGAAAAATTATGCCACTCGTAACGGCTGGACAGTCGTCACGAGAAGGGTTGGGTATCATTCCTTTTGGATCGCAGAAAAGGTAAATGGAAAATGGCTACCAATCGACTGACCATGGAGAAATTTTGCAGAAAGTGTGGCAAGCCACTTACATCCAAGGAATCGCAGAAGCGAGGGTTCGGCCCTGTATGTGGCGCTGACCACAATTGGAAAGAACCTCTAAGTGTAACAGAAATACTCTATCCAAAGAAAAAATCTTTGAAAGATAGAATTACAAGCCTTCTCAAGGCCGACTAAACTGACCATGCCAATACCGGACACAATGAAATTAATTGAAAAAGACGGGGTTCTAGCCCTGTCAATAGAATTGACAAATAAAGAGTACGATATATTATCCGTACTAGGAAAAAGAGAATTGAGGGGGATTTGGGGTCCTTGGCAAGATAGCCTTGAGAACCTTAGCAATCACCCATCAAATATTGAACTCCTAGAAAATCTAAGGATTCAGCAACAAGAAATAATTACAGCGAAACAAGCAAGCGTAGGTGAGAAGATAGACAACAACAAGCACTATCAGATCGTCATGCGAGCATTCGAAGACGCTGGATTAGAAGGATTAACCGATGAAGAACTAGCAGATCGCTGCGTTCACGCACAAGCCTTAGCACAAGGACACCATAATGCAGGTGTTTCTAAAGAAACCCTCCGTAAAGGATGGGCGAATAGGACAAGGAGCATACGAGGAATACTTCACAAAGCTGATTTCATAATTAGAACCGGAGAAAAGAGGCCAACAGCCTCTTCAAAAGCAAGGCACCGCGCAATAGGCGTAGAGCCAAAAGGTACTGCCGCAGTCTGGAGGTTACGAAACCTACAGGCTGCAGGCAACGCCTGAACTGACCATGACAAGCCTACAAAAAACACTAACACAGACTAATATGAAATGTGTTCCTGACGGAATACACCATATTGAAGTGATATATGACTATGTTCAAGAAGCATTCCCAGAAGTATGTGACGGAGAAATTTGCACTACTGGTTGGAGTGATTCACTTGAATGGCAGCATAAAGTGAGAAACGCCCTACAAACTCTGAAAGGAAAAGGGCGTGTTCACAAAACAGGATTGGAAAAAGGATATTGGAGAATCCAAGTAAACCTAAATGGAAAAACGCTACTAGACGCATGTTGTGGTGGCCGTTCAATATGGTTTGACAAACGACACTCTGACTGTATCTACATGGACATTCGAGAAGAATTACCTGGGACGATTGCATTACAACCAGGATGGTCGGTTGAACCGGACATCATTGGCGATTATCGGGACATGGTATTCAAAGACGAAACATTCCATCATGTAATGTGGGATATTCCGCACATTCTAGAAGCTAGAGGCGGAATCATGTTACAGAAATACGGTAAACTAGGACACGGTTGGAAAAACGATGTCCGAAGAGGATTCGATGAAATTTGGAGAGTATTGAAACCACACGGAACATTAGTGTTCAAGTGGTGCGATCTACATATCTCCGTTTCAGAAATGTTAAGACAATTTCCAGAAACACCTTTACACGGTACAAGAACAAAGAAAAGCGTAAGTGCAGAACACGGTACATACTGGATCTTTTTCATTAAGATACCGAAATGAACTGACCATGCATGTGCTTTACATAAAACCCCCAAGAAAGCCAAAAAAGGCACTTATAGTGGGTAAAAAAGACTACCAAATCGCTTGCGACATAGTTTCAACAATGAATGTAATGAAACCAAAATGGAAATGCGAGATCGTAGAAGCCAAGAAATTCGGAGAAGGAAACGACATAATACCGCTTGATGTATTAATGCAGGCGATAATAGGTCCACCTTCTCCTGTGAGACTAGATGATATCGATATGATGGTAGAAAACATGATGTCGATGATATAAACTGACCATGCCAGCAAAAGATAAAAGGTACAAAGTGACAGCAGACGATGTAAAGCGAATGCAGGAACTTAGCGAAGGGGGAATGAGCCAAGCAGCCATTTGCCGAGCACTAAGAGCCGATGGAAAGGATGTATCAACTGGAATAGTTCATTATTGGGTGAATGCGGAATCTCGGAAGAAGCAAAGAGAGAAGAACGCCCGCCGAAGATATGAGCCAGGAACACTCGAACACAAGATCAAACTCGAAAGAGACCAAGAAAAAAGGAAAGAGAACTGGGAAGCTGATCCAGACATGAAACTACGCCATGAAATTCAATCCGCGAAGGATGAGTACCGCCAGAAAAGGCGAACTGTGAAGGGCATAGAAATGGACGAAGCGGAGAAGTTGTTGGATTCTGGCAAACTCCAAAGGAGGAATGCTAAGATCCCTGAAGAAGAGTGACTGACCATGACAAATAAAAACGAAGAAAATACTGAATTATGTAGAATAATACGACCCGATGAGAATGACGAATGGCCTTACACGGCATACAAATTGAATGAGTATGGATTGGTGGATAATGCTTCAGCATTGAATCCTACGAAGTCTATGCTTAATCTTGCTCGCTTCTTGTTCTTCAACGCCAATGATGGTGCGTTTGAGGACATAGAAGAAGCCGCAAATGAAGTTCACAATATAATGTGTGGCGAGTTTTACATCTCAAATACTGACCATGACAATACAAAAACAATCCAGTAAATATGACTGGAAAATTAAAGGAATAAGAAGAAACATAGAGAATGTAATTAAGCAATTAGGTACATTGTACTGGGAAATGAAATTTGAAGTAAAGGAAGAAGGTATCAACTGTACAACAGTTGATGGAACCCATGTAGCAGTAATGAAATTGTTTTGGCCTAACGATTCTTTTGAATACTATGAAATAATAAAAGAAAGTACATTTACAGTAAATAATGTAAACGACATAATTCATGCTATGAAAACTGCAGGATTAAATGACATAGTTTCATTACAATTTAATGGCACACAATTGCAAATCAATACTGATAATCAAGAGATTATTCTTCCAAACCAGAAGGAGGCGCCTGTTACTAGAACGCCAAAACTCGATGCTACAGAAAACATTGAACCGCCAGTAAACTGGTTCAAAGAAGCAATTGCTGGATGTGGGCGAAAATCGGATCTTGCGAGATTTAGCCATGAAAACGAAAAATTTGTAATTGAGGCGGTAATTGATGGCTATGTTGGAGATAAAGAAGTTTGGAAATATTCAACGGATATAGTTCCAACTACCCAAGAGGAAAAGATATGCTCTTATGATTTAAGATATCTTAAAAGATTGTCTTCTCTAATGAAGACAGCAAAGGTTGATAATTTTGTTATCAATTTTAAGACTAATTACCCATTGAAAATGAAATGGGAACTACAAGATGGAGCAAAAATAGATTTTTTCTTAGCTCCTAGGGTAGACTGACCATGATTAAGATTGGAGAAAAATATACTGGTAGCCAATTGAAAAAAGAAGGAGTATTTCCTTCTTGGCACAAATACGCCAAATCAAGGTGTAAATGGGAAATCCTAGAATTAAACCAGATTAAACGCAATACACACGGAGGAGGCATAGAGTTTGCCTTCGAAGTCACTATGCGTGGAAAACCAAAAACCAAAACAGGTAAAATAAGAAAGAGCCCAATCAAGTTAAGTTGGGTTTATACTTAACTGACCATGACACAATACAGAATAATGTTATCCCAATCAGTTTATTGGGATCAAGAAGTAACAGTAAACAAAGAATTGAGAGGAGAGTGATTGAATGATTGACTTAAGCGAAACAAAACCTGTGTATGAATTACACATTTGGTATGAAAAAACAGAACCACCATTGGGTATCTTTGATGACTTTGAAAAGTTTGACGATAAAGACAAAGCGTTAGAAGCGTATCACAAATTAGATTGTGCTTACAAAGCACTCATGGAATATGTTGGTGATGACGGTGATACTCTATTGGAATACAGTAGAGGTGATGAGTGAATGGTCGGACTAAAAATCCGAAGAAAACCAGTAGCTCCACCGCCCTTTGATTCAGGCACAAGAGTTAGAATCAGAGAAAACATAGGCGCATTACAGAGGAACACATTATGCAGAGTAATTAGATGCGGCACTTTTGAAGCCTCAGTCAAGCCACTAGTTGGCTCCTTTGCAGGTGAAATGATAGATGTAAAACTCGAAAATCTCAAACAAGACTAATACTGACCATATGATGATTAATGAATTTTTAATTGAACATAAAAAATTGTTTACTCAAACCAAAGGAGAATATTTCCATTCCTGTACGGAATGTGGAAGAACCCTAACTAATTCGTTTGCAAAATCAATCGGATTAGGTACAATATGCCAAAAGAAGCATAAGATGAATTACACCGCCATTCCTTATTTTGAGGGATGTATAACACTCTTTGATGATCTCAAGGAGGACTTAGATGTGGGTTTAATCATCTGTTTAGATGTGGATTTTGCAGATAAATTATCTGCAAAATGGTTTGTAAACAACGACCAACCCCCATACAATTGGGTAGAAGTCGATGACGCAGAGATTTCAGTATTAGAAAAATATCTGAAATATGCATTAGAGATGTATGAATATGTGCCACATAACCTATGTCAAAAAGGTGACAAAGATGAGTGGGATGATTTAATTATTCTTACAGCAAAAGCCAGCTTACAAATGAAAAGGAAAGACGCTATTGGTCCACAATATGAAAATTTTACTGAATACGAAAAATCAGTAATGTGGCACGCTCAAAATTTACGATTTGTGGATGCTGGACACAGAGATGAGCCATTTTATCACGAAATGATAGATATTAGAAGCATATCCTCACACGACATGTTGAAAGGCGGCAATAAACAATCGCCCTATCACATTAGCTACCCTGAATATTCAATATTTCAAAAAATGTATATTGAAAGATTTTGCAACGGCCAATACGGCCCTGAATGGCATTGGGAATGCTTCATGAATTCAGAAGGGATAGAAAGTGATTACGGTATGTCGAGAATGGATAGCATATTCAAAGAAGAATCAACCGACAAAAACCACCCCTCCTATCACGATAGAAGGATGTGGGAACAAATTATTGAGTACATTATATCTGACGGTCATCACAATTTTCCCGAAGGTATCAAAAAACTTAATCCGTCTTTCACACATTGGATGTCATTAGACTGGACACAATGGATGTTTCCTGATTTAAACTATGGATGGTATTGCTGGAACCCTATTTATAATACAAAAGGAGAAGTTTTGTATGCAGATGATGTATGGGGAAGTAATTACGATCAGATTTACATGGAATTAGAATGGTGGCACGGCGACACCTTCTCTGATAATGGAGAATATGAAAAAAAAATGAAAGACTATCTCAATAAACTCATTAAGTTAAGTTTGAGCAATCTTCATACGACGAAGCCTCTTACAACCTAATGAACTGACCATGACATGGACCGAAAGTGATCACGCTAGATTAGTAGCATTAAAGCAACAAAGAGCAGCATTACGAAGAGGTCCAGATGAATTGAAAGACAAAACAAAGATGTCTAAACTTACAGTTGAAATCAAAGAAATCAAAAGAAGATTGATTGCCCATGAGAAAAACAAAATGAAAGCGGAAAAAGCAGCAGAAGAACCTGTAGCAGAAGAACCTGTAGCGGAAGAACCTGTAGCGAAAGAACCGGAGCCAGTAAGGCTATCATGGAATCAATTCAGATCAAAACACAAAGGCAAAGAATCAGCCGAAATTTCAAAACTATGGGCTGAATACAAAGAATCAGCCAACTGAACATGACAAACACAATTAGATTACAGGGGGTCGAAGGCGGCCTCTCCGAAGAAAAAGATGGGGTTTCCTATCTTAAAATTGGAATTATGACAGGCAACTTATGGGCTACAGCAGTTGAAGAATATCAAAGATATGGAAGAGTAGAAGGATTGGCAGTACAAGCCTTTAGCTTCAACATGACCACGAATCTAGCAGAATTCATGCTGAGTAGACCATATACGCTAATAGAAGAAGGGCTCCATGTGGATATTGACCTTGGAGACTTTTCTGAGAAAGACATATCTGAAATAATGAAAGCGAACAAGGCGATATACGAATTAGAGAGAAAGGTGCTTTATCCAGTACCAGAAAACTCTCAAGAGGTTAGGCTAATGCTCTCCGAGAGGAAAGCAGAAGAGTATCGAAAGATAATCGAAGAATTAGTAAATCTAAGTAATTCATCTACCTTATTGCCGCACCAAAAGGTGGAGCAATACGAATTCATAATTGACGAAGCAAAGTACACGCTCGAAGCGTGATACTGACCATGACAAACAAATCTAAAGATGTAATATCAAGGCTAAGAGTAAAAATTGAGGAACAACTCAATAATGGCTCCCTTGATGACATACAACCAGGACTGCAGGTACATTTAGGGAGAGCCAGTTACTCTGGCAAAAACATATACCCTATAACTTTCAAATTTGAAGTATCTGCAACAAATGACGACGGAATTATAGAGACAAAAGAAGTTCGAGACTTCAAGGCAAGTGCTTTTCTTTATGGATTGTCAGCAGACGATCTAGGAAAGGAATTCACAATTAAGAAAGATACCTATAAAATAACAGGATTAAACAGAAGAAGAAAGAAGTTTCCGATTTCCGGTATAAATATTGAAACCGGAAAATCATTCAAGTTTCCTGCAGACGATGTTAAGTATTACCTAGAGAGATGGCATGAAGATAAGCCAGCTTACAAATGACTTACTGACCATGACAAATGATCTAACAGGAAATTATGATGAAGTTGATTGTGGGTGTGGATTCATCTACGACCAATTCAAAGACTTCCAAGTAACAGATTTGAATTTCTGCGTGAATTGTGGGGCAGAGTTCATTCTACCGGAGTCTCTGACTCCAACTGACCATGACTAATGAACAAAGAGCCTGTGTCCAATGTCTTGGTTGCTACAACGATGGAGTGTTAGCATTCAAGTGGATGAACGCAGATGAGATAGAAGAGGCGTACAGCAAAGGTTACGATGGCCTGACAAAGGTCGTTTGTAAGGCTGAACCCACTATGAAAATAGGAGATAGGGAATTTCCAGTAATACACGAAGAATGGCACATGGCAGATTATGATGGTGCTATATCATCGATGGATCTTGGAGAACATCCAAGTATTCCTAAACTACTAGCTATGATGAATCACATTGACCACGAAGAAGAACTCTACACTGCAGCCTACAAAGTATATCACGACAGTTATTCGAGAAACGAACACAGCGTAGAAGAAATGACAGAAAAAGTGGAAGATATTGCAGAACAACTAATTTATGTTGGAGAACAATCGCTCACCGATTACTTCACGGAATATGCCTACGAAGTAGGAGATATGAAGAATGGTGATAGGATGGAATCATACATCGACTGGGAACATTATGCACAAGATATGATGTATAGCTATCAAGAAATCACAATAGGGGATAATAAATACCTAATGTGCCATCATTAGACTGACCATGAATATAGATTTAGAAAATGACGACTACTTCTTATGCTCTTGGAACGGGACAGAAATAACCCAAATCCATACTAAGGAGAGTCTTATTGAAGAATACAAGAAAACAGGATTGTTAGAAGATGACGGTTGGTGGGTTGAGCGAAGTGTAGGCTATGGGACAATAATCGATATGATGAATTATCAGATACGAAGAAAATGGCCTTTCCAACCAATCTACAACGATAACATGACAATAATGTATATCAAAATGAAAGACTAATACTGACCATGACAGATAAAGAAAAAATAAGTTTCGGCGCTCTCGGTGGCCCTTCTCTTCTTGAGGAAGACCCCGAATTGTTCTGGGACAGAATACTAAATGACACTTGGAGCCATAACGAATATTTCGATATAATGTGTAATCTATTTTGGAAAAAATATCCAATAGAAAGACATGAATCTACCGTTTGGGCTGATCCAGTGACAAAAAGTGAAGACGAAATGAGAGAAATAATTAGAAAACTAGAAGATTATTGGAAATCTCACATAAGGGAACTTTTGAAATCAATGGAAGGAAAGGCAACAGACAGAGATCTTTTACAGCACTTGCAGGGTATATGTGTAATCAATCAGAATTGCGACTGGGCGTTTACAGAACTATCGCCTAACGAAGAGTTTGCAGAAATCCAAAAAATGATAGAATCGCATTTAGCACAATGACATATTCTAGAATTAACTGACCATGACAGAGAAAGAAAAAGAGGGAAAAGGAAAATGGGCAGATACAACCGATGGCCCCGTTTTTGTTCCCAAAATCGAAACCGATAAAGAAACCCCTAAACTAACTCCCCATGAAAAAGCATGGATAGAAAATAGTAAAGAAGCAAATAAAGCACTAAAAGGAAAAAAGATAACAGGTGCAAGATATTTGACAAAAAAAGAACACAAATCATGGGGATGGTATAATGCGGGTTTACTAATTGAACTCGATGACGGATCTTGCTTGATAGCCCAATCAGATGATGAAGGCAATGATGCAGGGGTAATAGTACATATACACAAAGGTGGAAAATCCGAACAAGTTTTCCATGTTCTTTGATACTGACCATGACAGAAACTATGAAAAAAATAACTAAGAAAATTAGTTTATACAATATATCTGATTTACAAGAGACTGCTGAAAAGTTGAACTATGATGAACCAGATACTATTAGGACTAACTTAAGAGTCCTGTGGAACGCTTACAAAGAGACAGTTCCCGAAGATCATTGGCCTAGAAATATGCGTCAATGGATTGAAATTAAAGATGAAAAACCTAAAGCCCGTTGTGGCTACTTTAGCGTGAACATTCCGATTAAGGGTTGGAGTTATGAAGAGGAAGTGCAGGTTTATTCTATCGACATATCCGAAGCAATATGCAAACTAACAGGAGACACCTATCGTAAAGACGGGACAATCAAAGTTGGTAGCAGTTCTTCACAAGGTTGGTCGTTTAGCGGTCATCTTGAAGACCGAATCATGCGCTCACTATGAGCAAACTGACCATGACAGAAACTAAAGAGAGAATGTGTGAACAATATGAATGTGGACAACCTTACTACTACTCACTACCAGAGTTTGGTAATTTGTGTAAGGGATGTTACTTGGAGATGTATGAAGATGGAAGAGTTAAGACAATATACATTGAAGGTGACTAACTATGACAGAAACAGAGAGAGCAGAAGAAAATAGATCTAAGTTAAAAATCGGAGACAGAATAAAATCATTCGACTTTGGACATATTGAAAAGTTCGATTCCTTCATAGTTGGAACGGTTAAGAAAATAGCGCCAATTGAACATTGCGGCCCTGAATGCGACCACATACACTTAGAAGCAGAATACGCAATCCCAGAAAGGGAAGTAGCGGGAACAATGTATTACCCTCATTTGGGGAACCACATAGAAATCATAGACTGACCATGACACCAATTGAAATATCAATATTGCAACAACTAACGCAAAAAATCATTAATGATATAGAAGTTTTGAATGATTCTGATTTGATAAAAGAATTAGATATAATTTGGGGTCTTGGAACAGGCGGCTCAGGCCGTGATAGTTCAGGAAATAAAACTGCTTTTTGGGGCAAAGGAGGTGCAAATCCAAGATTTGTGTTTAACCCAAATGGATTCAATACCCATGAGAAACATCCTGGGGTTGTCATTCTAAAAGGTAAAAAACTTCTAACTATGATAAGAGAACTGACCATGACAAATAAAGAAGAGTATAATCTACATCGTGCCTTCCTAGGCAACGATAACAGATTTTGGCTAGACCCCGAATATGTAGATGGGGCGGAAATAACAGGAAAAGGAACAAATCCCGCAGAGATAATGATTTTCTTCATTGCTCGGGAACAAGCAAACCTGCCGGATTGCCCAGAGTGGCACATCAATAAGGCATGGAAGGAATTGGATAATAACGAACTGGCAGAGAAGTTGTCAGCCGTAAGAAAAATCCATGTATACGACATATATGCGGGACAAGAAGGAATCCTGACAAGGAATCCTAGATAATCACTGACCATGACAACAAATAACAATGAAAACGAAAGTGAACCAATCGCTATTTCAGGCCTATGGCCTGGAAAAGGAAAAGTAGCCTATGAAGGACGAACAGAAGAGGAACTAATTATTCCAAA
>VMHT01093076.1_pt1 | contig 12052 bp, 7 predicted proteins | sample 4693611 | NCBI WGS metagenome assembly VMHT01 (sample SAMN12280063, study PRJNA550983) | marine metagenome | isolation source: seawater sampled from same location over 5 years 0.02-0.2 micron viral filtrate | place: USA: collected off the coast of southern California halfway between the port... ...
AAGGCGTGGCTCTTCCTGAGTCTGTTGACCCATCAACCCACGCAGAGGTCGGCCGGCTGCCGCGCCAAGCGCATCGGGACGCGCTCCCAGCGTGGTTGGATCCATGGCTCCGGCGCCAAAGGCCGCAGGTGCTTGTCCAGAGATGGATTGCATCCACTTCTGGCGCTTCTCTGCTCGAGTATCGGTGGACTGTAAAGCGCTGAATTCTTGTTCGCGTGCACGAAGTTCACCTTCGTCGGCTTCGATCTCACCTTGGATTTGCTCTGACACGGCATCTCGCATCTTTTCTTCGGCCATCTCCTTGAACGAGTCCATCTTCTCGGCCAGGCCTTTGAGACGGTCTCGGATTTCAGCCCGCTTGAGCCCGAGTTGTCCTTCGATCTCAGCACGAATTTGCGCTTCTCGCTTTCGGACATCGATGAGAGCCTTGTTGCGCATGATTTCCTCGCGCTTGTCCAGTTGACGCTCGAGCTGCGTAGCCACTTCCTCTTCCTTACGAGTCTTGAAGGATTGAAGGCGCTCTTCCATTTCGACTTCCAGTTCAAGAGCAGTCTCTTCCTTGAGCAAGTCCAGGTCGGTTTCGTGCGTGAGGCGCTCGTTGCGAAGTTGCGCGTCCACTTCGGACATGATGGCCTTGCGGGCAGCAGCCTCACGGGACTGGAATTCAAGATCAAGGCGTTCGGTCCAGTCCTGCTTGTTGACGTCGTACTGGGCCTCAAGTTGCTCGCGCAGTTCGGCCTCTCGTTCGTATCGGTACCGAGAGAGTCGATTCTGAATTTCCGCTTCCCTCGCGTGGCGGTAACTGCTGAATTCGTTTTCTTTGCGATGCTCAAGTTCCGTCTCGATCTCGGCTTGCAAACTTCTTGAAATGTCTTCGACAGCTTTGCTGAAGGTGAGGTCGTACTTTGCTTTCAACCGGGCTTTGCGTTCAGCCAGTCGTGCGGCCTGCTGTTCGTTGAGTTCATGTTCAATTTGGCCGCGGAGTTCGTCGCGACGCTTGGCAATGGCCAACTCCACGTCCTCTCGCATGCGGTCTTCAAGTTCATCGGTTTCCTGGCGAAGTTGGTGCTCAATGTCGACCTGAAGCTGCTGGGCGATGTCTTCTTCCAAGCGGAGGCTCCGACGCTCAAATTCCACTTTCAATCGCGCTTCACGTTGCTTGAGACGTTGACGAAGTTGTTGTTCGAGGCGCGTCCGAATACCTCGTCGGAGTTGTTCCTCTCGTTCGGCCAACAAGGCTTCATGCCCCTCTTCTAGTCGACCGATTTCGAGGTGCTCCATCTCTGCAAAGCGTTGTTCCATCTCCTGTTCGAGGTTGCCCTCTATCTCTCTGAGTCGCTGTTGAAGGGTTTGGTTGTAGTCCAGTCGGAGGCGCTCTTTCTGGAGAGCCAGGCGGCGGTCGTATTCTTGGTGCAGTTGGGTTTCAATCGCAGCCTTGATTTCGGCTTTTCGCTCCTCGAGGCGCTGGTGTTGCTCAACGTCATGCTGGTCGTGCATGCTTTGTATTTGGCGTTCCAGTCGGAGATCAAGTTCGTGGCGAACCCTCGCCTCTTCTGCAGCCAAGGCGTCCCGCTGCATCGTTTCCAGTTCTGCTTCCATGTCGCTTCGCAGCTCGTTCTCGAGGGCGTCAAGCGTCAGATCGTGTTGTGTTGCAAGGTCTTGAGCAATGTTGGCCTTCATCGCGTTGACGCGCTCTGTGATGGCCTGTTGACGGAGTCTTCGCTCACGACGAAGATCGGCACGCAGGCGCTCCTCCTGTCGAAAGCGAGCTCTGGTTCCCATGGCCTCGTCCAGCGTCGTGGTGCTGGAGGAAGTAAATTGTGAACGAAGGGACGCAAGGGTTACTCGTTCGGTCGTGTCTCGACCGTTTTTCGCCGCATCCGCAGCCTCAACGTTATGGCTTTCGCTCACACCCATTGGAATCCCATCCGCTTTGTCATTGACTTCTCTTCATAGATAAGGAGCGCGACGTAATTGTGGGCGTAGCACGCGCTTTTTCACCCCTCCTGACGCAGCGAGGGGGCTTCAAAACCGAACGGTGAATTGAGTGGCACACGCAGGGCAATCGATCTCTCGTTTGCCCGGTCTCCTCTTCATTCGTAAGTTGCGGTGGCACCCGGGGCATTCGATTTCAACCCGAGGGACATGGGGTGTGAGGGTGAAGAACGTGGTGCACGAGCCGCACCGCAGATCAGCTGGACGATGACCAACACCGGCCACGAGGACTTTTGAGCACGAAGGGCAAGAGAGCTTCTCCTGCTCCCACTTGCGTCGGGTGGCTGCGTGGTCAACTCGCACACGGGCATCGCAGAGCGAGCAGGTGATTTCACCCAAGCCGCTGGGCAACAAACCGCCGCAACTCGGGCAGGACAAAGGCGGCGGCGCCACCTTGGATTCCACGCTCAGGACCTCGGACACTGTATCACTTCTTTTTGGAGTAGAGCACCAGTTGTTCTGGGATAAAGTTCCAAGGGATGTCAAGGGACAATCCAGATTCGTCGGAGAGACGGGCGATGAGCTGCTTGGCGCTGACCTGATCACGCGAGCCTTCGAGGTCAAGGACGATCACCTCTCGCCCCTCTTCATCGACCGCTACGGAAGCAAGTGTGGTTCGCGTACCGGTCGGTGCAGAACTGCCTTCCGGGGCAGCATGTGGAGCGGGTGGGGCAGAGGCGTGGAGCAGTTCTGGGAGATCGACGTGGAGGTTTTTGCGCCACCATCGAGCACGTCCTTCGTCGCGATGATTTTCGATGAGTTCCAAGGAGGTGAGTTTCTTCAAGTGGTGATAGAGGTTGTAGCGGTCAACGCCCAACTCTTTTTGCAGTTGCACGGTGCTCATTTCTGCGCTCTGAGCCAAGGCGATGTAGGCAGAGCGACGGGTTGGATGGGCCAGTGCGGTGGTGATGGGGTCGCCGCGCACTCGTCCCATTCGCTCACCAAACGGGCATGATGGCTCTTAGGGTTTGAATATGTCGCGTAAAATCCCCGGCGTTGGCTCAACTGCGCATCGGGATGTAGCGGGACCTGAACGAGGAAAACGCCACTTTTGTATCGGCCACCATTGAAACGAGCGTCTCCTTCAGCAGCTTGAACGACTGTCCGTTCTGTGCGAGCCGGGCCCCATTGAGGATCACGATGATCACCGAAAGCTCGTGAATCAAAACGCCCACCCAGAGTTGGTCGTACCACTGCTGGACGACGGCAAAAACGAGGGTTACCGTGATGAAGACGGAAAAGAAGAGATTCTGCATCAGCGTGCGCTGTGCCTGACGAGCGAGGTCGATCATTTCCGTCAACATTCGTGGGTCGTCTCCTGGAATGAGCACGTCGGCCGCCTCGAGGTTGACCGCCTCACCGGTTCCAATGGCGACGCCAACGTCGGAGACCGCCAGCGCAGCTGCGTCGTTGAAACCGTCCCCTACCATCATGGTCACGTGGGAACTCGAGCGGGCTTGAACCCAGGCAACCTTTTCTTCGGGGCTCAGACCACCGTGGGCAGCGCTCTCAGGCAGTCCAACCGACCGAGCGAATTCGGAAACGGCTTGTTGGTGGTCGCCCGAAAGAATTTCGACGTTGATGTTGCGTTCTTTCATGGCTGAAATCAGTTCAGCAGATCCGTCTCGAGTGTCGTCGTGAATGAAGGTCACCAGGGCAACGGCAACCTTGTCCTTCACGAGAAGACTGGCGCCATGACCTTCCGTCTTCGCATCCTCGAAGGCGTCGATGAGACGTTGCTCAACACTGAAGCCCATGACGTCGGCCTTGTCCGGTCGAATGAACGCCACCTCTGCGGCCCCGTGCATGCCCGAAACACCTGCCTCGATGTCGCTGAGTTCTTTGATGCTGGCAGCCTTGATTCCCTCGCTTTCGCAGTGCTCCACGACGGTCACTGCGTAGGGGTGATTGGACCTTGATTCAAGCCCCATCATGACCTGCAGGGTGGATTGCTTGCGTCGCCCCTTGCCCATCACCAGTTCACCAAACTTGGGTTTACCCGACGTCAGGGTACCTGTTTTGTCGAGCAGAATGTGATTTACGTGAGCCATGCGTTCCAACGCATCTCCACCTCGGACCACCGCACCTCGTTGAGCAGCGTTGGAAAGAGCCGCTGCGTGAGGCACCGGCGTGGCCAACAACAGTGCGCACGGGCAGGACACCACCCAGAGCAGAAGAATGATTTTCCAGTCCGTCGGGAAGGCGAAATACCAGACGGCGAACGCTCCGAACAGGACAAGGGGAACCCAAATGGCCGTGAATTTCTCAATACCGCTCTGAAGTCGGGGAGGGACTTCACGGAACGTGTGAACAGCGTCGATGAGGCCCGAGAGGCGGGTCTCGTTGCCCACGGCCAGAACCTCGCAGAGAACAGGCCCTTGAGCGAGAACCAACCCGGCCTCGATGGTGTCCCCAACGCTCACGTCGACGGGCACGGATTCGCCGGTTAACGGTGCCTTGTTGAGCGCACCCGAGCCTTCGATGATGCGCCCGTCGGCGGGGATGAGCTCACCGCTCCGAATTTCGATTTTATCCCCTGGTTTCACCAAGTCAATGGGCACGATGTCCATCCTTGGTTTGCTTTGCTTCATGGCGTTCAGGCCAGGTCCGGCCGCCAATCCTTGGCTCAGGCCCGCAGGTGCAATGGAGAACGAAGACATGCTTTCCACGGTAAGTTCAGGATGTTCGTGCAATTTTCGGGCCGTTCGAGGCAGTCGATCAAGACCCCCTTGCATCGCTTCGCGTGCTTTGATCAGCGCATCGCCTTCCAGATGAATCGTGAAGGCCACGAGGATGGTGACGATGAGCGCTTCCTCCCACATGCCCAAAATGCAGGCCCCGATGACCGCCAGGCTGGTCAGCACTTGGAACCCCATCTGCATGCGTTTCAGCGAACCAAACGCTTCCTTGAACATCTGAACACCACCCATGGCCACACCGGGGACCGCGATGAGGGGAATCAACATCCCGTGGTAGCCCAAGAATTCCGCCACCATCACGAACGCCAAAACCGGTACGGCGATGCCACCCCCGATGAGTCGCCACTGATCTGGCCGAAGACGGTCGGATTTTGCTTCAGCAAATTCAGGGGCTTTTCCAAGCACCTCCTCAAAGGCTGTTTTTCGAGCCCCCAAGAGGTCTTCATCGCTCGTGACCACGAGTTGGACAAGGATTCGACCGTCGTCGGAAACTTCAGCATCAAGGACACCCGGTACTTTTCGGACGATGCGGTCGAGGCGTTGAAGCGGTACTTCGCACCGTTGAGCGACGGAGGACGCATTGACGCCCACGAGTTCATGATGCTCGACGTCGGGTGCATGGCCCAGTGAACGCAGCACCGAGGACACCTCAAACAACGGGCCGATCTTCAGGTCCACGTTGACTTTGACTTCGCCGGAGGTGACCGACACGGCGGAGTTGGTGACCTGTTGGAGTTGACTCATCGCACGGGTGGCTTTCGCAGCGCAATCGGGGCAATCCATACCGACCAGTGGCCAACTGACCGAAAATGCGCCTTCTTCCTCATTCGTGCGGGTGGTGCTGGACGTTTCTTGGGAGAGTTCCCCCTCCAAAACGGACGCCGGTACGGCTATGAGCGGGGCCTCCTCGCTCACGTCGTCTTCGAGGGAAAGAAACACTTCCTCCTCGCTCGGAGCCCCCATGCGGCGATTCAAATCATTGCTGTTCATGAACCCATCTCCTTCCAAAAAAGCATTCAACGGTGGGGTGGGAATCTTCATGCCGCCCTCCGCCGTGGGACGGCGCATGGAATGGCTCCCACCGTCCTGGTGCCCCAAGGTGGTTGTCATCGACATCGACGGCACCATCACCGACGGAAAGAAGCATCTTTCCATGGAAGCGGTCGAATCCATCCGTCGTCTTGAGGACGCTGGGGTTCCAGTGGTGCTCGCCACGGGCAATGTTCGACCGATCACGTACGGCCTGTGGAGGTTTCTCGGACTCAGTGCGCCGATGTGTTGCGAAAACGGTGGTGTTCTCTGGCACCCCTCGTGGAAGGAGCCCATGCTACGAGCCACCGCAACCGAAGCAAAGGAAGCAGCGGAATGGTTGGGGACTCAACTCGAGGGCGTTGATCCCAAGGGTATTGCGACCAATCGTTGGCGGGAGAGCGAATGGTGCTTGTATCCCGACGACCCCCTGGCGTCCATCGTTGAAGCCATGAATCGAAGCGCTTGGTCGCATCTGAGCGTGGTGCGCACGGGGTTTGCCATTCACCTGATGGAGCCTCACTTGAGCAAAGGAGAGGGTCTTCGCGTGCTCTTTGACCGAATGGGGTGGTCCGTTGACGACGCCCTGTGCGTTGGCGATGCACCCAACGACCTACCGATGTTTGAATTGCTGCACTGGTCCGTGGCCGTCGGAGGTGCCTTTGAGGACGTTGCTCGGGCCGCAAGCGTTCGGTCCCCGCACCCTCACGGCGCAACGTTCCCTCCGCTTGTCAACGCCATCCTTGCTCGCCGTGGGGAGGCGTTGGATTGAGGTCGTTGGGCGTTGACCTCGGTGGAAGCGGCTTTCGATTCGGCGTGTTTGACACGAGTTCGGGGCGATTGGCAGGGCATCTCGAACGGCACGAGCACGCGGAGTCAACCGATCCCGAGGCCGTGCTTTCTGCACTTGAGGCTGCGATTGATGCCATCGGGTGGGAGGGTCCGATCGGTCTGGGGTTCCCAGGTGCGATCGAAGACCACCGTCCCGCGACGGCCCCCAATCTGGGCGAGGCTTGGACTCGGACCGATGTCAAAACTCGCCTCGAACGTTTTCACAAGGGCCGATTCGCCATGCTCAACGACGCCGATGCCGTGGCTGAAGCAGAGCGAATCTTTGGCGTCGGACACGCTCAGGCTGCGTGCGTCTTGACCTTGACCGTCGGAACGGGCTTGGGCACCACGCTTCATCGAGACGGTGCGATGATCGCCAATTTGGAGTACGGTCGCTGGCCGCATCCACATCGACCAGGGCTGCTTGAGGAACACCTCTCGGGACGAGCGCGAACCCTTGGTGGACTGAGTCTTGCACAGTGGGCGAAGCGCTTTCAGGAAGGGTTGAGTTATCTCGAGTCGCGGCTGGAACCCGACCGAATTGTGCTTTACGGCGGTATCATGGAGCACTGGGACGAGCTCGAACCCATGCTCACGACAACGGCCGAAACGGTACCGGCCTTGCTGAACGAGACGGCAGGTCCACTGGGCGCAGCCCTTGCAGCCGTCAGCGGCATTCAGGCTTTGTGAGCCGCATCGGCGAGCGAAAACGACGTCACCATCTGCATGGCTTGACCGTAGGTGATGCTACCAAGGTATTCTCGGGTCTCCCCGTGGGTGACGACACGAAGACGAAACTTGCACTTCCGCTTTGTTCTTCGCTTCCGATGATGTTTGTAGAAATGCACACCAACCTTGTAGGTTCCCAGAGGAGCTTCACCTTTCCATACCACGTTTTCCACCGGTGTGTTGGAGACCGGTCGAACGTTCATGTCAACGTCCAAGATTCCACCGCACTCGCTTTTTTTGTTGTTGAAGTAAATGCGCTCGCCCGACGGGCAGAACAGATGCAGGTCGAGGTCGTTGTAGTCGTCCCACGCCAGTGAGATCTGAACGGTTCCCGAAGCACCACCCTCGCGCTGAAGTCGCTCTTCGATGTCGACCTCGGATTCCTCGTCTTCCTCGGTGGCTACGACGACCCCGCTACCGATGTGCTCCTCTGCAACCACGGCCGCATGCTGCTCCAGCGGAGGTTCATGATGCTCCATCCATTGCGCCCGGTCCTCGAGTTCAATCAAACGCTGATCTTCCGTTGGTTCAACTGACTCGGTCGCATCCGGTTCCTGGAGCAATCCGAGTTCGACGTAGTTACGCTCCCGCCGTTCCTCCCGCTCCTGCCGGGCTTGTCGCTCGGCAAGAGGGAGGTCGCCAACTTGTGGCATTGACACCAGCAAGCGCATGCGACCCTGGTGCAAACCGATTCGAGAGCGAGAACTGTACTTTTCGAGCAGCGCTAAGGTTCGCAAACGGTCCGCTCGCTGGTGTCGATAGCGGTTGAGAAGGTAGACGCCTCCCGCACCCAAGACCAAGCTCGTGCCGAGGGTGATGGGGTCAACCATGGTGTTCCATTTCCATTTGGTCCTTTATCAGAGAAGCGGTCAAACCCCCATCACGCCAAAAACTCAGCGTTCAGGGCGTCCAGCGATGCTCGGTCGGGTCGCAGTGCTTCATCGGGTACGTCCACCAAGGCATCGTCCACCAAACCGAGGTCCTCGGCCAGTGAGGGCTTTGTGGCGTCAAAGTAGAGCAGACCTGTTACGTGCTTCTTCTCGGATTCGGCTTCGTGAAGCGCCGTGAGGGCCGCTACGGCGTTGGAGGGATCGTGTTTATCGGAAATGGTTTCCAATCGGATGGTCGAACCGTCGTGAAGGGTGATGTCTCGGAAGTGCCCTTCCGGAACTTCGATTTCCACCATGGGGTTGAAGTGCGGGATGTAGTCGGCCATGTGCAGAGTGATCTCGTTCTCCTTGACGTAGCCGTAGGAGCGCATCGATTCGTCGTTGTTGTTGAACGTCACGCACGGAGAAATCACGTCGATGAGGGCGAACCCTTTGTGCGACATCGCCGCTTTGATGATGGACGTCAGCTGCTTCTTTGAACCGGAAAACGAGCGTGCGACGAAGGTGCAGCCAAGGTTGATGGCGAGTGCGCACAGGTCGATGGGCTGGGTTTCGTTGGCGGGGCCCTTCTTTTTCTTCGAGCCGACGTCGGCCGTAGCGGAGTATTGACCCTTTGTCAGGCCGTAGACACCGTTGTTTTCGACGATGTAGACCATGTCCATGTTTCGGCGGATGGCGTGAATGAGTTGCCCTATCCCGATGGAGGCTGAATCTCCATCGCCCGAAACACCGAGATAGAGGAGGTCCTTGTTGATGGCGTAAGCACCGGTGGTGACCGAGGGCATGCGCCCGTGAACCGTGTTGAAACCGTGGGACTGACCAAGGTAGTACGCAGGAGTTTTCGATGAACATCCGATGCCGGACATCTTGGCGATGCGATGCGGTTCAATCCCGTTCTCCCAAGCAGCCGTGATGATCACGTTGGAGATTTGGTCGTGGCCGCACCCGGGGCAAAGCGACGACGGGCCGCCGGTGTAGCTCTCTTTGGGTTCGTTCAAGACGTTGAGTTTCACGGCTCGTGCTGGTTTGTCGCTCATTGGCTCATCTCCTTGAGTGTGGCTTGGATGCGCTCGGCGTAGATCCTCGCCCGAGGAGGCATGCCGTCGCTGTAAGCGACCGAGTGGACTTTGGTCACCACGTCGTTGGGAAGTTCCTTTCGCAGAATGCCGTAGAGTTGTCCATCTCGGTTGATTTCGAGCACGATGACCACTTCGTGCCTGCGAACGAAGGCTTCCACCTCCGAGTGGAAGGGCAGAGCGCGAACTCGGCACTGGCTGACTTTGAGGCCTGTTTCTTCGAGGATGTCGTCAATCTCTTGGATGGAATTTTCCATGCTTCCCAAGAAGATGATGCCAACCTCGCATTCCTTTTCCTCTCGTAGGATGGGGGCGGGGAGTTCGTCGCGTGCGTTGTCGATTTTCATACGAAGGCGCTGCATCAGGTTGTAGTAATCCTCTGGTTTTTCGGAGTAAACGCCTTGCGGGTTGTGCCCAGTGCCTCGGTAGAGGATGGGGTCCATGCCCGACCCGGGGAGGGTTCTGTAGGGAATGCCGTCGCCGTCAACGTCAAGATAGCGACCGAAGTTTTCGAACGCATCGAACACGTCCTGCTCTCGGACAACCTTCCCGCGGTCCATGGGCTTGTCGGGGTAGGTGAAGCCGCTGCAAGCCCAGCGGTTCATGCCCAAATCCAGGTCGCTCATGCCGAAGACGGGTGTTTGGAAACGTTCAGCATAGTCGAAGGCCCGCCAGCCGTACTCGAAGCATTCCTCAACGGTTCCGGGGATGAGAACGATGTGTTGCGTGTCCCCGTGGCTTCCTTCGTAGAGCATGGCGATGTCCGATTGTTGCGTTCGCGTGGGTAGGCCGGTTGAAGGCCCAACCCTGACCACGTCCCAAAACACGGACGGGATTTCGGCAAAGTAGGCCAAACCGATGAATTCCTGCATCAGAGAAATCCCCGGCCCGGAGGTCGCAGTCATGCCTCGGCCTCCCGCCCAGCCAGCGCCCAGAACCATCCCGGCCGCTGCCAATTCGTCTTCGGCTTGGATGACGGCCATGTTTGAATTCCCGTCGTCGTCCGTTCGCAGTCTCGGAATGTAATTGATGATGCCTTCTGCGAGTGAAGAGGAGGGCGTGATGGGGTACCACGCGAGAAGTTGGACGCCACCGTAGTGGGAGCCAAGGGCCGCTGCCTCGTTGCCTTCGAAGAAAAATTGCGGCGTTGTGATCTCGCGGGCCTCGACGGTGTAGGCGTCGGATTTGGTCAGATGCTCCTTGCAGTGGTCCCGGCCAAGACCGAGCGCCGTGATGTTGAGTTCCACGGCGGTGGCTTTGCCTTTGAACTGCTTCGATACGGCCGACTCCAAACAGGCTTGGTCGATTCCAAGGAGCTCTGCAAGAACGCCGACGTAGATGATGTTCGTGACCAACTTGGCGATTTTGGGGTTGATTTTTCGAGCCAGCGAGCTCATGGGAACGGGGTACGAGATGACGTCCTCACGATCCATGGTTTTCTTTTTCGTGTCGCTGTTCCAGATGACCACCGAACCGGGCTCAAGCGCAGCAAGGTCTTCTTCCCACGTTGCGGGGTTCACCAAGACCTGAATGTGGGTGCGGTCTCCCGGGGCCTGATACCCCTTGTCGGAGAGGCGAACGATGTACCAGGTCGGAAGGCCAGAGATGTTGGACGGAAAGAGGTTTTTCCCGCTGACGGGAACGCCCATTTCAAAGAGAGACTGAAGCAAAATCAGATTGGCCGATTGCGACCCTGTTCCGTTGGCTGTGGCGATGTTGATGGTGAAGTCGTTGATGATGGTGTCCATGTAAAACATCCCTTGTGGGCGTGGCGGGGTTCCCGTCCTTGCGGGGTGGGTTCACTGTGCACTCTTTCAACATGTTGCCAGTGCATTCCGCAAATCGTGGTTGACGGACCACGAATGAGGTTATTATTCGCTAGCTAAATCGCACCATTTTTGGGTTTTTTTTCCTCGCACGATTCATTGTTACTGCGATGTCTCCTAAGGGTGAGACTCAAAACCACCCGGTCGTTCCGGGGAACCATGGCGGACGACGACCTAAAGGCCGGTTGGGAAAAAGCCGAGAAGGCCATCACCAAAGGAAAAGGCGAAGCAGCGCTCAAGATTCTGCGAGATGTCGACCCCAACGGTACCGAACAGACGACGCTGCGACTCGCTGGCCACGCCACGTGGCTGGATGCCAAATCTCGAAACAATCGTGCCGACTACCGTCGGGCCGCGGCGCTTTTGCGGGACGCTACAAAAAAGAATCCTCGAGATAAAAAAGCCGACCGCACCTACAACGAACTGCTCAACGAGATGCAGGAGAAAGGCATCAGTGAAACCACGTTCCCTCGACTCGTCAACGACGGTACGCCAACCCCAGCGGGCATCGTGGCCATTTTCCTCGCCGTCGTTCTGGTGCTGGCGGGCATCAACGTCGCCAACCGAGGCGGCACGACCACCGACATCGTGGATTTGGAACTGACCTGGAACAGCGGTGCCAACTCCGGCACCGTGACCATCGAGCTCTATCCGGACGACGCCCCGATCCACGTTGAAAACTTCAAACTCCTCGTTGAAAACGGGGACTACGACGGCACCATCTTCCATCGCGTCATCGACGATTTCATGATTCAGGGCGGGGATTTCACTCGAGGTGACGGCACCGGCGGTCACGCTGCCAAGTGGTTTGGCTACTGCAACGGCGACAACAGCATTCCTGAGTCGGACTGTCAATCAACCTCACACACCATCCCCGACGAAGCCGACAACGGCCTCAACCACGAACCCTGCACGATTTCCATGGCGAAAACCGGCCAACCTCACACCGGTGGCAGCCAGTTCTTCCTCATTCCAAG
>VMHT01029423.1_pt1 | contig 12051 bp, 16 predicted proteins | sample 4693611 | NCBI WGS metagenome assembly VMHT01 (sample SAMN12280063, study PRJNA550983) | marine metagenome | isolation source: seawater sampled from same location over 5 years 0.02-0.2 micron viral filtrate | place: USA: collected off the coast of southern California halfway between the port... ...
TATTATTATACTGTTTCTTGTTTTGCTATGTTGTTTTAGTAAAGCAAAAGCAGATGAAGTTAAGTGTCTTGCTCTTAATATATACCATGAAGCAAGAAATCAGCCAACAGTAGGCAAACTAGCAGTAGCACAAGTAACAATGAATAGGGTAAAAGATGTTAGATTTCCAAATACTATTTGTGGAGTTGTTTATCAGGGTTATTATTCCAACAATTTTCCTATAAAAAATAAATGCCAATTTAGTTGGTGGTGTGATGGTAAGTCAGATAAGCCAAAAGATTTGCAATCATGGAAATATTCGTTAATGTTAGCTAGGCATATGCATGAAGGGTTTTTTGATAATATAGATGTAGTAAAAGATGCCACACATTATCATGCTGTTTATGTAAAGCCTTATTGGGTTAATAAAAAACGAAAGATAAGGACAATAGCAGATCATGTCTTTTATCAATGGGAAAAATAAGTTTGATTATTGTGTAGAGTGTGGCGAAGAATTATTGCCTTCTAATAGAAAACGTACAAATCCTAAGTCGTGTTATAAATGCAGAGGCATAGACATTATGCCTAATCACGAACTTAATAAAGTTGCTAAAGAAGCTCTAAACCCAAATTCTGATGAATCTGATGGTGGTAATGTATTCGAGGATGACCCAAGAGCAATTAAATATAATGACAATGAAGTTGGCAGAGTAATCAAAAAATCTATTGGATATGTTTACAGTGAATGTGCTATGGCAGATACAATTGTAGATACAAAAAAATAATGAATTGTCTTTTGCATTTTATTAGTTATTATATTTATTATGAACAGAACTCAATTTTCATCATTAATATCTAAAGGAGATAAAAATATGTATGGTAAAAAAGGTGTGGCTAAGAAAAAAATTAAAAAGATTAAGCCAAAAAAGAAAATGGTTAAGAAATATGGAAAATAAAGACGTAAAAGTTGTTGTGACTGGCGTTGCAATGGCAGGGGAAAGTCAATTAAATGAACACAATAGAACTCTTAAAGATGATAAAGAAGAATCTAAGGGAGAAGAAATCTGCAATAGCAGAGAAGATGATTGAAGGTCGAGAAACTGATTTTCAATCATATCAAAAAGACGTTGGTATAGCACAAGGGTTGGAAGATGCTTGTGTTATTATTGACGAAACATTAAACAAACTAGACGAAGGAGATGAATAGTCATGCCTCATCCACATGAAGTTGCTAAAATATATACAGACGAAGAGACTAAGGGCACTTGTGCCAAACATCAATTGCCTATTCCTATGGGATGGAAAATATTGATACAACCAAACCAAATCAAACAGCAAACTAAGGGTGGCATTATACTGCCTTCTAAAGCACAAGAGAATGAAGCGTATTTAACTGCTCATGGTGAAGTTGCTGGTATTGGTGAGCTTGCATATAGAGAAAGAAACACTGGAGCTAGTTGGCGTATAAATAATAAACCAAAAATTGGCGATAGAGTAACTTATGGTAAATATGCTGGACAAAAATTAGTAATAAATGGAGTAAGGTTTCTTTTACTTAATGATGATGAGATAACATCTATCTTGCCACATGACGTTGAAGTTACTGCATATCTATAACTGCGAATAACTTGGAGAACGCACCCATGCAAGAAGAAAACAATCCTGTAATTGAAGAAATAGAAAAAGAAATTGAGGACACTAAGCGAAAAGCTAGTGGAGATGATTTTGAAATTGAGATTGCAGAAGAACAACCTAAAGAAGAACAAAAACAAGAAGTAGAAACAAAAGAAGAAGAAACAGAAGAATATGGTTCAAAGGTTCAAAATAGAATTAAAAAGCTAGTTGAACAAAGGCGTAATGCAGAATTAGAAACTAAAAGACAACAAGAAGCCAACGATCAACTTTCAAAAAGATTAGAAAGATTAGAAAGAGGCACACAAAATCAAGCTCAAAATCAAGCCTCTAAAGAGTTTGAGCAAAGATATAGCCTTACAAGACAAGCCTTAACTAAAGCAGTTGAGGAAGGCGATACAGAAGCACAAGTTAATTTTTCTGAACAATTAGCTGATATGAGAGCATCTATAAGAGTAAACGAATTGCAAAAACAAATGCAACAAAGCCAATCTTACTCACCTACAGTTGGAAGAGCACAACAAGTAGCGACAAACCCCACGCCACAGAAAGCTATGGGTTGGTGGGAAAGTAATAGATGGTTTAATGGCAAGGGATATGAGAGGGAAACGGCTGCAGCTAGAGCTATAGACGTTCAACTTGATTTAGAAGGATTTGATAAAAATTCAGATGAATATTATAACAACTTAAATAGTCGTTTACAAAAAATGTTCCCTGAGTTAATATCAAATAGTGAAGTTGCTGAAAGTAAGCCAAGAGCAAAAAGTAGTAAAGTAGTAACACCATCTACAGGTGGCTCATCTTACAAAGGTAATCGTGTGCGAATGACACAAGACCAACTTAGGATGGCTAGAGAACTTGGAATAAATGATGAGGCAAGTCTTAAAAAATATGCGTCAGAAATACAAAAAAGTCAGGGGAGATAGTTATGACTGAGAAGAGAAATGTTAGAGCAAGCGAAATAAGAGAAAGTGTACGAGATGAAGAGAGTAGACCTCAAACATCTTGGACACCACCAGCGTTGTTGGATGCACCAGAAGCTCGACCAGGTTATGTCCAACGATGGGTTGCTACCTCGATTCAGGGGAAGGACACACCAGATAACGTATACAAACGTATGCGTGAAGGGTGGGAAGCTCGCCCTGCTGACACTGTGAAAAGTACGTTGTTTCCAACTATTAATCACGGCCAGTGGGAAGGTTGCATTGGAATTGAAGGAATGTTGCTTTGCGAAATGCCAGAAGATAAACATAAAGCTATGAAAGCATATCATAATGGCAAAAGCAGAGAGCAAAACGATTCACTTTCAGGCGATCTTGATGCGTTAGGTCGTAAGGCTGGACAACCAATCTTTCAAGAGAGGAAGAGTTCAGTTAGTGGTGGCAGACAAATGTCTGTCATGGATGATTAACTTTTACTAGGAGAAAAAAATGGCAAATGTAGACGCCGCTTTTGGGTTTGTACCCATTCGTCACCTAAGTGGAAATGGTTATTCACGTGCTAACAAATATACTATTACTTCAGGATTAGCTGAAAACATCTTTACTGGTGATTTAGTTATCATAACTGCAGATGGCGTTATAACACCTCATTCTGCAAGTGAAGTTAATAATATAGGAGTTTTCGCAGGAGTATCTTATACTGCTTCAGATGGCTCATATGTTTATTCACAGTACTGGCCATCAGGAACAACTGCAACTAATATAGCTGCATATGTTTATGATGATCCATATACAGTGTTTAAAGTTCAATCTGCAGGAACACCTGCCCAGACTAACATTGGTAATTGTGCTGAAGTTGTCGCTGGTGCTGGTTCTACTACTACAGGTCAATCAGGTTTTGAAATCAATGGAACAATGGCAGCAGGTACTGCAAGTTGTAAAATCCTTGGTTTATACGAAAGTCCTGATAATGCCTTTGGTACAAATGCAATAATGGAAGTTCTTATCAATGAGCACTTGCTCAAAGATAGTGCTGGAATATAGGGAGATTTAGACAATGGCAATGAATAGAGCACAATTTGCAAAAATGCTTGAGCCTGGTTTAAATACCTTGTTCGGCTTAGAATATGACAGTTACCCACCAGAGTATGCAGCAGTATTTGAAAGCAATACTTCTCAAAAAGCATTTGAGGAAGATGTATTGTTAACAGGTTTTGGTGCAGCTCCAACTAAAGACGAAGGTGCAGGAGTATCTTATGACTCTTCATCACAACAATGGACTGCTCGTTATCAGCACGAAACTGTTGCTTTAGCTTTCTCTGTTACAGAAGAAGCTGAAGAAGATGGTCTTTATGGGTCTCTAGCATCAAGATATACAAAGGCGTTAGCGAGATCAATGGCTACAACCAAAGAGATCAAAGCATCTAATGTATTGAATAATGCAACGAGTACTGCTGGTGGAGATGGAGTGTCCTTATTAAGTACATCTCATCCAACTCAAAATGGCAATCAAAGTAATACTTTGGCAACTGCTGCAGATTTATCTGAGACTTCATTAGAAAGTATCTTGATAAACATTGCAGATATGAAAGATGATCGTGGTCTTAGGATCGCTGCTCAAGGAACAATGTTAATTATTCCTACTGCATATACTTTCGTAGCCGAGAGATTACTAGAAAGTCAATTAAGAACTGGAACTGCTGATAATGATCTCAACGCAATTAAATCTGGTGGATATTTACCACAAGGTTACCATGTGATGAGAAGGTTAACAGATAGTGATGCGTTCTTTATTAAGACTGACGTACCTGATGGTCTTAAAATGTTCCAAAGAAGTCCTATGAAAAAAGGGATGGAAGGTGATTTTGAGACAGGAAATGTACGCTATAAAGTAAGAGAAAGATATTCTTTTGGTTTTACTGATTGGCGTGGTATTTTTGGTACAGAAGGTGCTGCATAATAATTAAGATGGGAGAGGGGATAACTCCTCTCCTTAACATAACCCTTGACTGCGAAAGCAGACAGTTGCCAAGACAAGGAGATTGACATGGCTAAATCGACTTTTTCAGGACCAGTAGTATCCAATAATGGTTTTATATCTGCTGGCTCTAATAATATTAAAAACATTACTGCAGAAACAACTTTAACATTTAATGATCATGCTGGTCGCATTATAGAAGTAAATGATGCAGATGGTGCAGTAACATTACCTTCTATAGTATCTGCAGAATTAGGTGCAAAATACACATTTTTTATAGGTACAGATGCAACAGACTTAGATATTAAAACTGATGGAACTGACAAATATGTTGGGTCAATTATGGTTGCAGTCACAGATGGAGCAAAAAAATCTTTTATTCCAGGAGCTACAAATGATGTAATATCATTAAATGGTGGCACACAAGGTGGTGACAAAAATTCATATGTTGAGATTACTGCACTTGCAACTGCTGAATATCTAGTGCAAGGCGTATTGATTGGTTCTGGAACAGTAGCGACACCTTTTGCTGATAGTTAATAGGAGAAGTAAATGGCTGATATAACATCAAGCACCATTCTTTCTGAAAATACTCATCAAATTGTTATGGCATTTCAATATCAGTATGTAGATACTGGAGATGAATCTGCAGTAAAAAAGGTAGATGTTTCAACATTACAATCAAACGCCAATGGCAGTCCATGTACAGGAGTAAAGATTACAAAGTGTACTTGGGTTGTCAAAGGCATGACTGTAAGAGTTTTAGCAGATGCTGATGCTGATATTATTATGCTAAATCTTGATGAGGGTCAAAGTGGTGAAGTAGACTACACAGAGGTAGGTGGTTTACCTAACACGAAGCAGACTGGCACAAGTCCAAGTGGTGATATAATGTTTACCACAACTGGTGCAGGAAGTGGTGATTCGTATCAAATAGTTTTAACAATGACTAAGAAATATTAGAGTGAAATATGGCAACATCTGGAACAGTTGCATTTAGACCTAATGTTGAAGAGATAATAACTGAAGCATTCGAGAGATGTGGCATTGATACCCAAACTAGAACTGGAGATCATGCCAGGTCTGCTCGTAGAAGCATAAACTTATTATTCTCAGAATTTGCAAACAGAGGTATAAATTATTGGACTGTAACGCAAAACACTTTGACACTTGTCAATGGCACAACTAATTATACTCTGCCAGTAGGCACTATAGATATATTAGATGCGGTTATAAGAGATAGCAGTTCAGATACAGATCAAACGATAAATAGAATTACAATACAAGAATACAACCAATTACCAAATAAATCTAATGCTGGAAAGCCAAGTCAGTATATGCTTGATAGGCAATATACACCAGTAATTTATTTTTGGAGTGTACCAAATACATCAACATATTCTTTAGTATATTGGGCAATGAACCAACAAGAGGATGTAAACGCCTCAAATCAAGATACAGATATACCATATAGATGGAGTGATGCAATTTGTGCTGGACTATCTGCAAAATTAGCTATGAAGTATACACCAGAAAAATTTCAGATATTAAATGAGATGTACGAAAGAGCATTTAACTTTGCAGCATCAAGCGATAATGATGGTGTAAGTCTAAGAGTACAACCAACTGCATTGAATATGATATAATGGCAAGATACGCATCAGGTAAAAAATCAAAGGCAATAAGCGACATAACTGGTTTTAAAGTTAGATATACATCGCTTAAAACTACTTATGATGGATTGAGAGTAGAGCCAGAAGAATTTGATGTTAAGCACCCACAATTAACTCCAGCTAAAAATGTCTTTGATGCAACTGCTTTATTCCAACCACGACCTGATAATGCACAAGAGAACGTAAAATTATTTTTAGGATTTACTCAAGATATATTTGCAAGTAAAGTTGATAAATCACAAAAAGGCATAGGCGTAAGAGCATCTGGAAGTGTTGCATTATTACCACGATCAAGTTTTAATTTTGGTAGTGATGTTGATGGAATAGCTGGAACTGGTGAATTAGGAACTATAAGTGTTGAAACAGAACAGATAATTAATGAGGAATCAGTTAGTGGTACAGGTGCAGTTGGTGTAGTTAATGCAATAAGTAATGCAATTACTGTAACAGTTTCATCTGTAGAGGGTGCAAATAAATACTTTATTGGTGGATCACAACAACCAACCTTAGAATTAGCTGAAGGCAATACTTATGTATTTACATATCCATCAGCACACCCATTTAGATTTTCAACAACGTCTGATGGAACTCATAATAGTGGCTCTGAATATACAAGTGGTATAACTCACGATTCATCTACACAAACAACATTTGTTGTTCCTACTGGAGCACCACAATTATATTATTACTGTTCACAACATTCTGCTATGGGTGGAACTGCAAATACTCCAAGTGCTTCTGTAACAGTTGGATTAAGCATTATTGAAAGTGGTTTAGCAGGAACTGGAGCAATAGGTGATTTTACATTAGTTGGTAATCCAGTAGAAACTGGTGTAGCAGGAACTGGTGCTATTGGTGATGCTACAGATATTAAGCTAAGTGGTTGGGGTCAATCAACATGGGGTCAAGGTACATGGGGTGATGGATAATGAATTACACAGAGTTAAAAACCAATATACAAAATTTTATAGAAGATGATAGTACAGAGTTAACTACATCTATTGACGTTATAATACAACAAGCTGAAGAAATGATATTTCAAAGATTACCTAGCTTACCTTGTTTTAGGCAGATAAGAACAAATAATTTTGTTGTAGGTGAGGCTGACGTTGTTATTCCTAATGCTAGAATGATTAGACAATTTGGTGTAACTGATAGTAGTAGCAATGTATTCTTTCTTGATCATAGAATAGATAGTTATTTGCGAGATTACCACCCTAATGCAAGCACAACCTCTACACCTGAGATGTATGCCACTAAATCATCATCAACAAGTGGTGTTACATTGACAGTAGCACCTACCCCAAGTGCTACTTTAGCCTACCAAGTTGATTTTATTGCGCCTGTCACAGGGTTATCCTCCAGCAATACAACAACTTGGTTAGGCGATAATGCAGAAACTGTGCTTCTGGCTGCAGCAATGTATGAAGTTTCTGCTTTCCTAAAAGCACCAGAAACGCTACAATTGTACAAAGCTCAATTTGATGAAGCTATTGCATTGTTTCAACAAGAGATGGGAAGAAATTACACAGCAGAATATAACGCAGGAATATAAGGAGAATTAAATGTCAATAGCTCAAGCAATGTGTACATCATTTAAAGCAGAAATATTAGATGAACAACACGATTTAATAGCAGATACTTTAAAAATAGCACTTTATACCAGTTCAGCTAGTTTAGGTGCAGGAACGACTGCATACTCAACAAGCAATGAAATAAGTGGCACTGGATATACTGCTGGTGGTGAAACATTAGGAAGTAAAGCAATTACAACTCATGGCACATCTGTTTGTTTTGATTTTGCTGACCCAACATGGACAAGTGCAACCTTTACTGCAAATGGTGCATTAATTTATAATGATACAAATGGTGATAAAGCAATAGCAGTTTTGTCTTTTGGTGGTGACTTCACAGTAACTGGTGGTACATTTCAGATAGTTTTACCAGCAGCAGGAACTAGTGGTATAATTAGAATAGATTAGGAGTTAAATAAATGGCTAGTTATGTAAATAATCTTAGATTACTAGAAATAGCACAAGGTGATGAAAGTGGAACTTGGGGTACAAAAACAAACACCAATTTAGAACTTATTGGTGAAGCATTAGGATTTGGAACAGAGGCGTTGTCAGATGCATCAACGCATACAACTACAGTTCTTGATGGTGGTGCAGATCCAGCCAGAGGAATATATCAAATATATACTGGATCACTTAGCCAAGCGTGTACAATAACAATAGCTCCAGATGACATGAAAAGAGTCCATATTATTAAAAATGGCACAAGTGGATCGCAAAACATACTTATAAAACAAGGATCAGGTGTTGGAGCAGCAGTTACCATTCCTCCAGGAGATACAAAAGTTGTTTCATTAGATGGTGGTGGCAGTAGTGCAATAGTCACAGATGTATTTGCTTCATTAAGTGTAGTTGATTTAAAAGTACAAGATGATTTAACTTTGAGTTCAGATAGTGCAGTTGTAACTTTTGGTGCAGATGGAGACACTACATTAACACATACAGATGGCACTGGACTTACACTTAATAGCACTAATAAACTAACATTTGGTGATGCCGCTAGTTTTGTTCATCAAAGTTCTGATGGTGTTTTAACAGTTGCTGGGGAAGCAACTATAGCATTAACTGCATCTACAGCAGTCACAGTAAGCCACGACCTTAAATTAAACACAGATGGTGCTATTTTAGGCTTTGGTGTCGATAATGATGCTACACTTACGCATGTAAATGATGGTGGACTTATACTTGGTGGCACAACACCAACACTAACAATAGGTGATGCTGGAGAAGAAGATACAAAAATAGTGTTTGATGGTAATGCTCAAGACTTTTATGTTGGACTTGACGATAGTGCAGATGACCTTGTCATAGGTAAAGGCTCTGCTGTAGGCACAACTCCAGCATTATCAATAGATGAAAATTTACTAGTGACCATATCAGATGATATATTAGTTACAGATAGGGCATATGGTGGAGCTTTAATTGCAGAAAATGATGGTAGCTTTGATCTAGCAGAGGGTAATGATTTTAGTTGTGCTACTGCAGGCAGTACAGAGATAACATTTACTAATGCTAAAGCTGGGCAATCTGGTAATATTAAATTTGTACAGAGTGGAGGGCATACAGTAACTGCAAATGCACTTGTAGCCATTAATGCAGATGCTTTAAGTACATTAGCGACAACTGGCACATATCACTTAGCTTATTTTTGCACAGCAGATAGTGGTAACGATACAATATTAGTTTCAGTATCAGGTATATTAACATAAGGTTGACCTATGACTATAATAAAAGCAAATGGTGCAGGTAATCAAAGTACAGATTTCTACAATGGTGTCGCTACACAGTCATTAAGGTTTGATGATGGCAGTGATATGCGATTAACTAGAAGTCCATCTTCTGCAACAAACCAAAAAAAATACACTTTCAGTTGTTGGGTTAAACGAAGCAATCTTGGTACTAATTCTCCAACTATTTTTGGTGCAGGAAATAGTCATACTGGTCTTGGATTTGAACAATTAAATTTTACAACTGGCAATGCTTTAAGATTTTATAGGCAAATATCAAGTGTTGGAAATACAGAGTATGTAACAACTAGACTTTTTAGAGACACATCTTCTTGGTATCATATTGTTGCTATGATGGATGCTGCAAACACAATAGGTAAAATTTATGTAAATGGTGTTCGTGAAACATCTTTTTCAACAGAAAATCACCCAACAGATGTTGATGGTGCAGTTAATAGCACTCAATTACACGCATTTGGTAATAGAGCGCCTGATGGTTCTGGTGGAACTCAAAAATTTGATGGTTATTTAGCTGAAGTAAATTTTTTAGATGGATTAAATATAGGTGAAACTAATGGTTATCTTGACGAATTTGGTGAAGTAAAAAATGGTGTATGGATTCCAAAAGAATATACTGGTTCATATGGCACTAACGGATTTAGATTACAGTTTATAGGTACTGGTACAAGTACATCAAGTGGTAGTGTTGCAAATCCAACAAATATAGGTGATGATTCAGGTGGGAGCAATCATCATTTTGCAGTTATTGGTTTATCAGCACATGATAGTAATATGCCTGATAGTCCAGAGAATAATTTTGCTACGTTGAATCCTTTAGACGTAACATCTGCCACATTGTCAGATGGTAATTTAAAAATTGTTTCTCCTGCTAATATTGGTGCTAATTCTTCTTTTAAAGTCTCTTCTGGGAAATGGTATGCAGAATTTTATATTGATAACTCTGGCTCAAGAACAGTTGATGCTCATGTTATAGTGGGTGATATAGACTTTGTGGCTAACTTTACTGGTGTTATTGGAAGTTTTGTTGCTTATAGAGCAGATGGAGATATTAATGGAACTGGTGGGAATGCTACATTTACAACTGGTGATATAATAGCTGTTGCTATTGATGCTGATAATGGAACTGTGGCTTGGTACAAAGATAACGCAGTACAATCAACGACAGTATCAAGTTTGAGTTATACAGCTTATACCCCATCTATAGTAAATTTTAATGGTTCTGGTGCTTTTGCTGTGGCTAACTTTGGTCAAGATGCAAGTTTTGCAGGAGCAATTACATCAGGAACTGCAACAGATGGGAATGGAAATGGTGTATTTAAATATGCACCACCATCAGGCTTTCTAGCATTATGTTCAGCTAACCTACCAGAAACAACCATAAGTCCTAATGCTCTTACACAAGCTGATGACCATTTTAAACCAGTTATTTATAGTGGACTAAATAACACTGCACAAGATATATCAGTAGGTTTTGTTCCTGATTGGGTATGGATAAAAACAAGAAACGCTTCAATATCACATATGTTATTTGATTCAGTTCGTGGTGCAACAAAGTGGTTACAAATAGATGCTGAAGGAACAGAAAGTACGGGTTCTGATTCTCTTACTGATTTTGATGTTTCTGGTGGTGGCTTTTCTTTAGGAGCAGATACATCAACTACAGCAGTCAATAATAATGGAAAAACCTATGTATCTTGGAACTGGAAACTTGGTGGAGCGCCATCTGCTACAAATAGTGCAGGAGCAGGAGCAACTCCAACAGCAGGAAGTGTAAAAATTGATGGTGCTAATTTAGGTTCAGCTTTAGCAGGTAGTATTATGGCAACTAAAATATCTGCAAGTACACTATCAGGAGTTAGCATAGTTACTTATACTGGAACAGGTTCAGCAGGAACAGTTGCACATGGTTTAGGTGCAGTACCAAGATTTTATTTTGTTAAATGTTTAGATAATAGTGCAAGTTCTGACCATTGGTATGCTTATCATGGAGCAATAGCTTCTAATTCAGAAGATTGGGAAAGTTATGCAAATCTATCTTTACAATGGTACGAAAATGGTAATTACCCTTGGAATGAAACAAAACCTACTGATTCAGTTTTTTCTATAAAAACCATACAAGATGTTAATGAAAGTGGGAAAAAATATGTAGCTTATGTGTTTGCAGAAGTACAAGGATTCAGTAAATTTGGGTCTTATGTTGGAAATGGCTCTGACACAAATGGCACATATGTTTTTACTGGATTTGATGTTGGATACGTTATGGTGAAAAATAAAAGTACTGGTAGTTGGACAGTTTATGACAATGCAAGAAATACTAGAAATAATAGGTCTATAAGACTTGCATGGGATGTACCAAATAGTGAAACAGATACATCAACTCAAGCAGTATCATTTTTTTCTAATGGATTTAAATTAATGTCTAATAATAGCGATCAAAATGCAGGTAGTGCAGGTTATGTATACATGGCATTTAGTTCATCAGCACCTTTTAAGTATGCAAATGCAATATAGGAGAAAATAATGGCT
>VMHT01141137.1_pt1 | contig 12051 bp, 12 predicted proteins | sample 4693611 | NCBI WGS metagenome assembly VMHT01 (sample SAMN12280063, study PRJNA550983) | marine metagenome | isolation source: seawater sampled from same location over 5 years 0.02-0.2 micron viral filtrate | place: USA: collected off the coast of southern California halfway between the port... ...
GCGGATCGATTGGCGGCGGCGGCGACGGCTCGGAAGGAGGCGGAGGTGAGGGCTGAGAGAGCGTGGTCGACGCTCTTGGGAGAGAATGCGCCGGAGAGGGCGGCGCTCTTTGGCGAGGAGGCGGAGGAAGAGCCCCCTACTGAGGCCTCTACTGAGCCCCCTACTGAGCCCCCTGCTGAGCCCATTGCTCAGCCCATTGCTGAGCCCATTGCTGAGCCCATTGCTAAGCCCACTGCTGAGCTCGCTGAGGGGGGCGCAACGCCCCTCGATCCTCGCCGAGTCGATGACGAGAGCCTTTACAAGGCGGCCGTCGAATTGCAATCAGGGGGATTAAGAGGTGGATCTAATATGGATAATAGATTTAATAGATGGTTTGAAGCTGCAATAAATCAAACAAAAAAAGAAAGTGTAATACCTACTATACAAAAAATGTCAGGAGCATTAGATGGTACTATAAATAAGCTATCTGATAAAATACTTCCAAATTAATTTTCATTAATTTTTTATTAAAAATTAATTTGGTTACAGATATATAATGAGTTCTGCACCAACAGTAGCGACAGGTTGTTTTACAAAAGATGCAAAATTGGAAACAGATCAATGATTAATAGAATTATATAAAGTAGATAGTAATGTTCATACAGTTGATAATAAGAGAATAAAAGGAGTATCAAAGTGTATTTTTTCGATGGATAAAATAATAGTAATAGAAAAAGATGGATTAGAAAAAGATAAACCATCTCAAAAAACAATAGTTTCACCATTTCATGTTTTTATAATAAATAATGAAGAAAAGGTAATTTGTGACTGTATTGATAATAAAAAAATATATTTAGAAAAATATAATACAGATGACATCTTATATAATCCAATTTTAGAAAATGAGGAAGATATAAAAATTAATAATATGTTAGTAAAAAGTCTTACACATAATTGTTTATTGGCAAGAATGTATGATGGATCATCGTCACCAGAACAAATAAAAAAAATAGGAGATTTCTTAAATGATTATCATAGTAAATTAAAAAATAAACCAAATAAATCAATATTAGATTACAGAATGTAATTTTTTAAATATTTAATAAAACTATTTAAAAAATGTAATAGTGTTCTTTAAGTCCTTTTTAAAAAATATATATTATAAATAGTAAAAAATGTGATTTTAGACGATAATGGTCTGTTTTTAAAAAAAAATAATAGGATTTTTTTAAAAATTTTGAAAAAAAAATTTAGATTTTAAAATCCATTTTTCAAAAAAAAAGAGAGAAAATTTTTTAAAAATACAAAATAAAATCCTGAAATTTTATCAATTTTTCATTTTAGACCATAATGCTGTAAAAATAAAAAAAATGTAAACAAAACTGTTACGATAAAAAAATTTTTAAAATTTGTAAAAAAATGAGGGACCTTTTTGGGTAAGTATTTTTGACTTACTAAAAAAGTCCCCCAAATTTTTATTAAAAATGTTGACCAAAATTAATATCATTATGATAATGAAAAAAACTCATAAAATAAATATTTTTGACACAGGGGACTTTTTTACTTACTTTTGACTTACCCAAAAAGGTCCCTCAGTCAGAACAAAAAAAATACACAACAATATTTTGAATGATAACCGGTAATAAAAAACTGAATAAAAATTACGCTCATGACACGTATTTTAAGAATGCTTAAAAATACTTAAAAATTTTTAGATATAAATATTATATTAATAATAATGTTTGATACAAATCTAAATCAATATACCTGTCGTATCTGTGATTTTAAATGTACAAAAAAAACAAAATTTGATCAACATATTCTAACTAAAAAACACAATCTTCGTTTAGAACAACATTATAGATTATTACAAGATTACCAAGAAGGAGAAACAGTAAAATTTGTTTGTGAATGTGGGAAAGAATATAAGCATAAACAAAGCTTATACAATCATAAAAGAAAATGTAATAATAATCAAAAAAACGATGTAATTCAAGATTTAATAGATCAAAACAAAGATTTAATGAATCAAAATAAAGAACTAATAAATCAACATAAGGAAATAGTTGAAACAATTAAAAATCAAGAAAAAACTATAGATCAATTATCTCCCACTATAACTAATATTACAAATAATACAAATATAATTTTAATGTTAAATGATAAGTTCAAAGATGCTGTAAACTTAGATGATTTTATAAAATCATTAACAATTTCTTTAGAAGATTTAAATTTAATAAAAGATAAGGGTTTAGTAAAAGGTATAACTAACACTGTTATTAGTAATTTAGAAAAAATAGATAAAGATAAACGACCGGTATATTGTATTTCAAATAAAAAGGATAGTTTTTATTTTAAAGATAAGGAACTATGGGAGAAAGATAAAAATAATGAAAAAATTAAAGAAACTATTAATAAGGTTGCGTTTGAACAAAGAAAATCTTTAGATAAATGGAAAGATGCAAATCCAGATTTTTTAAATAATGAAAATAAACAAGAAGAATATTTAAAATTAATAAATATAACGACTCAAGATATTGAAAATACCGAAAATGAAAATAAAATAGTGCGTAAAATTTATAAAGAAATTCAGAATATTTAGAAATATTTTAAAAATTTAAACTTTAAAAAAACAAATTCTTATTTGTAGTATTTACTATTAATATTAATAATAAATATAATAAATTATATTATTTTTTTAGTAAAAAAAATTATATAAGAAATAGTTATAAAATGGTTCAGTTCTCGACTACACTTGCGCCCCAAGCTTTAAGTTCGTTAGCAATGATTCTCGGTCAGCTTTCGCCTGTCCAAACCCTCACCAGCGATGCCACTGCGACATTAAGTGTTCCTGCAGCTGATTTATCTGGTGTTTTCTGGTTTCAAACAGATTCTACTGATTTCGAAAATGAAACTGCAGCAGCTGATTTAAGATTCGCCTGCGCGTCAGGCAATCTTAGCCAGATTAACTTCGGTAATGCGGTTGTTCCTGCTGCTGACATTGTATCTATTGGTTCAATAGCGGCGGACAAACCCATCAAACAGGATATTGCTAACTGGTGTACCAGATTAGTATTAGGAACAGGTGGTGCTGATTTACTTGATAATGAAGAGGAATTAGTTGCTGATATCTTATCTAAAGATACGCAGTTAGAAACTTCCATGAAAGCTCTCTTAGACTTATATGGAGGTACAACGGCTTCACCAAGAAATAATGATCCAGATGGCACATCAGTTGATTCAGTCACAACTGAAAATAATAACTATGCGCGACAGGTACTTTTATCTGGCTTAGCTAATAATGCTACTGAAGTGATTGACAGAATTAATACTGAAATTACTGCTCGTGGTGGTGCCGCACGTGTTGTAGCGGATTTCATGCCCATTAATTTCGTGGCGGGCGATACTTTAGTTCTCTATGCGGTGTACGGTTCTAATAATGGGCTTCGTCTTGGTAGTGCGGCTGGAGCGGCCATTTCACCTAACAATGAAAGCACTTATTTAACCAATTTAGCTTCGAACAATACGACCCTTTTCACCAATGGAAATGCTCCTCATGCTGAATACAGCGATGGCAGCACCGGCACAGCTAAAGCGTGGCACGTATACAAAGTTACAATTACCGTCACCGCCTAATTTTAAGCCCCAAGTTTTAAATTAATATAAAATTAAATAATATATAATTAAATTATTAAATATATATTATATTTTTTAAAGTCCGAATTCAGCTGCTATATCGGCTAATAAAGAAGTATCAAAGCCACCTACTCCAGGCGGTCCATGTCTTTCAATATAAGTATTATAAGGTTCTTTTAGAACTAGGGGTAAAGAAGTAATAGCAGTAGCACCAATAGTTGGACCTTCTTGTTGATAATGATCTTTTACATATTGTTGAATTGTTTCTAAACTAGATAATACTTCACAGCATTTACTTTTGATATTGAAATTACCAATATATGAAATCATAAAACTAAATGTATATAATAAATTATAAACATTTTCTACATAATTATCAATAAAAATACTAACAAAATTAGGTAATCCTCTTGAACTAGGAAAATTATTTAATAAATTATCTTTAATTCTTGAAGTCTGTGCAATTAGAGATAAAAATGTATCTTGATTATATAATTTAAGTACCTCTGGAATTGTACTATTTTGAAAAGTATCTAAAATTTCATTAACATTAATAACAACTTCATCATATAATCTTTGATAAGATCTTAAAACTATTTGTTCTTTTGTTAAGGTTTCAGTTGGTACAGGTGTAAATTTGTAAAGAGAGTTAAGATCAGTATGAAAATCAATTAAAGACATTATTATATAATTAATAGATTATATATAAATCAAATAATATAAATCAAATAATAAAAATAATATAAATAATAAAAATAATAAAAATAATAAAAATAATAATTAATATAATGACAAATATAGATATCGATATTAATAATTATAATTTTAATGAATTAACTAAATTATTGAATGTAAGCAATAATGGGTTTTCGAAAAGAGAATTGGAATTAGAATATGAAAAACGTTTAGAATTAAATAAAGAAATTGAAGATATAAATCTTAAAGAAAATTTAGAAAATTTTTTTAAAAATGTTTATAATTTTTTATATAGACATACAATAGACTTTAAATATGAATCTAATAATTATATTGAAAATCTCGATTCAAAATTAAATTATTTAATTGATTTTAATTATAAAAGTAATCCCAATTTTTTAAATAATATATTAGCAACCAATACTATTAATGAATCAAATATTTCTTTAAATCCAAAAACATATAATATAATAAAAAAACAAATTTCAATAAATTCAGAATTTCGAAAGACGATCCTTTCACCTTGGTTCTCAGATTGTTCAAATAACAAAGATAAAAAAGAAAGTAAGGCACCTAGGTATGTATTTGATAGTTCATCTAGTGATTTTACGATTGAATTTCCTGAAAGTATAGATAATGTTATTTCAATGGAATTAGTTAATACAGAAATTCCCAATCTTATTAATACTTTTTCTAAAAGAAAAGGAAATTATGAATTTATAATAAATGTTTGGAATAACGGCAACAAAGAAATTAATCATATTTTTATTCCTGATGGTGTTTGGGTAGTCTCTACATTTCAAAATTATTTATCAACTAATTATTTTGATACTAATATTTTAGATTCAACTGGTGCACTATTGAATAAAAATTTAAGATATTTAAAATTTGAAATTCTTTCTTGGTCAGCCAAACCGGTTTTACGTTTTAAAACTTTCGATGAAATTGCATTATTTAATAATTCTTTGGGAAACGATGGCAATACGTCGACAAGTCAGCAGACAAGCTTGGAAAGCTCGTATGATTATCTTAAAAATATGAAATACTCTATAGAAAATGTATTACATGAATATCATTGTAAAAGCACAGAGAAACAATTTAATATTTATAAGGATGCAAATAAAAATAAAATAAATTTTGGTTTAACATGTTTAGGAACGATGGGGTTTGATATAGATCAAGTTTTAAATAATGGAAATCCAATAGTTATTAAGTATACCGATCCCAAATATTTCTATCCACCGATTAGTTTATATAAGTTAAATTTTTATAATGGATATCTTCTAGCAGAAAAAGTATATGGTTATAATGGAGAAACAGCGCTATATATTAGTGTAAATGATTATGTTGGAAATCAAGGACAACAGATATTGTTATTAGGATATGATAAAACAGTAACAGCTGACAATATACTAGCGCGTGTTCCAGTTAAAATCGGACCCTTTCAGTCAAATATTTATAATTCATTAATAGATTATTCAATAAAGAGAGAATATTATGGAGGAGTAAAAATAAGAAAATTAAATATTCAAATATTAGATAAATATGGAAGAATAGTAGATTTATCTGATTACCCAACCAATTTTGTATTTGAATTTACAATTCAATATAGTTCAGAAAGATTAGCAATTTTTAGAAATCAAATGTAATAAGATATAATTAAAATTATAATATATTTAAAAAAAATATAAATGTCAAGTGAAATTTCTTTAGAACCAATGGAAGAAAATGAAGAGATAGAAAAAGTTATAAATGATTTAGAAGTAGATACATCAAGAGATAAATCAATAGCAATGATGAAACGAGATTTATCAGATTATAGAAAGAGAATGGGTAATAAAGGAACATATAAAGGTTGGTTAGCACATATAGTTCCTGAAAATTTGAAATTAGATAAAAGGTTAGAAAAACAGGATAGTGAATATAGTAAATTATGGGAAGAAAGCACAAGAAGATTAACAAGAAAAAGACAGTTAAGACATAAAAGAAATCAAACAGGTAAAAGAGAAAATAGTATTGAAAAAGATGTAAAAGAGAATTAAAGATAAAAAAATATAGTATAAATATGAAGAGTGTTTTGTTATTTATACTATGTAATAATGTAGGAGGATATTTTTTAGGAAATATAGGTAAAAGCAAAATAAATATTAAAATGAATTTAGAAACTCCAGTAAATATAGTAAACAAATTTGCGAATGGTAGAGCAGGAATAGGAGAACCATGGACAATTCAAGAATTAAGTGCCAGAGTAGATAAAGATAATATAGAAGGAGTAAGTTTAATAGTAAAAGATAATGTAGTAAATGGATTAGTAGCTATAGACAAAAATTATAATGAATTAATAGAAAGTAATAATTTACATTTAGTAAGAACAGGTATTCCAGAACTAACAAATAGAGTATTGGATATCTTAAATAGTCATAATATAAATTATGATATATTTTATCAACCAGGTAATTTTGATATAGGTTCTATTTTTCAAATAGTTCTAAATATAGGATTCGCTTATTTATTATTAAGTATAGTTGGAACTTTAATAACTGGAAGAGGGGGAGGTGGATTGCCAGGGATGGGGCCAAATCCATTAAACAATAAAGTTGAATTGATAACAGTAGATACAAATATAAGTACAAAATTTAGTGATGTTGCAGGATGTGATGAAGCAAAATATGAATTAGAGGAAATAGTAGATTTTCTAAAAAATCCATCATATTATGCGGAAGCAGGTGCAAAGGTTCCAAAAGGAGCATTATTAGAAGGACCACCGGGAACAGGTAAAACTTTATTGGCTAGAGCAGTAGCTGGTGAAGCAGGAGTTTCTTTTATTCCAGCAACCGGTTCAGAATTTATTGAAATGTTTGTGGGAGTAGGTGCAGCAAGAGTTAGAAAATTATTTGATTTAGCAAGAGAAAATAAACCAGCAGTTATTTTTATAGATGAAATAGATGCAATAGGTAGACAAAGAGGTGCAGGTATAAATTCAGGTAATGATGAAAGAGAACAAACATTAAATCAAATATTAACAAATATGGATGGTTTTGGAAAAGAGGAAGGAATTATAATTTTAGGTGCAACAAATAGAGTAGATATTTTAGATTCGGCGTTAGTGAGATCAGGTAGATTTGATAGAAAAGTGAAAGTAGGATTACCGGATGATGATGGAAGAGAGGAAATATTAAAGGTACATTTAAGAAATAAAAAAATATCAGATGATGTAGATTTAAAAGAAATATCACAATTAACGGGAGGGTTTTCAGGAGCAGATTTAGAAAATTTAGCTAATGAAGCAATAATTTTATCATTAAGAAATAATAGTACAATAATAACGAGAGATAGATTTTTAGATGCATTTGAAAAGACAACAATAGGTTTACCATCAAATAAAGAAAGTAGAGATAATGAATTATTAGAATTAGTTGCATATCATGAGGCAGGTCATGCATTAATAGCAAGTTTATTTTCAGAATTTTATGATGTTAGAAAAGTTACAATAACTGCAAATAAAGGAGGTGCAGGAGGGTATACACTATTTACACCAAAAGATAGATATAATAGTTATCCAACAAAGAAATATTTATTATCAAGATTATTAGTAAGCTTAGGAGGGAGAGCAGCAGAAATAGTTTTATATAATAAAAAGAGAATAATAGAAAATGATAATTATAGTGATCATAGATTATTTGGATCAACAGAAGATTTAGATATTACAACAGGAGCTTCAAATGATTTAAAACAAGCAGATGAGCTAGCAAGAAATTATATAAAATTATTTGGATCAAGTGATGGAAGTTTAACAGTACAAACAGATGATAATGATCAACCATTTTTAGGAAGAAGTATGGCGATGTCAAGTCAAGGAATTTCAGAATATGCAAGAAGTCAAATAGATATGGGAGTTAAAGAATTATTAGACTTTGCTAAGAACATGGCAGTAGATATTTTAAGAGAAAATGAAGAAGCATTAGATTTAACAGCAAATAAATTATTGAAAGATATAACAATAGATAATAGTTATTTAGAGACTTTAGATATATCTTATAATTAATAATTAAAAAAGAAAAAAGGTATAATATAATGAGGAAGTTATTATTAAGTTTATTATTATTCTTTGTAAATGTAGATAGTTTAGTACCAGAACCAGTAACAGCAGTGAAAAGTAAAGCATTTTGTTCAATAGCAAAAAATGTATTATGTGCAACAAAATCCTCTTTTATATTAAATGAAATCCATAATGATATAAATAAATTTTGGATAAAAGAGGTGACAGGTTGGTTACCAGCAGCTGATATAGTTTCAAAAAAAGTATTAGAATGGAATGATATTTATATAACAAGAATAATAGATTCAAGAATTATTCCAGAAGATTTAAAAAAAACATTAATATTAGATTTAATAAGTATAGTTCAGTGGGGTGATAGTACAGGGTCAGATTTGATAAATTGGTATTATGATTTTGTTAATTGTTTATTACCATGATGAGTTAAGTATTTAATTTTAAAATATTTTAAAAATTAAATGCATATATCAAGAATTCCATTAAGAAAAATAAATAATATAAAGATGCTTATAAATCCATTACCGGGGAGTGAAATAGGTATTCCTTTATTTTTTTTAGAAAAAACATTTACAAATTTACATTATGGAGTAGATATAAATACAAAAGAATTATTTTTTTTTCAAAGTTTAGTTGGATTTTTTACTTATGGAACAGATAGATTATTAGATTCAATCAATAGTGATAGTGATAAAGAATTAAGTATTTATTTCAGAAATAATAAAGAAATAATGGGTATATTATTACTATTAGCTTATGGAGTAATAGTAAAAGATTTAGTCGCTATAGAGGAAACTAAATTATTAGTATTACCATTAACTTCAACATTTTACTATAAACAATTTAAAGAGAGATTTGGTGAATTAAAAGCAATTTATATAAGTAGTTTTTGGGTATTAGCAGCGATAATAATACCAAGTGTTTGGTATGAAGGAAATTATAATATACTTTATGATCCTTTAAATTATATACCTTGTTTTTTATCAATATTAGGAACAAGTAACTTGGCGGATATAAAAGACTTAGAAGAAGATAAAGAAGATGGAATAAACACGTGGCCAGTTATTTTTGGTAAAGAAAAAAGTGCGAAAATATCTATATTAATATTATTAATTAGTACATATCTAGTTGCAATAAATAGTAACATATATAAATTTCCTATAGAGAGTACATTATTCGAATTACAAAATATTGGATCTATTATTTATGCTATTAATATAACTCAAGAATAAAATAATATAAAAATAATTTAAAAAAAATAATATGCACGGAATTGCATTACAAGGATTACTTAGAATGAATAGAGCAATGATATTAACTAGTTTATTTCCAGAAAATCAAGTTGGTGCTATTGCAGGATCAGAAATAATTAGTTTAATAGGACCATATATTAATCCAAAAACTTGTAGTGATGCGTTGGGTTTTGCTTTTGCAATTTTATATACACCAGATTATAGTAGTTATTTTTTAGATTTATACACAAAGAAAAATTTAATTTATTTACAGACAGAAATTTTAGTTACTTTTTTATTTATTTTTTTAAGTAATCTTCCTGAGATATCTGAAAAATTAGCATTAATTAATTAAATTAATATTTATATAAAATATAACATGAAAAAAGCCAATATATTAAATAATAAAAAAAATATAGAAGTTAATAAATATAAAAGCGAATTAGATTATTTAAATTTGAAAAATTTCATAAAAAAACAGATTACTGATTTCAATACAAATTTAATAGTTAAAAATAATGAAAAAAATATAGAAGTTAATAAATATAAAAGCGAATTACATTATTTAAATTTGAAAAATTTTATAAAAAAAGAGATTATTGATTTCAATACAAATTTAATAGTTGAAAATAATGAAAAATCTTGTATTACAAAAAAAGATTTTATTAATAGCTTAAAAATTAAGGAAGAAAAAAAGAGTATTGAGATAGAAAAAAATAATAAGAATCCAGAACTTGAAATAAATCGAAAAAATACTGACAATATAGAAAATTTAATTTTGGAGAATTGTAAAAAGATTAAGAATCCAGAACTTGAAATAAATCGAAAAAATACTGACAATATAGAAAATTTAATTTTGGAGAATTGTAAAAAGATTAAGAATCCAGAAGTTAATAGAAAGCAAAACATTAGAGACAATAATGAATTATTACAACAGATAGAGGATTTTACCGGAATAAATTTAGGTTTAATAAAAAAAAAAGAAGTAAAAATTATAACTAAAAATGATGTTATTGATAACTTACTAAGTATTATTAATAGTTAAGTATATTTAATTATTAAATTATATTTTAAGAACACTAAATAATATATAATTTAATAATGCCTACACCAGAACCCCCAAAAAACAATAATTACTCATCCAACTAAGGGGGTTCTTGGCTTCTATCGAATTTCCAACTCCTGATAATAGTTAGAAGATAAGTTTTTATTAATATTCTTTAATTAAAGGAGCTCCATTATCAATAATTCCAAAAAATTTTATTTTATAAAATAATTTTGAGAATATATTTTATAAAATTTCAATATTTTCATTTTCATAATCAGATGGAGATAAAGCATCATTTTCAGTAGAGATAATAGATGTATCATGTTGGTTATAAATAAATTTTCTGATAGTAGTAGCTAACCATTCATGATATTCATCGAGAATAGTTTCATCTCTATCGTCAGAACCTTTACTTATAGTATTATGCATAATATCAGACCACATAGGATTAAGAATATCAGAATGTCCAAATTTCTCAGCTTCAATTAAATTAATATTAACATTATCTTTTACAAGTTGTTCAGTTTCCATTTTAAAGGCAGGAACAAAGGGTATAGTAGGTGGAAATAGTTTCCATTCATAAGATTTTTTAGCATTAAGAATTAATAGATCTTTAATATATTTAAATTTGAGAGGTTTTTGGTCTTTATTTTGGATAAAGGGAAAAGTAGGAAATCTAAAAGAATTTAATAACTGATCACTATTGACAGGATCAAGTAAAACACAATTTTTAATATCTTTATTTTGATTAGCATTTTTAATAGCAACAACAGCTCCACTAGAATGACCAATATTAGTTACATCAAGATATTCATCACTAATAGTTTCAAATAATTCATCACTTTTTTCTAGATTATGTGGAGAGATAAAAACAGAAATACCTTGATTAGCAAGTTTAGATAAAAAATTAGTATAAACTTCACTAGTAATAATAGCGTTGCCTCCAGTAAAAAAGATAACAGAATGTGTGGCCTTTTTATTAATATTTTTAGGTTCATAAACTTTAATAGGAGAGCCATTAATATTTCTTGTATAGCGTGTTACATATGGAAGAGATAAATAAGAATTGACAGATAATAATTGAGAAAGTAGGAAAAAGAGTGAAAAGAATTTCATTTTATAAATTAAAAATATATTTTAATATTTAAATTGAAATATAAGTATATTTAATTTAAATAGTTATATATATAATAATCAATGTATATTCCTAAAATAGCATTAAAAAGTATTTATAAATTAATTTTGGTGGGATTGCCTTCTACGACATATAGTCCATTTCGAGATAAGAGCATATTTCATAGTCCAGCGGAGATATTAAGATCAAGTACATATATAAATTATAAATTAGAAGAAATGGATAAAGAGTTAGTTGAAAATTTTGTAAAAAGTTTTAATAATGATTTTAC
>VMHT01190515.1_pt1 | contig 12051 bp, 7 predicted proteins | sample 4693611 | NCBI WGS metagenome assembly VMHT01 (sample SAMN12280063, study PRJNA550983) | marine metagenome | isolation source: seawater sampled from same location over 5 years 0.02-0.2 micron viral filtrate | place: USA: collected off the coast of southern California halfway between the port... ...
ATTGTAAAGAGTGATCCGACCATATCTAAAGAGATGAAGGTTGTTATCGGTTCGATAGATGGTGATTTAAGTAACGATGAGTTCGCAAAAGAATTGAGGTCAAAGGCAGCTGCTGCAAACATTCCTCAAGAAGAGATCGATAACACCGAAAGTCGTATATTTGCATCTGCCGAAGAACTTGGTCAACTCGACACAACTATATCGGGTACATTAGTCACGCCTGCGGATCAGTTCGCTGTCAAAGAATATGATATAAGTGATACGTTAAAACAATTTGAATCACAACAATCCGCACTAGAGGCCTTCACTTATATTGACTCTAAGGAAGAACTAGGAACATCTTTCCGTTCTATAAACCGTGAGATAACGGAATTGATTCTCCATGCATCTGAAACATACACTAATCAAAATATCGGATCAGAAGAGTTGCATGTAGAACATGTTGCAGCGGGTGAAGACGGACTTAAATATCACTTGGTAATACGAAGAGACGGTAAACTACAACGAGGTAGACCTTTTGATAAGATAAGTGAGACTAATGGTACAAACGGTCACGGCCCAAATGCAATAGATGTTTGTTTAGTGGGGGGATTGAATTGTTCAACTGGATGTGACGATCCACTCTCTTATCGTTCATCGCAATCTTTTACTCGTGAACAGATGACTACATTTGAAGCGGTGTGTGAGGCATTTTATCGTAGGTATCACGGTGGTCAAATATTCGGACATAGAGAAATACAACCTCTAGTAGAAGATCCATATTTCGATGTTTCTGATTATGTCGAAACCGTATTCCGTAAAAAACTAGTTTACGAAGATTTGATTGAAGATAAAGTAATGAAATCGTCAGAACTAATAACGAAGAAACCACAATGACAATAGAAACTGATAAAAACCGACTAGGTAAAAATACATCGACAGATAAAACTCTGGGCGTGCCAATTGACGGATTTCAAGACCCCACAGGTGAGTTCCCGAAGGTTGAGTATCATTATTCTTCCTCTATAAACCATGCAGCTCGTGGTTTCACGATAAATGAACTATATCTTGGTGGCGGCGACTTCAATGTTTCGTTGAATGTAGAAGACCAGTTACCATCACAATATCCTTTTAATCAGGTAAAAGAAACTGCATCTGGACATGTAATCGAATATGATGATACGCCAGGCGGTGAACGTATTCTTATCAAACACCGTAAAGGTGGTGGTATTGAAATGCGAGCGGACGGTTCTATCATTATATCATCCCCGAACAATAAAGTCGAGGTGACTGGAGGAGACAATACGGTCATCGTAGAGGGTGATGCAGAGATGGTCTATAAAGGTAATCTGAACCAGACGGTTACAGGTGACTGGAATATGGACGTGGGTGGTAACCACAATCTTAACATACATGGACACAATAAGCAACATGTATTGTTGAACAAAAGAACCGAAGTATGTGGTAACACAGAACATATCACCAAACAGTCTGCCTCATATAAGACTGTAGAGAACAAGACAGAACTCGTGTTGGGTAACAACACCGAGTGGACTAAAGGATATTCTAAGGAACATGTTGAGGGAGAACTCAATGTGTTTACTGACAATCGTTTGATCATGACTGCGAAAGACGAGTACATTCAGACCGCACCAGTAATGGCAATCACAGGTGCAGAGTTATCGGTCATGGGTATGAAAGGTGTGATCGGGGGTGAACAGGTAGAGATGACTTCACCAGTTTACATGGGGCCAAAAGGTGCGGTTCCATTTGCATCTGGTGCTGCGTTCTACGGATCATTCCACGGACAGGCAACGGAAGCGATCAAGTCATACAATGCGAACAAAGCAGATAAGGCAAAAGAAGCAGGGAAGGCAGGAACTGCTGGTGCGATAGGTGCAGCTGGATCACCACCAAGTGGATGGAAAGCGGCAACAGAATCACAAGAGTCTATGACACCTAAGAAACCAGTACCACTCGCAGATGCGATTGGTGCGATGATGACTATGGGAGACTTCTCTGTACGTACCGTGACTGTAGATGCTGGTGATGTGTTGAAGAATAAAATACTTCTACGAGACGACTACAAAGGACTTTTTGAGAAGACACCTACAACACAAGAGATTCGATCCACTATTCGTGATACCGCCAACCGTTCTCTTATCGGTGACATCATGGTAGGCGAGAGTCGTCTAAACGCAAAATACAATGAGACAAGTCCTCCTAAAATTGGTAGGACAGCAAACAAAAAACAGTCTTCACGATTCGGATTTGTACCGATCGGTAATTCTATTGAGAACAGAGGTAAAAGGTTTAAAGGATGATTATATTACCAGATCCATTATACAATCCCAACTTCCTAAACGGAGACGACATCTCGTCTAGAACTAAGTTGGCTCCAGGCGTAACCATTGCGAAGTACCTCGGTGCATATGGTGACAAGACACCTTTCTCACATATCGGTACTGCGGACGAAAGAAAACAAATTGCACGTAACCTTTATCTACATGCAGAGATGTACAGAACAATCAATGGTAACACAGACTTGTTTAACAACGTACGTCTTATTGTGAGTGAAGGTATCTACAAAGGTGGCCCTCTCGAAACAGTAGGGGGAGACAACATAAAGAAACAAGACGGTCGTGTTGTAGTATATCAGGTTATCGACAGGAAAGGCAAGATAGATCATGCTACGACATTCGATATCGCAGAATACTGGAAAGACTACACCTTCTACGATAAGATAACTCTGGACTATGACATCTACAACCCAGACGGATCATTGACCTCTCAGATTGTGGTCGAGATGCCAGAAGTTACGGAGTCATTCGATATAAATTTTCAGTTCGGTGTTTCTACAATCTACAACGGAAAAGTTTTATCGAACGGCGAATTAGTTGAAGTTAAGTTGAACTAAAACGTATAAATAGATACAAGGTAATTTAAGAGACTATTATGCCAAAATCACTATCAATAGAAGATGCGAATCTCAGTTCTAGATCGACTGTTGTTACAACATCGAATAAAGAATACTCGGACATCGATATTTCATTGGCAATAAAACCGACCAGCGCTGACATCTATAAAAAACTAAATGCAGAGTCGGTTAAGTTCGCAGTAAAAAATCTACTGTTGACAAATCAGGGAGAGAAACCTTTCAATCCATATTTTGGGGGAAATCTCTACAACTTTCTTTTTGAGTTGGCTGACGAATCGACAGAAAAAAATATCATTCGAGAAGTAAAGAATGTTATTGAAGTATATGAACCTCGTGTTGACATCTCTACACTTAGGGTTCGTGTGAATATGCAACCAGATAATAACTCAGTAGAAGTAACAGTTATTTTCAAAATAATAAACACTGGGGAACTAGTGGAATTTACTACCGTATTAAGTAGGTTAAGATAAATGGCGACAACGATTAAATCAACAGCGTTAGACTTTCAGTCAATTAAGAACAACCTGAAAGATTATCTAGAACAAGCACAAGAGTTTAAAGACTATAACTTCGAAGCTTCGGGTCTTTCAAACATTCTTGATGTATTGGCATACAATACACACGTAAACGCACTGACCGCAAACTTTGCCTTGAACGAAGCGTTTCTTGGAACTGCACAATTGCGTAGTTCCTTAGTTTCACTTTCAGAAGGTATTGGTTATATTCCTGATAGTAAAAATGCGTCAAGTGCGTTAATAAAAATGTCATTGAATCTATCAGGCATAGTTGACCGTGAACCACGCATCTCTATTCCTTCTGGATACACATTTACTACGACAGTGGATAGTGAAGACTATACTTTCCAGACGGTTGCAACTGTGACCGCAACAGATGACGGAACTGGTTTCTATGAGTTTTTGAATAATGATGGTACTAACCTAATCGTGATCAAAGAAGGTATACCAAAAATAAAGACCTTCATTTCAGGTAACAATGACGAGAACATCACGTATATCATCCCAGACGATAACTTAGATTTGACTACTGCGGTGATTAAAGTACACCCTAGTACTACATCATTAGACTTTACTGCATATAACAATATTCTTGACGCCACAAACATTAATACACAATCGACCATTTATATTCTAAAAGAAATGCCTAACGGACATTTTGAATTGACGTTCGGTAACGGTACAACTCTAGGTAGGACTCCTCTGCCTGGTAATAAAATTGTTGTTGAGTACCTATCAGTTGCTGGATCTTCAGCCAACTTTGCGGAAGTATTCGAACCAGTTAACGGTGTACAAGTCACCGAAACTACTACTCGTGTTCCTGTAATAACAACGACCGCAAAATCTTCGGGCGGTGCATCCAAAGAATCTCTAGAGTCTATTCGTAGAAACGCACCTTTCCAATATGCGGCTCAGAATAGAATGGTAACTCATGCGGACTATTCTTCGCTTGTACTACGTAACTTCTCATCTCTAATTAAGGACATCAAGTCATGGGGTGGTGAAGACAATATTATAAAGGACTACGGTGTAGTTTACCTATCGGTATTATTTGGGGACAATGTGCCACTAGAAACCGTTAACGTAACCAAGGTAGCTATTAACGATCTTGCAGAACAATTGTCGGTCGCTTCTTTTGATTTGAAGTTTTCAGATCCAGTAAAGACATTTATTGAGTTAGACACCAGATTCCAGTTCAATGATAGATTAACGTCATTAACTCTGAACACAATTAAAAGTGATGTTGAGGAAACGATCCGAACATATTTTGCAGGAAACACAGGTAAATTTGATTTGTCTTTCCGAAGATCTAATATTCTTGCAGACATAGATGAACTTTCAGCGGCTATTCTTTCTTCTAGTTCTCAAGTAAAAATGCAACAACGCATTACTCCGACTTTAGGATTGGTTACTAACTATGACTTAAAGTTTCCTTCGGAAATAAGATCTCAAGATGACGAAGATACCATTATTTCTTCGACTAACTTTATTTTCAGAAACGTTAACTGTCAGATAAGAAACAAACTTAGTAGCAACACACTACAAGTAATAAACTTAACCGACAATAACGTTATCGTTGATAATGTTGGTTCATTTAGTTCAACAGGTGGTACTATAAATATTGTTGGTCTTCAGGTTGACAGTATAACAGGTGGTCAAACGCAAATCAAGTTATCCGCAATACCGTCTAATCAAGCGTTCATAACACCTCAAAGAAATGATATCTTGGAATTTGATGAGTCTAGATCTAAGGCAACTGGTATACTAACTACGGCGACTAACTAATGGTAGCACATGTAGATAAAACTTTAACGGATCTTGGTCGTAGAGAAATAAATCTACGACACTATAAGGTTGAGGAAGTACTTCCCGATCATATAGTAGAAAATTATCCAAAGTTTGTCAATTTACTGAAAGTTTATTATGCGTTCGAAGATCAGGATGTTTCGCCTACTAATCTTCTGAATGAGTTATTCTACACAAGAGATATCACGCAAACTGATATCAACTTATTGTCGTTTGTAGAAGACGAATTATTGTTGGGACAATCTTACTTTGAAGGTTTCCCAGACAAGAGAGAGGCTGCAAAGTACTCGAACACACTGTACCGATCAAAGGGTACTAAGTATTCGATACAACAATTCTTCCGTACATTCTTTGGTATAGACCCAGAGGTAGTTTACCCAAAAAAGAACATATTCCAGTTGAACGAATCTGAGATTGGCCCATCGTCACAGAGATATATAACTGACGATAAACTATACCAGACATATGCTATTCAGATCAAAAGTGAATTGTCTATTTCTAAGTGGAGAGAGGTGTATAAATTATTTGTTCATCCAGCTGGAATGTATCTTGGTTCACAGGTGCAATTAGTAGGAACAGTTGATCTAAACATAGATGAACAAAGAGATCCAGGCACGTTAGATATACCACCAAAAGAAGTGGAATGTATTGCTGTAATGGACGAACCATTAGGATTCTCGCAACATACTGCACTGTTTGATTACTTCGACACCAATTTGGGAGGAGGAACCCACTTGAAATTCAGAACAACAATGGGTAGTCCGACAAGTTATCCTAATGGTGGTAACGATATTAAAGATGTTGGCGACCTTTCGATCGGTGAACTTCATGGTCTACAGAGTAGTCTACTAGAGTTCTTAGAACCCAACTCACCGACATTAGATGAACACGATGATGACAGTGGTTCAGCGATGGGTCTATCAAGTCTAGAAACGATTGACCAAGAACAATTCACTTGGCAAAATGTTAAACGAACGGACGCTGGCAATCCCGCTGTAGGAGAAACTGGTGACTCAGACGGTGAAATAACTCTTAATGAGTTGATATAAAACGTATAAATAGATTCATAGAACTTTTAGGTAAAGGTTAATGACAAGACAAGTATTAAACAGAGGAACAATCGCAAACGATGGTAATGGGGATACTCTCCGTACCGCAGCGTTGAAGATTGAACAAAACTTCATAGAACTCTACAAATTTCTTGGTGGAGACAGTGATGTTCTGTCAACCAAAATGGTATTCGATTCTGACGGTATTATATTCGAAGGTACATCGATTGATGACTTCGAAGTTAAGTTAAAGGCTGCCAACGCAACTGCGGATCGTGTCCTTACACTTCCAGATGCGAACGGTGAGTTTGTACTGACATCTTCGACTCAAACACTGACTAATAAGACACTTACTAGTCCTACTGTTTCTGGTCTAACGCTTACGGATGGCGGCAGTAACCATGAGTATAGTTTAGTTGCATCTGATATTGCAGCTAACCGAAACATAACTCTACCTGTGTTATTGAATAATGACGAGTTTACTTTCAATAATCATGTTTCGACTTTAACTAATAAGACTCTAACAACACCAACAATCCTAGAACCTATAATACAAATCGGTATTAATGATTCTAATGGTAACGAGATGATTGCATTCGAATCTACTAGTGGTGCAATCAACCACGTAGCAATTAAGAATGCAGCTTTGAACGGTCACCCTCAAATCAAAGCAATGGGTAATGGTTCAAATCTCGATTTAGAATTACATTCAAAGGATGCTGGTGCAGTTGCGATAATGTCTAAGTTAGCGCTTAGTATTCAACACGCAACAAATTCATCCGTAACAGTAGATCTCAATGAACCTGTTACCTTTTTCAACAGAGCAACAGCAGTAACCGCAACCATGCCTGTTGGAACAAGAGACGGCGAAACAAAACATCTAGTAAACATAAACTCTGGAACTGTAACCCTGACAGTTACAGGTAATGATGTTAGTAGAGACAACATAGAACTAACCAGTGGTGCTTCAGTAACTCTCATTTGGAGTGCAACCGCATCGGATTGGTTTGTATTAAATAATCAAGGCGCAACGATTTCATAGGACATATAAATGGCAGCTGTAGTAACTGACTCACTTAAAAAATATTTACTCAGAGGACTCTTTGAAGACTTTGACTCTTCTGCAAACTATTATGTTGGTATTGGTCGTTCTGAAGACTGGAACCAAACTGATGCGGTAGTCACACCTCAGAATAGAGGACGTGATGAGATTGCAGCTAGATTACAAATGCAATCGATCAAGAGTATCACAGATAAAAGTTTTGTTGTTCCTCGGTATAACTGGAACTCTGGATCACAGTATTCCGCATTTGATGATAATCATATTGGTTATCCTATCAATTCTTACTATGTGATGAATAATAACCAAGAGGTTTATATTTGTGTACAACAAGGTAAAGACGGAACAGGTCAACCAGTAAACTCAACATTCCAGCCTACTGGTAATACCACTGGTACTCCATTCAGAACTAGTGACGGTTATGTTTGGAAATTTATCTTTTCTATCGGTGCATTGAATGCATCTAAATTCTTGTCATCTGCATATATGCCAGTTCAGTTCATTGATTCTGACACGGCTGCATCAACGGATGCGACAGCGGAACAAGTAGAACAACGTGCGGTAGAGTTAGCGGCAAGATCTGGCGAACTGGTAGGTGCAGAAGTTAAGGTTTCTGGATCGGGTTATACTTCAGATCCAGCAGTCGAAGTAATCGGTGACGGTACAGGCGCTGAAATAGTTCCGATCATGAGTGGTGACGCTGTAGTTGCCTTACAAGTTAAACTCGATTCTGCTGGTAACCTCGGTGGATCTAACCCATCAGGTTGGTCAACAGGTTCTTTCCGTGGATTGGGTTACACTCGTGCGAATCTAAAAATTACTGGTGTTGGTTCAGGTGCGACTGGACGTGCGATACTTGGGGCTAAAGGTGGTCTTGGTGCCGACCCTAGAGAAGATCTAAAGTCTTCTGCGGTTATGTTTAACGCTAAGATTGACGGTACGGAAGGAGGTGACTTTATTGTTGGCGATAATACTTTTCGTCAGGTAATGTTATTCCGTAATCCTTTAGTGGGCGATTCTAATGGTCGTCCAGACGATCAATACTTTACTGAGTCTACTGGACTTGGATTACAAAAACTGGAATTTACAGGTACTAGTGGAACATTCCAAGCAGATACTACAATAACCGTTGCGACTACAGGTGCATCAGCATATATTGACCATGTTGATTCTGTAAACGGAACACTTAGCCTTGCTAGACTTTATGTGCATTATAACGAGAGTGGTGGTTTCACTTCTTTCCAAGTAGGAAATGCTGTAGATGATGGTAGTGGTAACACAGGAACGGTATCAAATGTAATTACAGGCGAGTTCGATCCGCTTAGTGGCGAACTACTATATATTGATAACAGAGCGGCAGTTGATCGTTCTACCGAACAAACAGAAGATTTAAAAATCGTAATACAACTCTAAGGTAATATAGAAGATGCCAACGACTTATACTGAAAATACTTTCTCGTCTACTTATAAGGACGACTTTGATAAAGGTAAGAACTATCAAAGAATCCTTTTTAATAGTGGACGTGCTTTGCAGGCAAGGGAACTTACCCAACTACAATCTGCATTACAGAATCAGATATCTTCACTCGCTGGAAACCTTTATAATGAAGGTGCGCCTATAACGCCTGGATCGTTCAAGGTTGATAACAAAGTCGAGTTTATCAAGATACAAAGTAGTACGCCCTTTCCATCGAACCCTTCTATTTTAGAAGGACAATCATTTTCTAACTCAACAAACACCATCAAGTTTACGATAGTTGATGCGATTGGATCTGTAGGTGATGATCCAGACACACTTTTTGTTGAGTATACACAGGACGGTGTTGGTACGACCGAAGGTACTAGAGTTTCTTCGGGTGAAACGATTACTAGTGCTGATGGTCAGTATTCATTTTCTATTCAAACAACCAACACTGCAACTAACCCAGCTGTTGGTTTGGGTTCTTCTATTTCGGTAGACGAAGGTCAGTTCTTCGTTCAAGGTCACATTGTTTTTTGTCCGTCTCAGAAATTAATTTTTAGAAAGTATGAAAATAACGTTTCAACTGCTTTTGGTTTTATCGTAACTCAGGATATTGTTACTGTAGATGATGACGAAACACTATTTGACAATCAGGGTGAGACTCCAAACAGAACTTCGCCTGGCGCTGATCGTTATCGTATTCGATTGACTCTCGCTGACGCTAAGGCAACCACAGTAGACAAGAACTTTATTCAAGTGGTTGAGGTTTCGGGCGGACAAATTGTAAATAAAGTTACAACAAGTTCTGGTTTCAAATCGATTCGTGACTCAATGGCAACTAGAACTTATGAGACTTCTGGTGACTACATCAAACGTTATTTCCGTGCTTCTTTTGCACCTAACAATAACACGACTCTCAAATTAAAAATCACGCCTGGAACCGCATACGTTAGAGGATACCGAATCAATAAAGATGCGGAAACGACAATTGTTGTTGATAAACCAGTAGAAACATTATCACGAAATAATGACTCAATCACTGTTGATTATGGCAACTACTTCTTGTATACAAGTGGTAAGGGAATGCCTGATTTCAATACAATGGAAGAGTATAATCTATATGAGTCAACCAATGGTTCTGGTTCAGTGATAGGTACTACTCGTGTCCGTGCAATAAACAAATTCGGTGACTTTACTGGAACTAAGAAAGTTCATGTGTTCGACACGGTGGTTACCACAGCTGGCAAAAGTATCCGTGATGTCCAATCTATTGGCACAGGGACGAGTAAATTCTTTGCTATCTACCGAGAACCACAGGCGGGTCTAACCAAACTTTATGGTACATCTAAAAAACCTTTATTGTTTGATACACCACTACGTAGACCAAAACAGTTCACTGATGTTTCGCTGACTGTTGCTAAAAAATCGACAGTATCATCTAATGGTTCTGGAGAAATAACAATCACTCCATCTACTAGCGATAATGCACTGGCCAACGCTGGTCAATGGATCGTGGCATCTTCGACAGACGATGAGGTAGATGTTAGTATTGCTTTCGGGACACAATCTACTGAATTATCTGGATTGGCAGCATCTACCTCGTTTGATGTTTTGTACTATGAAAGAATTGCAAATGCATCACAAGCAACAAAGACTCTTACTCCCGAAACCATAACTACTACACTAGACTCAGATGGTGACGGCGTCAAGTACATTGATCTAGGAAAGACTGACCTGTATGAAGTGACTCGATGTAGAGCATACGATTCTGATGGTGCGAACCAACTAAGTGCGTTTGGTATTGATAACGGTCAAAGAGATACACACTACGGTCTATCGAGATTAATATACAAGGGTGCTGGACTCGATTCTGACGAACAACCAGTATATGTTAAGTTCAAACACTTTGCACATCAGAATGACGGCGAGTTCTTTGGTGTTAACTCTTATGATGGTATGGCTTCATACACTAACATTCCGATTCATAGAACATCTAATGGTAGGATAGTATCTCTAAGGGATGTTTTAGACTTCCGTCCTTCTGTAAATACTTCGAACGAGACATTTGCCTCTGGTAATTCGTCCAATGTATTTGGATTACCGTTTAGTGGTGATTTGGTAAGTGCAGATGCTGAATACTATATGCCACGTCTTGACAAACTAGTATTGTCGAAGGGCGGTGAGTTGCGTTATATTCAGGGTGTAGCTTCAATGCAACCCAAGTATCCTTCAACTCCTGTCGATTGTATTGATCTATACAAAATTGAGATGGGTGGTAACACACTTCATGTTAAGGATATCAAGACTACTCTTATTCCAAGACGTGGTTACACGATGGAAGATATCAACAAGATCGATAAGAGACTTGAGAAGTTAGAGACAGCTACCACGCTTTCTCTTCTAGAGATGAATGCTAACAATGAGAGACTATACGATTCTAGTGGTAACGAAAGAATACACACTGGTTTCTTTGTTGACAACTTCAAGAATCAGAAGTTTACTGATACTAAAACTTTGGAACACAGAGCCTCGATGGATCCAACTAAGGGATTGATCAGACCCACTTACACGTGTAAGACGATTCCAATGATCTTTGATTCTGCTAGTACCGTTTCATCAGGTGTAGTACAAAAAGGCGATAATGTCTATCTAGCGCACGAAGAAGTACAATATACTTCTCAGATACAAGCATCTAAAACTATTAATGTTAACCCATTCCATGTTGAAAAAACTTTTGGTGATCTTCAATTATCACCATCTAAAGATACGTGGAAGAACTTCGAACAATCTGCTCCAACAGTTATTGATGGTGGTACAGAGTTCGACACTTCTCAAGCACTTCTTTGGAACGAAGCAGAATGGGGTTGGATGGGTACAGAAACTAAGGATCTGCAAGTTGGTATGACAACTGCACCTTTGGTTGAACAGACATCTAACACAACTTTGTTGGGTGAAAGTACACGTCAGACTGGTCAAGAAGTAGATATTGATTATGGTGATTGGGTAGAGGAAGGTTCAACATCAAATACAGACATACTTAGTACTAGTACAGAACTTGTAGGTGTTGAACACAACCAAGTTCTCGGTGATGAGTTCATAAAAACTGACACCAACCAAACTAATTATGTTGGTAAACGTATCACCCGATCTACTTTCTTACCTAGTAAGAGAGGTCAAGAACTTCATATCAATGTTAAAGATGAGTTGGTTGTTACCGCTCCAGCTGGTGGATGGCCTTACGT
>VMHT01040814.1_pt1 | contig 12049 bp, 6 predicted proteins | sample 4693611 | NCBI WGS metagenome assembly VMHT01 (sample SAMN12280063, study PRJNA550983) | marine metagenome | isolation source: seawater sampled from same location over 5 years 0.02-0.2 micron viral filtrate | place: USA: collected off the coast of southern California halfway between the port... ...
TATTAAAACATTGCAGATCGAAATATCGAATCAATTCAATTTGTAGTGCCACTGCTTTTCCTCCAAATGAGCAAGAAGTTCATGCGAAATGGTTACTTTTTGTTTGCGACTCGCCAAAGTCAATTTAATCGGTTTTTGGGGGTCAATAACATCAAAAAACAGAGGTTTATCACCCTGAAAACCCTTGAGTTCTTTCTTCAGTTGGAAAATAGTGTCCGATTCCAGTTCTCTGATATCCAACTGTAGGGTCAATTTTTTGGAGTTTTTGGAAAGCGCATCGTGCAACATCTCAAAATGCATAAACTGGATACGCGGGTCTCCCAATCTGCCTGTTTCCTGATTTCTCCATCCCTCTTTAATGTTGATTTTTATCCGTATAAATTGATTGATACTGATAAAGTGTTTGAACTTGAGATACTCTTCTCCAAAAATTCTAAATTCAAACTGATCTGAAAAATCCTCTAAAGTGAATCGGCCCCAACCCTTTCCGTTTTTGGATTCCAAATGCTGAATTTCATTGACAATCCCAGCAACGTTAAGATTTTTATTTACCAGCGGTTTCAAGTCTTTAAGCTGAGACAAATCTGCATTGGTAAACCACCCCATTTCCTTTTTAAAATCGTCTAAAGGATGACCCGAAATGTAAATCCCCACCACTTCTCTTTCTTTCTTGAGTTTACCCAAGTTATCCCATTTTTGTGCGGGAGGGATGACCAGCTCCTGATAAACTTGGTCTGTATCTTCACCAAACAGGCTGGTTTGCGCTGAATTTTGGCTCTCTTGGTATTTGGAACCAAATCGAATCACCTTCTCTAAAAAAATAATCCCGTCCCCATCCGGATTAAAATATTGGGCCCTGTGAGGACCCACAAAGGAATCAAACCCCCCTGCCAGAGCTAAGTTTTCAAGTGCTTTTTTGTTGGCAGCCCTTAAGTCTACTTTTTTGACCACATCAAAAATACTTCGGTAGGATCCTTCTTTTCGATGCTCGATAATCGTATCTACTGCTCCTTTTCCAACCCCTTTGATGGCTCCCATTCCAAAACGGATGGCATTCTCGTCATTTACATTGAACTTATAAAAAGACTCATTGACATCCGGTCCCAAAACTTTAACCCCCATCCTTCTACACTCTTCCATAAAGAAGGTAACTTGTTTGATGTCATTCATATTATTAGAAAGGACAGCTGCCATATACTCTGCAGGATAATGAGCCTTGAGATATGCCGTCTGATATCCAATCCAAGCATAACAAGTGGAGTGGGATTTATTAAAAGCATAGGATGCAAATGCCTCCCAGTCCTTCCATATTTTATTCAATACCTCTTTGGGATGGTTGTTGGCCTCTCCTCCTTCAATGAACTTGGGTTTGAGTTTTTGTAGTAGTGCAAAAATCTTTTTTCCCATTGCTTTTCGCAAAAGGTCGGCATCGCCCTTTGAGAATCCCGCCAATTTTTGAGATAACAACATCACTTGCTCCTGATAGACGGTGATCCCGTAGGTCTCTTTGAGGTACTCCTCCATCTCCGGTAGATCATAAGTGATGGCTTCCTCTCCCTGTTTTCTGGCGACAAAACTGGGAATATACTCCAACGGCCCCGGTCGATACAAGGCATTCATGGCGATCAAATCTGCAAAAACATTCGGTTTTAGATCCTTCAAATACTTTTGCATACCCAAGGATTCATACTGAAAAATCCCCACCGTATCTCCCCTTTGGAACAACTCATAGGTCATTTGGTCATCCAAAGGAAATTCGTCCGGAACCAGATCAATTCCATGGCGGTATTTTACTAATTTTACCGTGTCTTTGATCAATGTCAGGGTTTTTAGCCCCAGAAAATCCATTTTTAGCAGTCCCGCCTCCTCAACCACAGCATTGTCAAACTGAGTCACATTCAACTCAGAGTCTTTGGCGGAAGCAATAGGAACAAAATTGGTAATATCATCGGGTGTAATGATCACCCCACAAGCATGTGTGCCTGTATTACGCAATGAGCCTTCCAAAACCTTAGCCTGCTGTAAAGTCTGCCCGGCTAAATCATCCCCATCATATATATCCTTTAATTCTTTGACTTGGTTAAACTCATCCGATCTGAGGTTTTCCCTCAGCTCCTGGTCTTCTAAGGAGAAGATTTTAGCCAATTTGATGTTAGGAACCAGTTTTGCAATGCGGTCCGCATCTCCCAAGGAAAGATCCAAAACCCTTGCGGTATCTCTAATGGAAGACTTGGCGGCCATCGTTCCATAGGTGATGATTTGCGCCACTTGATTGGCTCCGTATTTTTCGATCACATAGTCCATGACTTTACCCCTTCCTTCATCGTCAAAATCAATATCAATATCGGGCATACTCACCCGGTCGGGATTGAGAAATCGCTCAAAAAGTAAATCGTATTTGATGGGATCCAAATTGGTGATCCCAAGGCAGTAGGCCACCACCGACCCTGCTGCAGATCCCCTTCCCGGCCCAACGGAGACCCCCATTTTTCTGGCCGCTGCTATCAAGTCTTGCACTATCAGAAAATAACCGGGATACCCTGTATTGGCGATGACTTCCAGTTCAAAATCTAATCGTTCTTGAATCTTCTCGCTGATGGTTCCGTACCGTCTTTTGGCACCCTCCAATGTCAAATGTCGCAAAAACTGATTTTCTTTGTCCTTTGGGTCATTTGATAGATTGACGGAAAAATCATCGGGAATGTCAAATTTGGGAAGCAAGACCTCACGGGCCAGATCAAAGGCCTCTACTTTGTCAATGACCTCTGCTATATTGATAATGGCTTGGGGTAAATCGGCAAAAAGACTTTTCATCTCTGCCTGAGACTTAAAGTAATACTCTTGGTTTGGAAAACCGAAACGGAATCCCCTGCCACGACCTATAGGGGTTGCTTGTTTCTCTCCCTCTTTGACACAAAGCAAAATATCGTGAGCATTGGCCTCGGCCTTGGTGGTATAGTAGGAGTTGTTGGTCGCCAAGAGCTTAATTCCGTGTTTTTGGGCGAACTGAATTAGAACCTGATTGGCGCGCTTTTCGTCTTCCTGCCCGTGCCGCATCAGTTCGATGTACAAATCTTCTCCAAACTGGGTCTTCCACCATTGCAGTGCTTCCTCTGCTTGATTGTCTCCCACATTGAGAATTTTTGAAGGTACTTCTCCATACAAATTCCCCGTCAAAACCATCAAATCAGACTTGTACTTTTCGACGACTTTTTTGTCAATCCTGGGTACGTAATAAAACCCTTGAGTGTAGGCAATAGAACTCATCTTGGAGAGGTTTTCATAACCCTTTTTGTTTTTGGCGATAAAAACAATTTGATATCCATTGTCCCTTTTAGAGCGATCTTGATGATCTTCACAAACATAGAACTCACAACCCAAAATGGGTTTAATATGAGCGATCCCCTCAGCTAAATCGGCATTGTGTTTTTTTATGGCTTTGATAAAATGGAATACACCCATTAAATTGGCATGATCGGTAAGGGTTACTGCCGGCATTTGATCCTCAGTTGCAGTTTTGACCAAATCATCGATCCTGGAAGTAGATTGCAGAACGGAATACTGGGAATGGGTATGCAGATGAACAAAAGGGGCGTTTAGCAAAATTTCTTCTTCCGCATCGGTAACTGTTTTTGAGGGTTCCTCTTCAGTCTTGGTCAACTCACCCAATCGTTCAGAGGCGGCTTTCAAATTGATGTGTTTCAGTCCTATGCCTTTGACCGGTGCATCTAAGACTTCTTTGAGGTGCTGCAAAACCTCTCCTCTGTTTTTTAAGACTTCGGGCCGGATAGATCCCTGTCTAAAAAGCTCGAAAAAACATCGTGTAGTAGCCTCTACATCGGCAGTCGCATTGTGGGCTTCCTCAAAATGGGCATCAAACAGATGGGCATGGAGTTCACTCAGTGTGGGTAATTTGAATTTCCCCCCTCTACCTCCGGGCAGCTGACAAAGTGCTGCGGTTTGTTCTGTACAGGTATCGATGATGGGGAAATTTTCTAGTGGGTTTTGATCACTTGATCGTAAGAATTCCGCCCCCATGATGTTGAGGTCAAATTTTACGTTGTGTCCCCCGATGAATTCACATTGATGCACAGCATGCTGAAATTTTTCCAATACCTCCATTATGGGGATCCCCTCTTTTTGGGCCAGTACGGTTGAAATACCGTGAATTTTTTCGGCATCATAGGGAATCGTAAAGCCATCAGGCCGTACCAAATAATCCTCATGGGAAATGCAATTGCCGTCCTCATCATGCAATTGCCAGGCAATTTGTATACAACGTGGCCAATTGTCCGCATCCGTCAAAGGAGCATTCCAGTCTCTTGGCAAACCTGTGGTTTCGGTATCGAAAATCAAATACATCAAAAGCGATTTGAAATACTAAAATAGGTTATTGTCCTTTTCAACGGGGATTGAATTATCAGGAGTTATCAACCAAAAAAAGAATTTAAATCTTGGGCTTTTTGAGCTGAGTAATAGGAATGAAAACTATATTTGCCAAAAAAAGTTATCGAACATCTGTTTGATAAAATTTCCCAAACCCCCAGTCAAAAGGCATTTGAAACTGCACTTTTGAAGGACAACTGTTGCCAACTCAAAGGGTTGGTGGGTTCCGGTTTGAGTTTTAAACTGGTTTCTGCTTTCAAGAATTTGGATCGCAATTTTTTAATGGTACTGGACAATGCCGAACAGGCCGCCTATCATCTGAACGATCTCGAACAACTGCTCTCCTCAAAAGAAGTGTTGTTTTTTCCGGCCAGCTACAGAGAAGCTTACAACCCAGAGGCTACCGATAATGCCAATGTGTTATTACGTTCTGAGGTGCTCAAAAAACTCAGTTATTCCAAAAAGAAAAAAATCATAGTTACCTACCCCCAAGCACTTTTTGAAAAGGTTATTTCTCAACACACCCTCAAGCTAAAAACACTAACCGTCAAAACGGGGGAATTCGTAGGCTTAGATTTTGTCAATGAAACCCTTTTTGAATTTGGATTTGATCGGGTCAACTTTGTTACCCAGCCTGGAGAATTCTCTGTAAGAGGTGGAATTATTGATGTATTCTCTTTTGCTCATCAACACCCCTATCGAATTGAGTTTTTCGATGAAGAAATTGAAAGCCTTAGGAGTTTCGACGTCAATACTCAACTCTCCATCAGTCCTTTGGATCAAATTGATTTATTGCCCAATACCTCCAAAGTTTCTTTCACTGATAAGCGAAAATCTCTAATTGAATCTTTGCCCACTCAAAGTACGGTAGTTTTTAACCAGCTCGACCTCTGCTTGGATAGCATTGAGAAGTTCGGGGCCAAAGCCGCAAAACAATTCGAGTCCTTGGAAACCTTAGTTCAATATCCGCCCGAAGTCTTGTTTTTAAATCGACAAGAGTTACTGGATACTCTGGCCCACCAAAGTACGGTGCTTATAAACAACTCAGACCACTTCAAGCCTCAAGAGCGTATCAGTATCAAACAAAGTCCACAGTCCTCCATCAACAAGCAGTTCGATCGGTTGGTTAAAATCCTTCAAGACAACCACGCCTTGGGATTCGAGAATTATATTTTTTGCTCCAGTGAAGCACAACGCAAGCGGTTCAATGAAATTTTGGGGGAGATGGAAACCAAGGTGCATTACAAAACCGAGGTATACCCACTTTTTGAGGGATTCGAAGATATCGAAGCCCAGATCGCCTGTTTTACCGATCATCAGATCTTTGAACGATACCATAAATACAAACTGCGATCTGCTGCTGCCAATGAAGAAGTCCTAACTCTCAAAGAATTGACCCACCTGAAAATCGGGGATTTTGTCACCCATATCGATCATGGTATAGGGAAGTTTGGAGGCCTTCAAAAAATTGATGTAGATGGCGTAAAACAAGAGGCTATAAAATTGAGTTACGGAGAAGGGGATATCCTTTACCTGAGCATTCATTCGCTTTATAAAATCACCAAGTTTAATGGCAAGGACGGTCATGCTCCTAAGCTACATAAACTGGGATCCAAAGCATGGAAGGCCCTCAAAGAAAAAACCAAAACCAGGGTCAAGGCCATTGCCTTTGACCTGATCAAACTCTACGCAAAAAGAAGAGAAAAAATCGGCCACGCCTTTCCACCGGACAGCTATTTGCAGTTGGAACTGGAGGCTTCTTTTATGTTTGAGGACACTCCCGACCAAAGTAAAGCAACTGCTGCCGTGAAGGCAGACATGGAAGACGAACGACCCATGGATCGGCTGGTCTGTGGAGATGTAGGTTTTGGAAAAACTGAAGTCGCCATCCGTGCTGCTTTTAAAGCGGCCGACGACAGCAAACAGGTTGCTGTTTTGGTCCCCACGACCATACTGGCTTTTCAGCACTTTAAAACTTTTTCTAAAAGATTGGAAGAACTACCTGTTAGGGTAGATTACCTCAACCGTTTCCGTTCGACCAAAGACCGAAAAAGAATCTTAGAAGAACTTCAACAAGGTAAAATAGATGTTTTGATAGGCACACACCAATTGGTGAACAAGACGGTAAAATTTAAGGATTTGGGCTTGTTGATCGTGGACGAAGAGCAAAAATTCGGTGTGGCGGTCAAAGAAAAGCTACGAGATCTCAAAACCAACGTTGATGTTTTGACCCTTACTGCCACTCCTATACCCAGAACTTTACAATTCAGTTTGATGGCTGCAAGGGACCTATCGGTCATCGCCACTCCACCCCCCAACCGCTACCCCATTGAAAGTGAAGTGGTTCGTTTTAGTGAGCCTCTCATTAGAGATGCCATTCGTTACGAATTGCAAAGAGGTGGGCAAATATATTTTATCCACAATCGGGTGGAAAATATTCAGGAAGTTGCAGGGATGGTGCAGCGATTGATCCCGGATGCTATTATTGCGATTGGCCATGGACAGATGGAAGGCAACCGATTGGAAAAAACCTTATTGGCTTTTATGCAGGGGCAGTCGGATATATTGATCGCAACGACCATCGTCGAAAATGGGCTGGATGTCCCTAATGCCAATACCATTTTTATCAATAATGCTCAGAGTTTTGGGCTGAGTGATCTCCACCAAATGAGGGGAAGAGTAGGTCGCAGCAACAAAAAAGCCTTTTGTTATTTTATCACCCCACCGCTGAGTGCTGTGGCCTCCGATGCCCAAAAAAGAATCAAGGCCATTTCTCAATTCTCAGCATTGGGATCCGGTATCCATATTGCCATGAAAGACCTTGAAATAAGGGGTGCCGGTGACCTCTTGGGTGGAGAACAAAGTGGCTTTATCAATGAAATAGGTTTCGAAACCTACCAGAAAATATTGGAGGAAGCCATAGAGGAATTGAAAGAAAATGAGTTCAAAACCCTTTTTAAAGATCAAGAAAATTCCCCTGAGAAAAACTATGTCAAAGAAGTTCAAATCGATACCGATCTTGAGATCTTATTTCCGGATGAATACATCAATGTAGTCAATGAAAGATTGGCACTTTACAATGAGTTGAGTGATATAAAGGATGAGGAGGCTTTGATAGAATTCAAAAAAAAATTGGAAGATCGATTTGGCAAAATTCCCGAGGAGGGAGAGGAGCTTTTGAATACTCTTCGCCTAAAATGGCTTGCCTCCAAAATGGGACTGGAAAGACTTATCATTAAAAACAAAAAATGTGTGGGCTACTTTTTGTCCAACCAACAAAGTGATTTCTTCCAAAGTCCGGTGTTTAATCATATACTGATTGGGGTTCAAAAACAACCCAAAAAATACAGCATAAAAGAAAAGCAAACCCGAAATGGTCAGCGACTTTTATTGGTTCTGGATCAGGTGCATACGGTAGAAAAATTATTGACGCAACTCAGCACCCTGGCAAGTGATTAAAGTGATTTGAGGTTTTTGATGACCTCAAAAGCCACATTGACAGAATCTTCATCCATCAGTATGGTAAATTCATTGGAAGTAGAAATGACCTCATTGATGTTGACGCCTTCCCAAGAAAGCCTTTGAAAAATAAAATAGTAAATCCCGGGTATTTTCACATTGTCGTTGGGCAGTTTGACCGTTATAGCAGATAGGTTATCGATCTTGTCAATACAGATCTCATCTCGAAATAAATCTTCAATCAGGGGGGCAAGATTACTGCTGACAACGATATTGGATTCTCCTACTCCTCTGGAGGAAGTATAAAAAATATCTTTTTTGTCTTTGATGGCGGTAAGAAATTCTGCCTGGGCCAACAAGAGGGTTTCAGAAAGTTTAAAGCAATAGTCGGTCAAGGAGGACCGAACGGTGATGTCTCCCAAGTTTCTCAACACACCCACAATCTTATGGGTGGAGAGAAACTCCTCATCGTCGGATATACGTTTGAGTGCCATCACAATGGCCCCGCTTCGGGCAGGCTTGCGTAGGGCCTTTTCAATGTCTGGCTGAATCTCCCGAGCCAGAGAGGTCAAATTAATGATACCTTGCGATAGTGCAGTAGACAAATAGGGCTTGGTCTTGACATATTCCGATACTTGTGAAGCGATGGTTTTCAAGTTTAAATGTTTTATTTTTACACAAAGTTAGTAATATAAAACATAATGTTGGTTTTGCAACATTTTATCCAAAGGGATAATACGCTTCTATGATGTGATTGCGTTCCCAGTCATCACCATCAAAAACATAGGTGGTCAAGTCAAAACGCACATCGACATCCAGTCGCTTAGATTGAACAAAATGATCGACAGCAGCAGCCAACAATTTGATCTTTTTGAAAAAAACTGCCTCTTCTGGAGACAATAGAAAATTAATTGAACGGGCTTTGACCTCAACAGCGAATAGTAAGTCTTCTTTTTGGACGATTAGATCTACCTCTGCCTTTAAATAGCGGTAGTTCCTTGCTAAGATCTTGTATCCTGAATTTCTTAAGTAATAAGCAGCCAGGTTTTCCGCTTTTTTTCCGAGGTTGTGGGCTATTAACATAAGTAGGTGGGTTTTTGATATAAGTTAAAAATTAAATTCTTAGCCGGGCAATAAAATCCTTATTTTTGCCAAAAAATGTGCATGTCCTCGCAGCCAAAAAGATATACCGTTACTGCTGCTTTACCTTACACCAACGGCCCTATACATATTGGTCATCTGGCCGGGGTATATGTTCCTGCGGATATATATGTGCGATATCTCAGGCTTAGAAAAAAGGATGTCGCCTTTATCTGTGGGAGTGACGAACACGGGGTGGCCATAGCCATTAAAGCCAAAAAAGAAGGAAAAACACCCCAAGAAGTGATTGATCACTACGACCAAATCATTCGTGAGGCTTTTGAAACCTTTGGCATTTCATTCGACAATTACTCCAGAACTTCCAGATCAGTCCACCACCAAACAGCAGGAGAAATTTTTAAACAATTGGACGAACAGGGCCAATTTTTGGTCAAAGAGACTGAGCAATTGTATGATCCTGAAGCCAAAGCATTTTTGGCCGACCGATTTGTCACTGGAACCTGTCCGGTTTGTCAAAACCCCGAGGCCTACGGCGACCAGTGTGAATCCTGTGGAAGCTCGCTAAATGCTACCGATCTCGTCAACCCAAAATCTACCCTTTCCGGCAGTATCCCTGAATTTAAAAAAACTAAGCATTGGTTTTTACCACTGGATCAACACGAAGAATTTATCAAGAAGTGGATTCTGAAAGGACATAAAGAGGATTGGAAACCCAATGTTTATGGACAGGTTAAATCTTGGGTCGACAATGGTTTACAAGCCCGTGCGGTTACCCGAGACTTAGACTGGGGTATCCCTGTACCTGTTGAGGGGGGAGCAGGTAAAGTACTCTATGTTTGGTTTGATGCTCCTATTGGCTATATTTCCTCCACCAAGGAATGGGCCCAAAAGAAGGGCATTGACTGGGAGCCTTATTGGAAATCTGAGGACACCCAATTGGTTCACTTTATCGGAAAAGACAATATTGTTTTTCATTGTATTATTTTCCCGATCATTCTCAAAAATACGGGAACTTATATCCTTCCTGAAAATGTCCCGGCCAATGAGTTCCTCAACTTAGAAGGCGATAAAATCTCCACCTCTAAAAATTGGGCAGTGTGGTTGCACGAATATTTGGAGGACTTTCCCCATAAACAGGATGTGTTGCGTTATGTATTGACCGCCAACGCTCCCGAAACCAAGGACAACGATTTTACATGGAAAGAATTCCAAACCCGAAACAACAGTGAGTTGGTAGCCATTTTTGGAAATTTTATCAATCGGGTGATGGTGCTGACCCATAAATATTATGACGGTAAAGTCCCCTCTATGGGCAAATTGAATGATGCAGATCAAACAGCTTTGACAAAACTGAAAGAATTTCCATCCCTGATGGAAAAGGAAATTGAGCATTATCATTTCAGAGCTTACAGTCAGGAAGTGATGAATTTGGCGCGGTTGGGGAATAAATATCTGGCGGAGCAAGAGCCTTGGAAGAAGATTAAAACAGATCCTAAAAGGGTGGAAACCATCATGTTTACTGCGCTACAAATCGCCGCCGGACTGAGTATTCTCAGTGAACCTTTAATTCCTTTTACGGCTTTAAAGTTGAAGGATATACTTCAGCTCAATGCCTCATGGGAAGATGTAATTGGTGATCAGCCACTTTTGGCTACCGGACACCTGCTGTCTCAATCCCAATTACTTTTTGAAAAAATTGAGGAGGAGGCCATTGAAAAACAACTGCATAAATTAAAGAATAACCTATCCGATGAAAACGAAAAAAATGAAGTGGAGGAGGCACCCAAAAAGATGATTTCTTTCGATGATTTTACACAAATGGATCTCAAAACGGGTACCATCCTCGAAGCAGAAAAAATGGCCAAAACCAAAAAGCTTTTGATGTTGAAAGTAGACTTGGGTCAGGAACAAAGAACCATAGTATCCGGCATTGCCGAAAGTTATCATCCCGATGAGGTGGTGGGTAAAAAGGTAACGGTCTTGACCAACCTTCAACCCAGAGCGATTCGTGGTGTAGATAGTCAGGGGATGCTATTGATGGCAGAGGATCAAGACGGGCGATTGATTTTCATTTCCCCGGAGGACGAAAACACCCCCAGCGGTTTGACCATTAGGTAAATACATTCTGTGATAACTGTTGCCTTTGATCCCATTTATGTATTGCCCCTTCCCGAAAACCATAGGTTTCCTATGGAAAAATACGACCTTTTGCCCAAACAATTGATGCATGAGGGCACCTGCGATCCTGAAGATTTTTTTTCACCTGCAGCTTTAAATGAGGATGTTGTAAAAGTTGTTCACCAAAAGGATTATGTGAACCGTTTAAAGCATATGAACCTTGACCGATCGGAAGTCAGAAAAATAGGGTTCCCCATCTCCAAACAATTGGTGGAAAGAGAATTTGTAATTGCCGGTGGTACCGTCGAGGGTGCAATGAAATCACTAAAAGAAGGGATCTCTTTTAACATTGCCGGAGGGACGCATCATGCTTATTCATCTCATGGTGAAGCTTTTTGTCTGCTGAATGACCAGGCCATTGCAGCTCGGTACTTGTTAGATCACCAATATGCCAAAAAAGTCTTGATCATCGACTTAGATGTTCATCAAGGCAATGGCACCGCAGAAATCTTTAAAAAAGAAGATCGGGTATTTACCTTTTCGATACACGGCCAAAAAAACTATCCCTTTAAGAAAGAACAAAGCGACTGGGACATTGCACTTGAGGACAATACTGGAGATGACATTTATTTAAATGTATTGAATGACACACTGCCACGACTTTTTAAAAAAGTAGATCCTGACTTTGTGTTTTACCTTTCGGGGGTGGATGTGGTGGCAACAGATCGTTTGGGCCGATTGGGGATGAGCTTAGAGGGCTGTAAACAAAGGGATGAGCAGGTGCTCAAATTTTGCCACAAACGCTCTTTGCCCGTTCAGTGCAGTATGGGCGGAGGTTATTCTAAAGATATCAAAGTAATTGTCGAGGCACATGCAAATACCTACCGGGTGGCACAACAGGTCTTTTAACGCCAAGTCTGGCTTTTCATATTTAGGGTAGCAATTACAATGTCTTTTCGACTGATCTGACCGACCAGTCTGGATT
>VMHT01108560.1_pt1 | contig 12049 bp, 5 predicted proteins | sample 4693611 | NCBI WGS metagenome assembly VMHT01 (sample SAMN12280063, study PRJNA550983) | marine metagenome | isolation source: seawater sampled from same location over 5 years 0.02-0.2 micron viral filtrate | place: USA: collected off the coast of southern California halfway between the port... ...
GGTCAATATTTCCATGTGAAGTTGTTTTAGGAACACCTATAAAACAAAGATTTTCTATTGAAATGGAGGTTGATGATTATGAGTCAAAAAATGTTTATGACTATATGAGAACTGGAATACATTTTGAAACAATTCGGGTAATATTAAGAAATCAATGTCAAGATAATAATCAAGTTGAATATATTTTCAAAGATGCTCATTTAACTTCTCAAAATTTTTCAACCAACTCTGATAATGAAACTAAAGTAAATTTATCTTACTCTACGGTTTCAAGAGATAAACCTGAGATAGTATATACATGAGATACATAAGACATCAAGAATGCGAAATAGAAATAAATAACCACAAATTTTTCGCTAAGAATGCATCTCTATCTACCGCTTCATCAGTTCAAGACAATAGAGTTTATGGAGGGGGGTTAAGATCATACTCATCAATTTCACCACTAGAAGCTGCAGTTGAATTTTCATACTATATTACTGGAGATCAAGATCCATTAATAGCATTGACTGGAACTCACTCTTGTACTGGAAGATTTTGCGGAATAGAGTTTTCAGGAGCATACTTGACTGATTATAGCGTAACGGTATCTCCGTATAAATTAGTAGAATTTTCTGCTGCTTTTTCTATTTATAGTGGCTTCAAGAATGAAACGACAACAGGATCTTTCTCAACAGACCCTATGAATTTAGCCAACGGAGCTTATACAGAGTTGTTAAATTTTAATAAAAATAATATAGGTTTAGATTTTCCTACTGATATAGATTATTCAGTTAGTTGCGAAAGAAGTCCAAATTATATTGTAGGTCATGAATACCCTCAAGATGTTAGATTGGGTAAAGTTAAAAAATCCTTATCAATAGCGGGGGAAAATGTTGGATCTATAATAAATTTTTCAGGAAAAGATTTTGCAAAAATATCCATCTCTCCAAAAAATATGAATTTTGCCGCAAGAGGTCAAACCATAGAGTGCGAGGGAATGATCTCCTCTCAAAATTTAAATATATCCTCTAATGGCTTATTAAATGGAGCTATACAGATTATAGAAAGCGCAAGATGACGTTAGATACTAAAAATTTTTGGAACTTTGATAGGGATTTTTATCTTTCATCTGATAATTTAGGAGGTACATATTATAATAGCTATTCTGAATTTGTTAAAAATTCTAAAATAGATCAAAATTTAAAAAATTTTAAATATAATAATCCATTTACATTTATACCTTCTTACGGATCATCAGTAAGCATAGGTTTTATAAACGATGTAGCTAAATATGGGAATTCATATTTCATGATGGAACAGCCTGGAATAAATAGAATAATGTTCGCTGCGGATTTAAGATTTGAAAATAGAAATGATGAAGAATCGGACCAAATATTGAAATATATAAACCAAAAAGAAGGGGCTAATTTTTTTCCATTCCAAAGTGTTGATAGAGAGCAATTAAGCCAACAAGATGCATATAGATCACTATATTCCATGAAACCTTATTTAGTTCAAGATTTTAACTGTTCAAATATCTCCTCTAGTAATATTTATGTAAATAATAATACTATCAATCTAGAATTTAACAATGATTTAAATAATCAAATTTCTGCAAAAAATATAATTTATGCAGAATCCCTACCTAACGAGATTAAAGCAATAATAAATGAATATTGGAATAAAGAAGAGTTAGATATACAGCCGTCATATTCTCTTAGTAGGGATGAAGTATATGCAACTAAAAATATTAAATTTGGAAGATCTAAAAGTTTTATAGAAAGAGATGGAATAAATAATAAATTAGTGTCCTTAGATTTAAATTTTGAAGCAATAAAAGATGATATATTATTAAAATTATTATCATTTTTTATATCAAAACAAGGGTTTGAAACTTTTCAATTTGAGCTACAAAAACCAGAAAAAAGAAAATTGCACTTTTATTGCAGTGAGATCAATCATGAATTTTTATACATGGGGTCTCACAATTTAAATGTTAGAATAAATCAAGTGCCAATAAAAAGAAAATTCTTTTTTAAACCTTAATCGAAAAACATAAAACTAAAATTATAATATATAATGGCTTTTTTAAAAAAAGAAGATATAAATGCTGAACTATTTAATCATAGTAAAAATGCAATTATAGAATTGATAGAAATATCTGAGCTTCCAAACTCTCAAGACGTAATAAGATTTCATGGAGGTTTAAACTCAGCTAGCGAATCAATAATTTTTGATTCAAAAGAATATTTTTACATTCCATATGAAGGTAGTGATTTTAGCACCAGGTCTGATGGTCAGATATCAAGACCAAGATTAAAAATAATTAATTACAGCGGTTTTCTTTCTAAATATATAATAGGAAAAGATGATTTAATAAAAGCTAAAGTAAAAAGAATAAGAACTTTTATTAGATTTTTAGATGAAGTTAACTTTTATAATTATAATACTGATAAAGATTATTGGGACAAAATGGGGATTAATCCAGATCCAGAATCTACACTAAGACCTGATGTATGGTATATAAACCACAAATTAGAAGAAAATAAATTTTTTGTAGAATTTGAATTATCAAATGCCTTGGATCTAGAAGGGGGAACTCTACCTAGAAGGCAAATAATAAATAATTATTGCACATGGAAATACAGAGGTAAAGGTTGTCGATATAGCGGGGGAGTTGTAGCCGACTATAATGATGTAAATTTTGATAAATCTACTTTGAATCCAAGGGGGGAATGGGAAAGCGGAAATGGATACAACCAAAATGATGTTGTATTTTTGGTAACTAAAGAAGCTACTGGAGATAGAAATATAAGTTACGTTTGCACGAAGCCTCATAATTCAAACGATGAAAATAGGCCATCTGTAAGTATAGAACATTGGGCTACAGATGCATGCTCAAAAACACTGCATGGATGTAAGCTAAGATTTGGAGAAGGCAACCCTCTTCCTTTTGGAGGCTTTCCTTCTAGTAGGCTTTACTGATAAAATGAATTTTTTAAAAAAAATTAAAAAATATTCTGAAGATAGTCCCGAAGAAGAAATTTGCGGTTTTATAGTTAAAAATAAAACTAAAATAGAAATTAAAAAATGTAAAAACATATCAATTGATAAAAAAAATAACTTTGAAATACCTACTGAAGAATATATTCAAGCATTAAAATCTTATAAAATAGTATCAATATACCATTCTCATCCTAATACTGGAGAAGAATTTTCAACACAAGATTTAGCTATATCTGAAGAGTTAATAATACCAATACTAGTTTATAGCAATAAAACTAAAAAATTTAACTTTTTTAAACCTGAAGAAATCAGAAAAAATAAAATAATAAATGACATACAAAAAAGTGTATCATTAGGTGTAAAGGTTTAAGGTTTATGAAAATTTATTTACATGGTAAAATAGGAAAAAAATTCGGAAAAGAATGGGATCTAAATGTGACCAGTCCGAATGAAGCTCTTAGAGCTATAGACGCTAATACAGGAAACTTTTTTAAATATTTAGCATCAAAACAAGATGAAAATATTTTTTTTAAAGTTTACATAAATAAAAAGTTAGTTAGAACCCATGAAGAGCTAGGTATAGAATCAGAGAAGATAGAAAATGTTCATTTCTTGCCCTTCATAAAAGGAGCTAACGAAATGGGTAGAGAATATTTAAAGTGGGGAGGCATAGGACTAGGAGTATCATTTGGTTTAGATTATTTAGGAAGCTCCATAGGGGGAAAAGTAGGAAGTTTTATTGGAGCTATAGCTGACATTGGATATGAAATAAGTTTAAGTTTAATAATGCAAGGAGCAATCTCTTTTCTACAAAAAGAACCTCCTACACCGCCAACTGAAGCAGCAGCGCCTGATGCAAAAAATACATCTTCTTTTACTTTTTCAAGACCTTTAAATAATACAACACAAGGAGCTCCTGTTCCTTTAGGGTATGGAAGATTAAGAGTTGGGTCTCATGTAATATCTTCTTCAACTATGAATACTAGATTGGTTGCATTTAACCAAGTTAGAGATTCAACAATCGATCAAAATGGAGACTTAGTTGGAGCTATTAATATAGACCACTATACGACATAACATGCCTTTTGAACTTTTTTGTTATTCCGAAAATACGGAGCCTAGAATTTTTAATAGGAAGGTTCGGGGGAATTATACACCTGATGAAGCTGATAAAGAAAAACTTCAATCAACCGCCTTTATAAAATGCTTGGATCTTATTTCAGAAGGTCCAATCGAAGGTATAGTTGATGCTACAGGAGCATTAACTCAAGGAGCTGATATACTAAAAGGAGTATATTTAAATGAAGTTCCAGTTCAACTTACATCAAATTCTGCAACACCTTTATATAATTTTAGAAACATCTCTTTAGCATATAAAAAAGGCAGCGAGTCTCAAACTCCATTTTACACAAATCAAAATAACAATTTTTACTGGCTAAAAGATTTTTCTTATACTTCAAAAACTGTTGGATTAAATATTAATTTAGATAATCAGACTATACTGGAGGCTGCAAGTCAAAATGCAAAAAAAATTGTAGCACAAGGTTCTTATTCTGTTGTTGATGCAGATGTAGACTTTCTTGGGGTTACTTTGTCTATAGACCAATGCCATAATACTGACGAAGACGGAGTTCAGCAGATAAACGAAGGGGGGTTTCATATATATGGAGATATTACTGGTGTAGTGCATAGAAGTTTACCAGAGGGACAAGTTGCACCAATCCAAATGGAGGGGAATAACGAGTATAATGTTCATGCTTTTTTTAAAGGTTTAGCTTTAAGCCCTTACAAAGAAGATATATTCTTTAAACTTAGGTCCACTAAAGATATTGGAAGCACCAGACCAAGACATATTCATATAAGAAATACAACAGAGCAGTCTTTAAATTTTAGATCAAAATTTTCCGCAAGTCTAGAATCCGTGACTGAAATTGTAGACGCTAATTTAAGCAATCCCCATTCTACAACGGTAGCTACATTGGTAAGTGCTGAAAATTTTAGAGGCCCGCCTACTAGATCTTTTGATATGAAATTAAAGAAGGTAAAAGTGCCTTCTAATTATATCGAAAAGAAAATTGGGCCAGATGGACCAACAAAAAAAAGAGATTATGATTCTTCTTTTGGCACAGAATGGAGCGAGCACACCAGCGAGGAAAGACACGAAGGAATTTGGGATGGAAACTTTAAATCAGAACTTGAGTGGACCGACAACCCTGCATGGATTTTATATGATATAATTACTAATGATAGGTATGGTTTAGGAGAATATATAACAAATACATATATAGACAAGTGGGAGTTATATAAAATAGCAAAATATTGCGATGAATTGGTTCCCACATCAATGGGCAACACAGATAATGATGGGTTTATTCAAGAAAGAAGGTTTTCATGTAATATTTTGCTTCAAAATGCATCGGATGCATTTCAAACTTTAAATGAAATAGCATCAATATTTAGAGGTATAGCTTATTTTAATAACTTAGACATATTTGTAACAATAAATAGTTTAAAAGATTCAATAATGACATTTACTAACAATGATGTTATTGACGGGATATTTAGATATTCAGGAACTCCAGAGCATACAAAATTTACCGCAGTAAAAGTTGCATACAAAGATAAAGAAGATTCATTTCTACCTAAATATGCCTACATAGAAGACCCCGAAGGAATAATAAGATATGGGATAAGATTAAAAGAGATAACGGCAATTGGATGTACCTCAAGAGACCAAGCTCTTAGGCTTGGAAGGTGGTCTTTGCTTACAGCAAGTCTTGAGGAGGAAACTGTATCGTTTTCAACAGACAGAAAAGCAGAATACATATCTCCAGGTCAAGTTTTCACAATCCACGATGAATTAAGAAAAGATTATAGGGTCGCAGGAAGAGTAAAGGGTATCATAAACCATCATGACCCCGTAAAGGATAATTTTATTCTATTAGATCAACAATTAGATACAGGAAATTATAATTTTACATCTATATCTTTTTTAATTCCTGGAGAAGATTTTCAAGGAGAATCAGACACAAAACAATTTAAAGAGTTTGTGCATAGGAATGGGTACCAGATAGGAGCTCAAGATAATGGAGACAGGTTAGCTCCACATTTCATTCCACCGATCCCTTTACATTCTGATTCTTTGGCCCAAGGAGGAGATTCTAGAAACACATCTCTACACAATTATATAGAAAACACTCCTTCTGGAGCAAAAATTAAAACCGATGAAGATGAAGATTTAGTTTTAAAAAACACCATTTCTGGTTCTTACATAAATAATTCGGCAAAATATAAAACTTTAAATGATTATTTCTTGGAGAGTGGAATTTTAAAAACACTAAGAAATGGAAATGATAGATCAGAAGTAACTGATAAAATAAGAGATGGTGCAATATACATATTGCATGGAAATAAAAAAGGTGGAGAAAATAAAGATTTTATAGGAAAAGATTATCAACTTTTATCTATGGGGGAGAACCAAGATGGAACATATTCAATGGTAGCCCTTGAGTATGATTCTGGAAAGTTTGATAAGACAGATAAACTATCCACCATATATACAGAAACAGATTACGATTACGAACCTGGTCCAAAAAAACCAGGAGGCCCAGGAAATGACCCTCCTCCAGGTCAACCTGAAGTTCCTCCTGGGGTTCCGCAAATCACTAACTATGGATATCCTAAGATAAACACTGTAGATTTAATAGTTAGAGCTAGTGGTGATATTAATTCTCAAGGAGAAGAAATCTCAAAAGTATTATATTATTTCCACAACACTCAAGAGAACGAAAAATATTATAAAAATAATTTATCCTCTGCTTATTATGGCATGAGAGTATCTGAAATTACAGAAAGCTATTATGGCAAACTTTTGACTGCCAAGGATAACAGTTTGGATGTGCTGCAAAATGGTCAATATATATTATCAGGATTTCAGAATTGCGGAGACTATAAAGTAGTATACGACAATACAAAAACAGCAGATGCAAACCATGAAACACCCAGTGGTAAAGCTGTAGTAGGGGGGAATGAAAATTTATCGGTCTCTTTAAGCACTTTTCAAACTGCAAATTTTAATCCTTTTCTAGATGTACAAAGGCCAAGAAACCCTCAAGAATATGGCGAAATATATACATCAGGATGTACTGTATTTAGTCAAGATTATGAAGGATCTAAAACAGGTTATGTATTATCTGGAGAATTTGAGCTACCAGACCCAAACGCTTATTACGAACTAAGGTGGTATGAGGCAAATAGCTTCGGGAAAAGCCCTGAAAAAATAATGTTTTTTAAAGGAGCTAGGGACTTAAAGCCCCCAGCTAAACCTTCTAATTTCTTAGTTTCAATTAATGAGCTTTTTCCAAATCTTTTAAACTTTTCTTGGGTTAACCAAGCCGCTCAAGACGATGATTTAATTGGGTTCAGAATATACACAGGACATGAAGATTCTAATATAGATGGAATTAATTTTACAGATTATTCAAGTTCAACAAATCCATTTAATGATTATCCAACACCAAAAGCAAATTCATCTTTTGCGGAAGTTATTGGTAAAAATGCAAGTTATTTTACATACGAAGCAGATACTTCGGACGGCACATTAAGAGATAATCAAGGAAACCCAATAGGTTTTCAAGATACAGGCGCATTTCACATAAGATCATTTGATTATTCTGAAAATTTAAGTGACGGTGCGAATAGCAACATATTAACTTTAACGAACATATCAACAGCTCCAAATATATATTTATCTGGAGAAATAAGAGAAGAAGGAAAAAATACAGATAGACATGGTTTTTATCCAATATTAAATGTATTCTACAGCGGAAGATATCATGAGTTTAATTCTTTTAGTAATTATACATTAAAAATTACAGATGAATCTTTTGGATTTGGCGCTCCTAAAATATACAAAATAAATAAGGAAGATGTAGTATCCGCGCCAATAGAATATGGAGCTGGAAACTCTGGATACTTAGAGCTAAGAGAAGTACTTCCAGATGCTTGTTACTTTGGAGAAATTTATGCAAAAATGGTTGATCAAAGGGAAACTCCTGAAGGTAATCATAGGGGATGTATACCTAAAGACACTTTCCCTCCAGCAAAATTAAATAACTTTAGAGTTTCTAAACAATTTTCTAATTTTAGATTCTCTTGGGATCCTCCATTAGAAGGAGATGTAGAAAAAATTCTTTTATATACTGGCAGCGGACATTCAAATTGGGACATAGATTTATCTAACGAAGCTAGCACAACTAACTTAACCAATCCAAGCTACGGAACACAAGTAGAGTACTTTTCGGTTTCCGACCCTTCTGATTTTCCACTTTTTCCTATTGACAAATTTAGAGAACCAGGACAAGCATCTCACGAAAAAACAATTTTCCCTTTTCATGCGGTTCCAGTAGACACTTCAAATAATACTGGAATGTATGCTAATGCAACATACAAATATGTAAATTTAGCTGGTCCAGAAGTTCATACTAGCGGAGAAGCTACAACAGATGGGAGATCTTTAATACATGTTTTTTATTCTGGAATAGGCCAGAACGATGAATCGTTCAAATTCTACGAGACTGAATATCAAGATGTTTCAGCGGCTGGACTATCTTTAATAAATTCATATCAAGATCATAAAAAAGCAGGACACGACGAATCAAAATTAGGAAAAGGTTCTGGTCATTTTACATTTGAAGCTAATGGAACTCATTTTTATGAAGTTAGAAGCAGGGTAATTTTTGATAGTTTTGAGTCTAATTTTTCTGATGACCTTAGATTAAGTAATTACGAATATGACATAACTTCTGATTATATATATGCTCCGCCCGATAGAGTTCCTCCTGGAAAAGCAGAATGGATAACTTCTTCAAAAAACGGATCTAATGTTTTTCTTTCTTGGAATAATCCACAAGACAAAGATCTAGCATCTATAGTATTATATAGCGGACATCAAAACTATACTGGAGAAGAGCACGGGACATATATACATCAAAAAACATTAACCACATCAGACATTATACCTCTAACTGATTTTAGAAAAAATTCAGATGGAGATTTATTCTTTTGGTTAAGAGGTGTAGATAGTTCTAATAATACTGGAGAGTTCAGCATTGGAAATACTAAACAAGGAGGTAGCTCTCAATTTCCGCCCAATGACTCTAAAGGAGTTCCTTATAATAGCGGGCAAAAAGTAGCAATAGGAGTTCCTGAACCTTTATTTAGTCAACATATCATAGCTACTACTGGTATTGAGTTGGACGAAAAAGGAGATGGTTCAGCTAGACCTTTTATATCATATAAAATTACAGGAGTATTAGATTATCAAAAAGCTTATTACAAAGTAGATTTATCTAAAAAATCCAACTACAATCCACTTAGAGATAGCCAACCTGCAGATATAGAACATGGTGTTTATACAAATACCATGACAGGAAGTGGAACATTTTTTAATTTAACCGCTGACACAGATTATTATTTAAGAGCTAGGTATCATGAATTTGACGGAAGAGTAAGTGAGTATACTAATTGTTTTCAGAACCCAATAAGGACACCAAAAGATAGTTCTCCACCTCTTAATCCAGGTAATTTCACAATAGTTTCTGGGCCAAAACAAAACATAATAAGATGGGATTGGGGAGAAGGGGTTTCTAAAGATTTAGCTTCTATATTAGTTTATAAAACTGGAATACCAACAGGCAGGGTCCTAGAGGACTCTTCTTTACTAGGAAAATATTGTTGGGAATCGCAACACATTAGTGGGTATTTTGAAAAACATCAAGATGAGTACGAGTATCAATTAGCCCCTTCAACATCTTTTATTGATTTAAATATAGTAACAGGAATGTACAGTGGATTTGGGGCAGAGCCAAATTCATACAAATATCAAGAGCCATTAAATACTGTTTATTATCATTATTTCCTTAAGACTGTTGATAGGTCTGGAAATACTGGAGTAGCATTTGTATCTGGAGTTTCTGAAGACCCTCATAATTCCTACCCAGTAAACTTATCAAAAACAGAATCTGACACTTTTGTAAATGCTCAATATGGAACTGTTCCACATAATCAAGGATATGTAACTGGAGGAGCTATTAGCGCAAATTACATTTCAAATGTTTATGCAGGAGATATTATATCATCATCAATAACATCTACAGATTTTATATTAGCACATCCTAGCGGAAGAATACTAAGTGATTCTATACATACATTAGGCCCAGCATATGGACCTAACCCTGCTCCAGGTTCACATGATTATGATTATTTAGCTGGAAAAGGAATATATGCAGATCATAAAATGTTTAGGATTGGCGATCCAGAAGGTTTTGGAATGTTCTGGACGGGGGAAAAATTAGGAGATGGATCTTATAAGCAACCTAGCTTTAATAGAGACCCAGACGGTTGGCATTCTATAGATATTAACCCTAACACCTTAGAAATAAGAGGGAATCTTACAGCTGGAACTGTAAGGATAGGAGCTAGCGATGAAGAAGCATTAGATGTTGACTCTGTTGGAAATCTAACAATAGGAGATCAGCGAAAAAATATTACAGGATTTTTTAAAGGAACACTTGGTTATAGCGGAATCATAAGGGACGAGTTTGGAGAATCTGATCCTGAATCTGCAATTCCGCCTGTTTTAACTGATGCGGGAAAAGCTTTCGTGCAATTAAATCTAGATGATTTTAGTAATGCAGAATTATCAGACCTTAATGGCGGAGGCATGTTCATAGAATTACATTGGACAAGAGGTGGAGATAGAGGAATTGAACATAGACAAATTAAAACAATTGATTTAAGACAAGATAGAGATTATACAAAAGGTTTTGGTAAGACAGAAGTCAGAGTTCCATTCAGTTCAAATCAGGGAGTAGATTTATCAAACAAATTTGGGAACACTTACTATCTAAAAGGGTTAACTACTACTGGAGATACATCTATATATGATAATTCCACAACGCACCCTTCTGAATACAAGCAGCCAATATACAGAGATTGGTATAGAGTGCATAATGCAAAATTCAAAGTTCTTAATGATGGAAGATTGTTTGCTGCTGATGCCCAAATAGCGGGAACCGTAAGAGCTTCTAGCTTTCAAGCTGGAGATACTATAATTTTAGGAGACGAATACAATACAGAAAACACAGTAATATCTAGTTATGGTTTTGTTGATGATTTTGCTTGCAAACAAACTCCAACTAAAGAAGCTCAAGGCTGGCAAATTAGAGGAGATGGAAGTGCTACATTTAAAAGTGTAGAAATAAGGTCAGGCATAATAAGCGGTGTAGAATTAGCTGCTGGAGATTGTGATAGCAAAAATCATTTTAGAGTTAATAGCCAAGGCGACATATCTGTTGGAAATTCAAGAACCTATAATAGAAATAATTTTTATGTAACAAGAGAAGGGGAATTACATGCAACAGATGCATTTTTCTCTGGAGATGTAACTATTACTGGTGTTCTTGATGTAGGAATGGGGCTTCAAATAGCAACAGACATACAAGGATATAAAGATGGAGATGATACAACATTTCATTCTGAGGGAGCTAAAGGCATATTACTAACAAAAGATGATATAAGAACGACTAACTTTGACGATAGTGCAATTGATTTACCTAGTTTAGTCGCCCATGGAAGACCTCAAAATAGAGGGTGGAAAATATCAAACGATGGTAGGGCAGTATTTTTTGGAGCCTATATAACTGGAGGATTTTTAAGTGGAAATTCAATAATAGCAGGAGAAGGAACAACAGATCAACCATGGTTTAAAGTTACTGCCGATGGAGAAATGCAAGTTGGTCAAACTACTGGGCATTTTGATAAACCTGGCACCGCTAGAAGAACCCCCGCAACAGCTCCAGATTCTGGAGAAGGGTTATACATTAGTAGAAAAGGAAAACTTTATGCTCAAGATGCTTATATTAGAGGTAATATTACTGGAGATGCAGGAAAGATAGGATCACTATATTTAAATAGAGACTATTTGGCTAGTTATGATTATACCAGTATAGGAAGAAATTCAAGAACAAGTAAAGAATGGCAAGTTGGTAGAACAGGATTA
>VMHT01048008.1_pt1 | contig 12048 bp, 20 predicted proteins | sample 4693611 | NCBI WGS metagenome assembly VMHT01 (sample SAMN12280063, study PRJNA550983) | marine metagenome | isolation source: seawater sampled from same location over 5 years 0.02-0.2 micron viral filtrate | place: USA: collected off the coast of southern California halfway between the port... ...
TGGTGGAGGTGCTGCTGGTGGTGGTAGTTCTGGTGGTGGTGGTGCTGGTGGTTTATCTACTGGTACAATAGCTGTACCTAACAATACAGCGGTTAATATAGTTGTAGGTCAAGGTGGACTTGCAACTACATATAGTGCATCAAGTCAACCTAATGGCCAAGATTCAGGTTTTTATACTATACAAGGTCAAGGTGGTGGTGCTGGAAGATATAGAAATACTGGACAACCAGGCGGATCTGGTGGTGGAGGAGGTAATGATAATCCAGCTGTTCTTATAGCCGGAGGAAGTGGTGTATCTGGTCAAGGTAATAACGGAGGTTCATCTACTACCCTACAGACATATGTTACTGGAGGTGGTGGTGGTGCTGGATCAGTTGGTGGTAATGCTGGCTCTGGTACTTCTGGTGATGGGGGTGTTGGTTCTACAACAACTATAATAAGCACAACAAATGCAAACGCTTCAAATGCAAATGTAGGAGAACAAAATGGAGGTAATTTATACTTTGCTGGAGGTGGCGGAGGTGGTGGTAGTTTTAATGGTACTGGTTTAAAAGGTGATGGTGGTTTAGGCGGAGGAGGAGATGGTTCTCAAGCTGATGGTGTTGTAGGAGGTTCTGGAACACCAAATACAGGTGGTGGTGCTGGAGGTGGTCATCTTGGTGCTGTAGATTCTATGGGAGGTAATGGCGGTTCAGGTGTAGTAATACTTAGATATGCTAATACTGCAACTGAAACAATAGCAGGATCTTTAGCGGGTGGAATAACAACTGGTACAACTACAGATTGTAATTATCCTACAACTTCTAATGGATTAGCTTTATATCAATTTAGTTCAGATGCTACAGATACTTGTGGTAACTATGATGGAACTAATGATAGTGGAATAACTTATAGTAGTCCAGGAGTATTTGGTAATGGAGCTCAGTTTGGTGGTGGAAGTGATAGAATTGATATTAATCAAGCGATATTAGGAAGTGGAAGTACAAAAATTTGGTCAACTTCATTTTGGTTTTTAACATCAAGTACAGCAGAACAATATTTAAATAATTCAGCAGCAGCGGGTGCATTCACAGGGTTTGGAATATTTATAAGTCCTACAAATGGATATTTAAGATTTCAAACAAGTAATGGTAGTGGTAGTTTTTCTCCATATTTAAGTTTAGAAGATAGAAGCGTCCAAGACGGTAATTGGCATCATGTAGTTGCTACTTATAGTTCAGCTGGTGGAACAAACGATGCTTATATGTATTTATATCTTGATGGTCAAAATGTAACAGATTTATGTACAGCTTATAATAGTTGGACACAAGGAGGAGGCGCAACATGGAGTAGTTTTACGATACCAAGAATTTCATTAGGTAATTGGGCCGACTCCTCAACTTATCCTAGCGGATTATTTCCTTTAATAGGAAGTATGGACCAGGTAAGGTTTTTTGATGTTGCATTAACAGCTGATCAAGTAGCAATGCTTTATGTAGAAAATATAGGTGCTACTAAATTTACTGAAAGCTCAGATACAGTGTTAGTGTTTAAAGCTGGATCTGGAACTATTAATTTAACAGATACTTCGCTTCCTGGGCCTAAGGTAGGTGATCTAAGAACTAATACAGATCAGTCATCAGCTAACTCAGCAAGCGCAATGGAACATTACATGTCCACAGGTTGGAGAGTATTTAATAATTGTACAACTTCTGCGTGTAATTATCCAACTACAGCTTCTGCTTTATATCAATTAAATGATAATGCAAATGATACGTGCGGAAACTCAAATGGAACATTTACTAATCCTAGTTATGTTACTGGTAAATTTGGTAATGCTGCTAGTTTTAATGGAAGTAATAATTATATTGAAGTACCACTCGCTGATACTCCAAGTTTATTAGTATCTACAGTTACTTTTTGGGTTAAAACCACTACAACTTCTGCAGATGGTATAATAGGTGTAGGTCTAAGTTCTAGTGGATATTGGCAATCATTCCAAGCATATTGTTATGGTGGCGGTCTAGGTGGGGCTTTAGTAGTTAGATATGGTAATGGAACAGCTGAAGGTCCAGCAATTAGTAGTACGTCATCTATAGATACAGGTGAGTGGGTTTTTTGTGCTGTAACAATGAGTGGTAGTACTGTAGGTTCTACTATTAAACTATATGTTAATGGTGTTTTAGAAACAACACATACTACAACGGTTAGTAGGACAGATTCTACTAGTAAAGGATTAGTTATGGGCGCATATTACGCAGGTAATACTTCACAATTTCAAAATTGGTTTACAGGAACAGTAGATCAAGCAAGGATATTTCCTAGTGTTTTAACAGCATCACAAATAACAGAATTATATAATGAAACATCTTGTTAATATATAAATAATGGCAATAACAAAAGTAACAACACCAGAACTTATAGATTTACCTAATAATCAACTTGCAACTGTTAATACAGATGGTGTGGTATTACCTAAAGGAACAACAGCTACAAGACCAGGTAGTGCTGTTGATGGTGAATTTAGATATAACACTACAACTAAAAAAGTAGAGTATTATGATGGATCTACTTGGTTTACTTTAGATACCACAATTAGTGCTGGACAAGGTTCTAATTTTTTTAATACAGTTTTATATCAAGGAAATGAAACCTCTCAAGATATAGCTGTAAATTTTCAACCTGATTTAGTCATAATTAAAAACAGAGGTGTTGTTATTGGGAATTTAGTTTATGATATAGGGCAAACAGCAGGATATTATATGCAAACTTATAGTACATCAGCATCATCTTTTTCAAGTTCAAATGATGCTAGATTAATTTCTACAGGTTTCAGTGTAAGTGGAGGAGGAAATGGTATTAATAACCTTAATGATAACTATGTTTCATGGAACTGGAAAGCCGGAGGTGCTGCTGTTACAAATAATGATGGTTCAGTTACAAGTCAAGTAAGTGCAAATGTTGCGGCGGGATTTAGTATTGTTACAAATGCTTCACCTGCCGGTGCTTATACATGGGGACATGGTCTTTCTAAAGCTCCAGAACTTTGGATTCATAAAGCAACTGATTATGTTTATGGATGGGAAACTATGTATCCTAAAACTTTTGGGCAATCAGCTGGAAGTAGCAGTCCATCTGATTGGAATACATTTTTTTTAAATACTACTGCCGCCGCATCAACAAGTATATTTTACGCAGCTACAGATACAGTGTTAAGCAGTACCGGATGGGGACAAGTAAATAATTTTGTAACATACTGTTGGCATTCAGTGCCAGGTTATAGTAAAATAAGTTCTTACACAGGTAATGGAAGTACAACTGGACCCATTGTTGAAACAGGGTTTAAACCAGCTTGGTTAATGGTTAAACGAACTGATGCTACTGCAAACTGGAGAATTGTAGATAATAAAAGAAATACAACTAATCCTCGAAACTCTGTTTTATATCCTAATTTAGATAATGCAGAATATACTAATGCAATAGAAAATGTGGATTTTTTAACCACAGGTTTTCAATTAGGAAATAGTGATACATCTTGGAATGCCTCAGGAGGTACATACCTGTACATGGCATTTTCAGAATAAAATTACAAAAATATTACTATAACTTAAAAAACTAAAAAAACAAGTAATAATATATTATAAACCTATTGTCAAACATTAAAACCAAAACCAATGACACTATTTTACCAGACTCATTCGTGGGGTAGTCGCCCACAAATTTCAGAAGAAACCAAAAAACTATGGAAACACCTTGCTAATAAAAAGAATTGGCGTATTACCCAGTTACCAAATGGTTTTTATCAAACTGAATACCAAGATCCAGAAAAAGAAGAATGGATTGACGTAACCAGAAGAGAAACAATTGAAGGAGCTGAAAATGCTATTAACACATCTGTTGAACATTACAGTAAAAAAATTGAGTTCTTGAATGGTCCAAAAGTCGTTAAAACCTTTAAATAAAATCAAATAATCTAATTAAATTTAATCTAATATGTCAGACTTAATAGTCAAAAATCTTAATTTTGGGCAAGAAGCTCAGAATCAAGTGTTTAAAGGAATTGATAAACTTACACAAGCTGTTAGCTCCACTCTTGGGGCTAGCGGTAAGTGTGTATTACTTGAAGATGATCAAGGTAAACCCGTTATTACAAAAGATGGTGTTACTGTTGCAAATTCAATAGTTTTATTAGATCCAGTAGAAAACATGGGTGCTACACTTTTAAAAGAAGCAGCCAGAAAAACAGTAAATGAAGCAGGTGATGGTACAACCACTGCTACTATTTTAGCACATGCTATACTTGAAGAAGCAAAAGTAAACCACTCTAAAACTAGTACAAGAGAACTAAAAGATGGTATAAATATTGCTACTAAAAAAGTAATAAAGTATTTAGAAAAAAATAGTATACCTGTAAAAGGTAGTATGATTGATAATATTGCTACCATATCTACAAACAATGATCCAGAACTTGGAAAAATAATTGGTGATGCATTTAGATCTGTTGGTCAAACAGGTGTAGTCATGATGGAATACTCTGATGATTCATTAACAGAAGTAGAATTAGTAGATGGTGTTCAATATAATAAAGGATTAGGTAATCCACATTTTATTACTAATCATGAAAAGAAAAGTTGTGAATTAGAAAATCCAGCTGTACTATTAATTGAATCACCAGTAGAAAACATAAGACAAATACAATCAGTATTAGAATATGTGATAAAAAATAATAAACCTTTACTTATTATAGCTGATGTAGAACCACCGGTTCTTGCAACACTTGCTATGAATAAAACTAAAGGTAATATAAAAGTAAATGTAATTAATGCTCCTACGTTTGGTGTTAATAAAAGAGAAACATTAGATGATCTAGCTTTATTAACAGGTGCAACTGTAATAAATGAAGATTTAGGAGATGACATGGATTTAATTCAACCAGAGTTATTGGGTTCATGCTTAAAAGCTACTACTACAGAAAAAGATACTGTAATACAAGTGGGTGAACCTTCAGAAGAAATTTTAAGCATTATAACCCAAATTAAAAAAGAATTATCTACTTCAACTATAACAGCAAAAATTATAAACCTAGAAAAAAGATTAGCTAGGCTTTCTGCTAAAATTGCTATAGTTAAAGTAGGTGCAAATTCTGACATAGAATTAAAAGAAAAAGCAGATAGGATAGAAGATGCCATCTGTGCTACAAAAGCTGCTATAAAAGAAGGTATAGTGCCAGGAGGCGGTATTGCTTTATTAAATGCAGCATTAAGTATAAAAGAAAAAGACGAAGCTGAAAAAATTTTGACAAAAGCTATAGTGGCACCTTTTAGAGTTATACTAGAAAATGCAGGATTAAAAACTAATATACCTGATAAAAAAGGAAACGGGATAAATGTTATAACTGGTAAAGAAGTTAACATGATTAAATCTGGTATTATTGATCCGTTATTAGTAACTAAAAGTGCTTTAAAAAATGCTGTATCTGTAGCTACAACAATACTATCAACTGATTGTGTAATTAATAACTTAAGGATCAATGAGAGCGATAGGTAATAATATTATAATAAAAACAGAAAAAACCACTACAGATAAAACTAAAGGTGGTTTAATTATTATTGATAAAGATCGTGAAGATATACGTTACAAAAAAGCTACAATAGTTTCTATAAGTGATGATATAAAAGGTTTAAAACCAGAAGATGTTATATATTATGATAAGCATGCTGGTCACGGTGTTGAATTTAATAAAGAAAAGTTTACTGTTATAAAACTACAAGATGTCGTAGTTGTACTATGAGAAAATTAGATGCAAGCGACATAAGAGAATTAAACTTATTAAAGCATTATAGATTAATTCGTAAATGGGCTTGCAGGAATAATAATTTAAACGATGCAGATTTAGAGTTATTAATATACTTTGATTGCATGGGATTATTTACTAAGCAAGATTTTAAAATCGGTACTTATGCTTACAGTTGGGACAACAGACGCTGGAACAAAATGATAAAAAACGATTGGATAGTTGTGTGGAGGAAACGAAACAGAACTACACAAAAGTATCATATCTATAAAGTTTCTTTCAAGTGTAAACAACTAATAGCAAGAATGTACCGAATTATGCTGGGTGATGAAGATGTACCCATAAGTAAAAGAAGAAATAAAATAATGCGAGGTGAAACTTATATGGATAGAGTATTAATCACTGCTATTAAAAACGTTAATAATGATAAAACAAGATGAAAAGTAAAAGTCCTTTCTTACGTAAAAGTCCATTAAAAATAGCCATAGGTGCTAATACGTACGGACAAGCCCCTGGTAGCGAAACAAAATCAGGACCAGCTGTACCTACCTATACACCAAGACCTAGTACTGGCACAAATGCTTTTGTAGGAGAAACATTATCTCAACAAAGAACATCAGAACAAATGAGAGCTTCAAATGAAGCATTAATGGCTGCTGGTGGTACAAGAGGTATAGCAAGTGATGCTGGATATAGTTCTCAAGTAAATGCAGTTACAGGGTTATCGCCTGACGCTTTTGCTGGAGATGAAATATTACCATCCACAGAAGGTATGGGTGCTGTTATTGCAAGTGGTGATGGTCCTGCTAATAATGCATTAATAGAATAAGGCGAAGCTATGGGACCAATAACAACTACAACTGCTGGAGAGCGAGTTGGGGCGGTAGGTGCTCAATCTGGTTTAACAGGTTTTTTAGATGAAAGTGGTAATGCAATACAAACAAGTGAGTTAGCGGATGATATGCAAGATGATTCTTGGATTAATGATACTGGGGCTGTTACAATGCCTGGAGAAACTCCTACAACACAAACCACACAAGTAGAAAGTGGTGGTGCTCCAAGTCCAGCCGTAGATAATGCTAACATACCTGAGAGTATGGGTGGCACAGATTTAAAAGCAGGTTCAAATTCACAACCTGGTTGTAATAATAATTATATGGGCGATGGAGCTCTATATGATCCTATAAGATAATAATATGAAAAGTAACTCACCGTTTTATAAAAAAACAATATCAGAAATAAGGGAAGAACCAGGTATGTCAAATGCCGGTAAATATAAAAATGTAAAAAAATCACAGTTTTGTGGACCTAAAGGTACATTTCCTGTTAATACACTAGAAAGAGCTAAGTCGGCTTTAAAATTAGCACATAATGCAAAAAACCCAGCTAAAATAAAAGCTTGTGTTTTAAGTAAATATCCTGAATTAAAAAAATAAACAATCATGCACGAAGATAAAGCATATAATAAAGCAAGTAAAGAAAAAAAGGTTGGTATAGTAGGTGAATCTCATATATGGGATGGCCCATTAAATCAACAAGGTAGAATGCATCAAGTAGGCTCTAGCTCAGGTATAACAGGTATGCAAGTATCTAAATTTCCTTGTGAGCCTGTAGCATATCAAGTTAAATATCCTATTACATCAATAGTTAAAGGAAGAAAAGGTTAAAATGTCAATATCAGATATAAAATTGCTCGCAATAAACGGGATAGCTCTTGCTATTTCTATGACTCATTTAGAAGTATCATTAAAAATTATACTATTACTTGTAACTATTGGATATACAATATCTAAGTGGGTAAAACTTAAAGAAAAGAAGTAATAATTAATTTATGGCTTATATACAAAGTAATTCACCGTTTTTAAAAAAAAATGAACCTAGAAAAACAACTAAGGGTAAAGGAAGAAACTTCAGAACAACTGAAGAAGGAGCGGGTATGACAAAAAAAGGAGTTGCTGAATATAAAAGAAAAAACCCAGGTAGTAAATTAAAAACAGCTGTAACAGGTGATGTTAAACCGGGTAGTAAAGACGCTAAACGCCGTAAATCATTTTGTGCTAGATCAAAGGGTTGGACTGGTGAAAGAGGTAAAGCTGCAAGACGCAGATGGAAATGTTAATAAATAATAAAAATGAAAAAAGGACACTACGGGCATTATACAGGTAATGCAAGACATTCTCGCAAAGAAGAAATGATACATGATAGAGAATTAATCTATGATGCAAAAACTCAAATACATCATGAGGATGAAAAATATAAGCATACCGGTAAAAGCGGCTATAAGCAAGATATGATTCACGAAAGAGAATTGATACATGATACTAAAACACAATTGCACCATGCTGACTCTGATTATAAAGGAGATTCTCCGGCACATCTTACTTATTCTAGTAGATTTGGTGGTATGAGTTTAAAAGATCCTGTGTCAACAGGAGCATACACTAATTTTGATGGTGGTGCTTATGGAGATGTAAGTGCTATAAGACAAAGAGATAAAGCATTATCAGATATGGCTAAAAATGCATCTAATACCGTTAAGACTTTAGCAGATGAAAAAAAGAAGAAAGATGCAGTAAAAAAAGCAAAAGAAAAAGAAGATAATAAAACTCAAACTTATAAAACAAAAGGAATGGAAATTGATCCAATATCTCTAACTAAATTTAATATACCACCTGTAGATACTTCTTTTGTTAAAGATTCAAAAACAACTGTTGAAGTATCTGTTAAAACACCAACAAACGTTGGGGGTGGCGGTAAATTGTCTAGTTATGATACAGCTTGGGAAAAAGATTATGATAATATTAGAACAAGTGGAATGTATGGTGGAACTGGTGATAAGGCTAAACAAGCATATATTAAAGATCAAAGGAGTCAAGGTGAAACAAAAAATAAAGCAAATGCAAGAAATTTTGCTAAAAACATTTTAGGTAAAAATGAAGAGTATAATCCTAACACAATGAAAGATAGAAAGAATAGATTTATTGATGGATTTTAATAATCAAAACAGATTAGGACTGTACAAACCTAGCCAAAACACAAACACAAACATAAACACAAACACAAACAAAAAATGGCAAAATTTATAGAATTTAACGTAGTAGGTAATGGTTCTAGTTATTTAAATACAAAACATTTAATTAATGCAAGTCTTATTACTGAAATCAAACAAACAGCTGCTCAAACTTTAGAGGTAGTTTTAAATGCTTTACCTAGTGGAAAAGATACTATCACATTAACAGCAAGTACATCTAGTTCTGCACAAGCAAACCCAACAAATAGTACAGGCGCACCTTTAGGTGATGCTGTAAAATCAGCTATGACTGCTAATCCAGGTGGTATAAAAGCTAGTGCGCAATTAGGTAAAGATCAAGCTGCAACTCCACTTCAAATGTATTGGAGTGATATTGCTTGGGCATAACAAGTAGTTAATGAAATCAAAAGGATTAGGAGATTCTATTGAGAAATTTACTACAAAAACAGGTATTAAGACTATTGTTGATTCAGTCTCCAATGGTCTTAATATTCCCTGTGGTTGTGAGCAAAGAAAAAAAACATTAAATAAAATATTCCCTTATAAAAATTAGTATGGCTTTTAAAATGAAAGGTTTTCCCTTTAACGTAGACAACACTCCTGTTTATAGTATGGACTTAGAAGACGGCGTTATGGGTATTGCTGATCAAAACGGTAGTATTTTAATAAACAAAAATATAACAAACAAAGAAGAACAACAAGACGTTATTGATCATGAAAAGGTTCATCTTGACCAAATGAAAAGAGGTGATCTTCAATATGATGAAGACAGTGTTACTTGGAAAGGAAAAGTATATCCACGTAAAGGTCCTAAAGCTTTTGACGAAGGAAATAAAAATTTACCTTGGGAAAAAGAAGCATATAACGCATAACAATTAAAAAAAGAAATTATGGGAAGTTTTATGAGTAAACACTCGTTAGCAAATAATAGATTTATTAAAGATATGCCAATTGAGCATGATATGCACAGAGATGGGCCTAAAAACTATGATACTGATAAAGGATCACATGCGCATCCACACGATGGACCTAAAAAATATGGGGCTATGAAAGGAGATCAATCAGCTACTAAAAAAGATTATGAATCAGGAGGTCCAGGGATGTATAAAAAGAAAAAAAAGTATTAAATGTTTAAATTATTACTAGGTCTTTTAGGTAAAGGTAATGGAAATAAAACCGTTGCTGGAAACTTGGCTTGGGATATAAGAGAAGCAATAAAAGGTAAGGAGTTAGATCCTGAAAAATTAATAGAATTACAAACAAAAATCAATGCAGTTGAAGCTCAGCATCGTACATTATTCGTTGCTGGGTGGAGACCATTTATTGGTTGGATATGTGGAGTAGCATTAGCATATAATTTCGTTATTAGAGATTTATTTATCTGGATAACACAAACTACCGAAGCTCCACCTGCTTTACAAATGGATCATTTAATGACCGTATTGTTGGGTATGTTAGGATTAGGTGGTTTAAGAACATTTGAAAAAATTAAAGACAAAGTAAAATAAAAAAATATGTATCAACAAAATTTAAGTGATGTTTTCACTAGTGCGGTAGACATAGAATCATCTGCTACTTTACGAGCTCCTGGAGCTAGTGCTGCTGGTATACCATCTGGTCAATTTACAGATACCACAGCAAATATAGCAGCTACAGCACAAAAAGTAATTGCTTATGCGTCAGGTGGTACTTTTTTAGGATCTGCAATACCTAGTACTAAAGGTACAGGTGGAGCACCTCTTTTAAAAGATACAGCACCTCAAATGACCAGAACTGGAGCTTACTATGAAATAGAAACTGATGCAGCTGGAGCAATTACAAACGTAAGAGTTGTAGTTACAAGAGCTGATGGAGCTTCAACTGCGCCAGTAAATCCTGGAGCAGGACCTAATCTAGGTGCAGCAACGCAAACTATAGTATTTAATGCTGATTCATTAAATGCAGCTTTTGGTCAAACAAATATAACTGGAAGTTTAAGCATAGCCTTAGCGGCTGGTGATCTTCAAAAACCGACAAGTGGATATAGTACATCTACAAATGAAGTTTATGAAGCTGATCAACAAATAGGTGGTTCTTTTGGATTATATGTAGGCGGCACTGGAGATATTATGGTAGAGTTAGCTGGGGCACAACCAAACCAAACAATTACTATAAAAAGTATACCAGCAGGTACAGTACTTCCTTTATTAGCTAGAAAAATTCTAGTAGGAAACACTGCTACTACAGCTAGTGAAATACTAGCTTTATATTAGAGTAAATTAAATTAATTAAATTAAATTAAATGAAAAAAGTAGAATCAAAAGTCGAAGAGGCTAAAGTACAAATTACACCCGAAGAATTAAAAACTATTAAAAAACAACAAGAAGATTTAGCTCAATTATTAAAAGATATAGGTTTTCTTGATGCACAAAAACATGGTTTAAATCATAAATATGCTGGTGTTGTTCAAGATATAGAAGACTTTAAAGCAAAGTTAGAAAAAGAATATGGTGCAGTAAATATTAGTCTTGAAGACGGTACGTGTACTCCAATAGAAGAAAAAAGTGAGTAACGTTATAAGAAAAATCAGTATAGGTGCTGATTACAAAAATGATGCCATGCACTACGCGGTTGGTCAGCAAGTGTATGGCGGTCATATTATATCTCATATATTATTTGATGAAGAAGAGTTTTCTTACAATATATTCATAAAAAAAGAAAACGAGGTATTGCCTTGGAAAAAGTTTAATTCTAATATGGCTATATCGGTTGAATATGATTTGGAATACTAATGCAAAGTCTTTATCAATTTATTATAGAACCTATAGGTGAACGTTATAATAATAAAATAAAAGTTGATAAAAAAGAATTAATAATTAATTCTAGCATTTCAGATCATAAATTTATTAATAGAACAGCTAAAGTAATAGAAGTACCTAAAGCTTTAAATACACCTATTAAAAAAGGTGATAAAGTTATAGTTCATCATAATTTATTTAGAAGATACTATAATTTAAAAGGTAAATCTGTTAATGGTTCTAAGTTCTTTAAAAATAATATGTACTTTACTGAAGTAAGTCAAGTTTATCTTTATAATAGTAATGGTAAATGGCACACTACAAATGACTATTGCTTCATAAAACCTATTTTAGAAAAAACTCCTTTTAAGAAGTCTAAACTAAAAAAGAATACTGGTATAGTAAAATATGACAATAGCTCCTTAGAGGCGCTAGAAATAATCCCAGGGGACGTTGTAGGGTTTAAA
>VMHT01147575.1_pt1 | contig 12048 bp, 16 predicted proteins | sample 4693611 | NCBI WGS metagenome assembly VMHT01 (sample SAMN12280063, study PRJNA550983) | marine metagenome | isolation source: seawater sampled from same location over 5 years 0.02-0.2 micron viral filtrate | place: USA: collected off the coast of southern California halfway between the port... ...
CATGATGCAACGGCTGTGAGTAGAGACGATAGTGCCGCAACAAGAGGGTTATGTACTATAACAATATCAGAAAACGATTTATTAAATGTTGACGATCAATATTTAAGTTATAACGTACATTTAGTAGATTCTAACAGCGACAATACAATAACATATTCAGATAGTTTCTTTGGTAATAACGGAACTATACAAGTAATTTCAGGTGCTCTACCTGGTCCCCGCGATTCTTATAGCTTTACACAGTTTCAACAAGAGGGTATAAACAGTACTATATTCTATAGCGAATCTAAAACTGCTGAACCTGCTATAAACGGTAATGAAGCATTACATTCAGCAGCTATCTACACAAGTTCAGCATATATTGGTGACGTTGTAGTACAAGCTACATTAGATAGTACTGTAACTGAATCAACTCTTTGGGGAGATGTTGCAACTGTAACATTTACCGGATCTGAAACTATGCCAATTCCTGTTAACTTTAATGGTGTTTTTAACCATTTAAGATTTAAAACTACAGCATCACCTACAGATAAAATTTCAAAAATTCTTGTTAGAAATTAGTTGACTTTATCCAACTAAGACGCTATAATATAACTATGAGTATTGTAGCCGAGATAGTTCTGACATACATTCCGCCTAAGCGTAAAAAAACGCCTAGCGGTTGGATCTCCTTCAATGCTCCGTGTTGTCAGCATAATGGTCAGTCTGTAGATACACGACAACGGGGCGGCGTTATCCAAGAAGGAGATAATGTTAGCTATCACTGTTTTAACTGCGGATTTAAAGCCAGCTGGCAACCAGGCAGGCAAGTATCACACAAGTTACGTAAATTGTTACAATGGATGAATGCTCCTGATGATGTAATTAATAAACTTGCACTTACAGTAATGCAAGAAAATGAAGGCATACAGATTAAAAAAAGTATAGTAGAATTGCCTAAATTTAATACCGTGCCGTTGCCAGACGATGCAGTAAAGATTGCAAACATAGTTGAGTTTAACAAACATAGTATGGCAGTACTTGAATATATGTCTGCACGTAATCTTAATTTAGATGATACAGATTATTATTGGTCTCCTAGTTTAGGATATAGAGATCGTTTAATTATTCCGTTCTACTATGAAAAACGTATTGTAGGTTGGACTGCTAGAACAATACAATCTGATAAGCAACCTAAGTACATGAGTGAACAACAACCAGGGTTTGTATACGGATTAGATGAACAAGGACCAAACAAAGTGTTTACTATTGTATGTGAAGGTCCGTTAGATGCAATTCATATTGATGGTATAGCTTTACTTGGAAGTGAAATCAAAGATCAACAGGCCATGTTGATTAATAGATTAAATAAAGATGTGATAGTTGTTCCTGATAGAGATGAAGCCGGTGCTAAGTTAATCGAAGAAGCAATCGACTTAGGTTGGGGAGTAAGTATGCCTGATTGGGGAGACGATATTAATGACATTGGTGAAGCAGTGAACAAACACGGACGGCTATACGCACTACACAAAATTGTAAGTGCATCTGAAACAAGCCCTTTAAAAATTAGACTCAAGGAGAAGAAATGGTTCAACACTTAAAAAACTTTTGGAACTTTATTACATTTCCAATTAAGTTCTATATTGAAAGATACAAAGACTGGCTAGAAGAACGGCAGTATCAAAAAAAGATTAAGGAAATGAAAAAGAAAGACCCGTATATTTACAAATAGGGAGAAAGAGAAGGCTAAGTTGATGACAGAATTTACAAATGGCATTTTTAATGTTATAAAAAATAAGATGGACGAAAGTATTGCTTTAGCATTAATTTATACTTGCGGCCATGTTGTAATAGCAATGAATGTTGTTTATTGGATGACTGGTGCAAGCATATGGGAGGCCGGAGCAGTAGCACTGGTTGAACCTTGCATAAATGGTGTATGGTTTTATGTTTTACATAAACTATGGAAAAAATATAAGACCTCTTAATGGAAAATTATTTAGACGCCGACTTATGGAAAATATTTCCTAACACTAAACGTGTAGGTATACAAGTTAGTGGCGGTGCAGATAGTGCATTAGTATTATATAACCTAGCAAAATGTACATACAATACTGACATATTTGTTATTACAGGGGCATTAAAAACAGAAAATTATTTTAATATAAAATATGCTGTAGACGTAGTAGAAGAAGTAAAACGACTAACAGGTACAGATAGAATAGTAGAACACATATTGGCGAAGAAAGATCAGGGAGGTGAAACAGCAGGAACTGATCCAAATGTACTTTATAGAAAACGTATGATTAATAAGGTAGCAAAGAAATATAAACTTGACTTAATGTTGAATGGGGTAACTATGAATCCACCTCAAGGTATATTAGAAAACGGCAGAGATATACGTAGAGATAAAAGAATGCCATTGTGTGTTCAGGATGAATGGTTACCCACGTTTAGACCTTTTGCACAAACAGATAAAAGAACAATTTTAAAACTTTATAAAGAATTAAACATAATGAGCTTATTTGAAAAAACTTGGAGTTGCGAAGGTACAGTAGATAGTACAAAGAACTTTGCAGAACCTTGCCAACAATGTTGGTGGTGCCAAGAAAGACAATGGGCGTTGGAGGCAGTAATATGATACATTGGGGAATGGTTGGTAACAGCCATGATGCAAGTTTAGCAGTATTTGATGACGAACAATTACTATGGGCAAGTCTTGCAAAAGATTTTTCTAAGGTTCCTAATGACCCTGACTTTAGTCAAATGCAAATTGATGTTGCAATACAAAGTTTTGGTCGACCCTCGGCAGTACAATGGTATGAAAGACCAGGCCTTAAAACACTACGTCAGTGGAGAGCAGGACAGGGTTGGCTTTGGCAAGAAAATAATATACGTAGTTATTTAGAACGTTGGAATATTAATGTACCTATCACGTATACCCAACATCATCTATCTCATGCAGCCTATGCTTACTATACACAGCCACATGATGATTGTGCAGTAGTTTGTCTAGACTCTATTGGAGAGTTCGAGACCCTAACAGTATGGCACGGTAAGAACAACAAACTTAAGAAGTTATATAGTCAAGGGTATCCACATAGCCTTGGATTGTTTTATAGTGCTATGACACAGCGTATAGGCTTAGTGCCTAACAGAGATGAATACTTAGTTACTAAATGGGCAGCAAAGGGCAACGGTATATATCTTATGGATGATATGTTACAAGAACTTGTAAAAGTCAATCAAGATTCAAACAAGCCCTCAGTACGTATGAGAGAAAATTTACATAGAGGATGTCGTTGGTGGAAACCAGAGTTAACATCAAAACAAGACATGTATGACATTGCGGCTGCTACCCAAGCTGTATTTGAGTACTGTGTAAAATTATTAAGCAACTATGCTCATTATAAAACCAATCACGGTTCAGCTATTGCATTTGCAGGAGGTGGGGCTCTAAATAAAAAAGCAATGGACCAAGTACGTAAAGACTGGGATAGTGTATGGGTACCGCCTAACCCAGGTGACCCAGGCAGTTGCATTGGTGCAGTATTAGCACAAACACAAACCAAAATAACACTTGACAAACAATGGTATAAGGCTATATAATAAACACATGGCAACTAGACAGAATACAGATTACGGATATGATATACAAAAAGTATATTTAGAAATGATGCTAACAGACGCAGAGACATTTGTAAGATGTCAGAGTGTGTTTGATCCAACAGCGTTTGATAGACGTTTACAAACAACAGCAACATTTTTAAATGACTATGTAAGTGAACACAATGCGTTGCCTACATTTGAAATTATAAATGCAGCAACAAAAGTAGATCTAAAGAACCCTGGACAATTAGCTGATAATCATTATGATTGGTTGTTGTTAGAGTTTGAAACATTTAGCAGACACAAAGCATTAGAAGCAGCAATTCTTAAAGGTGCAGATTTACTTGAGAGCGGAGACTATGGCCCTGTTGAAGATCTAGTTAAGAAGGCTGTACAAATTGGTTTACAAAAAGACTTGGGTACAAACTACTTTGATGACCCTAGGAAACGTTTAGAAGCAATCAAAGACAACAACGGACAAGTAAGCACAGGGTGGGCTATACTAGATAAGAAACTATTTGGAGGGTTCAACAGAGGCGAGCTTAATATATTTGCAGGTGGCTCGGGTGCAGGTAAGAGTTTGTTCTTGGCTAACTTGGGTGTGAACTTTGCACAAAAGGGTATGAACGTATTGTATTTGACCTTAGAACTTTCAGAGAATTTAGTTAGTATGCGTGTTGATAGTATGGTTACAGAAATTAGCACACGTGATATCTTTAAGAATCTTGATGACGTTGAAATGAAAGTTAAAATGATTGGGAAGAAGAGTGGAGCATTTCAAGTCAAGTATATGCCAAGTGGTAAGACACCTAATGACATACGTAGTTATATTAAAGAGTATGAAATTAAAACAGGCAAGAAGATTGATGTATTATTAATTGATTACTTAGACTTGCTGATGCCTAATGGTGCAAAGGTAAGTGCAGAAAACTTATTCATCAAAGACAAGTATGTATCAGAAGAACTACGTAACCTAGCAATGGAATTGCAAACAGTATTTGTTACAGCGGCACAGTTAAACAGAGGTGCTGTCGAAGAAATAGAATTTGATCACTCGCACATATCAGGTGGTCTTAGTAAGATACAAACTGCTGATAACGTGTTTGGTATCTTTACAAGTAGAGCTATGCGTGAGCGTGGTCGGTATCAAATACAGTTAATGAAGACACGTTCATCAAGTGGTGTAGGGTCAAAGATTGATCTTGGTTTTGATATTGATACCCTACGTATATTTGATCTTGATGAAGATGAAGAAGATAGCTATCAGTCAAGCTCAGGTAGTTCAACTATTATGGACAGTCTAAAACGTAGCAGTAACACACCAGCAGAAGCTAGAGAAGATCCAACAGAAGGAACTAGTGTTGGAAAGGTACGTGCCGAAACAGACAGTACAAAGCTAAGACAGTTTTTAAATAATTTAGGAGATGAATAATTGATTCAACAATTAACTAACCCTTGCACACAAAATTATCAACAGTTTCAAAATATAATATTTGAGCCTGACATGACATGGACTTATCATGATCCTATGAGCTTTCCGGGAGAAGATCGAGATAAAGAATTACCGTACTACAGTCATATGATTATGAAGAGACCTGTACCAGGTCAAGCATATAGTACAATTACTAGTCACTTGTTTGAGTTATCTTATAATGTAATAGAAGAAATACTACAAGCAAACAATATACAATTGAATACAATATATAGAATAAATTTAAATTCAACAACCAACGGAGAATTAAAACAATCAAGTTGGCATAAAGACCTAAGTTTTCCCCACAACAATCTATTAGTGTACATGAATAAGTTTGACAGTGGAGCAACTATGGTTAGGGATAAAGATAATCAAAAAAGTTTTGAACCTAAACCTAATGATGCAATTATATTCGACGGCGATTTAGATCATTGTCATCTAACACCAACATCAGGTAGAAGGATAACCCTAGTGGTTAATTATCTATAATGGCAGTGGAATTAAAAAATCATACACCTAGTTTGTATTTGTTTGGAGATAGTTTTAGTGTACCTAGTACAGCAGTAGCAGGCAGTGACAGTTGGGTAGACTGGCAATGGTCAGTACAGCTGAGTGATCTAATGGGACTTGAGCTAAAGGCACTAGCAGAGTTTGGTGTATCAAACGAATGGATCATATCACGGTTCAACTTCTTTTTAGATCAATACAAATCAGGCGATCATATAATTATACAAACCACAGAGAGCAGTCGCTACTGGTACTTTCAAGACAAGCCGTGGGTAAGCAATCCTTTTGGACTTGTTGATGATCTAGTAGGCGAGAAGATACTAACACCTAAAGAAAACGATGCTATGCGAGCATACATCAACTACATACACACAGATGAAAAAGACTGGCTACGTCAACAGATGATGTACGCATATCTCAACACCATGCGTTGGGCATTAGGTAATCATGGTATACAAATACACATACTACCTGGCTTTGATCAACCACAACAGTTTCCTATAGCAGTTAACGGTGGAGAATTACAAGGCTGTTTACAACATGTAAGCAAAAATGAATTCATATCACATGAACATGGCGAAGCATGGTATGCTCAACCTAACACTCCTGATCAAAGATTAAATCATATGAGCCGAGACAATCATGATCGTTTGGCCAAACGTTTGTATAATCATTTTAATGGTGAATCAATTAACTTTATAAATGAAAAAGAATGGCTGTCAGGTTACCTAAGTATAGAAACACAACAAGCTGATCAGCTGTGTCCTAGTACAATCAAACACAATATGAAATAGGTTGCAAAGTGCAACATTTGATCTAGTGCTTGCACTAGCCAATAGTTGTTTCGACTAGCACTTTCCATACCAACACCGTTTGCAGTTTCATACCATGACAGCAAGCGATGCTTGGCCCAATCAACGTGCCAATGAGCGATGCCGTCTGCAACAGCAAGACCAATTGCTATCACAGGATCACAAAACCATACAAGTACTGCAAGTGTGCCTATTGCATGATGTACATAGTGTTGCCATCCTCCCCAGTATGCACGTTTGTTGATTGTGAGAAAACTCTGCAGGTACAAGTCGCATACAGCATGTTTGAGTGTTAGCAGTAAAAATAAAAATAATTCCATCGCTATACTTATCTATAAATATACGCATGCGGTTCAAAGAGAAACAAATCATAAGTATCGAACGAACCGGAAGTATTTCAACAATTGATTGGACACTGGGCAACTATTGTAATTACAGTTGTAGCTATTGCTTTCCCGGTTGTCATGATGGTACTGATCCTGTGCCAAAGTTAAACAGTACAATGTTGAGTAATGTACAACATCTAATTGATCAACTGCGTCTCGCAGATAAAAAAAATATTGCATTTTCATTCTCAGGTGGTGAACCTACACTATACAAAGATTTCATTCCACTTACACAACACATAAAATCATTAGGTTGCTGTGTTGGCATAGTAACAAATGCATCTAGAACACTCAAGTGGTGGCAACGTGGAGTTGAATATCTAGATGACATTTCAATAAGCATACATCATGAACATGCTGACATTGATCACATATGTGAAGTCATAGACTTTCTCGTACAACACCGCAAGAACGTAGTAGTGCATGTGATGATTCACTTTGATCCCGTTTTGTTTGACGAGAGCATACGCACCCTTGCAAGAGTAAGAGATTTGTATGAACTTGAGAACACAGTTAAGATAATGCCCAAGTTGTTGCGAGACACACATAACCAAGTCACATGGTACAGTCAATCACAACTGGACAACGTAAACAGAGTTGCACAAGGTGTCAACACACAACGCAAACGCCCCAGCAACATCAGCTCAATAAGCTACTATGTGTTTGAAGATGCTACAACACAAATCATAGGACGTGAAAACAGTTTGAACCAACAGTGGCTCACAGGATCGTGGCAAGGATACAGTTGTGCAGCAGCTCACGAGTACATACAAATTGATTATCAAGGCAACGTAGGTGTAATGAGTTGTGGACAAGCATACGCACCTGTGCAAAACATATACACAGCAGAGTTCGAACAGTTTGAATTACCTAGATCAGATGTAGTGTGTACACAACAAGGACAATGTGGTTGCATGGGCCTAGCCAGAGCCGCAAAGCGGTTAACGCAGAAAAAGCACGAAGTGTTAGCGATAGCTAACAGTTAAGCAAAAATTTTAACACAGTATAGTTGGCGCATGCACACATATACAAACAGTTTCTACTAAACCTATACGACACGCCCCTAGCATAGCCCTACAAATAGTCTGTCGTATTGATTGTTGTTTTAATGGCAGTTTAAACTAGTTTGTTCAACTGTATATTCACTATTACTACTGAGATACAAACATGCATATGTGTAGTCCCTTGAGTTCTCAAACGTAATACGGTTCGCACTACTTTGTGTACAGTATATGCCACGTGCACCTAACTCTAAACAACATGCATATGTTATGTCATCTTGGTACTGTTCGTGTGGATAGTACTCACGGTGATCGCTTGTAGGTGTAAAGTTAAGTTGTAGTGTGTACAGTTGATACATAGTGTCTCTCTTATATATTTAACTGTTATACAGCAAAGTGAACTATTTTTGTTAGAACTGCTCAAAGTCTGTACACACTACTAGCAAATGATTAATGATTCCTCATTGCTATTGTATATAATTATCCAATACCCTGTATATACTGCTTATAATGCACTAAATATGACAATGTTAGAGATACTGTGGATATTGACGCTTAGTGTGTGTGACACTAAAGGCTGTGTAAGTCAAACGATAGATGAGTTCCCTACACAAGAGCTGTGTTTAATACAGCAATGGGAACATGAAGCTATGCCTGTGGATCCTAATCCACGTTGGAGTCGCATTGAATACAAGTGCGGGGTTAAGAACGGGTTAGGTGTGTGAGAGGCGTGTGTGCATTACTGTGTGTGAGCGTGTTGTATCAATTCTTTATGAGTGAAGAAGAATGGGTACGTAGTCGTGCGAGAGGACGACCAAAGACTGTGGTAACACAAACAGCGGACTAGCCCGAAATGGGTTTTTAGTCCAAAAAAAATGCCGCGTATTTTTTTCTAGGGAAGTACTTACAGAAGTTGGTTGGTGATTCTAACTCACCCCATTTTTTTGACTAAGCACCAAATTTGCTTATGCTTTCAAATGCTTATATAGCCCCGAGACCCATATAACCCCGACCCCTCGAGAAATATTTTTTTTTATTTTAGAAAAGAAAAAAGGCAAACATTTCTGCTTGCCTTTGTCTCAGTTTATTATTATTTGAGTAGTCTGCTCTACTACCTACGCCTGCTCTAATGCCATAGCTCTGTAGCACACTTGCATAAGCACCACACGCTGCTTCTTTAACGTCCATGCTCTGTCCGTTGTAGCCGCCTGCGTTCCACAACTGGTAGCTCTTGCCTGTCCAGTCTTTACGGAAGCCCATCTGCTCTAGCACAGTACGCTCCTGCTTGCCTAGCCTAGTGTTGCCCTTGTGCTCGGGTGTAACCTGTACCCAACCAAAGCCACAGTACATAGGCTCGCCATACTCGTTGCCTCCTGTAGTCTCTTTCCACTTAGCTAGGAACGCATCCTTAGCAATGTTAGCGGCGTTAGTAGCCTGTTGTGCTACTGTGTTTGCATCAATGTTTAATAGTGTTGTCATATTGCCCTCGCTTTGTTTAGTTTATAGTAATACTATACAGCAATTAAGGGTTGCTGTCAACCTTTATTTTACCAATTAAGTTGTGTATCGTTCGCCTGTTACGATGTTGACCATGTCTACACCTGCACCCATAGCCGCTCTAGCTTCCCAGCGTTCTTCTCTTATCTGCTCTGCTGTGCGGTTCTTCTGTGCGACTGTGTACTCTTCTAGGAATGCGTGTGTGTATTCGCTTCGCTTCACAGCCGTTCTAGTGACTGTGGTTGTGTCTACAAAGCCTGCATCCTTAAGCTCTTGCATAGCATCTGCCATAAGCGGACGAAACTCTCCGTCTGCCATCAACCAACCGCATGCTCCGTCCTTTGTGTGGACTTCTCCTGCGTTCCATTTGTCTGTCATATAACTCATGTATTGCCCTCTTCTAATTGTTATACTTACAGTATACAGTCAAAGGCTCTGCAGGTCAACCTTTTTTTTACCATTATTCTCTGGTTTATTTTGTGGGTTTAAACATGTCTACGAACATCCATGCTAGGCCTACGAGTGGAATAGCTATGCTTACTACTATGATAATTACTAACAGTTCTAACATTGTGTTGCCTTTGTGTTTGTTTGTACTTACACAATAGCACACGACAGCAACAAAGTCTACCCTGCAGAAGTATAGGTTTGAATATAATAAGTAGAGGGGTTGGTAGGACGGACCTAAAGGGCATCGGATCCGTCCTACCTTGTGCGAGCCAGCTATGGAGGGCAATCACATAGATAAAGGCTCTAGCACATACTCAACGGTTAGTGTTTCATAACCGTATTCTCAGCCATAGCTTCCCACTTGGTAGGAAATGCTTTAGCTAAGTCTGCGACTTTTAGTACTGTTCGCAGACTGAGTTCTCTCAAACGTGCCTTGTTGCTTTCGCAGAACTCTACGATCTCATCAACGACACCGTCACCTAATGCATACTCATCGAGCATACCATCTTTGGTGATCTGTTTAATTCTCAACATCTTCTCTCTATCTGTGTCGATAGTTAGATCAATGTAGTGACATCTACTCTCAAGTGCTTCCAGGTGATCTCTCATCTTCTTGCTCTTGACGTTGTCAAATTTAATATTGGTAATGAATATCGCACCACCTTTGAAATCAAAGCTGTCTGGCACACCTTCGTTCCTTAGTTTGAAACTGTCTGTGTTCCAATGGATAGTTCTGTTCTTCTTTGAATCCAGTGCGGCTTTGAGTATGTTCAAGCTCAGCTCATCGCTGAATACACTATCACAGTCATCAAAGACCAAAACGTTGTCCTTGTCTGCATAGTTGTAGAGCTTACAGTAAAGACCAATAGCACTCATAGCACCTTTGACTACCTGGTACTTGGGTGGCTTGTCGCCTAGTGTAGCTATCAAGTCATGCTTGCCCAGCACCTTCTCAACACCGTGTGACTTACCAACACCTGGAGGACCACTTACGATCATTGCTCGCACATCACCCTTCTTGGTGGCACGTGTCATATCTTCGAGCATCTCGAATCGCTCACGCAATCTTTCGATAGTCTCTTCGTCGGTCTCTTCTCGCTTGGTAGTCCTAGCTGAGCCAGCATCCTCGTATGAGTCAGCGGCTGTACATGCTATCTTGATGTTTCTCTGCGGAAAGCCTGCAACGGCTGCTCCGTCGACTGTTACGTATCCGCCCTTGGCACCTACTTTGAAATGCTCTACTAGTGGAAACACCATACCGGTTAAGTCCACATCGTTACCACGGATCTTGTAACTGCCTTCTTTGATTCTAATCTTCTGTGTCATATCTTGCCCTTCGTTATTAATGTTAATGCCTTATTGTTCTTACAGTATACGATCTAAATGATCGAAAGTCAACCCCTAATATTAAAAAGTTGTTCTTAAACACGGACCACCTTTAACTAGGTTGGATCCTTTATACTCGTTCCAGTCTTCCATCACCTTGGTCTGGTGAGCTGAGAAGCTGGCTACCTTGGTTCCGAATAGTGCGCCGACCTGGGTAAGCATATAGCCTACATCGCTTAGATCATTGTACGGACGGATCTCTTCGTTCTTAAGTCCTGCCATTGAAGCGGTTTCGCTGAAGTCCATCATAGCCCTGCCAATCTCTGCCAGTTCTTTCTCCGCCGGTGTTGCTTCGTATTGATTGATTAAAGATTTCATATTAGCCCTCGTTTGTTTAATTTATAATAAGAGTATAGCATCTGCTTCTGCAGAAGTCAACCCCTAATTTGCCAAAATCTTTTCTATTTGGTCTGCCTTCTTCTGCTGAATCTCTTTCATGTCATCTGTCAGGTTAGACAGCCCCATGTATAAGATTACAGCAGTAATGATGATTCCGCCTATAACGATTATCCTCACAGCTCCTCCTCTGTTATGCCTTGTTCAATCCAAGAACGATCATTCTTAGTCTTACGTTCCTTCGCCTTAATAGGCGACACTCTCTTTACCCTGCTTAGGTAGTAGTCCCTGCTGGACTGTACCTCTCCTGCATCGTCAGGCAGTTCGTTTGCCCACTCCGTTACAGTTTGGATATTACATGGATACTCTTTCCATCCAATACCGTTCTCCATGCACAGAGCAGCCACGAATGCCATAGCATCCTGCTCCCTGTCTAGGTCCTCAACTAGGTACTCATCCCCACCTTTAAACTTCCAGTAGTTCTGCCCGTCGCTAAACTTACCGCTCTCAGCGTGTGCACCGTAATTCTCTAAAACTTGTGTTGTAACTATAAACATATTATCGCCCTCTTTCCTAATTGTTATACTTACAGTATACAGTCAAACAATACA
>VMHT01069585.1_pt1 | contig 12047 bp, 7 predicted proteins | sample 4693611 | NCBI WGS metagenome assembly VMHT01 (sample SAMN12280063, study PRJNA550983) | marine metagenome | isolation source: seawater sampled from same location over 5 years 0.02-0.2 micron viral filtrate | place: USA: collected off the coast of southern California halfway between the port... ...
AGGTGCACACAGCAAAAAACACTACCCAGAATGTTAACCAGAAGCCGGCGCTAAAGGTAAAAAAATCTACAAACAGCTCACGAACGGGGGTGAAATACCCCACGAATAACAAGGCGGTCAGTAACGCCACCGTCCACCAGCAAAACTGTTTCACGGTTTTGCGCCAGAATTTATCAAAATCCATGGGCCGTTCATCCAGCTTGATACGCTTATTCCGGGTGCCCTCAATTTTTTCTTCAAACCAGGTAAACACGTACACCCAGGTGGTTTGCGGACACATAAATCCGCACCACACCCGCCCGGCAAAGGTGGTCACAAAGAACAGGGCAAAAGCTGAGATAATAAAAATGTAGGCCAGGTAAGTAAGGTCCTGGGGCCACAGTGTTAACGAAAATAAGGTAAATCGCTGCTCGGCAATATCAAACAACACTGCCTGCTGACCGTTATAGGTAAGCCAGGGGATAATAGCGAACAGGCCCAGAAAAAATAAACCAAAGAAACGGCGAAAGGTTTCCAGCGGCCCTTTTACCGCCCGCACATAAATGCGACTGCGGGCATTGTGGTGTTTTTTCTCGGTAGTGGCCGGTTTATGCACCTTCACCGGCGTAACATTTTTGACCGGTATTTTTTCGCTCATGGCATTACCCTGTGACTAAATACTCATCCATTCTACCTGCACTATTATCTCAAAGCTTAATGCAGATCAAATAAATACCGGCCCGGCGTAATTTTCGCCGTACGCTTATGAAACTGGCAGCTGTAATCCGCTTATATGCATTATTTATAAATTACGATGCCAGCGTATAAATGTGCCTACTGTAAGCCCTATTGAGGATCATCTATGCTAACCGGGTCAATATTTAAACTTTTACAGGTTTTACTGTTATGCGGCGCTGGCTTTTACTCATATTACAGGTGGGGATACTGGTACTGGTGTTTCGTTTGCCGGCGGTGCAAGATTTTTTGCATAGCGGGATGAAACAGGGGGCCGAGGTGTTCGAGTCTGTCAGTCGCTGGCCTGAACAACGAAAACTGGCAAAGCTGGCTGATGATCTTACGCCCTGGCAGGCCACCTTGCGTCCCTATCAGCAGCATTACATCAGCAAGGTATTAAAAACCCGGGACAGTGTGAACGATTTTCATCGCACCTTTTGTCTGGCCCCGGATAAAAATCCTTATCTTCAGGGCACCGCCCTGGCGTATTTTTGTCAGCAGCTGGAACTTACCGGGCTGCTTGATGCTCATTGATCCCCCCGTGGTTTGGTTCAGTTTTCATTCAGGCTTAGCCCGTTATGGTGAGACCCTTGTAGAAATACCTGGTGTGACGGGTAACTGGCTGCAGGTTCTGGCGATTAAATTAAGGTAATAAACTGAACTTGGCGGTAGCGAAGACACTCTTAGCATTGTGTATTTTTTCTTAGTATTCCCAGCGGGGGCTATTATGTACAAACCTTTTGCAGTGTTGGCACTTGCCACAGGCCTGATTAGCGGTCCGGCGAGCGCGGCGCAGGTCAGTGTGACCTGGCAGGACCCTGATTCGTATCGGGATATTCATCCGTCTAACCAATCGCGTCAGTCTTTTAGAAAAATGATTTTTGCTGATTTTGAGGAGTATTTAACCGAGCTGGCTGAACAACTCCCTGAAAACCAGGTGCTGAAGATAACAGTGACGGATCTGGATCTGGCAGGGGAAGTCTGGCCCTCCAGCTTTGTTGGCGGAATGGGGGGCACCGATGTACGCCTGGTAAAGCCAGTCTATATTCCGCGTATCAGCTTTTCCTACACACTGACCGACGGGTCTGGCAATACTCTGCAAAATGCGCAGGTTAAACTCAAAGATATGGCGTTTATGGATCGCGGGGTGCGAACCAATCGCCGGTATCGGAACCTTAGCTACGAAAAAGCCATGATCAAAGACTGGTTTGATAAAACATTAGAGCAAACCGCTGCAAATTAACGATTTATGGTTTGTTAGTGTTACACCGGTCGGCGTTTTATCTCGTCACTGTTTTCTTAAACGCCGGCCACTTCTACTGAATTTCTTTTCTCCTCTGTTTCCTGTTTATTTGTTAAAGCTGAAACTGGTCCCACCCGCCGTTTTTATTGGGCCAGTCAAAAGTTGGTCAAAAAATTGTCATTAATTGTCGAAAAATTGTCACTTTTCTGTAGCATAACCTTCGTACCCTACCTGAACAATTGGACAGTTTTTAAAAACAAACAGGAATTGCACCATGAAAATCATAGCTCTGCTGCCTATAGCATTGTGTGTGTCTGCGGCTACCAAAGCCGATGTATTGATTTCTCAATACATCGAGGGCAGCAGTAATAACAAAGCGATTGAACTGTATAACACCTCCGATAACCCCATTGACTTAAAGGACTATACCCTCTCTTTTTATTCCAACGGCAACACCTCAGCCAGTACCGTTATTGATTTAACCGGCAGTATTAATCCAGGCGCTACCTTTGTGGTCGCCAGCCAGAATGCCAATAGCACGATTACCGGCTTAGCGAATCAGTTAAGCGGCCAGAACTTTTTCAACGGTAACGATGCGATTGTATTAAGTCGTAGCACCTCAGTAGTCGACAGCTTTGGCCAAAAAGGCGTTGATCCAGGCTCAGAGTGGGGCACAGGATTAACCAGTACCAAAGACAACTCGTTAATTAGATTAGAAACAGTCGGTCAGGGTGATACTAACCCCGATGATACGTTTAATCCGTCCGCCCAATACCGAGGTCTGGCGAAGGATGATTTTAGCGGGTTGGGTGAACATACCTTTGCCCCGGACGACAGCGGCGGCAGTGATGACGGCAGTCTGGCCGGCGTATGCACCAACTGTCCGGATCTGGATAAAGTCGCTGCCGCCAGTGACTTTGACCCGGCCAGCTATTACGCCGCAGTTCAGGCTGAAATTGATGCCGGCAGCGACAATACGATTGTTCGTCAGCGTTTAAGTGAAGTGCTGGCAAATGGGCATCGCCAGTTAACCTACGATGAAGTATGGACCGCACTGACCGAAACCGACGAAGATCCCGCCAATAACAGCAATGTTATTTTGTTCTATTCAAACCGTTCTATTGCCAAAAGCAGCAATGGCTCGGGTGCGGCCTCTTCTAACCCGGATAACTGGAACCGTGAACACAGCTGGCCCAAAAGCCATGGTTTTTCTGAACGCAACAACGAAGCCTATACCGATATTCAGCATCTTCGCGCTACCGATATTTCGGTCAACAGCAGCCGCGGCAGCCTGGATTTTGATTTCAGCGATGCCCCATTGGCTGAAGCGCCTGAAAACAGAGTCGATGGCGACTCCTTTGAGCCGCGCGACGCCATTAAAGGTGATGTGGCCCGCATGATGATGTACATGGATGTGCGTTATGAAGGCAATGCCGATGTGACTCCTGACCTGGTATTGGTAAATTATCTTACTGCCGGCGGCGATGCAGAGCTGGGTAAGTTGTGTACTTTATTGCAGTGGCATGAAAATGACCCGGTGGATGCCAGCGAGTCAGAGCGTGCTAATCGTATTTATGAGTATCAGGGCAACCGGAATCCATTTGTCGACAACCCGCAGTGGGCTTCATTGCTTTATGCCGACCAGGCCTGTGACGAGAGTGCGCCGGACCCCGTTGAGCCCGATCCGCAGCCACAAAACCCGGTAGCCCCGGTCATGCTGACCGCGGTGTTTGATGCCACCCTGACCGGCGGCTTACCGAAGGGTATTGAGCTGTTAGTGACCCGTGATATCGACGACCTGAGCGTTTGCGGAGTGGGTTCAGCTAACAATGGCGACGGCTCAGATGGCCAGGAATTTACCTTCGAGGCCACAAGCGCAAAAGCCGGGGATTATCTTTACATTGCCACCGAAAGTGACAAGTTCCTGAGCTTTTTTGGCTTTGCCCCTGATTACACCTCAGGTGCAATGAGCATTAACGGCGATGACGCGATTGAAGTATTTTGTGACGAGACAGTGGTAGATACTTATGGCGATATCAATACCGATGGTAACGGTGAAGCCTGGGAGTACACCAACAGTTTCGCCTATCGCACGGCTGGCACGGCGTCACCGACCTTTGATGTGGCACAGTGGGATGTCCCCGGGGTAGATACCCTGAAAAACCAAACCACCAATGCTACGGCAACTACCCCGGTTCCGGTGGGCTCATTCAGCTTGAGTCCGGCGACCTTATTCTTTTCCGAATATATTGAAGGCAGCGGCTATAACAAAGCTCTGGAGCTGGCGAACCTTGGCGGTACCGAGGTGGATATGAGCAATTACAGTATTCAGATTTTTGCTAACGGTAGCACCAGCGCCAATGCGCCCATTGCGCTGAGCGGCACATTGAGTGCAGGAGATGTGTATGTGGTGGCCAATAATCAGGCTGCCAACGCGATTGTGGCCGAAGCCGACACCGTCACAGGTAACATCAGTTTTAATGGTGATGATGCGGTGGTTTTATTGCTCAATAGCAAGGTGGTAGACGCTATTGGTCAGGTAGGGGTGAAAACCGAGTGGGGCACTGGCGATACGTCCACTAAAAATCGCACCCTGCGCCGGCAAGACGGCATTACCTCGGGCGATGAGAATGCCTATGACAGCTTTGATCCAACGCTGGAGTGGGACGGTTTTGCCCAGGACACCTTCGACGATTTAGGGCGTTACAATAACACCGGCGGTAATAATGGCGGCAGCATTGAGCTGGGCACATGCTATGAAGATGCGGTGTTTATACACGCAGTCCAGGGCAGCGGCTTTAGCTCACCCCTGGCCGGTGAAAGTGTCATTGTAGAAGGTGTGGTATCCCACGTCACGCCGGGGCTGTCCGGTTTCTTTATGCAGGAAGAAAGCGCCGATTATGATAGTAATGACACCACTTCTGAGGGTGTTTTTGTTACCGGAAACCCCGGTGATCTTGTGCCAGGCGATGTGATCAGACTTAAAGGTCTGGTAGAAGAGGCCTACGGTCGTACCCAGCTGGTGGCACAGGGTGAGCCGTTGGTGTGTGCTAACGCCAGTGTAAATGTGACGCCGGTGGAGTTGAGCTTACCCCAGGCGTTTGAGGGGGAGTTTGAAGCTTACGAAGGAATGCTGGTAACCAACCAGTCGCAGTGGCTGGTAAACAGCGTGTACTCTTATGGCAGGTATGGAGAGCTGACCGTGGGCTCTGAGCGGTTATTTACGCCCACCCAGCTGTTTGCTGCAGGCACCCAGGAAGCGGCAGATCTGGCCGATAACAATGCCCGGGATGTACTGTTAATCGATGACAACAGCAGCAGCGGTTTTGTACCTAACGACTTGTTGCTTCCCGGTGGCGTAATGCCTGAGAACCCGGTTCGGCTGGGCGATAAAGTCACCTCAGTAACCGGCGCGCTGGACTATGCCTACGGCAATTTCCGCATTCAGCCAATTAACCAGGTGGACATTGCGGCGCAAAACCCCCGAACAGATTCACCCCAGCTTGCCGAAGGTAATCTGCGTATCGCCAGCTTTAACGTGCTGAACCTGTTCAATGGTGATGGCGAAGGCCAGGGCTTTCCGACCTCTCGCGGGGCCGATACCTTTAGCGAGTACGAACGTCAGCAGGCAAAAATTGTGGCTGCTATTCTTGCAATGGATGCCGATATTATCGGCCTGATGGAGCTGGAAAATGATGGCTTCGGGCCATTAAGCAGTATCGCCCAGTTAACAGACGCGCTTAATGATGCCACCGGTGCCAGTACTTATGCCTATGTAGATGCCGGTACGCCTACCATTGGCAGCGATGCAATTACCTCAGGATTGCTGTATCGCACCGACAAGGTTTCAGCCGTAGGTGCCGCAAAAATTCTGGATGCGCAGAACAGCATTACGGATGAAAGCGGCCCGCTGTTTGCCTTTAATAATCGTCCTTCCCTGGCGCAGAAGTTTCGGTTTGACGCCACCGGCGATAGCTTTGTGGTAGATGTGAACCATTTCAAATCCAAAGGCAGCTCGTGTAACGAAGCCGGCGAAAATACGTTGGCAGGCAATTGTAATCTTACCCGCACCCGCGCTGCGATTGCCTTAAGCGCCTGGTTGCGGACAACCTACGATGATACGCCTACGGTGATTCTGGGGGATTTAAATGCTTACGCAAAAGAAGATCCTATTCAGTATTTAACCGACTCCGGCTTTACCGATACGGTTGATGCTTCTCAGGAAGAAACGGCTTACAGCTATACTTTCAGCGGCGCACTGGGCACTTTGGACTATCAGCTGGCTAACCCGGCGATGGCCAACTATCTGGTGGATGCCACCATCTGGCATATCAATGCGGATGAGCTCCCCGGGTTTGATTACAATGAAGAAAACAAACCCGAAACCTGGTTAAACACCTTACGCTATCGTGCATCAGACCATGATCCGGTACTGGCAACCTATCGGTTTGCATTAATCGGCGACTGGGATGGCGACGGCGATGTGGATATGCGTGACAGCATCAGTTTGTTGTTTGCTTTGATTCGGGGCTTGCCAGTAGATGACAGTTTCGACATCAATGGCGATGGCCGGATCAATACCCGGGATGTCACAGCCATGCGTAAGTTGTGTACCCGACCAGGCTGCTCTACCGGGGAAAAACCGGTCCGCAGGGGCCGGGAAAACCGCTTAAGCTTGTGGGGGAGCCGATAAGAGTATCGGTGAGAGTGGGTTGGGCCTTGCGCTCAACCCATGCCTAAGTTCTTAATATAAACTCCATGACTAAAAAAGCCCGCTTCAAATAATGAAGCGGGCTTTTTTAATAGTGTCTGAACAAGTCAGGCCATGGGTTACAGGTAATCAAACTCACTGCCGCTTACGCTTAATACCGACGTAGCGCCAGCCTGCATTGCCACTTTGTGAGCATCACGACGGGGTAATATCCGGGCCTGATAGAAATCACAGGTTTTTTGTTTGGCGCTGGCCAGGGTGGTGTTATCGCTTTGTTTAGCGGCATCAGCCATGGTGTACCACAATACGCCCAACAGTGAGTACGCGGTGTAAGCCAGATAGTCACAGGCGGCGCTGGCCACATCTTCAGGGGCCATGCCCAGACAGTCTGCCGAGGTGGCGCGCCAGTCGTTAAGCAGTGCTTTGGCCTGGGATTGCGCGGTGGTATCGGTCATCACGCCGACCTTTTTACTCAGCTCGTTAAAAGTGACCTCCATCATCTGGCCCTTATTACGAGTCAGCTTACGGCCGATTAAATCCAGCGCCTGGATGCCATTGGTGCCTTCATACAACTGGGCAATACGCACATCACGCATCAGTTGTTCCATGCCCCATTCGCGAATGTAGCCGTGGCCACCAAATACCTGCACACCTAAACTGGCTGACTCCAGCCCCATGTCGGTCATAAAGGCTTTGCATACCGGCGTTAAAAATTGCAGTACCTGTGAAGCAGTGGTTTTTTGCTCCCCCTCGCCAAAGCGTTCTGCATCCATGTACCCCGAATAAAGCACCGCCAGTGCGCGGCTGCCTTCGGTCAGCGCTTTCTGGGTAAGGAGCATGCGTGCCACATCAGGCTGAAACACAATCGGGTCAGCCTTATCATCAGGGCATTGTACGCCCTGTGGCGCCCGGGACTGGACCCGTTCGCGGGCGTAGGCAAGCGCCCCCTGAAATGAGGCTTCGCTGGCGCCAAGACCTTCCAGTCCTACCTGAAAGCGGGCATCATTCATCATGGTGAACATGCACGCCAGCCCCTGGTTTTCTTCGCCGACCAGCCAGCCGGTGGCCCCATCGTAATTCATAACACAAGTAGGGCTGCCTTTAATGCCCATTTTGTGTTCGATACTGCCCACCGAGACCGCATTGGTTTCGCCCGGCTCACCCTGAGCATCGGGTAAAAACTTAGGTACCAGGAATAAACTGATGCCTTTTACCCCCGCTGGAGCGTCGGGCGTACGGGCCAGCACCATATGCACGATATTGCTGGTCCACTCGTGATCACCCCCGGTAATGAAGATTTTATTGCCAGTAACTTTATAACTGCCATCGTCCTGCGGCTCGGCTTTGGTAGACAGCAATGCCAGATCGGTACCTGCCTGGGGCTCGGTAAGATTCATGGTGCCGGTCCATTCACCGCTGATCATTTTAGCCAGATAGGTATCTTTAAGCTGCTGGGTGGCATGTCGGGTCACCGCCAGTACCGCACTTTCGGTCAGCATGCTGGTTAAACGCCAGCTTAAGTTGGCCGAATGCAGCATTTCATGGACCGGTACCGCCATCGAATAGGGCAGTTCCTGACCATCATACTCAGCGCTACCCAGCATACTGTTCCAGCCATTGGCAATGTATTCATGATACGCCTGGGCAAAACCATCCGGGGTGGTAACCTGGCCATCTTTTAGTGTACAGCCTTGCTCATCGCCGGGGCGGTTTAACGGCGCCAGCACATCTTCGGCAAACTTCGCCCCTTGGGCCATAACCTCACTGGCCAGTTCAAAGTCAAAATCGGTAACGCCCAGAGACTGATAATGTGAATCCAGCGACAGCCAGTCTTTTAATAGAAACTGATAGTCTGCTAATGGTGCCTGATACTGAGGCATAGCCCACTCCTGATAAATTTAAACGGGTGTTTGAATTTGTAATTATACGCAGAAAATACGCCTCGCCAAGCCTCGTGTTAGCGTTTTGTAAAAAGCTTAATGTGACAAATCGTGAAGCAACCATTTGTGGTAGTGAGGCCCAACCATGGCAAACCTCGCAAAGATACGAACAGCATAAAACAACAGCATAGGATAGTAGCTACCTATGGATTACAAGTGTAATCTATAGATGTATTAAGGGAGCAACACGGATAGGCAAGAAAGATGAAATGGATAAAGCGGGTTTTACTACTGAGCATAATGGGTATTACCGGGTGTGCTAACCAACCTGACCTTTATGTTTATGGCAAATATCTTGAAAGTCATCAAAAACAAAAAATTAAATATATTTTCGAAAAAGCGGGGTACGCTCAGGTTCACTTTAACGAATTTGACTTCCCGACAAAAATTAGCGAAAACACCCTGCTTTATTCTCTTTTTCTGAACGATCCGGATGCGGTCGCTACCCTCTCCGATTTAGTTTCACAAGCGGGCTTTGCTATTGAGAATTATCATGAGTGGGCCTATGGGAACCATTGGTATACCAATGACTCAATGGCGCTTTTTTTGTTTCCTGATAGTAAAGATGAGTCAGTTTTTTTCACACAGGATCTTATCAACCGGTACCAAGGTGAAGACTGTGGTGAAATAACAGACCTGATACTTAACCCGGAAGGTACTTTCCGCCTTATCGATGCGGTAGCAAATGACGAAAACCGTAATGGTTCAGTCACGGGCCGCTGGCAATACAGACAGTATCCTTATGTAGAACTTCAAAGTGAAGGCGCACCTTATGCCGACTATTATTTTAAAATAATGCAGTTTACTAAAGCGGATCAGGTAAGCGAGGTTGAGTTTGTGCAACTGGTCTTAATAGACGCTGCAGCACTGCCTGAGAAATGTGTATTTGTGGTGGGTAAAAGGCTCACGCGATGACCACAAAGAGACTGAAAATCACATAGGCCTGAAAACAGCTTATTATGCATTTTAGTCAAAAAGGCATTTTAGAGGGGCGAGGCCGAGCGGGGTTAACTTCACTATCGTAACAACGAAGAGTAAAAATACAGGTGAGTATTCATTCTGGCCAGGTCAATAAAGGCGGTGACCAATGTATAACCAGCTAAGTGCTAACCTAAAAAAAACCACTGCATAACGCAGTGGTTTTTAAATGTCTTGCGAAAGTCGGTTTTACGCGTGTTTAGCTTTTTTGCGGCGGGTAAAGCCCAGTCCGGCCAACGCACTTAGAAATAGCGCTATGCCAGCAGGCTCAGGCACATCAGCCGCACCAGCACCGGCGATAACCTGGATTCGGGTAGATGCCAGCTGCTCCTGACCATTGAAAGCCGTCAGCATGAAGTCATATTCACCATCGACAGTCGGGTCAAAGTTGTTCAGAAACCAGCTTGGTTTCCAGGAATTTTGGGCCACGGTATTATCAGCAATCAAGCTTAAATATGTTGCACTATCATCTTTCGGTGCCTTTAAGCCGTCACCGTTACCGGTGCTGTTATCTCCAATAGCGTGGTCATAGTAAGGGGCATTGATGACATCGAAAAATGTAAAGGCAGTTGCTGATGATGCGTCACTGTCAAAACCTAACTGATAAGTTAAGTCATCAAGGTTGAAGTTTGTGCTGTTGTCATAATCGACATTAATAGACCACTCAAAGCTCCAGATTGCGGTACCAGGATCTTGACCAACAGCCTGCCCTGCGTCGAACGAATAGGTGCCATCGCCATTGCTGTTGAAGGTATTTTCCGGAGCGCCCGAGGCATTGTGGCGAAGCTTACCACGCATGCCTAACTCGATGCCGTTAGCACGATCTACGGTAAAGCTACCGTTGGTATTCCCCGACCCGAAAATTATATCCGGGGTCACATCCTGATCATATACCAGGGCTGCTGATGCGGTTGCAGGCAATAAAACCGAAAGGCCAAGAAGTGCTACACAGTTACGTAATTTAGTCATTGTACATCCTTTTATCTGAGTATTAGTGATTTACACATCACCTTAAGGTTTTGATTAGCATTTTGTGTGCCCATTTTATTTATTATTTATATTTCAGTGCTTTACATATTTTTTCGATTTGACCGAATTTGCTGGTGTAAATTAATCTGACACTAAAGTTGTATATAGGAATATGATAGTAATTATTGTTCATTTTAAACCCTCATTGGGTCTTACTTTTTCTCACAAACTGGCTTATTAAAATATGCTCAGCTTTTGAGCATCATAATTAATTCCCCTTTTCATCAGGATCGTAGATGTTTTACGACCAGGCATAGACAGCATAAAGTTCGAGTTAACTTCAGGTTTCACACTGTGTTTTGGTGGTAATGCAGAGGTGAAGATGAAACCTGGACACCCACCTTTTATAAATGCAGGGCCCAAAAAGGCTTTATATGCATATGATTAAAAAAGGAAGTTTGATGATAAAGCTTGTTTGAAGGCCATTTTTAAAGACGGCGGTTAGTGTTTAGCGTCGTCTTTACCCGAACTAAGGCTCACCTGAAGTATGGGTGTCCTCTTTTTAAATCCACCTTTTAACTAGCCCCAGGGCAGCAGCTGCTTTTTACAAACTACCTCGTCACCCTTAAGCGCTATCTCACAATAGTTGCCCGGTGAGGTCTGGGCGCTGCCTTTTCGCTTGGCCATCACCGACGGCTCGCCATCCAGGGCGGATACATTCACAAAATGTGTTTGTTGCCAGACTTTATGCTCAAAGGTATGGATGTGCCCGTACATATGCAGCAGCGGCGCAGTGGGTAAGTAGTCGCCCAGCCGGGTGAGTTTCTCGTGGGTCATAATGATGGTGCGACGAGGATCGCAGTGGTTATCGGCATAGATGCTTTCAAATAATGCCTGTTTGTTGCGATGCAAAATGTCTTTGTTGGTTTGCTTTAAATCGTTCAGGTAATGGTTGTGAGCGGTACTACCCCGCTTAGTGGTTTTATCAAGCAGGTAGTGCTGGTGTTTATGTTCAAGCTCGCGAGTTAGTTCGATAGCATAAGGATTCTGCCCCCAATGGGCAGGACAGCCACTAAAACCTGTCAACCAATAGCCATTCAGTTCAATAAGGTTACCGTGTAAGTGCATACTGTTGGCAGAGCCGCTAGTGTGGTAATCAACCTTGCTGTCCCAGTTTCCCAGCACATAATAAACCGATAAGTTTAAGGTATCTAAAATTCCCATAATCTCGCTGAAGGCTTTGGAGCCGATATCACCCGCTACCAGCGCGCAGTCATAATCTTTGGCATTAACGGTGGCCACCAATCTTTGTACCGGTTCGGTTTTGTTGTGTATGTCTGAAAAAGCGAGAATCCGCAAAACTGTTTCCTGCATGCTTATCGTTAATGACCATGTGGTCATGAATGATGGTTCTGAATCATTGCCAACCACCTGTTGCTCGTTTGGTACTAACCAAAGGCAGACCAAAAAAATATGGGCACCAAAAAAGTAT
>VMHT01026748.1_pt1 | contig 12046 bp, 20 predicted proteins | sample 4693611 | NCBI WGS metagenome assembly VMHT01 (sample SAMN12280063, study PRJNA550983) | marine metagenome | isolation source: seawater sampled from same location over 5 years 0.02-0.2 micron viral filtrate | place: USA: collected off the coast of southern California halfway between the port... ...
CTTTCATGCCTGTACACTGCCACCATATCTTCTCTATCGTTGCATCTGTACAAGCACGTCCACTTGCATCAGCTCCTAAAGCACTCACATCAACTTTTGCAACAGCACTTTCTCCAGTACCATCACTAATGTTTGTAAACTTTAAAACAGCCGTTTTTAAGCCATCTTGTATGGTTTGACTTGCTACTGCATCAGCCATGTTGCCCTCCTAAAATACAGAATATTCTATTTCAAGAGTACCCCTAAAAGCTGTTAAAGCAGTGTCACAAGTAGAACCTGCACCTAGATATAAATTTTTACTTGCAATAGCTGCACTGATATTTGGTTCAAAAACATGATAAGTTCCAGCAGTTGCATCTAAATCAATATCAATCTCTGTTACTGAGTCAGTTGCTGAAATCCTTGGGTTAAAAGAAGCAACTCCAGCACCTACAATCTCTGTACCTGAAGATATAGCAGTGTTGGTTGCTGTACCTGATGTAGCACTTAATTGTAAGTTAGCTAATGAATTAGCATCACTAGCCGCAGCCGTTGTAATTCCAAGAACTACTTTATGAATAAAAAATTTACTTGCTGTTACAAGTGCATCTGGGTGATCTGTGTTTAGTTCACCTAACTCTACAAGAACATCATTGTCTGCATAAGTTGTACCTGCTGCATTTGTATCAGCTAAACTTATTGCAAATGTTTGAATTTTTCTTGTACCCATAGAAATTAACTGTCCAGTTGAATTAACTGAAAAACCAGTTTCTGTGATAGCACCAGTAGTGCTACTTTCATTTATTACTTTAAAACCACTCTTTGATCGAATGGTACTCGAAAAAGTTGTGTTAGCCATTTTAATCTCCTTATCTTGGCGAATGTCTGCTTACGCAGTTAAGGTTTTTTTTAAGAATATAAAAAAAAAGGCGACTTGTAAAGTCGCCTTTAACATTTGTTCGGTTTATTTAAGCACCCGGTGATCCAAATACACATCTTGGATCAGAAAATCCAAATGAATATCTTTCTCTAGCCTTAAACCTCATATTGCCAGTTCCAAAGTCATCTTCCATAGATGTAGCAAGAGGAGCTCTTTCAAAGTGTACGAAACCTCTTGGTGCATCTGTTTTGATGAAAAATGCATCTGTGTCTGTTAAGAAATGGTTTACAACATAACCATTTGGTAACATACCCATGTTCTTTATTGCATTAACATCATTATCAGAAGTGCTTGGTCTTAGAGTTGACTCTAGTAGACGATCAGCAACAAATTGTAGTTGAGGTGGAATAATTAGTTTCATACCACGAAGTGCGATAATCATATTCCTCTCATCAACAAATGTTGAAATGTCTATTAAAGCGTTCTCTAATGATGTCTCATTTAAATCAGCAGCCGTACTAGGCTCATTTCTAAATGTTCCACCACCACCAAGAGGATGATCAGTAGCACAAAGCTCCTTACCATCACCACCTGTGAATGAACTGCTAAACGCATTATTCAAAGTTGCCGCAGCTTTTACTTGTTTGCTGTGAGCCATAGAACGAGCTAATGCTCTTGTATATCTTGCACCTAATCTGTCGTACAAGTTATCTTCCATAGCTTCTTGCGTTAAAGCAAATGCTAATGCAATTGTTTCATGCGTGTAACGTGCAGTGTAAACTTCATTCGCAGAATCAAAGTTTACTCCAGCACCTTCAGCTTTTGTTGGTGCGTTACCAAAACCTGATAACATCACTTCTTCTTCAAACGCTCTGTCAGAAGATTCTGTATCATAGATTTCTGCGTGTTCTGCATCATATCTATCATATTCCATTCCAAACAATGCGTTCAGACCTGGTTCTAGCTCTTTCGCTAGTTGTGCTCTACTTATTGCCATTATCTATTCTCCTACGCTAAGCCTGCACCTTTTTGACCAAAAATAGAATTTTGGATCACAACGTGCACATTGGTTGCATCTGATGCTACATCAGAATTTTCAGGGTCTTGCGAAATGTCAATACATTTTAAAGGTAAACCAGCAGTTGTAGCACCAGTTGCTACATCTAGCTCAGCACCAGAAATACCAGTAGTGGTACTGCCAGCAGTTGTATAAGCTATATCAAAGTTACCAAATAAATCAGCTATTGGAAAAGCTGCATTGCATTGAATTTCATAGATAACATTTGGGTCATCTATAACGAAAGCAATAATGTCAGAAGCATTAGTACTTGCAGGATAGAAATTACTAAATTTCTGTTCCTTAGTTGTTGGGTCAGTATACTGAACACCATTAAATACGCCTACAATAGGAACTGTTCCACCATCAGCGTGTACTTCTACAGTACCACCAGTGACTTGAGCTACCATGTCACCTTGAAAGATTGCAGTATCATAATTAGCGGCGATTCTATATCGGCTTTGTCCACCAGTAAAAGGCATACCACCTATTCTACCTACAGGACGCATACCAAAAGCGGCATCTTGATTTGCCATTTGAACTCTCCTTATTTTTCATTTAAATTACGATTATTTCCAAATGAAACATTGCTGTTTCTTTGGGGTTTAGATTTTGGCATGATAGGATTATTTTCTCTCATCCAATCACGATCCACAGCATCCATTTGGGTCTGTGTTTTATTTTTAAAATAATCCTCACGTTGTTCCACAATTTCTTCTGGAATTCTAGCAAGTAAAAGTCCACCAGTGCCTATGACACCTGCATTTTTTCCTTCATCAATAACAGGAGCATCAAAATCTGGATGGTCTTCTGCTTTAACAAGTTCGTAACCTTCACGTCTTCTTTTAAAGACATTGTTTTTATCGTCATATTCCATAACGGACTCACGTATCCACCTATGTTTATAACCTATAGGTGCTTCAGGAGCATCTAACGCAGATGGTGGCTTCCAATCGTTTCTTCGCTCTGTTTGTTCACGAGATTGCGAGTCTCGACTTTTTCTATCAATTTCAGCCATTATGCACTCCTTGAGTTTATTTTCGCAACTTCCTTGGCATACCTTTCAAGAGGTATGTTCATTTTTTTAGCGAAAGCTACTTGACCGGGAGATAACTCCACAGTCTTTTTCCGTCCAGATTTTATAGACCGTCCGTTGGACGTTGCAGGAGCTACAGCTTGGACGTTTTGCCGTTTCTCCTGAAACTTATTTGGAAAACTATCTTTCATACGTTTATCTATTTCAGAATAGTATTCGTCAGATGTTGGATCAAAACCTTCAGAGCCAACTAATTGTTGATGTAAACCTTGAGCAGCACCCGTCATAACCATATCTGTTCCAAACCAACTATTAGACTTCATCCATGTTTGTAATTTTGGATCAAGGTCTTCTACTTTTGGTGGTTGTTGTCTAGGTTGTTGTTCTGGTTGAGGTTGTTTTAATTGTTTAGCTTCTTGTTCAGCTCTAGCTTTTTGAATACGTAATCTTTCTTTTTCAATAGCCAATTTAGCCATAACATCTTGAGCTTCTGCCATTTTTTCAGAATCACCAGCATCATAAGCTTCTTTAAACAATCTTTTAGCTTGATCGCTTTGACTTTCAACACGAGTACCATACTCAGTTATATAACCTTGATCTAAAGTAGATAATTTTTGTTTTAAATTATCGTTTTCTTGTTTTTGTTGTTGAGCATATTGAATAGCTGCTTCTGCTTCTTCTAAAGCTTGTTTTCTTTTAGCTGTTAATTGATTAATTCTTTTCTTAACATTTTCACTGTAATCTTCAAGTTCGTCACTTGATTGTTGTTCTTGAACATTTGTTCGGGTTTCTTCTTTTTCTGGAACAACTGGTATTTCAGATGCAGGTGTTTGTTCTTCTGCTTCTTCAACATCTACAGAAACGACTTCATTTTCTTCTACAGCATTTTGATTTTCTACATTCATTTTTATTCTCCAATTCTTTTATACATAGGAAATATCACTAGGGTCAAGTATTGTTGCGATAATATTGTCATCATTTATCAATCTTACCTCTAAATTCTCAATTTTAAACCTATTTCCAGCATATCTTCCCATAAGAATCCAACTTTTCTCGGAACACCAAGCACCTGTTGGGAATTTCCCAGAATCACTATAAGCATCAGGGCCAAGTTTTACGACATACCCAGCAACTGTTGCGAAACTTTCACGATCTCGTGTCGCATCAGGTATGTAAATACCACCTTTAGTCTTTGACTTCATGTAGTAAGGTATAACAAGTATTCTATATCCTACTGGTTGAGGAAGTCTTTCCAAAGCTGATGATTCTAATTTGGAGGGGTCTTCTGAATTGGGGTTATCTTCTATTTTTGGAAATCCTTTTTTAACTGCTTCTGGAATTTCCATCGTTGCTTCTTTTTTACGTGCATTAGCAATTCTCTCTGGCACGAATAGTTTTTTAACCATCTTCTAAATCTATACCTTTCATCGCAGCTATTATTTCTTCTTCAGCGTAAGTCATGCCACGTATTTGACCTACAATAAACCGATAATCCTCAATAGAGTTTATCGCACCATCCGAAAGAGATGTTGAAAAATCTTCTTTTCTCTCTCGTATTTTTTTTAGCAAATGTTCAGCTAAGTTAATTCCATCCATTACTTACCCTTTTTATTTATCATTTGCAAACCTTGTTTTCCAAAGCGATATCCAAATGAGCTGCCTATTATAATATACAACATATTGGCGAACCAATTTGGGGTCGATTGTTCTAAGAAAACAAACCCTTCTTTTACAAATGGTTGTGTCCAAGGCAAGAAAGAAGCCACAAGGATTGCTCCAAAAATCAGGCTCCAAAATTCGTCCTTCCAACTTTCACCCATCTGATTTGTAAGAGCTTGTTCATTAAGAAAACTAGATGTTGCTTCTGTCTCGTAAACTTTCGCTTCGGCTTTGGCTTTAGCTACCTTAACATCTGTTTCTGCTTTAGCTTTATCAACACGTCCTTGTAACCACGTACTGGCTAATGAACCTATTGGCCCTATTATACTTCCTAGTCCTAACATATTAACTCCTTATTTGGTGAGAGGTGTTTGGCATTATCATCAAATATTGGTATTCATTTTAAAATAAGTATTAAGTTAAAAAAGAAACCAAACACCCCTCATAACTTTGGTGAGGAAGGCAGGCACCCCTGCGAACCCTCCTCATATATTAACATTTCCATCTTCTTCTTGCTTGTCTAATTCTTGAATTAGGATCATTCCTAGTTTTTGCTGAACTTCTTTTCAACTGACCTAATGATCTTGCACAATATGATTTACGTCTATTCGCTGCCTTACTTCCTTTTTTAACCTTGCCAGTAACGGCTGTCTTTAATTTACTGCCCGGATTCTCTCTTCTGTACCGAGCAACCCCTGCTTTTGTCATACCAGCACCAGACTTAGTAGAACGATAATACTTTTTTGTTTTTGGAGGTTGTTTACTTGGTTTTCGTGCCACGTTTCTTTCTCCTTGCAGCTTCTACTCGTCTAGGTTTACCTGCTGGTTGACCTAATCTTTTCTTTTGAGCAACTCTTTTGGCTTTTTCAGAACTTGACATTTCTCCTGAAGTTTTTGGGGTTTTAGAAGATACCCTCTTTGAGGGGCGGCAATATGGAGTACCCCGTTTCTCACCTTTTTTTCGCCCACAAGCCTTCCCCGTCTTAACATCTTTCCAATCTTCTTTAAACCATCTTTTTAATGCTAAACCTGATTTTGTTTTACGAACAGCCATTAGAAGTTCCTAGTTTTTTTCCTTCTGGAATTTTCTACTTGTCCACAACCTTTAGCTATGTAACCACCTTTGTTCTTTTTAATTACATTTTTTTTCCTAGAACCAACTTTTGGAAATTCGGTTCTATGTTCGTCTGCTGCTTTAACTATTTGTTTCACTCCACCAGTTAAACCTCCAGTAAGTGTTTTTGCTGGTGATAATAAAATTTTACCCATAGTTTTTGCTACTGATTTAAATTTATCTTTTTCATAATCAAGTTTAGTATATTCTCTACCTTTTTTTCTTGAAGCCATAGAGCCAGTTTTCTTAGCTTCACCACCTTTTTCCATTTTTACAACGCCACCAGTAGCTTTCTTTTTAGTTGATTTACCATAATTAGCAGCACCAACTTTTCTACATTTAGCTATAGCTCCTGATGCATAAGCTGATGGAAATACTCTGTAACGAGCTTTAACTTTTTTATAACAAGCATCTTTTGGCATAACTACCCCTTTATTGTTTTAGTAATCCATAAAAATAGTGCATATACAACTAAACCATATACTGTTGCAATTCCAATATCAACTAAATGTTCACGCATATGATAGATGAATTGTATACCAGCTTCAACATCACTGCCACCACCCTCATTAAAATTAACTGTCTTAGTTAAATTTTCTACATCACTTATCGTTTGTTCCATCATTTACTTTTCCTTTTAAATACTTTGGGTCTTCATTGTCCTTCTTTTTGAGGAACGCAATAAGTCGTAACATAAACTTTGGAAAACGCAGTTTGTTGGTGCGTGTTTTGTGCTCGAATTTTTTCTGCAAATTGGAGACACGTATTAAGATCAGAGAAAAAGACACGTTCTTGTATATCCGTTCCATGTAAAATTACTATTAATACCCATATCACTTACCATTTTCTTTCGATCTTGTAAATGCAGTCGTACCCATAAATGTTGCAACGATACCTAAGTTTGCTACAACATACGTTGAGAGTAAAGCCGTTACCATCTCAACTCTTGCATCTGGTATTGCAGGTGACATAACTAACACTATTAATATGATAGATGATATAGAAGATACCCAACAAAGCATACGTTGTTGATCCTGCATCTTATCAGAATTTTCAAGACGTATCATATGCTCAGATCGTGAGAGCTCTTCGTCACTTACAATTCCGTCACCATCTAAGTCAAATTGTTCGTATTGACTGCCTTTTTGTAATTTTTTGCTCATTTGAAACTGTCCTTTATACTTTTAACTACGTTCTTCAACGTAAAGGGTTTTTCATTGGGTCGATATTTACATTTCATTTCTCTTGGACATTGCACATTCCCAGCACTCATGTCAATGTACTCATTCCATTGCGTATAATTTGCTCCAACGTAAACACAGATATGTTGGTTATCTGTTCTCATTTGTTTTGCCAATCTGCACGTTGTATGTTCCTTATCTCTTGCAAAAGTAACAATTGCTAAGAAAGAAATGATACAAAAGAAAATTAGGAAATAATAAATAAAATTATATAACATAATCATCACGCAACACTCTTGCTAATAAGCCAGATCATCCAACCAAGAGCAGAGAATCCTATAAGACAAGCAATACCCATAATGGTATAATCTCGTATCATTTTTTGTTGCTCTGCTTTAGCATAAATAGCTTCCTGCCTGGCTTTGCGTATACGACCCTCTTCACGGAGTAGGTCTTCGTAAGCCATTAAGCCATAATGACCAATTAACCAGTTTTTTAATTCTTCTCTTTGTTTTTGAACTTTTTTCTTAGCTGCAAAACTTTCCATTGCAACTTCTTGAACAGAGCCGTTGAATAATTTATCAAAGGTAGAAGGATTGTTAGAGTTTTTATGAATGTTGTCTATGTCTGAGACAGCACCCATCCATTTCCCCAAAGTAGCTGTGCAATCTTCAAGCTCCTTACCAGCTTGAACCATAGATACGAAAGTTTTATAACAAGTCGTAGCTGTGCTGACCGCCGCACCTAATGTAATGGGGTCTATCATACACTAGAAAATACCTTTGAAATGCTGTCCAGACATTTGTGATGATGTACCACCCTTAACAATACCACCTTTTTTCATAAAACCCATTTTGTTACGAACTTCAGTTGGTAATTTTTTTAAACCTTTGTTACCTTCGGGAACTGCTTTTAAGTTTTTCTTAACAGAGCCACCTTTTTTAAAACCTTCTCGACCTGCCGCTCCTTTACCTTTAAGCATACCAGTTAAATAATCAATTTGATCTCTAACTGCCTGTGGTGTGTACTGATCGTCAGGTCCTAATAGTTGTATTCTTCTCATTATTCTGTCTTTTTGACGAGAAGTAACATTTTTGCCTTTGACTCCTGCTCTCATACCTTTTTGACTCATAACTATTTCTCCTTCTTTTTTGGTCTGCCTTTTTTCTTTGGTTTTGTAACTTTAGGTGTAGCTTTTACTTCACCACTGTCAACTACTTTTTCAACTTCAGGTTCTTTTACTTCGTGAAATACTGGTTCAGAAGTAACACCTTCTTTAGCGTTTCTTCTATCTACTTTTTTTTGTTTTTCAACTTGGTAAATTTTTTCTCTGATTGAACTAACCACCTTGATTTCTCCTATTGTTTGCATTAAATACTGCAATGTCTTTTTGAGCTTGGATACGCTCTTCTGCAATACGTGTTTTATCATCTAACGACTCCTCTTGAATGTCAATTCTCTGTTGATCAACAAGACGTTGATTTCTTTCTCTTTCACGTTCTAACTCTTGTTTCTTTTCAAATTCTTGTGTTTTACGTTGAACGTCAGCACCCTTAATCGCTAATTCTTGCTTACGTATTTCTACTAATGGGTCATCTCCACCTTGTGGTGCAATAGCTTGTGCATATTTCTCTGTTAATTCACCAATAATCTCAGCGGCACGATTTTGTACTTGCATCTGCATTTCTTGTTGCATCTGAGGATTCTGTTGCATCATCATTTGTTGTTCAGGTGGAATTGTCTGCATAATCTCAGATTGTGCCATAGCTTCTGCCATCATACCTATGTGTTCTTGAATATGACCTTGCAACGTCATAATAATAGCAGCGTTAGCTTGTGCGACAGGTGTCGATAATATTGCTAAATGAGCTTCAATATGTGCTTCATGACTTTGTTGAGGAAATGCTTGTAATCGACCACCTCTCATTGCTTCCTGATTTTCTTTTGCAGGGTTTATAGGCTGTGGTTGTTGAGGTTGTGGCAATATCTGATCAATATTTGTTACTCCCAATGCTTCATACATTTTACGATATGCTTGATATAGACCTTGTTGACCTCCATGTATCTCAGGATTACTTTGTACCAACTGCAATTGTGTCTGTGATAATGCAATTCTTTGTGACATCGAAAAAATGTTCGGGTCACTAACAGGTATAACATCTATTCTATCATCAAAATCACTTTGTTTTATCATAGGCTCAACACCAACTTGATATGGGTATGGAGCTGGATTACTTGCGAACACTTGTGCGAGTAGTTTAAATTCTTGTTTTTGAGAATAGTGAAGACGTTTATGAATAGCACTCATAACCTTTGTGCCACGTTCCATAATAGCCATTGTCGTGCCAACAGGTGTTTCGCCACTCATTTCACCTATTTTCATATCTGCCATAGAAGCAAAACGTCTACCAGAGTCTACTAATGTACCTAAAAGGTTATAAAGAGTTCCTGAAGGCTCTTTGAATGGCAATGCCATCAATGATTGACGTATATCCATACCAGCAACATCAATATCTCTAAATTCACCGGGTGACAAAGGAGAATCTTCATCTCTGATCCTTGCACCTCTTGCTTTAAATCCAGCAGGTAAATTACTTAATGTTCCTGCATCAATTAACTGTCTTAACAAAGATGTTGATGCTTTAGAAAGACCACCCATCATATGTGTCAAACCAAAACCATAAAAACCTAAACCCGGTAAAAACTTATAATGCACAAAATATTGTTTTTTACGCATCAAAGCATCATTCGGATCATAATTTCTCCTTATAGATAAAATCTTACCTGTTTTTTCAAGTATTGAGACAATGTAAGGATATTGCAGTCCTGTTTCTTCACCTTGTTCATCTTTATCTTCAAAACCTGCAAGATCAAGATTTGTATGAATTTCATGTATAACAAGGTCTTCGTCATAAGATGAAGGTGCAGTACCATCTGCCTTATCGAGCTGTTCTTTTATGTCAGTATAGTTTGTTGCACTTTGATCTGATTCTGGCAAATCTACATCTTTATAAAAACCTGTTAATTGTAGTTTACGAATATCATTTTTGCTCATTGTTACAACATGAGTAACACGAGTGGCTGTTAGTAAATCTGTGGCAGAATAAGGAACAATTATATCTTCAGCATGGACAAATCTACTGACAGCTCTCTGAAGAAGAGGATCAAAGTAAATCTTTTTAAATGTTGAACCTACAATTGGAAGATAAAACAGCATTTGGTCAAGTTCAGGATCAAACTCTTCCATTGTGCAAGTAATCTCATAATTCATATAATTTTTAACACGTTCAGCTTGTGCAACAACATCAGGTGTTTCCTGACCCATAACATGAACTCTTACAGGGCCACCTGCTGGTAACAATTCTCTGTAAGCCTGTGCTTGAAACTGTGTTACTGATTCTGACAACAAAGGATGTATTACACCAGTTGCACCCTCAAAAGGTTCTGTCCTGTCTTCATACTTAATCCCTAATAATTCTAATCCAGATTTGTAAATCTGTTCCCATTCGTCACGAGAAGATATATCATCTTTTATAGATGAAGATAAATCATCAGAAACTCTGCCTAATTCAGCATCATCAATAAAATCAGCTAAGTTTGCATCAAATGGTATTTCTTCAGATGGCATACCCTCTTCTTCTGGAAGTTCACCAATAATAGCACTACCATCTTCTAACTCTGTTACATTAGATTGTTCTGGAACTTCAACAATATCAAGTTGTTCCGCTAATTCTTGTATATCTTCAGCAGGTCCTCCTGCTCCTAAAGGTATCTCAGCCATTAAAATATCCTCACTATTCCACCTTTGTTATATTTTTTACTTGGTAGTGGAGCACCGGGTGCTTTATGCATAACTCCTCCATCAAACTCTAAATAAATAATATCGTCAATTAAATCATTTGCATAACCAGAGCGTTTTAGTTGTCTCTTGCGATTTTCTCTGGCTTTAGGTGTTTTTCTATAACCTGCTGGCTTTGACATTAAAAATGACCTTTAAAATTATTACTAACTTTTACCGCACCGCCAAATTTCATTTTTTTAGGTTTTTTCTTTATAAGCGATTTACCTAAAATCATTTTTTTAATCTCAGACATACCTCTACCTTGATCAAGAAGACTTTCTGCTCGATCTCTATCCATCGTATCTCCAAATTGATCTAAGAATTCTTGTCTTACATCAATCATTTCATCACTAAGTCTACTCATAATATCTCCTTTTAAAAATGCCCTTAATAATACTCCCTTTTCTCTCGGTAGTATTCATCATCTTCATAATCACTTGGAGTCATGATAAACCCTCCTTGACGAAAACGCAAGATCGCTTGTGTCATACTATCAGCTAAATCGTCATTTTCTCCATTTGGAAACGCGGCGCACTCTTCTACAACCTCGTCTGCAAACCTTTTGTCAGGTCGCCAAACCATACCACTTTCAAAGACAGGAGCACAGGAATTCATACGTGTAAACTTGTCTGCACCACGGCTTGGTGTAAAAGGTGTTACAGGAATACCCATTCTCCTCAGTTCATGTGTCAATGGCGTACCTGTCGCTTTTTGTTCTATTAATATCATGTCAGGATCAAACTCCTGATACAAACGATAAGCATTTTCTTTTAATTCTGGAAAATCCCAACGTCCTCTTTCAGCATCAAGAAGTATAATCGCTTCTCCCTCTCCATCAACAGGTTCAAAGATACCCCAAGTGGTAATCGCAGAATAATCAGCTCTTTCTGATTTACTATATGCCGTATCATAAGATTGTATGATATAACTAACTTGTGGTGGTTCATCATTCTCCCAGATGTTCCACCACTCCCTTTTGATAATTGCACCTTCTTCAGCAGTTGGATTCTGCAAATACTGTGCGTTCCATTTACCAATAGGTATAGAAGAACGTACTGCTTCAAGCTCTTCTCTCTTCCAATACTCGGGCCATAAAACATTGTCTGTATCAGGAAATATCGCAGGAAACTCTACAACTTCCCAATTGTCTGCTCCACCCTCTGCCTGTTTCTTGAGAACTTTAGCTGTCAGATCACGAACACTCCATCGTGTCATAACAATAATAATCGAACCACCCGGTTGTAATCTTTGTCTTGGGCCTGAAGTATACCATTCGTAAATATTGTCCAAAGCAGAAGG
>VMHT01057691.1_pt1 | contig 12046 bp, 11 predicted proteins | sample 4693611 | NCBI WGS metagenome assembly VMHT01 (sample SAMN12280063, study PRJNA550983) | marine metagenome | isolation source: seawater sampled from same location over 5 years 0.02-0.2 micron viral filtrate | place: USA: collected off the coast of southern California halfway between the port... ...
GGAAACATCCTTACTATTGAAGCTCAGGACAACACCTGCACAGATTCTATTAGCTGGATGGTTGTTGGTGAACGCCAAGACCAACATATGTATGACACCGAGTGGACTGATGAAACCGGTAAGGTTGTTGTTGAGCCACTAATTCCAGAACCAGAACCAGAGCCAGAAGAAGAGGAACTCACCGAAGAAGAATGATAAGCATTTCACACGTTACAGAAAGATCTTTACCGGAACTGTCGGATTGTATGTTGGCAGACAACCACAATGTGGTTATGCCCACTCACATCTTCCGCAAAGATGGCGACATCATTGGATCTGCTAGTGTTGGTGCTGCACCACTTGTTTGGTGGTGGATGGACAGCAAAAGAGCAAAGGCGTTGGACAGTGTTAGGGCCATCAAGAAACTTGAGAACGAGTATGCCTCTCATGGCGTTCACCGGGCTTTTATAATGTGTGACAAGGGTAGCAATTTTTTTCCCAACATGGAACGTCTTGGCAACAAGAAGATGTGGGAAGGCGTAATGTACTATAGAGACTTTAAATAATAATAGATATGGGTAGCACAAGAATAGACGCTCCACAAATTGATCCAATAGATGTAGCTCAACAAATAAAGGACACTTCTAGGGCTTACAGCGAAGCAGCTCCAGACATCATTGCTGCTGAAAGTGAAATTCGTCCAGCAATGCAGCAGCTTGCTTTGCAGGATGCTCAAACTGCTTTGATGGGTGGCGTTACTAGGGCAACTTCTGAGGCTAGAGATACGGCTCAACAAAACCTTGAACGAGCACAACAAGAAAGACGTTCTGCCGAATCAAGAATACAAGGTGACATTGATAGGCTTTCTAGTAAGGGTGACACTTATGATGATAGTGCAGAACTAGCACGTTTGCAAAATCTGAAAGATGAGTACACAGATGCACTTGCTAATGATCCTGAGGACGAGATTCTCAAAGAGAGATTAGAAGACGTAAGGGTAGAGCTTGGTGAAGATGTACCGAACTATCGTGGAACTGATAATGATGCTAAAGGATTTACACCAGAACAAAGACAAGAGCGTTTTGGTAATAGTCAAAAAGAAAGTAACGCCAGAGAGGTTGAAAATCTTGCATCAGAACTTCAGGCACTAAAAGAAAGTGGAAGTCTGAGCGATGATGCCATTGCAACATTGCAAACCAATTTTGATAAGGCTGCCGATCTAGTTTTAGGAGAAAATCCCGGACTGATTGAACTGTCCAGAAGGGCAGTTGAAAGCCAAGCAGAGGTAGGCAGGAGATTAAAAGATGCTGCTGCCAAGGGTGAGTTTGATACAATAAGCCAACTGGCTCCCGATCTTGTAGACCTATACAGAAAATCTGATCCGAGTTCCCAAAATCTTGCAGACCTAGCGACGCGAAGAGCAGAGCAGATAAGCACCGAAACTCCAGATCAAGCAAGAAAAAGCTTTAAAGCCCTTTCTGATAGACTATATGCTGCTGCTGAGAAAGCTCCCACTACACAGGCACAGACTGGAGTTGGTGCAGCAAGGGAGGGCCTTCAGGCTGCTGGAGCCGATCTTGGTGCAGCTCAACAAGCTCTTGGAAATTTAGCTGACGTTATTGGGGGAAGAAGCGGAGATGGCACTCTTGGTGCTGCTGCTAGAGGAGGACTGGAACAGCTTATAGGCGGCCCAGCGATGGGCCAAACAGCAGAGCAAAGAGAAGTTGCTAGTAAAATTGAAGGTTTGTTGTCGGGGCCACAAGCTGGTGCAGCGGAATCGCGTTTGCTTCAAGCCGCTGCAAGGCCAGCTTCACGGGAGGCTCTAGCTCTTGGTCAGTTTGGACAACAAGCTTTAGGTGCTGATCAACGTGCAGCTTCGGATGTGGAGCAAGCGTTACAACAGCAGGCGTTACAGCAACTAGGATTTCAAGCTGCTGGAGCTTCTCCAGAAGAGCAGGCTCTTCAGCAACGTATTGGTGGTTTAATTGAAAGTGCAGGAACGCTTTCTCCAGATCAACAGCGTCAAGTGGAGCAGGAGGCTCTTGCTCTAGGTCAACGTCAAGGTAGGGTTAGAGACACATCGACCGCGGCTGGTGTTGCTGGTAGGTTGTCTGAGGCTCGCAGAGCTGATGAGGCCCAAGATCTTATGGCTGCACAGCAGCTTCTTGGTCAGCAACAAGCCATGCAACAGGCTAGGACAGCCGAAGAAATGCAACGCATGGGAATGGGTGGTCAGTTTGCAGGACAAACTGAAGCATTGGCTCAACAGCGTTTGGCCGAACAGAGGGCCATGCAGCAAATGGGTGTTGGGGCAACCGGCACTGCTGCGGGTTTACAAGCCCAGCAAGCTGGTTTGCAGCAGCAAGCTTTGCAGGCTGCTGGTGGACTGGAGCAAGCTCGCATGGGTCAGCAGCTACAAGGAACCGGACTAGCTCAGAACATTGCTCAAGCTGGTTTTGCTTCAGGTATGGCTGGAAGAGAGCAGCAGCTTCGGGAGCTTGGTGTTGGAGCACAAGAGGCAGCTCGTTTTGCACAGCAGCAGGCTCAACAGGATGCAATGCGAGCCCAGGTTATAGGGCAGCAAGCAGGTCTTGCCGGTCAACAAGCAGCCTTTGCAGGTGCAGAAGCCGGGCTTGCTGGACAACAATTTGCACAACAAACTGCTCTTGAGCAGCAACAGTTTCAGCAACAGGCTCAAAGAGACTCAGCATTGGCTAGTATTTTTGGAGCACAAGCTGGTCTTGAACAACAGCAATTTGCTCAACAGCAAGCATTGGCTGGACAAGCCGACGCTCGTTTAGGTCAAGCATTTCAAATGCAAAGGGCTATGGGTCCAGACATTGGAGCGTTCTTTGGTCGCCCTGCTTCTCAAGCTGAAGGACTGCAAGTTCTTGGTATGGGTCAGCAACAAGCAATGTATGGCACCACACCACAAGCAACCGATCCAATGTTGGGTGTCAACCTAGCCCTACAGCAACAGGCTAATCAGACAGCTCTAGATGCTGGGGCAATGAGTGCATCAGCTCAAGCTCAAGGTGGATTGATTGGTGGTCTTGGTGCTCTTGGTGGAGGATTGTTTGGCGCTGCTGGAGCAGCAAAAGGTTTTGGAAAACTATTTAGGTAGGAGATAATTATTATGGCAGTATTAGGTAGCACAGTTGATCCCCGGTTGGGGGCCGTAAACCCTGCGGCAATACAGGCACTCTCACAAGCTGGAGCAGCAACGGGACAGATGTACCAAAATCTTGGTCAGTCTGTTTCTGGTGTACTAGAGGATGTTGGAGAGCGCAAGAAGGAGAAAAGACAAGCTGATCAAATTTTTGACTCACTTCAAGGTGGCCTTCAGGCTTATGCCGATGAAGCTGGGGTAGATGTTTCTGTTTTGCAGAGTTCTCTAAATGCAGCCCAAGGAAATTTAGATGCTTTAAAGGGTTTTGAGTCCAGCTTGCTCACTCCAATGCTTATGGGTTCATCCCGAACTGCCCAGAGTGTTCGGGCAGAGAAAGACATTTCAAAATTTAAGTTTGAATTAAGCGATATTGAAAGAGAAAGAATTCTAGATGATAAAATTGAACTTGAAGAAAAATTGTCTGAATTGGGAATAAAGGAAGCTGATCTTGATTTGGCGCGTAAGAAAGATTTCCAACAGTTTTCTTCAAAACTTGATGATCTTTCTTTTGCTGAAAGGCAAAAACTTATAGATGTACTCAAGCTTAATCACTATGAAAAAAGTTTAGAGATCAAGGGAAGGCAAGATCGTAAAGATTCAAGGAAAGATTTTAAATTAATACAAAGGCTTGAGGGTCAGTCTACTTCAAGGGCTATAGATCAAGAAATAGGAGCATACAATAGGTATGAGGAGGCTATAAGGAGTGCTGAAACCGTAGCTGATAGGCAAAAAATTCATAGAGAAGCTCAAATTGCGTTTGGTAAAAGGGGATTTCAACTACCTACTTTTGGTCAAACTTTGTTTTCTGTAAAAGATCTTACTCAAAGACAACTTAATAATGAAGCGTTGCCTGAAATTCCTCTTTCTGTTAAAGATGCCATCGACAGTGGTAGGTTTACGGCAAATGAATACTATCAAATGTTGATAGCAATGAATGGTGGTCTTACAAAAGAAGATTTTGGCGATAGAGGATTGAATATTAATACTCCAAAAGAATTAGCCGCTAAAAATAAACTTAGATACAATGTACTTAGACAAAGGCTTGAGGGGGAAGACTATAAGCCTCCATCCAGACAATACCGTCGCGGTCCCGCCTATTCTCCAAACGTAGGAATGCCAGGAGGAGGAATAGCCAGTGAGGCTTTATTAACGATTGTGGAAGATCCTACTAACTTGGGGCTGTTTGAAAACCCTGAAAATCTTGTAGATACTCGTTTAGGAACAGTGATAGACCAAGCCATGCAAGGAACAGTGATTAACGAAGAAGAGGTTAACTAGGAATAATGCCTTTTACTACCGTCAACCTAAAGTCTGGTGAGTCTGTTCGGGTTGAACATTCGGAAGATGCTACCAGAGAGGAAATTGTTCAACTAGCCCGGGAAGATGCCGCAGCTCAAGCTGCTGCTCCCCGAAGTGGTGGTTCTCTTGCTAGAACCGGCCTTGGCATTGCTGGTGAAATAGCCGTTGGTGAAGGTGCCAAGCTAGGAGGAGCCGCCGCAGGAGCCACCATAGGGGCCGCAGGTGGCCCTTTGGGCATGGCCGTAGGCGGAGGCATAGGATATTTGGTAGGAGCCATTTCTGGGGGTCTTAGTGGCTCTTATTTGAGGCAAAAAGTTTCTCGCCCAGGTCAGGATTTGTCCCAAGGAGAAATGGTTGCCGACACTCTGATTAACCTTATCCCATTTGGGGGAATTGGAAAGGGTGCTACACTAGCTACAAGAACAGCCCAACACGCAGCTTTGGGTGGGGCCATCGGAACCGGAGCAACTACCGTTGAATCCGTTATAGAACAGGGAACCTTGCCCACTTTGTCTGAACTTGCCAAAGCAGGACTAACATCTTCTGTTCTTGGTGCTGGTTTTGGTATGACAGCAGAAAGATTTGCCAAAAGCTACGAGAAGTTTGCTGGACGCAGACCCGAACGCATGATGGATGCGTTACGAAAAAAAGACCCAGACGCTGTAGACCTAGCCAATGCTGCTGAATCTTCTGCGTTCCGTAATGCAGAGCAAGCAAATCAAAAGATGCAGCAGGAAATATTAAATCGCCGAGAGCAGTTTGATGACGATTTGATTAGACTCTTACAGGAACAGGATCAGTCCGGTGGTGGTATATATTCTGGGACAGGAAGGCTAAAAGTTGAACCAGATGTTGTGGGGAAAGCAGGAGAGGTTTTAGAAGAGGGAACAGATGCTTACAGAGCATTACGTTTGTCTAGGCCAATAGCCGAAAGAAGGATGAATAAACTGGATTCCGAGTTCCAAGGATATACAGATTCTATAAGGCAGGCATCTAGAAAAGGAAACATACCTCCCACTCTTCTTAGCAATAGGATAGATGAGTATTTACACGCCAAATACGCTCCAACCTACAATAAGGAAATAACTAAAATAGATGGCGGTGCTGGAGTAAGCATTCTTGGCAATGAAATGACAAATAAGAATGCCGATGCCATAGCAAAAAAGTTTGAGGCAGAGGTTCTTCCTTTTGCAGAGGTTGCTGTGAAGCAGGCTCAAAAACTTTCATCCGACATAGCGGAAACATTGTATGACGGTAAAATAATAAATCAAACTGCATACGATAAGTTTAAGAAAAACAAAAACTATGTTCCTTTGCAAAGATTGCTTGATGATTCTTTAGATCCAGATCAAGCAGAAAACTTTTATTTTAGTAGGGCTGTATTTAAGCCAAGCACCTTAAAACAGGCAAAGGGAGATGTAGATCTTGAAGCTTCTATTACAAAAAACTTGGTTACGGCCAATATAGAAGCAATAAAACTAGCCGAAGCCAACAAGGCTAATTTAGTTTTCAAGAGACTTTTGGAAGATCCAGCCAACAAGGAAAGAGCTGGTGATATTGTTAAGGTTCAAAAAGAAACAGCTTCTGGGAGAAAATTTGCAAAAGACAAGCCTGTGATAACAGTTTTTGACCCAGCAAACCCTTATACAATTACAAAAACAATTGATGGGAAAAAGGTAAAGGAACCATCCATTAAATATTATTTAGATTTCAGTGATGGGGTGGCCCCAGAACTTGGGTCTGCTGTTCGGGGAGTGAGTAAGAACGACATGGGTAGCTTGATGAAAGCCTCTTATGCCATAAATAAATATCTTGGTGCTATATATACTGGGTACAATCCTTCATTCCTCTTGCCCAACCTTATGCGTGACCGTGTTGTTAGTGCTTTGAATACATATAGAAACTTGGATTCATCGGCTTTAACATCTGTACTTAACCCAAGAGGAACGTATCAAGAAATAAACGTAATAAGGAAAAAACTTTTTGATAAACCTCTTCAGGGTGAAGAGAAACGATTAGGTGCTTTGTATGAAAGGTTTGTTGCTGACGGAGGATCGGCTGGAGGTATAGCTACAGACACCCTTAGACAGATACAAAAAGACGTTAAGGATTTTGACTTCTCTAACAAAAGCACCACCAAGAAACGAGTTGCTGCTTTTAACGATTTTGTAAGGAAAGCTAATGAAATGGTTGAAGACTCAACCAGATTCAGCGTTTACCGGGCAAATATTAAAGCAGGAAAGAGCGGGAAGGATGCGGCTATGGCAGCTCGCAATGCTAGTTTTGATCCAAAACAAAAGGGAACTCGCGGCGAGCAGCTTAGAGCTTTATACTTGTTCTCCAATCCTAGTATTCAATCAACCAAGAATTTTTGGAGGAGCCTAAAGGACCCCAAGGTGTTTAAGCCAGTGTTGGCCGCAACACTTGGAACTGCTGTACTCATTGAAACATACAACTCCATTATCGATCCAGACTGGAGAAACAAAATTAAGGGTGGCCCAGACAAGAGCGAGTGGAGACTAAACAAAAATCTTGTAGTGTTAAATCCATTCAAGGGTGAGGATGGAAGTTTGTCTTACTCCCAGTTTCCATTGGCCCATGAGATTGCTCCAATATGGACTGCTTCAAATGGCATTGCCCGAATTATGCACAATCAAAGCTATAAGGCTGGTGCAGCAGCAGGGTTGCTAGACGCAGAGGAACTAGCAGCAATGCCTGGAAGGTTGGATTCAACCGATCAGATAATCAAGGGTATAGGACAAAGCATTCTAGACGGATATAACCCGACTGGGGGCAGCTTAATACCAACTGTGCCAAGGAGAATCTTAGAACTCACATCCCTGAATAAGGACGGCTTGGGTAGAGAAATTGTTCCTGAATATTTGATGGATCAGAACATGGCGGCATATGCTAAGATAAATCCTTGGACCGCAAAAACTGTTGGTGGTGAAATTGCAATTGAACTTTCCAAAGAACTAGAAAATCTTGGTGCTCCTATATCTCCAGAAAAACTTCTCTATATGTTTCAGACTGGATTTGGTGGTGCGGGAACTGAAACACTTAGGTTGTTTGATGTTACCAGTAAGCTTTTTAATCGGGAAGAGGTTAAGGCTAACGACGTTCCGATCTTCCGAAGGTTCTTCGGTTCAACTTATGCAGATGGTTTTGAACAACGCACCGGAATAGAGCCAGATCTAAAGTTGTTTGAGTATGAGCAGAACACTCAGAATGCTCTAAACAGCCAAGAAGCCTTTGATATAATCACTAGACTGCAAAGCGTAGACGATCCTTTTGAAAAACAGATGGCCCTACAAACAGAACTGTCGGCATCTAATAAATCAGTTCAACGCAGAGTTAGAAAAATGATTCAAGACAAGGAGCGTGGAATCACTAGATCTGACAAGATGATTAAAAAGCTTGGTGTCGAGAATGGAAACAGGGCTAGGTTCTATGAAACGCAAATTGAGAAAATGCCTCCTGGTTTTATCAATGAGTTTTTGCAGGAGCAAAAAGACAAGGGCATCCTAACCAAGAACGTAGAGAATCAAATAAGGCTCAAGAGAGCTTTGGAATCACTAGCCCCACAATCAATTGTGAATGAAAACTAAAACCATATATATGCTGGACGGTAAGAACTACACCGGGAAGCACAAACACTTCAAAGATGGTCGTTGGTTTACCGGGAGAACACACACTGCATCCAGTGAACCACTGGTTAGGCAGGACCGGGTGATTGCTAGTTCTAGGAAACGCATCTCCTACTAAAAAATAAGGGCCGAGAATAACCTCGGCCCCGACGGGTTTAATGAAAGGTGAAAAAAGATAAAACACCATTTCCAGAGATTACTCGTCTGGATTACCGTCTAAATTTTCTTCCTCTTTAGGATTTAGTTGATCGTCTAGTTTTTCACGCTGCTCTTCACTCATCTCGTCGATGGCTTTTGCGGCCTGTGCTTTTAGAACATTGGCACACCCCACAACAGTCAACGAAGAAGTTAGTAAATCTTTCACTTGGTCTATCGTTGCCGTGTTTATCAGGTAGTTTGAGTAGTCTTGTTTTAGTTTATCTAGGTCCATTATATTTATCTTGTTGTATTTTAGTTTCAAGGAGAGCCAGAGCCCTCCATGCCACAGCTACATAGTCCTCCTCTAGGAGGTGTCGCATAAGGCAGTCATGGTGATCGTTAGATTTGTTTGGTTCCCAGTGCAGGGGTTCAAGGGGATCGCAATGTTTCTCGTTGCCAGCATAGGATTGCCGGGCCACTGCTGCAATTGCATTGGGGAAGGGGGAGAGTACGCCTGAATATATGGGCCACTTCTTTCTTTCTTCACTGTCCTTGGGGAGAATGACAACCTTGTGCTGAGGGTCTGATCGCAGTATCATAGCTCTATAAATTTAACCAAGTGCATAGGGGACATATAGAATGATTGCACCATATCTTCATAGCGTGAGTCTTTTTTAGTTTCGCAATACCAGCTCTTGTGTGAGCTTCCCTTCACAATGGCTGCATGAGTTTCTCTTTTGTTTAAATAAAAATACCTATACGGCCTTGGCTTTGCTCTGTCAAATGAATGTTTAGCACACACAATAAACTTAGAACCGAAGGGCCAGTCGGATCTACTGGTAAAATCAACCCCTAGCTTTTTCACTTCAACCCTTTGGGAAACATACAAGTCCCCGTCATCGGCAAACTCCTCCCACTCCTCATGTGATGGAGCAACGAATGTTGGTGGTATGTTCACCGGATAACCCATCGAGCTGATGTGGTTTGCAATTTTCCATACTGGCCCGTGACTTTTGGCTAGGTGCTTTTTGAATCTTTCATTGTCGTTCATTTCTTTTTTCTCTTTGCGTTCTCTTCCTTTGTCTTGGCCTTGTGTGCTTCCTTGCTAACTGCCTGTAGGTTTTCTTTCCCACAGAACAATCTAGGAAGAAGCTCGTTCCAATTGTACCCAAGATATTTAGTTTTGCGTCCCCACTTTTCGGGGATTACCGGCTCGATGTGATCGACCTGCATCTCCTTTGCCGGGAAAAGCTCCTTGGTAATAGCACAGCGATACATCTTCCGCATCCTGCCAGTCTTGGGGTTCTTCTGACTCTCAACAAATGCTTCGTTAAGGGTCTGATATTTGGGAGCCCACCTCCTAGTCCCCGATCTAACACAGGACATCATGAAAGATCTTAGTCTAGCTTCAGTCCAAACCTTCATCTCATTTTGTTCACCGAGTCATAGAACATGAAGCAACTGATGGCATCATCCAGTGCCTTGGCCTGTGCCTGCTCAGTCCACGTCTTGACATGGGTGTCTCCGTTGTTGGTGTTGATGATAACGGTGTGGATTGGTGGGTCATAGTCTAGGTAGCTGGCAATCTTTACCATCCTAGATTCCGAAGCTAACTGCATAGAATCTTTGTGGTATGCTTTGCGAGTGATGTCCTGATGCTCTGCCACCTCCCTTGTCTTGTAGTCAAACAAGGAAAGCTTTCCATTGTGTACGGCCAATAGGTCAATCGTTCCTGCCGTGTTAAATTCTTGGTCGCTGTTGGAAATCACTCCTTCAACCTCCACCACCTCTAGGTCTTGGTCATCTGCCCATTCAATGAAAGGCATGACAAATGGTTCCCAAGATGGGGGACACTGACCCCCGCAAATGGTAGTTTCTAAATGCTTGTGGCATTCGGTTCCCCAAGAAGAACTCTTCACTTCCTCACCCGTCTTCGGGTGAACCCTCATTCCCCACATCATCTCAATGATTTTATCTTCATCGAGGTGTGGGTGTTCCTTGGTAAGCTCGATTGCTTTCTTAGTCCTCCAAGTTTCAAAGAAGAAATCTGGATACACTTTCAGCTTCTCGGTAACGCTAGCAACGATTGTTTTGCCACTGTTCTGGGATTCCCTCCTTGCTTGGAAGGGAGTGGACAGGTCATCCCGAAGGAAGCCTGAGTCTTTTTTTATTTCATAAAAGTGGGCCATAATATAAAGCGGGGGCCGGAGCCCCCGCAGTTTAATTAGAAAGGTGCTCCTTCCTCCTGAACCAAATCTCGGCCCTCTTGGATGGCTTCCCTCACTTCTAGCAAGTCCTTTGCAATGGAGTATACAATAAATTTGAATTGTTCATTGTATCCACTGCTCTTGAACGTGCTGTCTTGAGCTGCCACTTGGCTTGCTTGGTTGATGCAAGCTTGAATGGCAATCTCTCTGCCTTTGTCTACTCCGCTACTTCCATTGTTGGAATAGTTCGGTCGTTTGTAGAACGTCTCGGTTCCATCACTGGACTGGTGTCCGGTGAATCCTTGACTGTCTTGTGGAATCTCTCTTGGTATTGAGATTTTCCATTTGGTGTGACCCTTCGGGGTCTTGTATGTGCTGTCGGTTGCCTCTACTGTGGCTCCCGCCTCTGCCCAACGAGGGGCTTTGCTTTTGCCGTTGGCAACTCCTTTTGTGCCATCGTCAAATTCTAACCAGAACCCCCAGAGGTCCCCGTTAGGTGTGCTTCTTGGTTCGTCTCCCATGAGACGCACTGTTTTTATGGTTTTTATTTGTGACATGTTATTTAGTCTACGTTATACCAATACTCATCCTCTGGTGAGAGGGTGGACATTGGGCTTGTTTGGAATAGCCGGGTTTTGGTATCAAACCAAAGGTCGCGGCTAAAGTTGACCCCGCTGTTGCGTTGTTTAAAGCAAGTGAATGTGCTGTCTCCTTGCTTCTTGTATTTGTCCTGCTCTTCCGCACTCCCGTTGGACATGACCAGTTCCTTAGCAGTGTTGCGGTGCATACTGCATATGGTGTGGCTAGCCTGAGACAGTTCTTGGCTGCCCAGGATAGATCCCGGACTGGTAGGGGCATACTTAGTACCCCCGTTCTCTTTACTTTTTGCATCGGCGTGAGCTATCAGGACAATGGAAAGCTGATGCTTAACCGCTGTCCTAGCTAAGTCCTTACTGATAAGACCTTGCTGTTCAAAGTCAAGCTTCGGTGCAAGGTAACTGAAACTGTCTATCAATATGGTGGTAATCCCATACTTCTGCTTGGCCAATATTATCTCTGCCTTCAGTCCTTCCCAGTTGTTTCCACAGTCTCGGAAGTTGGTATCATCTATGAAGAAGATGTTCTCTCCAAGTTCATCAGCAACCTGAGAACACTGCTCATGCTTGGGTTCTTCTCCAAGGAGTTGTGTTCCTAGTTGGAGCATCATGTTCTCAATGGGAACCTCAAAGGATACGGCCATGCACTTGGTGCCAGTGCTGGCTAGGTGGAGCAGTAGCTGGTATGCTATCTGACTCTTACCCGATCCAGGAATGCCAATGATAGTAAACAGTTCGCTCTCCCTGAGACTGAGAGGCATATCTTGGAAGCACCAGTTCTTCCATTCCCTCTCTCTCTCTTGTTGGGTCACACAATCCTGCATCTGTAACACAAAATCATTGGGCCTTACCAATGCCTCTGGCTCGTTGCCCTTGGCACTATCCATCAGCTTCTTTAGATCGTCCTCAGTGGGGTGATCCTTGACTAGCCAATCGTTCACATCATTGTGTGGCTCCGGTATCTCTATCCGGTAACAGCGATCCGCTGAGAGCCTCTGAGAGAGCTTGATA
>VMHT01095677.1_pt1 | contig 12046 bp, 12 predicted proteins | sample 4693611 | NCBI WGS metagenome assembly VMHT01 (sample SAMN12280063, study PRJNA550983) | marine metagenome | isolation source: seawater sampled from same location over 5 years 0.02-0.2 micron viral filtrate | place: USA: collected off the coast of southern California halfway between the port... ...
AGAATCCCTTTTCTCGAGTGTGGAAGCGTTGGTTTCGTGGTCCTTCGAATGTTGCCAAATTATCAAAACAATGCGACATCCTCCACATCTCTGATCAAGAACAGGCCGGCCTCGTACCCAAAGTAGGGACTTCAGTGGTCACTGTCCACGATTTATTTCATCTCTATCCCCATGTACAGGACGGGATAGAAATCGGCAATCAACACCCTTCATTGATTCGAAAAAGAGATCTCAACAAAATTAAACAAGGGCTTGCTAATGCTTCCTTGCTCATTTGTATCTCAAAAGAAACGCAAAAGCAGTGCGAAATTCATTTCCCGGGAATTCCTACGGCATGGATTCCACATGGAATTGATCTCAACCAGTACAACATCGAAACGGAACGTCCATCGTGGTTCAACAAGGGAGTCAATCTTCTCGTTATCGGCAGTGAGGAGCCAAGGAAGAGGGTTGAATTTGCCGTTGAAGTATGCTCAGGAATGGATGTTACACTCCACAAAATTGGAGCTGAATCTTCTATGAGTTCAAAACAAAATCTCATCGCAACTGCAAAGACATCGGATTGCAATTTGAACTGGGTCGGGAGGTTGGAACAAGGTGAAATGATCGCAGCACTGCAACATGCTGATGCACTGCTTTTCCCTTCCATAGCCGAAGGATTTGGTTTACCTCCATTAGAGGCCTATGCTTCAGGAACGGTAGCACTCGTGGCTGATGCCCCAGCACACAACGAAATCCCGCTCAAGCATCATGTCCTTCCACCGAATGATGTCAATGCCTGGCGTACAGCAATTTCACAACTGACCGATGAGTCAACTGCAGTAAAGGAAAGGGCTGCAGTATACTCGATTGAACATTGGGCGAAGCGCCATCAAGAAGCATATGATTCTCTATTTTGAAGACATCTTTCCCGTTTAATTCATCGAGGAGTATGATTTGGCTATGACAATGGAACCTGTTCATGCGGAGGACCCGGGGGGCGATGGCGTCAAGGTCAAACCACGTCTTGTCATCTTCCATCGCAACATGGGGTTCATGGGCGGAGCACAACGTGACCTTATTGTCACACTCCCTGAGCATGCAAAACGCTGGTCAATTACGGTTGCAACACTCAATGCTCCACAATTGCTTCTTGAACGTTGTGAGGAACTTGGTATCGATGTCATTACACCTACAAATGCTTGGCAACGTCCGACTGGACCTGTTGCTGAAGTCACAGTACGGGCTGGTCGAACTGCAAGAAAGGCATGGAGGTCCTTGCTTCCACGATTGAAGCCAATCATGGCACAAGCAGATGCGTACTGCATTACACTTGGAACAGGTGGAATCGAATTGATTGATGTCATTCCAGAAGATAAGCCACTCTATGCATTGATTCATGAGCGTGACAAGGGCATCTATGATGATGTTGCACAACGTGATATGGAAGGAAACCTTCGAACCTCTCTCACGATCAAGAATCTTGCACTCTCGTTTCTTCGACGATGGGATCAGCGTTGGCATAAGCGTCTTTGGAAGCGCCCAATGACAGCAATCTCCGCAAACACACCAACGAGTTCCAGGTTACTTGCCTCATCTCATCGATGGCCAACTACCGACCGGTGGGTTGCAGGTCATGCGAACTTCAGAGACGAGAAATTTCGTCCTGCCGATGTTGGCGTCCTATGGCCAGCAGTCGATCCCTCCGTCTGGCCTGAACAAGAACCAGAGCAAGAGCGCACTGCTTGGGAAGCGTTTGAGCACAAACCTGCAGGACCTTACCTCCTTACCGTTGGACGTGCATGTTTCATGAAAGGGAGCAAAGAAGCTGTCCAAATCGCTGCTGCTTGTTCACTCCCACTCGTTCACGTCGGTGGTGGAGAGACCAAAGAGATGCAGCGCCAGGCAGAGATTTTTGGGGCGGAATTACTCATCATGCCACACATCGATGAAATCGAAATTGCGGCCTTGATGAGAAACGCTCACGCATTGATTGCAACAGCACGTACCGAAGGATTTGGATTGACTCCTATGGAGGCAATCATGGTAGGAACGCCTGCTCTGGTTGTCGATGATTGTGGCTTCACTCATACGATTACCGATGGCTACAACGGGCGAAGGTTGCCTTGGCCTGATACCGAACAAGGCCTCAGCCAATGGGTCGAGGCTGTTGAACAAGCAGGTTTGAAATCAAATCGTGAAGCATGGTCCAAGGCAGGACGCGAACGTGTTTTACAACGATTTACACCCAATCATCAGGCTGAAGGCATGGCGAGAGCTTTGGCTGCAATGGGGGTTGATGTCGAAACTACAGACCTTGAGATGCTCCCTGGATTGGATCCTGCATGATCTCAAAAGGAAAACAGAGAGGTTTGGCCACCTTCACGAACAAGGTTTGCCTTGCGCAACTTTGTCAGCGCTTCATCAATGCGTCGTTGGCTGAATTCACGTTCTTCTTGTAGGAACTGAATGAGCCCCTTGACATCAACTTGTCCAGGCTTGAGTGCCTCGTCATCAATCGTATTCGAAGGATGATTCAAGAAAATTTCTCGGATTTCATCCAAACGTTCTGGCACTTCTTTGCCTTTCTCAACACAAATGGCCTCAATCGTGCCGAGTGATTTGATGAGTTTGATGCCCGTCTTTGGACCAATCCCTTTCAACCCTGGGTGGAAATCTGTGCCAATCATAATGGCTAAGTCGACGAGTTGTTCTCGCGTTAAGTCGTGTTGCGTCAGCATCTCTTCGAGATTGATTTGTTGTGCGCGAACTGTTCGACCGTGTCGTTTACTACCATCGCTCATCAGATTTCGAACGAGAATGGGACTTCCATAGAGAAGAGCGTCCCAGTCTTGAGTTGCGACAACATCGAGTTGTCCTTTGATTGCCATAACTGCCGCCTGACCTTCCCCTTCAGCTGCTGCGTCGACCCATCGTACTCCAAGAAGATCCAACATTTGTTTCGTATCTTCAACCATTTCTGGACTGTAGTGAACAATTCTTTGAGCCATCTTTTGAGCCGTTTGGTAGTCTCCATCTTCCAAGGCTTGTTTGTGAGCCGCCTCTGCCTCCAAACGTCGGGCTCGTCGTGTTGCGAGTTCATCCGCCTTCAATTCAGGAGAAGGGCCATCGAATACGAAGACAGGTTGAATGCCCAGAGAAAGCATTGTTGTCGTTCGGGTAAGTATGCCCATCAGATGGGCAACGACACGCCCTTTCGAATCTCGTAATGGACCGCCATCACCTGTCGGTGAGCGGTCACGAATTGTTGTTAAAAATTGAAATGCAGTAAGAAAGGCATCGACACCAACTCTCTTCCCCTTCAAATCTGCAAGATTGATGTCTTCAGCAGTTGCGAGGTCACGAAGATTACAGCCCATATCCAACTCTTGAGGACGAGAGTATGTCATGGTTCGCATGCGGTGCCGTGAAGAACAAGCACCAACAGGGAAGTCTATGGGCGAGTGCATTGTTTCGCTACGCGGTTGGCATCCTGCGCTTGCTCTAGCGGAACTGATTGCACTCTTTCCTGCTGGAAGAGTAGAGGTGTTGTCATCGCCACGACTTGCTCGTATCTCTTGCGAGGGTACTGAGCAGGAATTCACCATTGCAGCGGGGATTGAAGCAACGTTCCAACATGGAGTCAATACTCCATGGGTCGACGAAGCATCCTTGTTGAGCGAAATCAAACATCATCTCGAATTGTACCCGCATGATAATGCGTCATGTGCAGTCCATGCTTGGAAACATGGTAACGGGATTACTGATTGTTCCAGAACTGTGTTAGCAGGGAATATTGGAGGGGTTCTGAGCAGAATGAATGCAGTTATTGACCTTGAACAACCGGAAAGAATCTTTGGCGTTTTGCTCGATGGGCATTCTCAAACCGTTACCTATGGGTGGATGTTGAACGAGGGGCCAAAGGGGGATTCAAGCACTGCGCGTCGGGCAAGCCAGCGTCCTTTTTTCAAACCGGTCAGTCTGGAACCTCGGCTTGCACGGCTTGCGGTTAACCTTGCTTGTGGCCCTCTTGCCTCAGGGGCATGTCTGGACCCAATGACGGGGACTGGTGGCTTTACGATTGAAGCAATACTAAGCCATCGTACTGCAGTAGGGATCGATCTCGATTTGGAAATGGTTCAGGGCGCGCGTCAGAACTTGCAGTGGGCAGGATCGGATGTTGATGCGTTTGTCCAAGGCGATGCGACGGACGTTCGAACCTCACTTTCAGAGAGGTTCCCGTTCCCATTTTCTGGTGTCGTTCTTGACCCACCCTACGGCAGAAATTCTCACGGTTCAATGGATCACAGCGACCTTCTTCAAAAGACACTCACAAGCGCTGCTGATGTTACTCGAGGAGGGCTTGTCTTGATTCTTCCATCCGAACCGCGGCCTGATTGTCTAGAACATGCACTGACTCAAGATGATCGCCCAGCTCTCAAACACTACTCTTGGCAGGAGCTTGAGGGAATCCTAGAAACCACATCTTGGACCTATCAACAGGCATGGTACATTGCCGTTCATGGTAGTCTTGGTCGTGTTCTTATTTTCGCAACAAACGCTCCTCAAGATTGAGCAGTTCAATAGCGTCAGATTCACCAGGTGTTGGAAAATCTGTACGGTGAGGGCAACCATCATCCAAGATTGCATCGTCGTTTGAGTTGAGAACAATGGGGTATTTACGACAACCTTCAGGACGTACCTCATAAACGGAACAAATCCCCTCAGCATGCACATCAGCACTTGCGGTTAGCAAGAATACACATGCCCGCGTTTTTTCATCGTTCAATAATGTGAGAACACCATTGTTCTCCCAAGTAAAAGTCTCGAGAGTCATTCCAGTTCGACGGGACAGACGCTTCGCCTCTGCTTCAGTGACAGGCATGGTCGTTTCACGACAACATGCTGAGCATCCCGTAGGAATGCAAGGTAGTTGCTTGACCATGCCCTCAACGGGGATGGCTTTGCATTTCAATATCAGGGAGGATTCCTGCAAAAAATAGCGATTAGAGAGGGAGTTCAGACGGTTCTGTACGATGAGAAAAACGTTCTACGGAACCATCTTCCCGAAGGATGAACTTGTTGAAATTCCACTTGATCGCTTCCTTCCCTTCATGATCAGGAACTTTGCACAACTCAGCGTAGAGCGGATGACGGTTGGCTCCATTGACATCGATCTTTGACATCATTGGAAATGTGACACTAAAATGTGTTTCACAAAAGCTGGCAATTTCCTCATGAGTCCCTGGCTCCTGTCCGCCAAATTGATTGCACGGGAAACCAACAACAACCAGTCCTTCAGACTGCTTTGCTTCGTACAACGCTTGCATACCCTCGTACTGGCGTGTAAATCCACATGCGCTTGCCACGTTAACAATCAAGTAAGTCGTTCCTCCGAGTTGTCGCAGAGTTGTTTTGTCACCATCGATGGTTTCGATTTCAATGTCAAGCAATTCGGTCATGTCGTTGCCTAGTGCAAATCGTTCATGAACGTGTGGTTTCAGTAGCGGTACATTCAATCATAATATTCTGTAAAATTTTGAGTCCTCCACAAGCAAATGCTCTTGAAGTGCCCCCTTATGGTTGAGGCATGCACGTACTCATGGAGACATCAGCAGGAAACATCACCATCGAACTCTTTCACGGAAGCGCCCCTGACACTGTGGCAAATTTCGTCAAGCTTGTCAGCGAAGGATACTATGACGGGCTCCACTTCCATCGAGTGATTGAAGACTTCATGATTCAAGGCGGTTGCCCTCATTCAAAGGACCCAATGTCTCGACGTGCCGGTACCGGTGGCCCTGGATGGAAGATTCCTTGTGAACCTTCAGCGCTCGCACTCAAGCACGACAAACCTGGTGTTCTCTCAATGGCAAACGCTGGACGAAACACTGGTGGCTCCCAGTTCTTCCTCACCACCGTTGCTACACCTTGGCTCAACGGAAACCACGCAGTATTCGGGCAAGTTTCCGATGGCATGGATGTTGTAAAAGCAATTGAACAGTGCAAGAAGATGCCTGGTGACCGACCTACAACACCACAACAAATCGTTCGCTGTTCCGTTGTTGAGTGAATACAATGACGATTCTCGCCATTCATGGTGGGGCTGGTGGTGATGGTGAATGGCGAGGTTTAACCTCGCTTGATCCTGAGCGAATTCATTGTATGCAGAACGTTCTTCACTCAATAGGAGAAGCACTTCAAATTGGTTCAATCAGTGCATTGGAAGCCGTAACAAGAGCCGTTGAAATGATGGAAAATGAGCCGTTGTTCAACGCTGGAATCGGATCTGTATTGGATGCTGATGGTACCGTAACAATGGATGCTTCAATTATGAATGGAGCCGATGGTGCTGCGGGTTCTGTAGTCAATGTGCGGCGTATTCGACATCCGATTCGAGCCGCTCATCTCCTCCTTGAACAGGGTTGGCCTGTTATGTTGAACAGTGAGGCCGCTGATGAATTTGCAATTGAGCATGGTGTTGAACAAGTTGAACCAACATGGCTCATCACCGACCTTCGTAAGAAGCAATGGGGCTTGTGGAAGGACCAGAACGCTCGACCCGGAGCAACCGATGAAGACGATTCGGTGCTTGATCACGATATGGAAGGAATGGGTACTGTAGGTGCTGTTGCCCTCGATATGGATGGAAACGTTGCTGCTGCCACCTCGACAGGGGGCATGACTGGTAAACCGAAAGGAAGGATTGGGGACACTCCAATTATCGGGGCGGGAACTTGGGCCGATACGAATGTTGCAGTTTCCTGTACGGGTGTTGGCGAAGCATTCATTCGAACATGTGCTGCTCATCGTCTTGCAAGCAAATATGACGCAGGACTCAACTTGGAGGAGGCATGTCAGGATGTTCTTGATGCCGTCGAACCAATAGGAGGACGCGGTGGCGTTATTGCTGTCACCTCCGATGGAAATGTGGCCACTCCATTCCAAACCATGCTCATGTATCGAGGAATTTGGAACGACGGTGACATCACCATTGGAATCGGTCCAAACGATGTTGATTTGGATTCGATGGATTCATAATCAAGCGTTGAGAGGGCTTCGTATGGGAAATGACCGAACCTTGTCAAAGGCTCGCAAAATTGCTCAGCGTCTCGCAGGACAAATCGAGAAGCTAAGTGACGCACTCGAAGACCTTGAGTTGGAGTTTGCAATGCTGATGAAGACCATCGACAAGATGGAATCAAAGCAGGGTTCATCGAAGGATGTTCAAATCGACGTCTCGGTGAAAGTTGAAGAAGATGAAAACGACTTCGACGTCACCAATACTTCAGCGCCGACCGTAAAAGGTCGACGTAAGTTCTAATCAAGCCTCAGCATTTGCTTCTCTGGCCTTTCTTGCTTCAATAAAAGAGCGTACGCATAGTGCAGTGTATGCTGATCCTGTAACGAACAGCATCAACATTGACGATGAGGCATAATCCAATCCATCCGACATGACCATGAAAAAGCGGGTACCTCCAAGTGCTGCAAGAAGGCCAAACGTCACTGCGATATGCATCCAGAGTTTTCTACTTGCGTCGGGTAATTTGGCTTGCTCACCTGCAACCAAAAGTGGAAGGCCAAACAAGGCAGGGGCAAACGAAGTTAACGACTGAGAGTCTGAAATTGTTGAGACGAGCATTCCCCAAGCTATGAGAAATAAACCATACATGGTAGTTAGATTCGGCATACTGTTTGACTGCTCTTCCATACTACGGCTAGTGGAAGGAGGTTTATCAGTTCAATTCTTGTTCAAGAATTCTTTGTGCGTTGATTTAATAACGGCCGTTTCGGATTATTAATTATGGGAAAACACAACGTCGGTGACCGCCGTATTGTCTCGGTCAGCATGCCAGAAGATGTCGCACAAGAACTCGATCGATGGACTGGTGGAGGTAAAAACAAAGGGCGCAGTGCTTGGATTGTCCAAGCCATTCGCAACCGTCTTGAAATCAAAGGAACCTATCATCAACTCAGTCGAGAAGCGAATCCTCGATCTCCAAATTCGAATACTGAATTCCGTGTCGAAACCGATACCATGGGCGAGATGAAGGTTCCTAGTGACAAATACTATGGTTGCCAGACTGCACGTTCATTGGTCAATTTTGATATTGGAGATGACGTTATGCCACGGCCCCTTATCCGTGCTTTTGGCATTCTCAAAGTTGCTGCTGCGCGTGCCAACCGTGACCTCGGCGTTCTCGACCGAGAAATTGCTGACTGGGTTGTCGATGCAGGTGAAGAAGTCATGCACGGGGATTTGGACGAACATTTTCCACTCCGCATTTGGCAAACGGGTTCTGGGACTCAAACCAACATGAACACAAACGAAGTTATCGCCAATCGTGCTATCGAAATGGCAGGTGGTGTGCTCGGTAGTAAATCACCTGTTCACCCAAACGATCACGTCAACAAAGGCCAGTCCTCAAACGACACATTTCCTACGGCAATGCACATTTCAGCCGCTGAAGAAATTGAACACAGTTTGCTGAAATCTGTTCGAAGTCTGAAAGAAAAATTGCGTTCAAAACAGAAGGAATTCAGCGGAATCGTAAAGATTGGCCGTACCCATTTGATGGATGCCACTCCCCTCACACTCGGCCAAGAATTCAGTGGCTACGTCCACATGCTTGAAGCGGATTTGCGTCGTATTGAATTTGCACAGAAGGATTTGTTTGAACTTGCTTTAGGAGGAACTGCTGTTGGAACAGGATTGAATTCCCATCCTGAATTTGCTGAACTTGTAGCAAACGAAATAGCAAACCGTACCCACCTTCCGTTTGTTAGTGCAGAGAATAAATTCGCTCAACTCTCAGCCCATGATGCTGTTGTAGCCGCCAGTGGTGCACTTAACACACTGGCTGCAAGCTTGATGAAAATCGCCAATGACATGCGTTGGCTAGGATCTGGACCACGGTGTGGAATCGGTGAACTTTCCCTACCTGCAAACGAACCGGGAAGCAGTATCATGCCAGGAAAGGTCAATCCTACTCAATCAGAAGCCTTGACCATGGTTTGTTGCCAAGTGATGGGCAATCATACTGCCATCACCATTGGGGGTAGCCAAGGGAACTTCGAATTGAACGTGTTCAAGCCGATGATGATCCACAACCTTCTGCACAGCATTCGAATCCTCAGTGATGCTTGTGTTGCATTCGGAGAACGTTGTATTGATGGTTTAGAAGCCAATAGAGAAAACATTCAGAATCATCTTGACAACTCACTCATGCTCGTTACAGCACTCAACAATCACATCGGTTACGATAAAGCCGCAAAAATTGCAAAGAACGCACATGAGAATGGACTCACCTTGCGAGAAAGTGCCATTGGCCTCGGTTTGTTGACCAACAAGCAGTTCGATGAGTGGGTCAGACCAGAAGAGATGATTGGTCCAAAGTAATCAGACCTTGAATTCTTCACCACAAGATGGGCAACGTGCTCGTCCAGTGTAGGACATTGGCACTCGAATCCCAGTTCCACATGATGGGCAATCAAGGGTACGCTTTTCAACCGGCACATCACCTTCCTCTTCGCTAACAAAGTACTGCCAAGGACGAGCAATCAAAACATGACTTCCAACGTATACCCAGAAGCATATCTTCAACAAACCCCAAAAGAACTGGAATGTGTTCTCAAAATCGTCTCCCGAAGAACCAAAACTCAGGCTGGCCATAAAAAACAGACAGACAAACCCAATGACGAAAATTACTCCAGCGGAAATGGCCGAACCGATCATGATGGTGTATCCAATTGATTGCTGGCCCGTTAGGCTCTCTGTGCGTTTGTACTCGAGATACTGTTCTGTAGTCATCATTCCATCAGAGAGACTTATTCCAACTTTTTCTACTGCGCCTAATCGTGATGAAAAGATGATACATGCTGGAATCATAAATGGAGCAGCACAGACATAAGGCAACACGTCGTCAAGGAATGGAACGTCTGAACCCCCTGAGAAAAAAGCAAGAAAACCAAGGAATGCCAAAACAGAAGGGAGAACAAAATCCTTGGGTTCTGCCATGGTTGTTCATCTTCGACGAGCATATGAAACTAGGACCTGCAAAAACGACTTTAATGGACGATTAAAGATGGTGTGTGAAGTGATCAAATGTTAGGCCAAAGCGTCGTTTGAGAATCAAGTGACGCTCCTTCAGCGAGTGTATTCATTACCCATTGGAATGTTTCGACATCTTGGAGCTTCTTTTCTGGAGCGCGCTTTTCCAGAGTGCGAAGTGTCATTGCAAGACGGTGATTTCCTTGGAACGACGTTTTGTGGCGTTCAAAATAGGCCCAATACATCGATGAAATGGGGCAAGATTTTGTTGGATGGAAGGAACATGAATTGCAGAAGTCGCCCATTTTCTTGATGTATGGCGTACCTGAAACATACGGCTTAGTCATCATAGCATCTCCGAGAGCAAACGTCCCCATCCCCAGTACATTGGGTTCTACTACCCAATCAAATGCATCAACAAAGGCTGCGTGGAACCAATCGGTCAACTCCCGAGGTTCAATATCCATCAATTGCGCAAGATTACTGAGAACCATCAGTCGTGGAATATGATGCGTCCATGCTTCATCCATGACGCTTTCAACGGCCCAATCAAGGCAATCCATTACTGAAGATTGACCCCAGTACGCCATCGGCAACGACCTCGTTTGTTTGAGATGGTTCGGATGACTTGACGAGTCTGGAGCCAGTTCCATTGGCCATCCTGCAGTACGATTTTCTGGAACAGTGGAGGTTATGTCGAGGCGTTTGAATCCATCCGTTACTTCATGCACGTGATGGACATATTCTCTCCAAATCATTTGCCGGAGATATCCTTCTTGGGAATTAAGTGGAATCGTTGTATTTAGGACCACGTCGATAACCTCCTGCGGTAAGATTCGATGAATGTTGACTGAAGAAGCAAGGCGTGAATGGAAGAGGCCACGACTTTCTTTTGTCATGGCATCTTCGTAGGGTCCGAAGTGAACAAGAATATCTGAGAGGAAATCAAGCGCCTTGAGGTGGTCTTGATCACTGGTTGGTAAATGGTCGAGACGAGCTGTTCCTGGATGTTCATGGAAGAGGCGATTGACAAGATTGATGACTTCCTCGTCAAGATCGTCGACTTCATACGTTGGAGGTTTTGGAGGTTGATGTTCTCCTTTCCACGGTTGGCGATTGTCAGCATCATGGCTAAATTTTCCACCAACTGGTGAGTCTCCTTCCATCAACCACCCCTTTTCTTTACGCACTCGTCGATAGAATCTGTCCATTCGAAACGGAGGTTCCGTACCTACGGTTTCTGTGAACCATGTCTGAGGTGTTAACCATCCAGTGTGTTCATGTTCGATGAGATGTCCTTCATCAATGAGGGGTTTGAGAGTTGTTCTCAATTCACGTTCAGCCGCGCGAAGCATGTTGATTGGGCCAATTTGTTTTGCTAAATCCCGCAACGGTTCATCGTACTGTTCAGTAGTGCGAACATACAAAACAGGAATTCCTTTCTTCTGAGTTTCTATTGCAAAATGTCGCATATTCGAAAGAATATAGCACAACTTTTGCTTGTGATATGGGCGACGACGTGCTTGCTTCTCACTTTCAATGAGGAGGATTCCTATCGATTCTTGTTGTGGCAACAACCCAAGATTGAGTTGATCGTAAGGCATGTACCACCATGAATCAATCGACTGAACATCTGGGTGCTTCATCTTGGAAGAGAACGGACCGTCCCCAGATGCTATGCTAGCCCAGGCCATGCACGAATTCTTGTGCTGCACAATATAACCTCATGTTTCATCCAATCTATTTGGATAAATTGATGATGAAGGCCGGTTCCATCTGTGCATGGACGTTTTTTTCATTGTGTTTGCAATGATTGCGACTCTCCTCGCAGCAGCACTAACCGTTCCAGCAGGATTTGGTCTTGCAACGATGGTTACACCGGTCATGCTCGTGCTGTTACCAGAGCCACACCTTGCCATTGCGACAGTTGCGGTGATCCATGCAGCGCACAATGGTTGGAAACTGATTCTGCTCAAGAGTAATGTCGATTTTAGTGCCGTAAAACGATACGGTTGG
>VMHT01116237.1_pt1 | contig 12045 bp, 12 predicted proteins | sample 4693611 | NCBI WGS metagenome assembly VMHT01 (sample SAMN12280063, study PRJNA550983) | marine metagenome | isolation source: seawater sampled from same location over 5 years 0.02-0.2 micron viral filtrate | place: USA: collected off the coast of southern California halfway between the port... ...
TGCTTCTGGATCAGCATTAGATAAACCTTTGTGACCATACTCTACACCACGTCTTACAGTCATGTAATGATACATCGTCTTTACTTCATCATATGTTATAGCTTTTTTATTTTTAGCTACATTAGTCCAAGCCATAATAGCTGTTAATCTTTTTTTGCTAACTGATGGTTGACCATGCATAGAAAAATAAAAACCTTTTGTTTTCATCTCATCAGCTATTTGTTCTAAGGTATAATTATCTCTAGTTAACACTAACCACTCACCCTTATCTTTTTGTATTTGTTGATAAACCGAACCACGATTGACATGATGTTTAACAGATCCACGACTCACAGCTATGTTACTCTTTTTTGGTGACCATACTTTAGGTATTCTATTTTCCACTTTATTTATCAAATTGGTAGCTATTTTATGAACCTCTAACGGGACTCTATGTGACTCATCAAGTATATATCTCTCACCTTGTAAGTTAATTAAATCACTAGGATTAGCACCAGCCCACTTAAATATAGATTGATCATCATCACCAGCTATGTACACCTCGCCTGCTTTATCCATAATCTTTTTAACCATCTCCCATTGTATAGGCAACAAGTCTTGTGCTTCATCTATAATCAAAACATCAAGCTTTGGTATTATATCTTCACGAGTAGATTTACTAAATTCTATAATCATATCTGTAAAATCATATAGCTTACGGGTCCTCTTATACTCTGTGATACCATCTGATATATATTTTATTTTCATCCAACCGCCTTGCATGTGTGGCATCTCTTGATACTGTTGTTTTAGTGTTATGTTTCTAACTCTTGCCATGTCAATGACCTTAGCAAATATATCATCTTGCATTTGAAAACCATTGTTATCCATCTTACGATTAGTGTTGGATAACTTAATACCTAACAACTCTGATAACTCTCTGTAATGATTGTCTTTTAACACATCGTCTTTACTCAATCCTAATTGTTTAAATGCTAAACTGTGTAGAGTTCTAAAATAAATAAAATCTTTTTTATCTAAATTTGTAAATTTATTGATAGCCCTGGTCCGTGCTTCATTAGCAGCTTTCACTGTATACGCAAAGTATCCTATACGATTTGGTTTAACACCCTCCTCTAATTTTTTTTCTACTTTACGAAGTAAATACTCTGTCTTACCTGTACCGGGTGGACCTAATATAATTTTAGTAGTCATTAAAAAGGAACCTTTGGTTGTAAATCTGGTATAGGTAAATCTGATTTATCACCTTCTTCTTCTCTAGGTATGTACCATAGATGGTAAACCTTACCTCTAATTTTTTTCTTTGTAGAATCACCGTTTAGTTCTCTTATCCTCGCACACATTTGTGTAGAGTTAAAATTACTAAATCTTTTTTTAGTCAAATAATTTTCTAGTGATGACAACCTAAAGTATGTGACTTGTTCATCTTCTGGTGACCATGCTTTGTCAATTAATATCTCATCAATTGTCATCGCTTCACCTTGATCATTTAAGAATGACTCAAGGTAATTATCAAATCTACCCACCTTAGTAACTTCTTCTGGCATTTCTATAACCTCTACCAAGGCTAACAATGCTTGTATCCTAGCGTCCCAATCTTTTGCAGTCATCTTGTTTGGTAATATGTTTAGTGTATTCATACATGCTTTTCTAAATTTACTTTGATCAAAGAACTCGTCTGTGTTTATACATAACCTTCTACCATCAACATTTAAGAACCATACTGATTCATCAGATTCATATTTAGTTAAGTCTGTAACATCATGATCATAGTCCTGGCCTATGCCAAACTTACGAGTCCTACATAACTGTGAGTTACACACAGAGCACATAGGCTGGTCCTTGCATTTAAATTGATATTCTTTTTTTTCGTGTTGATTGACTGTCTTTAACACTTGTTTCGAGGGTAGTATAGGGTCCATAAACTGATGATTAAACTCATCAATTTTATCCTGCCATTGATCTGGCCATTTTTTCTTAGCGTACACTGCGTACTGATATAAAGTATTATCTCTTCCCCCCTCTGGTATTTTCTCATTCATCAGGTGTTCTAGACAGGGGGGACCGTCAAAAACATTTACATTTTTTTGTGTAGTTGATAAGTCTTTTAGCTCTTGTTCTGTTAGTGCGAGTTTATTGTGAAGAGCAAAGAACTCTGTTATACTGTAGGGTTTGCCATTATTATCTATGGCATATCTATTGTTAGTTTCTTTATGTGCACCAAAGTAAGGTAAGTTTAAAAAATTACCTGTGTCACCTCTATCTGCACGTATCTCTATTTGTTTTGGAAAAATTTCACAGTTAGCAAAGCCAAGAAAAGCTGCAAAGTCTGCTAACTTATCTCTCATTATAGATGCACTGACAGATTCTTTTGTAAATAAAAATATATGTGCACCACCTGATTTAGATCTACATACCACTAATGGTAATGATTTCTTATTAATTTTTTGTACTAATTCTTTTAGATTTAGGGGATACATATCTACATCAATACAACCCCAATAACATTTGGAATCATCCATGATAGGTATAATACCTAGACTTGGATCTTTACCATCAAGATGATCCTGCCACATTTGATCAGTGATCTGACCTTTTGTTATGTAAGCTTTACCACCTTGCTTGCCGTTTTCTTTTTGTTCACCTACACGATATTGACCATAAGCTCTATCCAAGCCTCTGAAGATATTTTTAAATGTGCCAATGTCGTATTCTAACATAACCTAACCTTTGATTTTTATAGGGGCAAGACGTGAAGATGCTCGCCCCTAATAAGGAAGGTGGCCTATAACCCAGCACCACCTCCAATAGACTTAAAATGGATTTGGACTTCCAACAGTTTGTTCCTGTTCTGGTTTAGCCGTAACTTCACCAGAGGCTATACTTTTATGAAACACTTTAGCTTCATTGTATAACTCCATATCGGTAACAGGACCAAGCAAGTCTATCTCCCAACCAAACCATTTACCCTTTTCGTTGTCCTCTTTTTTAACTTTCAAAGAGTACATGTGGCTAAATGAAGGAGGATTAAAAGGACCCTTAGATCCTGGAATCCTGATGTTTAACATCATAGAGTTCCATTTCCTACTTTTTTTTAGTTGAGTTGCTTTCAATGTAATCAAAGCAGGACTGCCAACGCCTGTCTTTTGATCATAAAGAATTACAAAGTGGTTTGCATTAGTTTCGATGTAATTACCGTTGTCAAGATAATCTTTATTATCATCTTTATTCCTAGTGGTTTTTGATAGAATATCACTATTCGCATCATAAACATTTACTGGAGGTTGATTCTTACCTCTAACAGGTAGCCATTCAGCATATTGTCTTTGGTAAGCACACGGTACTACTACAATTCCCTCCTTTCCATCATAAGTTTGACTAGTGACAGTATTATATATCTGTCCCATTTTAAGATTTTCATCCTTGTCAAGCTCTTCAGAACCATTCATCAGAATCTTGAGTCTCGGTGTAGCAAGGTCTTCGTTAGTGAGACCTCCTAAACCAGCTCCTGCATCTGCCTCATAGTCTTGCATAGGAACTACTGCATCCACTTTCTTTTCCACAACCTCTTGTTGAGGTTTCTTTTGTGCGTTATTCGTCATTCGTTTCTCCTTATTATATTTTCCGTTTCTGTACGAGTTTTGTTTTATTGGCTACGTACACACCAAATTCGTCTGGCAAAGACACACCTTTTTTGTGTTGCTCAGTTACGAATGCTTTCATGGTTTGATAGTGCACATCTTCTTTTTCTGTGCCTGCCATACCCAAATCTTCAATTGCAGCTTTTAATTTTATAGCTTGTGCATCTTCACCCATACCAAACGCTACAGTGACATTATTTTTAATTAGGTCACCATATCCGTTGTCCCTGAGCCATGCATAACAAAAGTGTCTATCAGCTACTTTAATACCTGGTCTAACCTCTTCAGTAATTTTTACCTCAGTGCCATTGTCAAGTGTAATACTTGATAAACCTTTTTCTGCTAAGAACTGTGGTATCTCCTCTTCTGATATTAGACGAGCTTTTTCTTTTAATTCTTTTAGTAGACTCTCTGCTACCTCAATATTATTTTCTACTTTTTCTAAAGTTTTGCATTTATCTGCTAATGCTTGTAGTGAAGTATCGTCCACATCTGTGAACGAGTCACTCTCAAAGTTTATTGTAGTTTTTGTCATTCTCATTTCTCCTTATATCTATCTCAATAGGATGATACTTTTCACGCTTGCGATCCCATTTAAGAACTTTATAATATCCCATATTTATATCAGATGCAACTGAACATGCAATACCAATTATTGAAGGATCACCAATTAGTAATAAATAATCTTCATCAGAAAAATCCTTTAATCCATCTTGTAATTGTTGTACAACAGAATCTGAACTTAACAATAATTGAAAACCTGGTGGTATGAGAGGTACTAATTTTCCATACTCCTCAGCACTAAGGATATCTTTGTATGGCATTTCTTGTATAACGTAAACTGTCATTCTATTTTCTACTCCCATTATTATACACTTGATTTATTTTATTGCAAGTATATAATTATGGGATACAAGGAGAATTTAGAAATGAACGGATATACTTATAAAACAAAGCCTTTTTTACATCAAGAAGAAGTATTACAAAAATGCTGGTATAAAAAAACTTATGCATTTTTTATGGAAATGGGTACGGGCAAGTCAAAAGTATTAATAGACAACCTGGCTATATTACATGAAAAAAGAAAAATTAATGGTGCTTTGATCGTTGCACCTAAAGGTGTGTATAGAAACTGGATGATATCTGAGTTACCAAAACACTTGCCTGATAGAATAGATCACTCAGTTATATGCTGGACACCAACACCTAATAAAAAACAAAAAGCATTGTTAGATTCGTTGTCCGTGTTCTCTGAAAAATTAAAAATATTTTTAATAAATGTTGAAGCATTGAGCACTACAAAAGGATATACAGCAGCTTTGGATTTTTTAAAAAGTCATGCAACGATGATGGCTGTTGATGAATCTACAACAATCAAATCACCAACAGCTACTAGAACTAAAAGTGCAATCAAGTTAGGTATACACGCAAAGTATCGTAGGATTTTGACAGGTTCGCCAGTAACAAAATCACCGTTAGATTTATATACACAGTGTGGATTTTTGTCAGATGAGTTACTAGGTTACACATCTTTCTGGGCTTTTAAATCACGTTACGCATTGATGGCACAAAGAAATGCTGCGGGTGGTGCACATACTTATCAACACATAATTAAGTATATACGGTTAGATGAATTAAACGAAAAGTTAGAAAATTTTTCATCAAGAATATTAAAAGAAGATTGTCTTGACTTGCCAGAAAAACTATACACAAAAAGATTTATAGAACTGACAAAAGAACAGCAAAAAGCATATCAAGAAATGAAACAGTTTGCCATAGCAGAGTTAGAAGGAGATACCATGACTGCATTCTCTGGCCTCACACAGATGATGAGATTACATCAGATAACTTGTGGACACATGACAACAGATGATGGCAAAGTTGTAGACATAAAAAACAATCGCATCAAAGAATTATTAAATTTTTTAGATGAAACAGATGGTAAGATTATTATCTGGGCAAATTATAGACATGACATACAAACAATAACTAAAGAATTGGAGAAAAAATATGGAGCAGAAACTGTATCTAGTTTTTATGGCGATACGCCTATGGACGAAAGGGATCAAATTGTGGCTAGGTTTCAAGATAAAGAAGATAGTCTTGTATACATGGTTGCTAATCCAAAGACTGGAGGGTATGGACTTACTCTTACTGCTAGTCACACTGTCGTGTATTACAGCAACAGTTACGACTTAGAAATACGTTTACAATCAGAAGATAGAACACACAGGATTGGTCAAAACAATAAAGTCACTTATGTAGATTTTATTGCAGAGAATACTGTGGATGAAAATATTGTAAAATGTTTAAGATCTAAAATAGATATTGCGACAGAGGTGCTTGGTGAAGACTTGAAAAGCTGGCTGGTATAAGATAATTTAAAGTATGCCTTATCTTAATCATAACTTACCACCATTTAGTGCTTATATACGTGACGAATATTTGTATGATCATACAAAAGGACACGGTGAATTTACGTTTGCTGACGTGCACACAGTCAATAGTATAGAGCGTAGAGCATTGCTCTTTGAATGTTTGTTACCTAATGGTGTAAACTGGACAAGAAGACCAATACATGCTTTTTGTTGGAAAAAAGATGCACCAAAACACCCTCTAAATATACATCAATACTGGGACTGTTTTTCACCTTATGTTGATGTGCAAAGAAGAAATAGATTAGCCAATTGTAGAGCTGAGTTAGTAGATTATAAGGGTGTGAAAAGAAAAGGTACTTATATGTTTACAATTGATTGGGCCTGGGAAAACAAAGCTGCAATGCTTGACACTAATTTTAGTGAAGATCCTGAACACAAATGTGCACATATGTTTCGTATGGATGATGGTAATTTTTTTGCTTATCCTAATAACAGAACTATTTGGTATGATGATGCTTATATGGAGGAGAGACTAACAAAAAATCCTGGCTATTTGATAGATCAAAATTTTTATACTGTTGAAAACACAAGAGAGGATGACACTAAAACAGACGATTCATATATGACACAATTTGAACGTCCTTAGTGAAAATATTTTTTGATCACATAACAGGTAAACTTACCAATCACGATATAATTTATAGTTTAATCCTAGGTGAATTTGACAGACATGAATATAGTTATGCATTAGAAAATGGCTGGATACCTCTGTCATGGTATTACACAAAAATAAAACACATTACCTGGATAAATGCTAGATCCTCTAGGTTACAATTAGATAAATTTAAATTTTCTAAAAAACAAAAATACACGTTAAATAAAAAAAATATTACAGTAAAAATAATTGACGGATTGACAGAAGATTTAAAAGACGTTTGTGCTGGTATTTACAAAAGATATATACAACATAAAAAATATTACGAAGTAAATAACGAAAAAGAAAGCGAAGAATTTATGCGTGATGACCCTATAGATTGGAAATACTTTATTTATTATTATGATAATAAACCTGTAGCATTTACAGAAGCTATGTTAATTGACAATCATTTTATGACAGGACAGTTTGCATGGGACTATGAAGATGAAAAATTAGGTATGGGCACTTACGCTACCTTATTTGAGATAAAATATTGTATGAAAAAAAACTATAAAAATTATTACTTTTCTTACAGTTATGAGAATAGTAGTGCGTACAAATCAAAGTACGATGGTTTTGAATTTTGGACTGGTAGAAAATGGTGTAATGATAAAAAAATTTATAAAGAACTTTGTGCTAATGATAGCAACATAAAAAGTTTAGCTGATTTAAACGAAAGTCAAGATAAATATTTTAATTTAGTTTTTGGCACTCATACCAGATAAAGGATTGTTTAGAGCTTTATTAATTTTAAGATCTAAACTGTCTTCTAGTAACTTCATCTCATTAACTAATTCTCTTGCATCTTCTTTTTGTCTATCTTCTATATCATTTACTATCTCTGTGATGTGTCTTACATCGCCTTCCATTTGACGTAAGTCAGTTTTTAAATCATCTTTTAACTCACGAGCAGTGGCAGCTATAAGATTTACTTCCTCTAATACTATATCTAATTCACTTTTAAGACCCTCTACTTTTTGTATTACAATCTCCATTTGTGAGCTAGTTTGTGATTCTACTAAGGATATTTTCTTGTCAAACCCTGAGAGGTCAGGCTCTGTATATGTCAAAATTTTTTCCTTCATATTTAGGTAATCTTGATAAAAAGTAAAAGTGGCCCATGCCCCTGATCCAAGAGCACCAAGTAGAGTGAAAATGGCAAGCACTTTCCCCCCTGTAAACTTCATTCCTGCATACTCAATACTGGGCATTTATTATATCCTCCATAGTCTGGCCTTGAGCCATATCAAACAGCATACCATACTGATCTTCAATTGTCTTGTTTAAATAATCATTAACATTTGTATCCACAATAATAGATTGTGTATCAAAGAATGATTTAGTATTACCAAGTATTTGCATAACAATCAATGTTTTCATTTGAGCTGCATCATCATATCTGGCTTTGTCATCAATCTTTTTTACTATCTTTGTTGCAGCTTTTTCTTTTGCTGTAGGCTCTTTCTTTGGTTCTTCTTTAGGTTCTTCTTTTTTTTCCTCAACCTCTTCTACTTCCTCCACCTCTTCTGGTTGTTCTACTTCCTCCACCTCTTCTGTAGGCTCTTCAGTTTCTTCTGTAACTGGCTCTTCTTTTGTCTCCTCCATTGGTGGAGGTGTATCTTCTGTTTCTATCTCAACAGGTTCTGGTTCGTTGTCCATGGGCGGTGCCTCATCCATCTCAGGTGGTGGTGGCATATCCTCCATTGGTGGTGGTAAGTCCTCTGCACTTGCTATCATTTCAGGTGGTGGTAAATCTAATTCCATTTCCATTTCAATCTCTAAAGTAACTGTTTCTACATTGACAGGCATTTCTACTGCAACAAGCTCTGGCATGGGTGCAAATTCCATGGGTGGTGGAGGTGCAAAGTCCATCTCAAAGTCCATCTCAAACTGTATTTCTAACTCAACAGTCTCATAAGATACCTCTTCCATCTCTGGTTCTATAGGCACAAAATCTACAAAACCATCTTCGACAATAATGTCATTGAACTCAAATACTTCTTCTACAAATTCTAATTCTACGGTGTCAAAAAGATTTAAATAATATATTTCTTCAAGAGTAGTTATATGTTGTGTAATGACTGTATTGATAACATTGTAAAACACATCAACACTTACATCATCAAATACAGGACCCACTGCTAAGTTGATATCTCTGCCACCGACCTCAATAGTAAGCCTATTTAAAACACCAGCAAAATCGAAAGTCCCATTGTATGATTGATAGCCTGTTGCCACCCCAGACTCAGACAGGATGTCAGTGCCTGTAAAGACTTGGTTAGAACCATTAAGTCCTGTAATGTGCATGTATATTCTATCTTGAGCATCTTGTTTATCTACTTCAATTGAATACCTTACTTCTCCACCTTTTTGTATATTTAAATCTGAAATATCTACAGTTTGAATAAATGTTGTACCCATTCCTGGTACTCCCATGGTTGAGGTAGAGTTACCACTACCTGTTATAGCTGCACATTTATCTGAACCTAGTCCGTAACAATTATTACCTGTGGGCATACTTGCAGGTCCTTGACCACCCCAATCAATATCCATGTCACCTTCTTTTGATGAGTTTACATATCCATTAGAGCCATTTAAAATATTGTCAGAATTTTGATTTGTAACAGTTTCTGTTGTTGTTGTAACAGTCGTTGTTGTAGTCGTAACAATCTCAGTTCCTAAATCTTGTTCTGTAACATCTACTTGTGTATCTTCTGTAACTGTTACACCAGGTGTACAAAGTCCTGCTTCATCAATTAAACAAGAGGCTTTAGAGTAAGAGTAACAAAGACAAAGCCATAAGACCAAAATTCTTAAGACCATCGTTATCTCCTACAGGTTGTTCTTCTTTTTTTGTAGCAACATATTCTGGCTTATACTTACTGCCGTCAGGAATTTGATCTGGATTGTCAGACCAGTATTGTGCTGATTCTGCTCCAATTAAACCTCTCGCAGGGCACGGGGTCCCCGCGTCTGTCATCGCATCCCAGACTCTAGGGTCTTGACACAATACAGATACAGCAGCAACTTTCATACCAAAGCCATATAAACTTCTAGATAATTTTAATTTTTGACATAGCTCATCATCTATGACTATACCACTTGCAAGACCTACAATATTATTTTGAACACTGGCACCAACACCAACCTTACATATATCGCTGTTAGAATTTATTATAGAAGGTGCATTTGCGGTAGGTGGCGTATTGTTAACTACCGTGCTCGACACGGTATTTGTTTCACCCCAGGCCTTACCCGCAAACAACAAAAATATTATTAGAATGTATTTCATTTACCTGCATATACATTCGCCATTACAATGTTCACAACATGTACACATGATATCCTCCTAACCTAAACTTGCCATAATATCTGACATACGCTTTGCCCGATTTGGTGTCTGTTTTGCCCAACGTGAGTCAAGCATCTCAGCCGCTGCTGTCTTATAATTTGGTGTTTTATGGTCTTTTAGTGCTGACCACATGTTACGAAACTTACTGACACCTGTTTTGCCAAGCTGAAAAACCATTTCAACCAGTAATTCCTTACAGTGATCGTGGACCGTGTACTCACCAAGTAACTCTTCAGCACCTGATATAGCATTTTCTAAATCTTTTTCTAATATCTCCATCAAGAATGACTCCTCATATTCTTTGTCATCCTCCCAAAAATCTTCTACACAGAGGTGGCCTACGCCCACAGTTCTCTTTCCCAATGTGTCGAGGTACACCTTGTTACGGTAACCTTCATTGGAACGCACAGACGCTAAAAGTCTTTCCATATCCATTTCTAAAACTCCTTATAATTCTTAATTAAAAATTCTTCCATCCAACTCATTTTATCATCAATGGCTACAATTTGTGTTTTAATAACAGCAATGTCCTGTTGCATTTGTGATACAGCATCTGCTTTTTTTTCAATTGCATTAAGTCTTTCTGACCACATGCCCCACGTAACACCAAAACTTAAAACAATACCTACTAACCAAATAGCATCTTTACTATTAAAACTAAACATTGTACTCCCATTCTTCTTTGTCAGAAGGATCCTTGAACATTAATTCATCAGCCTGCATCATATCATTCATACCACCTTGTTTCAAACCTATAATACCACCGTCTGCTACTTCGTACATGTTTGGTGCACCTTGTTCTTGAACGGGTATACCTCTAAAAATTGGATTTATTCTATCAAATTCTTCTCGTTTTCCTTCTTGCATTATGTAAGGAGCTGTTTGAGGATCAATTACTGGACCTTTCATACCTATTTCTTGTGCTCTCATGTTTTCTGATTTAGCTATCATTGCTGCTTCTCTAGTTATTAAATCTTTAAAAGGATCAGTTAATTGATCATAAGATGTGTTAGGTGGTATAATACCAGCGGCTACAAAATTATTTAATGCTTCCTCTAAATATTGATTAGCAGAACCTTCAGTAATATCACCCTTACGTATAGCTTCCATAAACAAAGACATAACTGAGTCTCCTGCTTTTTGAAATGGTTTTAAATCTTTTCTTAACGCAGGACCTATGTCAGGATTATTAGCCATGAATATGTCTTTTGCAGGTTGATCAGTCATAGCCATCATAATACCCTCTTTAGATTTATCTGATAATGCTTTAGCTTTATCATCTATATCAGCCATAATCATTCTTGAACCTTCTGCTTCACTCTTTGTTGGTGTGTCTAAATTTTGTATTTCTTTTCTAGCTTGAAATAGATCTTCTAATTGTGTTTTACGTCCTTGTGGTAATACTCCACCTGGTGCATTAGGTAACGCCCCACCTTGTTGCAGTTGTATAATGCCACCATCTTTAGCAGTCACATATTGTAAGTATTCATCATAGGTGCCTGATCTGTATCTACCAAGATTAGGATCAAAGAATGTGTAAAAGTTTTGTGGGGTTGGTGTAAATGTTCCTGATCCGGTGTCCGTGTCGCTTTCACCCTCATCAGCTTCTTCACCTGGCTGAGTGCCAGATATTGGATTAGGGTCACCTTGACCTTGTCTTTTATTCATAGCTTCTTTTATAGTATCTGTTCTAAATTTTTCTAATTGATAATCTTGCATTTCGTCAGTTGTCATCATTTGATTGTAAAGATTATCATCGTTAGCGACTGATGCAGCGAAATTCTCAAGTTCATCTCCTGTAAGACCTTTTTCTCTACCGTAATAAAGACCTGCTAAACCTTTTTCACTACCATTAGCTATTAAATCCATACCTTTAATACCTAAATTTACAAGAGGAGCCATACCTAAAATACCAGTCATAGGGTCTCTATCATATTTAGTCATGCCTGGTTCAAAGATACCTTCAGCTTTATCAAA
>VMHT01163419.1_pt1 | contig 12045 bp, 11 predicted proteins | sample 4693611 | NCBI WGS metagenome assembly VMHT01 (sample SAMN12280063, study PRJNA550983) | marine metagenome | isolation source: seawater sampled from same location over 5 years 0.02-0.2 micron viral filtrate | place: USA: collected off the coast of southern California halfway between the port... ...
ATACCTTACTATTAGCGGTAAAAGGTTTATTTCAACCGTTAGTAGAATTAGTTTAGGAAAAGAACAAAATAAAATTTTTAAAGAGGCCGGTATTGAATGCAATTACTGGCAAGATAAACAAGACGAAATAGACGAAAATAACGATGAAGCATGTTATTACGGAGGAGGTTTTATGGGGTGGGACGATACGGACGGAGATAATACGGTTATTACAATCGATAGCTTAACCAAATTAGCCGGCTATTCTAACTTCTTCGGTTATACTATCTATTTAGACGAATTCAATAGTTTAGTAGAATACTTTATTACATGCGGTAATATGGCCAATAAGAGAGTTCTAATTTATAGGTTATTAAAACGAATTCTAAAAGAAGCCGAGTTAGTAGTATGCACGGACGCGGATATTAGCGATAATAGTTTAGAACTTCTTAAACTATGGGATATTGATTATAAATATATTAATAACGAATATAAGCATAATTCCGGAGTAGTAGCTACGGAAATTAACGAGTTCGACGAATTTATTAAAAAACTTAATACTACAGATAAATGGCTATGTAGCGCGGATAGTAAAACAATAGTAGATATTATAGCTAAAATTAATAAGGATAAAATGAAAACCGTAAAGGTTTATACGAGCGATTATTCCGGAGATATTGATTTAGACGCCGACGACTGCGTTATATTTAGTCCTAAAATTGTCTATGGTTTAGATAGCGTTATGAAGCGTCCGGTATTCTGTTATTACCGCTGTCATACAATTACTCCGGCGGCTATGGTCCAGCAAATATGCAGAAATAGAAATATTACTAATATTTATTTCCACTTCGAAAGTAGAGGTAAAACGGTTAGTTCTTATAAATACCATGATATAGAAGAAGCAAAAGAAGATATCTTAAATAGAGATAAATACGGTAATAGCTTATTTAAAATTATTGATCCGGAATTAGCCGAAGAGTATGTAAATTTATTAGCAAGGTTCGAGTATAATTACGATTGTTATAATACTAATAAATTCGCCCACTTCCTTAATATTCTAAAAGGTAGAGGAGTAGTTATTAAGAGAAGGGTATTAGAAAGCAAAGCCGGAGATATTACAAAAGAAACCAAAGAGATGAAGAAAGATAAAGCGATAGAAATTAAAGCTTTTAGCGAAGATTATAGAGTAGAATATATAAATTCAATCAATGACCAATTGATCGAGCATGAAAAAGAAGTAGAAGAAATTAAAAAAGAAATTGAAGAATGCACGGACGAAGGAACAAAGAAAAATTTAGAAAGCGATTTAGAATATATGGAAAGGGAGAAAAAAGAATTAATTGAAGGTTATTATAAGGAAGAAGACGAATTAGCTAAAAGCTTTTTTCCGGAATATATTATTAGGAAAAACGAAATCCTAAAAATACCTTATAGTAAAATTCAAAACTATGTAGGTTATTTTATGGACCCTACTTTACTACCTAAACACCTTAATACCGGAGATATGTTTTTCAACGGCTACGGAGATATAGGAGAAGAATTAGAAAAGAAAGAGGACTTTAATAGTAATAAAGCTACAAGTAATAAAAGTAAGGTTATGTTATGCAGAAAATACAAAACAATGATAGGATTAAGCGACGCCTTTACCTTAACTCCAACAACTGAAGAAGGTTATTTCAACGAGGAAAAGGTAAAACCGTTAGATAAAAAGACGGCCGAATTCTTCGAGAAGGAATATAAAACCGTATTTAGATATAGGGGTAAGGGTTTCGCGGATTTAACCGATAAGCATGAAGCCCTCGTATTCTACACTAAAATGGTTAAAACCCTATGCGGAAACGGTATTATTGAAAAAAAGAAAACAAGTAAAGACGGCGTCCACTCGGCCCTATATAAATATAATAAAGCGGATTTAAAAGGACACCTTAACCTATTATCCAATCGAAAAGATATGGACGAATATAAGGAACTCTATAATCTAAAAGAATTTTTAGAAATGCAATAATTCAATTAACCTATATCATAACCCTTTTTTCTTAACTTATCGCTTTTCTGCTGCGATAAAGCGCTACCTTTAATAGCTCGCGCTTTATCTATTTTAAGCCGTTCGGCTTTACTTAATAGCTTTTTCTTTTTCGCGTTATCTTTCGCTAACTCGAATATCTGTTTCTGCGTAAATTTTTTATCTTTATCGCCGTCGATTTTAACTTCAAATTGAAGCGCCAATTCAGTGGGATCTTCATGGATAGGAACAACATTTACTGATTTATTCATATTTTTTATAATTATATAATATATTTTTTTTTATCTTATATAATTATAAAAATAATGAGTTTAGTAATCTGTTCAAATATAAGAGATGATATAATCTACCAGAGGAATGCAGAATACGAGGCGCCGTATAGTTTTCATAATAGTTTAAAACAAACTTTAAAGATTGAACCGGATAGTGAAGTAGCCGTTCAATCCGTTAAATTATCTAAATCCGCTAATATCGTAGTAAAGGAAAGTGACCAATGGTTCCAATTTTTCGGTAAGGACCTTAAAAACGGAGGGACGGTGGACGACGGCCCCTATTATCCTATTCAGTGCAATCCGGAACTACCGGCCGGTTTTCCTTCTAAATCCGTATCTATGGAAGATTTCGTAGGTTTAATAGAAAAAGGTATGAATATCGGTATGCCTCATCCGGATATTTACGGAAATTTAGAATTTAGTGTTAGTAGAGACCCAGCTACGAAAGCGTATAAGGGGTTCGAGGTTAAAACTAATTATCTTACTACAGCGGCGGCGAAAGATAATACCGCGATAGATAATACTATTTTAAATTCAACAGCCGCGTGGGAATGCACATACACCAATGAAACCTCTAAAATTACAGTAGCAGAAGACGCCGGTAAAGGTCCAACCTTTACAAAACAAGCCGGAGATGTAGATTTCGCGGAAGGAGGGGTTATGGTTAGCTCTACTAATGCAGCGCGTAAAGTTCCTCTTACTCATTTAAATGGTATCATGGAAATGGATGTAAGCGGTATGGCTACGGCTACAACCGCCGACGGATACCAATATCAAAACGACTGGCAAGTAGGGCTGTGTAGGTCTTTTAGTAGGGACGGAACAAGTAGCGGAAACGCTAACGCCGATAACGGCTGGCTACCTTATTATAATGTAAATGAAACTACCGGTATGGGAGGCGGAGGTTCAAATTTCGAAAGTCATTATTATGATTATGTAGTGACATGCGAACAAGTAGCCGGAGCCGGTAATAGAGTTTTAAAGGTCCACCAAGCTGTAGCAAGTCCTAACGGCGCCGGAGTATGTTTAAGAGAATTAGAATATTACGGTTTCGGTTTTACCCATGCGGTGAGAATAGATATGAGCCAAAAGAAAAACGGAGGAAACGGAGTAGATTTACGGAAAATTAGATTTACTTTAAATAATGAAATATTGAAGATATCATTTATTGATGGGGGCGGAGCTGAAGTAGTTATTACGGATTATACCGTAGATAGCACCAAAGGAGCAGTAAAGAAGAATTTATTAGCTCCGGTAGGACAAACGCGATGGAACCTTTACCCTAAATTATGCATTATAGGGACGGCTCCGGTAGGCGCTAACATGCAACTAACCCAGTTCGATGGTTATAATAGTTTAGCTACACAGACGAATTATTCTTTATATCATCCGGATACTAACTGGTATGTTAGAAATGAACATAGAGGATTAACCGGTGTTTTAAGAGGATTAGATAGAAGGGATTTATATAATTACGAATTAGGACCGGACGCCGCGCCGGTTTATACTCCGGACGGATTAGATAGTAAAGGAGAAGTATTTAATTCAAGAGTAATTAGTTATATATTCGCTCCTTCTACGGTGACCTATCAACATACTGAAAACGCTAATATGGCTATTATTTTAGGGTTCGAGGAAAGCCCAGTATTAACTCCAGCTACTAATGGGACTATTTCGGCTACGGTTCCAATAGTGACATATCAATCTAACGGTAGCCCTTCGCTCATGACGACGGCTTCTTTATTCGTTAGGTTAGATAATTTTACCCAGCAATCTTACAACGCCGGAGTAGGTAGGCCCTCTAAAATTCTTTACCATTTACCTCGTTTCGATACAAGTAATAGGGAATTAGGAAACGGTTTATATTTCGAACCTACAGAGAGGACTTATATTAAATTGAATAACAGCGAAACACTATACGCTAATACTATGGATATTAGTATAGCAAACGATAACGAACAACTCGCCACTGATTTAGTAGGTAAAACTATCGTAGTTCTGCATTTTAGAAAATCCAGTAATCTGGTTAAAATAGATAAATAAATCTAATTTAGTTTAAATTCCTTTTTCAATTATACAAATTTTTAGAAATTAATAGATATAGAATAAAATATATGTATTAATAAAATGGATAGCTTACCGGATATTAGTATGGATATAGTAGAAGAAGTAGTAGAAGAAGTAGAAGAAAATAAGATAGAAGGGGCCAACGAAGAGCCGGAGGAGGACAATGAAGCAATTATTCAAGATATGGAAACCCCTAAACCTAAAACTAAATTAAGTCAAGAGGATATTTTCCAAGATCCACCGGTAATCAAAAAGGTTAAGGAACCTAAAAAGAAACGAGTATTAAGCGAGGAACATAAAGCTAAATTAGCCGCTGCAAGAGTTAAAGCATTAGAAACAAGGCGTAAAAATGCAGCGTTAAAGAAAGAGGAGAAAGAACTACAAAAAACAATAAAACATAACAAGATAAACAAATTAAGAAAAGAAGCTGAAGTAGAAGTTCGAGAAGAAACGGCCCCTATTCCTATTCAACAATCTGTAGCAGAAACTAAACCTTCTACTAATTATTCAAAAGAAGATTTAGAAGAATTCGCGCTTAATGCAATATTAGGACATGAAAAGATTAGAAAAGCAAGGAAAGCAAAGAAACGAGAAGAAGAGGCCGTAGCAAGAGAACAGCAATTACTAAAACAACAATTAAGGCAAGCAGTAGCACCGGCTAAAAAACCTACATATAGTCAAGGCGGTGTATGGGACGATTTCTTTTAATATCTAATTATGACTAAAATAAACTTCGCCGCTTCTATTATTTTCTATTATTATTATAGGAAAGTGACGGAGTGGCGTTATTATATAAGTATATTTTAGCCACTCCGTCATTTTTCATTTATTATAAGTGAAAATAATAATCTATTATAAAGTTATAATATGGCAATTCTTTTTAACGGCGACTGTTTAGAAGAGATGAAACAAATTGAAGACGATAGTATTGATTTAATTTTTACGGATTTACCTTACGGCCAAACTGCAAACGCGTGGGATCATAAGATAGATTTAACACTTATGTGGGAACAATTTATGAGAGTAAAGAAATTACATACTCCTATCTTTTTTACTACTACTACTAAATTCGGTATTGATATAATTAATAGCTGTCCTAAAAAATGTCCTTTTAGATACGATTTAATATGGGAAAAGACGGCTCCGGTAGGCCACTTAAACTGCAAAGTATTACCAATGAGGAAACATGAAATGATTTATGTATTTTATGAAAAGAAACCTTTTTATAATATAGCAGATAATCATAAATATATATTGAACCCTAAAAAGTGTCCTAATAGATATGGTAAAACTTACGGAGATAAAGTAGGCGGAGGTAATCCTAAAAAGGACGACGCGCCATGGGGAGCATACGAACCAAATTTACCGAATTCAATAATTAAAATAAATTCTAAAAGAGGAAACCATACAACTGAAAAACCCATAGAATTAATGAAATGGATATTTAAATATTATAGTAAAGAAGGGGATACTATCCTCGACAACTGCATGGGTTCCGGTTCTACTGGAGTAGCCGCTAACGAAATGAATAGAAATTTTATAGGTATAGAGATGAACGAAGAAATATTTAATAAAGCTTATGAAAGGATTAATCCGGAAGAATAAAATATATTATATAATATAATATAATATGAGTATTAAATATATTGAAGGAGATATACATGAAGTAATAAAAACAATTGAAACCGATAGTATAAATTTTATTTATACGGATCCACCTTTCGCTATTACTCAAAGTAAGTGGGATAAAGCATTAGAATGGGATAAATTATTTCCGGAGATGTGGAGAGTATTAAAACCTAACGGCGTTATATGTTTATACGCTTCTATTCCTTTTACTTATAAACTACTACAGTATGAACAGCCGAAATATCATTACGCATGGAAGAAGAATAATAAAACCGGCTTCTTCGCTGCAAAATATCAACCTTTAAGACAAATAGAAGAGATATTTATTTACTATAAAAAAAAAGGAACTTATAATCCTCAAATGATAGGTAATGAACCGCACCCTAAAAGGAATGTTAAATACGGAGGGGTGAACGCATACTGGGGAAAAGAAGGTAGTAAAAAAGAAAATACATATAATGAGGAAGAAGGACATAACGGTAGATACCCTACAACTTATAAAGAATGGGATATTAGAAAAGATAAAACCGGAATTACAAGAACCGATGAACAGATAGATTATTTTATTAAAACTTATTCAAACGAAAACGATACTATATTAGATATGACGTGTCATACCAAATTCGTGGGTAATAGAGCCAAAGAATTAAATAGAAATTATTTAGGCGTAGATTTAAATATTGTTTAATATAAAATGCAACAATTAATTAAATTTATTTCAATACCTTTTATTCCTTTTACAATATATAATTTAGGTTATTACTCTAACACAATAGTGACAGAGTGGCGTAAATTATATAATTAAAATAAAGCCACTCCGGTTTTTTTTATAATATAATAATATAAATATGTCCGGTCCTAAAATAAAAAAAGTTAGAGATTTAGAAGATAAGACAAAGTATGACATGGTCCACCCTCATTTACCTCAGCCGCCGTTTTTACTATTAATGGCCGGTTCAGTTCGTAGTGGAAAAACGAACGCATTAGTAGGGCTTTTAAGAGACGAAGAAATGTTCGGTGATAATTATTTCGATACTGTAAAAATATTTTCAAATAGTATTTATAATGATCCAAAAGGAAAATATCTTATGGATGTATTCGATGTAGAAGACGGTTATAAAGATAGTTATATAGATAAATTCGTAGAGAGCCAGAAGAAATATGAACGCGAAGATATGCCTACAGCTTTATTAGTATTCGACGATATTATTAATAAAGATTTTAAAAAGAATAATTCAATATCTTTTTTAGCTTCAAGGTTTCGCCATATAGAAACGAGTATTATTATAGCCGTTCAATCGTTTCGCGCTATAAGTCCTATTATAAGATCCAACGCCACCGATATCATGATAATGAAACAACAATCGGCTGGTAAGAAAGGAGAATTAGCCAAAATAATAGAGGAATATAGTGATTTAGCCGGTAGCGAGGAACGGTTTTTAGAATACTATAATTATGCAATTAATGAAAGTTCTTATTCTTTTTTATATATTGACGCTCAAAAGAACCCAGCGGATTTCTATTTAAGGTTCGAGACAAAGATAGGAGAAGGAGATAAAAATTTAATTCCTATTAAACAAAGTAAAACGGAAGAATTAGATATATGAATATTATAAAAATTCTTTATGATATATTTTAATATTATATATAATTATAAAATATGGATTTCTATGGATTTAGTAGTGAAGTAGGTGAAGCCAACGCAATGAATAGTAGTAGCGATTTAGCTAATAATGCTTACATGCAATACAACGCCGGCGCGGAAAGTGCATATAGGGCCGGACAAATTAAAATAGCTAATAAGGCGGTGACGGACGCACAGAATACATTAGGAACCGATACTAAAAGAGAAGCAAAGGAAGGAGCAGAGCAAGGAGGAGGCACCGTATTCGGCGCCGGAGGAGTTTATAAATTAGGTAAAGAAATAGTAAGCGCCGGTAATGACCAAGCGAAAGCGATTAGAATAGCTGAAGCTCATGTTAAATTAGCAAAAGCAAGCGGAGACGCGGACGAAATAGAAAAGGCCGGTGAATTATTGAAAAGCGCTAAATTAGGTAAGTTAAGTGAATTCGCAAAAAACGCCGCTTCAATAGCAACCGGAGCATTAGGTAAAACTAAATCCGGAGCAGCAATAGCAAAATTAGGAGATAGTATAGCAAGTAAAGGAGCTTTCGCGGTATCTTCTAATTTACTACAAGCTACAAAGGCCGGAAGACAAGCTACTGATACATTAGCCCAAGCAGCAAAAGCAACGGCTGAAAAAGCAACTAAACCGGCGGAAGATATAGCAGAAGCGGCCGGAGGAGCAATAGAAGATGGAGGTAAAGTAGCAGCAACAGCTGTGGGTTCTGCATTCGACATGGGTAGTAATTTCGCGGCTAACGGAGGGGAATTAGCGGCGAAACTATCTACGGCTAAATCTAAATTAGCAGCATTAGCAGACGACGCAAGCCCAGCCCAGCGTAGATTATTAGAAAAAGGAGTAGAAAGAGCAACGGCCGCAATGGGTGAACAAGGGGCCGGAGGGGCTACGGAAGCTACCGCTTCAACTTTAAAATCTACCTTAACTACGGAAAATATCCAAGCTGACCAATCATACAGTGACCCAAGAGATACGGAATTCGGCGGAGGAGGATTAGAAGGGGACGCGGCCGACGCCGGAACAGCTTTAAAAGGAAAAACGAGCGATGTAATTAGCACATTAGGAGCACGAGCTAATCAAGTATTTATAGGAGAAGAAAGAACCGGTAAAGCGGCTACTACTGCAATTAAAGGATTAGCGGCGCCTACACAAGTAATAGATAAAGGTAGCGATATAGCGGCCGGAGTAATAGCGGAAGGAGGAACCGTAGCCCAAAAGATAAACGGATTTAGTCAATTAGCTGAAGGTAATAAAGCAGTAGCGAGCGCGGCGAAACAGATAGGTTCAACTTATACTCCACCAAATTTAGAACCGGAACCGGAAAGGTCGCCCTATGATAGTGAGGAAGAACCGGCAAGAGAAGACGACGATGTATTAAGCACCGGAGACGACGATTATTTACAACAAGCAAAAGATAGAGAAGCAGAACAAGAAACGGATGTTCAACCGGAAGATACGAGCGGAACTACTCAAACATTAGCTGACCAAGCAACTGAAGCCGGAACCGCAGAACATGAAGCGGCAAAATTAGAAGGAGGCGGTTTAGATACGCGAGGATTAGACGCCGGAAGCGAAGCTTTAAAGGCGGCGGCAGAGGCCGGAGGATACGGAACAAAGACGGCGGCGTTTATAGGTAGAGGAGCATTAACCGGAATTAAAGCGGCCGGTTCGGTTATGAAAGTAGCTAATCCTTTAATTAATGCAGCTTTTACAATAGACCAAACAAAAGACGAATTCGAAAGTATTAAATCCGGTAAGGGTTTATCCGGAGACGGATGGCAAGGTAAGCTGGGAGGCGTATTAGAAGAAGGAGGAGATATAGCGAGCACGGTAGCGCCGGCCCTCGCTGCATTCGGTCCGTTAGGAGACGCGGCGGCGTTAGGCGTAGAAATAGGAGGAGGGTTAGCTTCATTAGCTGGAGATTTATTAGGGGACTGGGGAACGGCTGATAAAGAAGCTAAACAAAGACAACAACACCAAGCTGCACTGGACGCGGCGAATAAGAAAGCAAAGGCGGCGAAAACTTCTTATAATACGGCAGTAGAAACGGCAAGCGCGGCCGGTAATGTAAATTTAGCCGGACAAGGAACAATAGCCCAAGTTTCAAGAAGCGCCGTTAGAACTTATTAAGAATGACAGAGTGGCTAAAATTATATTATATATCTAACGCCACTCTGGTTCATAAAACTAATATAGTTTAAATTATACTTTTTTATATTTTTTAAGTTTATTTAAGATTAAAATAATAATCTTATATAATATATAAAACAATGGTAGATATTAAAGAGAAAATTATGGAAGCTCGACCGAATGCAAAAGAAAGCACCGTTAAGATGTATGTTTCAAATTTAAATAAACTACAGAAGATGTTTAATACAGACGACTGGAAGTTTTTAGACGATATAGATAAAGTAAAAGAAAAACTTAATCATTTACATTATACAAGTCAAAGGAATTATTTTAATTCAATTATTATTTTACTCATGGCTCTTAATAGCGATAAAAAATACGATAAACTATTAGATAAATATAATACTATTAGAGACGAAGGTAATAAGAAATATCAAGACGACAACGCTACCGGAGTTATTAGTGATAAACAAAAAAAGAATTTCGCAGAATTAGGTGAAGTTAAAGATATGATCAATACAATGGATAAAGAGATTAAGGCGAAGGGTTTAAAGAAAAAGGAAAGTTTAGATCCAAAAGAAAAAGCTTTAATTCAAGTATTTATATTATTTAGTATTTATACTCGCTTACCTATGAGAAACGATGTTTCCGGTATGACTATTATTACTAAACGATTATATAACAAGCTTAAAGAAGACGAGAAAAAAGAAAATAATTATTTAGTTATTGAAAAGAATAAAATGTTTTTCGTTCTTAACCAATTTAAAACAAGCGCCAAATATAAAGAATTAGATATCGATATACCGAAAGATTTAGAGAAGCTATTAAGGTTTTATATTAAGGTTAATGGTTTAACTAACGGAGATGTATTATTTACAAGTTCAACCGGTAAGCCGTTATCGAGGAATGCATTAAGTCAATTATTTATTAAAACAAGTAAGAAATACATGGATAAATCTATATCCACTACAATGTTAAGGAAGATAGTATTAAGCGATAAATTCGCGGATGTAAAGAAAGAACAAGAAGAGATGGCGGAAATTACCGGCCACTCTGTAGCTACAATGAATAAGGTTTATGTTAAACAAAAGGAAGAGAAAGCTACCCCTTCCAAAGAAAGTGAACCGACCAATAATTAGCGGTATTTTTATCCTTCCATGTTAATTTACCTTCTTTATTTTTTATTCCTTTCGCTCTTTTAAGATAATTAGCTCTACGCTTTTCATCTTTATGCTGGGTAAAATCTTCAAAATCTTTATTACCGAACCCTATTTTCTTATAACCGCTTTTATTATCCGCTTTAACATATACGAAGAACTTTTTTTTAGAGTTAGTAGTATTCTTAAAGGGTTTATATAATATAGGTTTTCCTTTTTTATCGCGTGGCATATTTATAATACTAATGAAGATAATTTATTTATTTCGCTATTTTTAATATGTGCAACATCGCCGATTTCATTACACCCTCTACGAGTAGTTCCTCCTTTACCTTCCGTAAAATTATCGCCTAATTCCCAGTAATACATACCGTCATTACATTCCCATATATAAAATACTCTTTTACCTCTACTTATATATTCTTTACCTTTTACTATTTTATTCATGTTAAACATTAAAGTAGGATACTGGCCGAAATTAATACGGCGCCTTTTATATTCTACAGCGTATTGTTTATTTTTAAAATCAATTTTAGCGTATTGATCTTTAACATTGTTATTAATTAATTTACCGAAAGTTTCTTCAAGAATAGGATGAACTCTACTTTCATTAAAATTTCCATAACTTAAATCATTCTTTTTAATTTCGTTCATGTTATTTTATATTACTATAATATATTTTATTTTTTACAATTTTCCGCGTTTTTTAAAATAAATTTAGATAAATAAATATATTTAATATAATTATAAAATAATGTCAGCAGATACTCGCCCCTCGCTTCTTAATATTAAAAGTATGCCGGTTTCTACCGCGCTTCAATTTACCACCGACGTGTTAGACCCAGTAGTTAATAGTGAAAAATTTACTCGGTTCGAATTTCAGCCGAAGGGTTTTTTACATCCTAATACCCAGCTTACTATTCAAGTTCAAGCCGCAACAAAGGCCGACGGAACAAAGGATAACGCTATTAGTGATATCGCTTTTCCTTTCGCTAATGTAGGTTTATATTCAATGATTTCGCGAGCCGTTCTTAAAACAGCGGACGGAACAACAATATGTGAGACGGATAGTTTAAATGACCTCATGGCGTGTAAATCGCAATTCGTAAGTAATGCAGCCAATAAAGAAAGAGAACAATATAAAAC
>VMHT01009067.1_pt1 | contig 12044 bp, 26 predicted proteins | sample 4693611 | NCBI WGS metagenome assembly VMHT01 (sample SAMN12280063, study PRJNA550983) | marine metagenome | isolation source: seawater sampled from same location over 5 years 0.02-0.2 micron viral filtrate | place: USA: collected off the coast of southern California halfway between the port... ...
ACAATGAACATACAGCACCAAACCAATGCAGGGCATAAGATTGTAGCTAAAGATACTGACTCATCAACAGCTTTTTCGGCTTCTGTAATTGATATGGATGTTAGTGGTGACCAAGCTATTACTGGTAGCCAAGTGTATCACAGAGGGTTAAACATAGATATTGATTCTACTGCTACAGGTGGAACAACAACTAATGAGCATCGTCTGTATGGTATTGATGCAAATGTGACTGCTACTGGAGATAGCGATTTAATTTACGGCATAAACACACATGGGGTTACAACTTCAACTGGTTCAGGTGATAATAATCAGAACACTCAAGTTCAAGGTGCAAACTTTACAGGAAGCAACCAAAGCGGTGGTGATGCCATAGTACCAAACACTTATGGTGCTAAATTTGTTAGCTTTAATAGAAGTACGTCTAGTGATGCAACGGTAAGAAACAACTTTGGCTCAGTAAGTGAATCCATATTACACGCTGATGCTACTAAGAAACAAAACTACAGAGGCGCATATAATAAAGTAGAGATACGAGAAACCACTAACGCTTGTAATGTTGGTTCAGTGCATGGCACTTACTCAGGTATATTTAACAATCAAACAAATAATGTAACTTTAAATGGCAATCAAAACTTATTCTATGGCTCTTATCACGGTACAGAGGGCAAAGTAACAGCCGCTGGTAAAATACCTTATGGTGTTTATATAGCGTCTGATGTAGATAATTACTTTGAGGGTAACGTAGGTATAGGTACTAGTAGTCCTTTAGCAGACCTTCATGTATCTAACGGAACAAATAGCGATAGCACTCCTGTAGAGTTTATGATTGGGGGTACTGCTAACTCTGTAAGAACAGGAAGTATTGTTAAAAGTACAACATTAGGAGCGTATGATTTAACTTTACAAACAAGTAATCATGCTACAGTAAATCAACCTTTAATAATTAAACTGTCAGACGCTACTGAAGCTATGCGCATAGACTCATCAGGCAACGTAGGTATAGGCGAAACTAATCCATCAAACCCCCTGCATATTAAAGCAACTACAAACGTACCTTTGCTTTTAGAGACTACACACTTAGGTGGTAACGCTCGTTTAGGGTTTGTAAATGAAAACTATAGTAAAAACTTAGGTGTTAACAATGATGGGCAATTTACTTTATATGACATCACTAATTCTGTAACACCATTCACTATCGCTAATAATGTAGCTAGTAATACTTTTGTTATAGATGGTTCTTCAAAGGTAGGTATAGGTAAAAATAATCCGTCTACTAAACTTGATGTTGTCGGCACTGTTACTGCTACAGCCTTTGCAGGTGATGGCTCTGCTCTTACAGGACTACCTGCTGGTGGTATTTCTAATGTAATAGAAGATACCTCACCACAACTAGGTGGTAATTTAGATTGTAATGATAAAGGATTAACTGGTGCTACTAAGTATTATGGTAGTGCGGGTTCAAGTTATGTTCCTACCTTTGGCTTCACAGGTAATCAGACTACAGGAATGTACCAACCCGCCTCTGGTTCTATAGCGTTCTCTACTAACACTTCTGAGAGAATGCGTATTAACTCTTCAGGTAATGTTGGGATTGGTACTACCAGTATTGGAGCAAAACTGCATGTTAATGGACAAGCTAGAGCGTCCACTTTTTATGCTACAGGAAATGGTAGTCAAATACACAACGCAGGTTTTATGGGCGGCTCTGGTCTGTTGGTTAAGCACAACCAAACTAGTACCAACTATCAAAATATGATTGAGTTTAAAAACGGTAGTTATGCAACTGTAGGAAAAATTGAGTCAAATAATGGGGGTACGCAATATGTTACTACGTCTGATAGGCGGCTTAAAGAAAACATCCAAGACTCAGGGGATGCAGGTAGTAAGATTGACGCTATACAAATCAGACAGTTTGACTGGAAAGAGGGTGGAGAGCATCAGGACTTTGGTGTTATTGCACAAGAGTTACAGGCTGTTGCACCTGAAGCCGTATCTGAAGGTTACACTGAAGATGACATGATGGGTGTTGACTACTCTAAACTAGTACCAACCTTAATTAAAGAAATACAATCATTGCGAACTAGAGTCGCACAACTGGAGAACAACTAAATGAACTTTACAATATCAACTTTAGAAAGGAATACAGACGATGGTGTGCTAGTAGCCCATTGGCAGGTGAGTAAAGCCTCTGGTGATAACACAGCGTACTCGTATGGGACTTGTGGTTTTACTCCAGACTCTACTGCTGAAGGTTACATTGCTTATGCTGACTTAACAGAAGCTAACGTAATCTCATGGGTACAAGGCGCATTAGATACAACTGCACTTGAAACCTCTCTTGATGCTGACCTAGCGGAACAAGCATCTCCAACAATCTTAGAAGGGAAACCTTGGTAATGATCACAATAGATGACAAAGAATATAAAGAAGAAGATTTAGATGAAGGACAGATCGTTCAGGTGCAAAGAATGAACGCGCTAAGAGCCGAGCAGAGTCAATTAGATATGCGCCTACAAGAGCTTAATGTTCTTATAAATGCGTATGCTAATTCATTAAAGGAAAGTTTTTCTGAGGAAGAGTAATGAGCGAATTAGAGCCGAGGGTAAGCAAATTGGAATGGCGTGTAGATAATCATTCAAGTCAACTAACCAGATTGCATAATGCTACATCTGAGTTAAGAGATGAGTTGCACAATATTAACAAGTCTTTACTACAAATTAAGTGGTTAGCATTAGGCGGTGCAGTAGTTTTGTTAGGAGATTCTCTTGGCATTGGTAGTATGATTAAATTGATTGGAGCGTAGTATGTGGCAATCATTAATAGGACCAGTTGCTAATCTTGCAGGTGGATTCTTAAAAAACAAAGCAGAAGAAAAACAAGCTAAACATGAAGCTAAGATGAAAGTCATACAGAGTGATGGCGACTGGGAATCTAAAATGGCTGATGCTTCTGCTAACTCTTGGAAAGATGAGTTCTGGACTATAGTATTATCTGTTCCAATTTTTATGATTGGTTACTCTATTGTTGTTGGTGATCCAGAAATTGTTGGCAGGGTAGAGGATGGCTTTGTTGCTTTGTCAGGATTGCCTGAGTGGTATCAGTATTTATTATTCATAGCTATCTCTAGCTCTTTTGGTATTAAGGGCGTGTCTAAGTTAATGAGTTTGCGTAAGTGAGACTATTACTTTTACTGTTATTTTCTGTATCAGTGTATGCGTCAGACAGCCAACAGAATGGCGATCTGAATAACAATACACAGGACTCTACAGTTAATAGTAATAACAATACAACTAGTACAACAACGCAAAATATAGGGGCAGGTAGTGGCAAACCTAGCCCTGTAAACACTGCCATAGCACCATCACTTATGTCGTCAGGCAATGATACTTGTTTACGATCTGCTAGTGGTGGTATGCAGATAGATGTTTTAGGTCTTAATGGTGGGCGTTATGTGCAAGATGAAGAATGTAACAGAAGGAAAGATAGCAAAGTTTTAAAAGACATGGGAATGTCTATAGCGTCAGTATCTAGGATGTGCCAAAACATAGATAACTGGAAAGCTATGTTCATTGCAGGTACTCCATGCCCCATATTAGTAAATGGTCGCATGGTATTTGGTAAGAATGCCTTTATAGCCATGAAGAATAACCCGACATTATTTATTCCTGACTATAAAAAGAAAAAAGCACACTACAATCAATTATTAGGTATAGGAGTAGAAGTAAATGAAGAAGATACTAGCGACAATCTTAGCGTGTCTGAGCGTTTCCGCCCAAAGTCTTGATGTTTCCAACCTAGTTGATACTAGTCAAAGCATTGTAGATACATTTGATCAGGGCATACAAAGGGTATCATCATTAGAAGTGTTAGCCATGCAAGGTTTAATTGCACCTGATAGTGTAGTTGATGACAGCAAGCTAACCTACGAACAGGCACAAGCCTACAATGATGCTTTACAAATGACAACAGAAGCAGTCTATACAATGTCCGCTAATCAGTTTGTAGACGAACAGGTAGATGAGGCTAGGGTTGAGCTTAACACCGCTATAAGTGCGTATGTGGGCGCGTCAGAGGTACTTATAACAGCAGTCAAGGTTAATGACATGGCTGAAGAGGCACAAGAAAGCGGTGATGCTGTACAGGCACAAGAGATACAATCATTTATTGCTAACAATGACGTTGAGATAACTGACGTACACGTTGATGTGTATAATGAATCCCTAGATACTGTAGAAGAGACAGCACAAACCTTTGCCGCTTTTGTGGCAGTACAGAATGATGAGGTGTTGGTGCAAGATATGCAGGCTGAAGTAGATATAATGGGTGAAGACTTTATGAATGCTTACGATGCGGCATTTGATTCATCTACTGGTTTTGCTTCTTTGTCATTTCACACTACTAATGTAGTTCTTATGTACAGCTTAGAGGGAGCATTTGTAAGTGCGGCTGATGTCTTGGGTGCAGGGCAAGAGGGTGAGTTTTATCAAGATGGACCAACTGTACAATGCTTTTATTGTGAGGAATATTAATGCTTGCTGATACAGAAGTTAATATAGGTGGCACTAAACTTAAAGGTGTGTGGATTGCTATAGTCCTGACGATAGGTACATCTATAGGTGGTACTGTATGGACAGCCAGTAGTTTGTACTCAAGGCTAGAAACTGTAGAGGCTATACAGATACCTGATACATCAGAAATGCAAGAGCAGTTAGTTGGGTTAGGTAGCAACTTAGAAACTATTATGGAGCGTCAGAAAGAACTAATAGCCTTACAAGAGCGCGTGGTTGATGTAGAGAAGTTAGTTACAGAGATGCAGGTGACTGTTGAAAAGGCTAAACTTGCTACAGAGAATAGTGATAAGATACAGGGTAAGCTAGATAAAATTGACAAGGAAGTGGAGTCGCTCTGGCAGGGCATGGACTTCTTGGCGAATCCCTATCGAGGTGAATAATGTTTAAGTATTTTAAGTTGAGTGAGTTTGACTGTCAGTGTACTGGCAACAACGAAATGAAAGAAGAGTTTATCCATAAACTAGATGAGTTAAGAGAAGCCTGTGGGTTTAGCTTCAACATTACGTCTGGTTATCGTGATCCATCACATCCTATCGAGGCTCGCAAGTCTAAAGCAGGTACTCATGCACAGGGTATAGCGGCAGACATTGCTGTAGCTAATGGTGCAGAGCGATACAAAATTGTAAGTGAGGCTATGCGTCTAGGGTTTACTGGAGTAGGTGTTGCTAAGACGTTCATCCATGTAGACATCCGAGAAACTACACCAGTGGTCTGGCAATACTAAGACAGTAGGGATTTCTTTGCTGTCTTTTTAGCTTTCTTAAATGCTTTATCTGTGGGTGCGCCTTTTGCACCCTTTTTTCTCATGGTTTCGCCACTGCCTTTGGCAATGCGTTTACGTTTAGCGTGTATATTAGAATATAATCCCATTACCACTTCACCTTGTTTGCCCAGTATGCGGCTGACATCTTGCCTTTAGCTATGTTCTTTCTATGTCTAGCCTTGAATGATTTGCGTCTAGCCTTATCTTTAGCGGTCATTGGCTTCTTGCCTGCACCACGAACACCTTGCTGTCCAAACCTAATAGTTTTAACTTTATCGCCTACCTTGGCTACCACTACATGAGATTTTGTGGGGTGTGAGGGTGTGCGTTTGGGTTTGTTATAACCTGACACGCCAATACGTTTTAATAGGGACTTAGACATTGCCCTATTATACCAAAAAAAACGCCCCAAATACATGGGGCAAAGGGGTAACATACTATGAAAATTATTCTACATTAAACATCTCAGGGTGTTCAAGACTTAATTGCTCTTCTGTGGGTGGTTCAGACTGTTTAGCTATTTCTTCTTCAATTAAGTTCCATAACTTAATTATTTCATACCTAGCGTACCCACTAGCATTGCTATATACAGCCGCACCTATTACATTTATTAGCTCTTCTCGTATCTCAGTCAGCCCATACTGGTCTATCTTGTCAAACATAATGCCTAATACTTGATCACTCATATAACACCTCAGTTATAACTGATTGGTTCGTAGTTCTCATCTTCATCCATCTTCTTAAATTCTTCCCTGTAATGCTTTGCTATTTCTTTTCTCAACAACTTGTTAGTTTTCATTAAGACCTGCCACTTTTCTCTGAGCATATCCATGTGACCCTCGCCTAACGTATCCTCTAGCCACTTGGTGAACTCTAGTGGGTTAGCAGTGAACTTCATGTGACAGTAGTGACATAGACATACAGCGTTATCCATCGACCATCTGACTGACTTAGCAGACCTGCCATAGATGTGAGCGCATTCCATTCTACCCTCTACCTTGCCACAGCTTTCACATACATGACCTGCTTTCTTCCTGACAACATCACTAAACCATTTATCTGCCGCATCACGTTTTATTGCCATTCTTAAAATCCTTTGTAGGGAATGATACATAAAGTCCATATTGTTCTGCCAAGTGTCTTATGATTGTTTCTGCTACCAATGGTACTTCATCTGTAGACAACTGCCTACTACTTTCATCCTTGTTAGGATACATGGCTCTTTGTACTGTCATCCATATTAAGTCCATTACACTGCGGTCAGTCCAAGGGGCTTCAATAGGCTTGCTCAATACAGGGCTTGTGATTACACATGGAAACCCTGCATCGTTACACCGCTTGGCTATCTCCTTACAGAACACCCACATAGCATTGTTTTGCTTGATGCTCCTAGGCTTGCCTAGCTTGTACTCGAACGTGACATACTTGTGCTTCTCATACATCTGTTTAACAAACTCAGTGTACATTGATAGCTTTTTAGGGCAGTTGACTGTCCATGCAGAACCATTCATAGGCACATCCTTAAATATTTATTCATCATCTTCTCAGATTCAGTCTCACATCTATCAGGTATGACAACAGCACCACTGTAATTAGTGCCATCTGCCCGGCAAAATGGTTTTCTTTTGGGTGCAATTACCTGATCTGTAATGACCTTGCCCTCAATATGTCCCATTCTAGTTCTTAATGTGGCAATGGCAATACCAGTTTTTTCTGCTAACTCACGATATGTGTATGAATTACCTTTAATAAACTTGTCAGTAGTAGTGCCTACAAACTTATACAGATTTTCACCGCCATGTTTTTTTCTATTCATTATCAATTCTCCATGTAGTATTCAGCTACACTACACTTCTCATTGTAGCGATTGGTTACACTCTTGCGGTCAGTCTTTATGTCGTGACCCTGTTCTTTCAACTCAAATATTCTAGCCGCCACCTGTGTAATCCCCAGTTCTTCAAAAGCATTGAGGCAGGTTAGCTTCTTGCCATCTTCTAAATATTTTAATACTCTCTCTGATTGTGTCATTGCAGTCTCCTGTATTGGAAGTGTTCATCCCAGTCTTTTTTGCTTTCATCCCACTCTATAAAGCAATTTATTAAATTATCCAGTATTTCTTTTAAGTCAGTCAGTCCATCACTTTCCATATCCAACTTAATTTGCATAAAGTCCATAGCCATAGACGCGCGATGTAATTGTATTATCACGTTGTATGCAGAATGGCTCTTATATTCATCGTATCTGCGCTCAAAAAGGTCAGATGGTATATTGTATTCAGACATTTATCACTCCTAGTTAGCCCATGATCTATCGGTTAATGCGACCTCAATATCGCGTTTCTTTATTTGATTCGGTTTTTTCGCCACCTTAGTTAGTGTAGGGGCTTCAACCTCATCTTCCCACCTTGCATTGTTTAGATAAGTTGACGCATGAGGGATGAATGTTTTGTTCGCATCACTCCACTCGCCATGCTTAATCCTCAATGCAATGTTCTCAGCTATCAACATTACAGTATTGTCATTAAGATTTAATTTATCCCATGCTTTCTTGGCTTGTGCCTTGCCAACTTTTCTTGGGTAAACAGTCCAGAATGATTCAAAATGATCTATATTATTAACTGTAATATTAGATGTAGTATTAACTGTATTATTATCCTTAAACTTTTCTTTAATAGGGTCTTTAACTTTTCTTTGTGGGGTATTTAACTTTTCTTTAATACCCCCATTAAGTAATCTTATATACCTATTTAAGATTTGTTTAGTACCCCTATCTTGCTCCATCTCAATGCTGACGTAGCCTGCGTCTTTAAGACTACCTATCCACTTACTGATAGATACCTTACTGACGCTATATAGTTCTGCAAAGTATCCATTAGTTGCCCAACAATATCCTTTCTCATTGCAAAGTGCAGTGATCTCACCATATAAAAGTTTGGCGTTAGGCGTTAGACTCTCATCGTATCTGACGTTAGCAGGGATGATTGCGTAGTAGCCTTTCTTATCCATGTTCACCTGCCCTGATAAACTCGCTGACTGGTACTTGGAATAGATCGGACAGTGCGACTAGTGTGGCACAGCTTGGATCGCGATGGTTGTTTCTTATCAAACTAACAGTAGCAGGGGATAGTCCACCCTCTCTTGCTATATCAGCTTGGGTCATGCGGTGTGTAGTCATATAAAAGTCTAGCGATTTGTTAATATCCATGTTGTCTCCTTAGTAATTTGTACCCATGATATACTAATGTAAAATAATTTGCAAATAGTTATTGACAGTAGTGTAAGCATCAACTAATATGTAATCTCACATACACAAAAGAGGACAGCAAAATGGATAGACCAATCATATTTGAAGATTATAACTTCAGCAAAGCAGAAACACAGTTCCCTTTGATTAACATGGACAGCACCAGTAAAGAAATAGAAGATACTGCGTGGCAATACACTATAGATTTGTTGCGTGATGATTCTACTTTACTACATGAAGCCTTCATTGGTGAGCATTTAGGTGATTTAAGTATCATGGAAAGTTATCAGAAGCAGGTTTTAGAGGCTGTATCTGAGCAAAACTATGATAAGATAGGCAGGCTAGTTGAGGCTTGCATGGCGGAGTTCAACAACAATACTGTTGAATATATTGAAGAACACATTACACAAATGGAGTATAGATATGTCTGATTTAAACAAATTAAATGATTATGAAAAAGGCGAGTTCGACTGTGTGCATGGATACCCTGCGCGTGACTGCGAGCCAGAAGCCTACTATAATGGCTATGCGGATGCGTATGCTAAAGAAGCTAACGCAACATGGTATAGTGAGAAACAGTTTCAAGAAATATTAGGGGGTGCATAATGAGTAGCGTATGGACAACACTGTCAGCGATTGACGTATCAAAACATATTGAGAAGAAGGGTAACTTGAGTTACCTTTCATGGGCGTACGCTTGGGGTACATTGATGAAGTATTACCCTGAAGCTACCTACTTTTACGATGAGCCTAATGTAGACCCCAATGGGACTGTAGAGGTAGAGGTAGAGTTGACTATCGAGGGTATCACTAGACGTATGTGGTTGCCTGTGATGGATCATAGGAATAAAGCTATTGTAAACCCAACATCAAGAGATGTGAGTGATGCAAGGATGCGATGCTTAGTTAAGTGTATAGCTATGTTTGGGTTGGGTCATTACATATACGCAGGGGAAGACCTGCCACTAGCTGTATCAGATGCGCCTATCAGTGAGATACAATCAGCTAAGTTAAAACAGTTGCTTGAGAAAACAGAGAGTGATGTTAAGAAATTCTGTCAGGTGTTCAAGTGCAAAGCTGTTGATGAGTTATCAGTAGCCCAGTATGATAGAGCTATCTCAATGTTGGAGAAAAAAGTTGCAAATACTGCAAGCTGAACAGGGTACACAGGAATGGCTAGACGCTAGGTTAGGTAGACCCAGTGCTAGTCAGTTCTCAAAGTTAGTCACTACGGCAGGGAAGCCTAGTGCATCTGCTGATGATTATATCAGTGAGATGATTGCAGAGAGAATCACAGGGGAGCGTGAGCCTATCTACGTTAATGAGTGGATGCAGAGAGGCACAGAGTTAGAGCCTGAAGCCAGAGCAACCTATGAGTTTATGAATGGTGTTGACGTAGAAGAAGTAGGGTTTATACTAGATGACTCAGGAGAGTTTGGCTGTAGCCCTGATGGATTAGTGAATGATGATGGTGGGGTAGAGTTTAAATGCCCTGCCCCAAAGAACCATATAGCATGGAGTAGAAAGGGCGTATGTCCGAGTAAGCATTATGCACAGGTACAGGGTTGCTTGTATATTACAGGCAGAGAATGGTGGGATTTTATGTCCTATCACCCTGATATGAAGCCCTTTATTGTAAGGGTAGAGCGCGATGAAGAGTTCATTGCAAAACTGGCTGAACAAATTAGTCTAGCCGTAGAGGAAATCAAATCAGAAGTGAGGAATTTAACATGAGTAAGATAGGTGTTTCAGTATCTATAGATGTGACAAAGATTGATAAGTCGCGCATCAAAGAAGTAACTAAAAAAGATGGGTCAGTGGCTAAGTATGTAAACCTGACTACCTTTATCAACCCAACTGAAGAAGATCAGTATGGCAATCATGGTTTCATTGCACAGTCTCAGGATAAAGAAGAGCGTGAGTCAGGTGCAGAGCGACCACCAATTCTAGGTAATGTAAAAGTTATCTACACTGAGGGCGGTCAAGCTAAGAAGCAAGATGATTTCCTATCTGAAGACGTACCATTTTAAGGAGTGAATGATGCCTAAGAAAAAGATTAAAGAAGCGATTGAAGAAGCCCATGAGTTAGCAGATAAAGCTATTGATGAGGCTCAAGAAGAACTCGAAGAAACGCGAAACGAAATACTAGCATGGATCAACAGCCCTGCTAAAGTAACTAATGGTCAACTGCTCGCAGTAGCGGTGGTGACTGTAGCACTGTTACTCCTCTAGGTTAGGGCGTTAGCCTGTGTAACTGGTCTGGCTCACCAGTAACCGAAACGAGCCATTAAAATTTGGTATATACTGTATAAGTAAACAGCATTAGAATTAATTTTTGGAATCATTATAATACACCACGCGAGGTAAGAGAATGACCAAGCATCTTGTAATACCTGATACCCAAGTTAAACCTAACCAACCTATTGACCATCTAAGATGGGCAGGACTATATGCTGTTGACAAAAAACCAGATGTTATTATCCATATTGGCGATCATTTTGATATGCCTAGCCTCAGTTCATGGGACGTTGGCAAGAAGTCCTTTGAGGGTAGACGCTACACAGATGACATTGAGTCAGGCATCAAAGCAATGGAAGCATTCATCGCACCCATCAGAGAAGAGCAACAGCGACTCATTAGGAACAAGCACAAGCAATGGAGTCCACGACTGGTATTCACTATCGGAAACCATGAACAAAGAATTGAACGCGCTATTGAAACCGATCCAAAACTAGATGGTTTAATTGGCTACCATGATTTCAAGCTAGATGAGTTTGGTTTCGAGGTCTATGATTTTCTTGAGGTAGCAGTCATAGATGGGATAGCTTACAGTCATTATTTCACCAGTGGTATCATGGGACGTCCAGTCTCTAGTGCTAGGAATATGCTGTCCAAGAAGATGATGAGCTGTGTAATGGGTCACGTTCAGGATAGAGACATTGCCTATGCTCGCAGAGCAGACGGAAGGAATATTTTAGGCTTGTTTTCAGGTATCTACTACCAACACGATGAGGATTATTTGACTGCTCAAACCAATGGCTCATGGCGTGGCATCTGGATACTTAACGAGGTTGTAGATGGTAGTTGTGATGAACTCCCGGTATCTATGAATTATCTCAGGGATAAATATCAGGGCAAGTAGGCAAGTCTATACTTGTAAGCGCAAAAAACGCGCCTAGATGGATTTCTAAGCGCGTCTAATGGGCAAGGGTATACCAACCTACAGGGTTACTTTTTAACCTCGCTTATAACCTCTGAAACATAAATATCATCATGTTCATCTGCTATTAAAATATCCTTAAACTTATTTGCCTGTTCAAGGGTTGGAAAGCGCAGGGCATGTTGCCCCGCATCAGTAAACCAAACAACTACATATTTCACAGTACAGACCTCATTATTTGAACCATCAAACACATATATAAACCCATACAGGTAAACAGCCACAGATGCGCGTTAATTACTTTGCG
>VMHT01010975.1_pt1 | contig 12044 bp, 26 predicted proteins | sample 4693611 | NCBI WGS metagenome assembly VMHT01 (sample SAMN12280063, study PRJNA550983) | marine metagenome | isolation source: seawater sampled from same location over 5 years 0.02-0.2 micron viral filtrate | place: USA: collected off the coast of southern California halfway between the port... ...
CAATGATGTACCTGATTATGTACAAGATATGGTTTATGAAAAAGCCGTTGAAGTATTAGATGATATTCTTGATGACCGCATATCTGACTGGGTTGAAAACAATCTGGCAGACAGACTCACCATAAACTTTGAATAGGAGTAAACATGACTATTGCATTCATTCGACAAATAGATGACGCACTGTACCAACTAGACCAACTAGCTAACAGGGCAAAGAAAGATAACAGTCAGTTTCAATGGCGCATAGATGCAGCACGAGACGCAATCAAATCAATCTCAGCCACATACCATGAGGTTCTAGATAGAGATGCCAACGAAGACGCAACATACATACCACCACTGAAGGAGATTAAATAATGAAAGGCTATCGTGTAGCAAAGAACATTCCTGTGCCAGAGCCAAGGGGCAGACTTAGTATATATGACTTCCCTGCACTAGAGGTTGGAGAGTCATTTCTTGTCACCTCTAAATCAGAAGTCTATGCGTGTCGCAAACGCATGAGAAATAAAGGGCAAACAATCGTCAGCCGCAGAATGGGTGAAGATAACTGGCGCATATGGAGGTCAAGCTAATGGCATTAATGCAACAACGCCACTTCGAATACTTAGCTGATAAGGTTGCCCCGCTATTGGGGTGGCCGACTCAGATAGTCGCAATGGCAGATACACTTGCCGAAACAAATCCACGTTTCAACAAAGAGAAGTTTCTAGACAGAGCAATCAAGGCATGGGAAGAAGCCCATCCTATGGAGGAGATTGACGATGAGATACCGTACTAACTTTGAAGGCAACAAAATACATGATGAATTGTATGAGTGCAAAAGTTGCGGCAAGCAATACGAATCATACAATGCACTGAATCATCCTGACGAACACACTGGCGGCTACTGCTGGTGTGGGTCAGATGATATAAAAATTCTTATCTACAAAACTATTTATCAAGAGTTGTGGGTAGAAGATACTGCATCAGTCGATGATGTGTTGGAGGTGGCTCTTGAATTAGAGACATGGGAGGTGGCAGACCATGCCATACGAATTAATGGAGAACAGAAATGAACGACCTATTTGAAACACCAGCATACAAACTTGTGCGCCGTGAAGACCCAAGTACTAGCCATGATGCGGCTGAACAGTTAGATGTTAACGCAATGGAGCGTGTTGTATATCGTGCTATTGAAAGCTTTGGTGATGACGGATGTATATCTGATGATGTGTTAGACTTGCTTGCTGGTTACAGATACAGCACAGTTACTGCACGTTATAAGCAGTTAAAAGAAAAAGGTCTTGTAATTGTAGACCACCGCAAGCGTTACGCACAAAGCGGTAGGCAACAGCTTGTAATGTGGGCGAGTAAACATTACACGGAGGCTGAAGATGCAATGCCCCAAGTGCAACAGTAAAGCAATAAGAGTAGCAGACTCTAGGCCAGAGCCAAAGCTAGTGCGTAGGCGTAGAGTTTGTGAGTCTTGTAACCACAGGTTCTCAACCATTGAACGGCTGGCTGAAGTCCCCAAACAACGAAAGCCAGCCGTGCAACGAAAGCCAACAACCCCAAAGCCACCAAAGAAAAAGAAATATAATGAGTGGCGTGACGTTGATCACATGACAGACGAAGAGTTGGAAGCTATGATTATGAGTGGTGAATATGATTAATGGATATGAGATTATGGTTCACCAATTAATCAAGCGCAGACATGAACTTGGTTTATCACAAGAGGCACTGTCATTTGAGATAGGCTGTGCCAAATCTTTAATTCATAAATGGGAGCAGTACAAACGTGTACCTTCTGGGTTCATGCTTGGCTGTTGGGTAGAAGCACTTGGCTTACAAATCACCGTCACAGAGAAACGCCAAGAAGGCGCGGAAGAAAATATCTAACTACGATAGAACTGGCGTTGCACAGCAATGCGAGTATTGTAAAACCAAAACACATTGGTTTGTCGTCTTGGCAAGCGGCTCATTATATTGTGTAGATTGTATGGAGCATTACGGATGGCAACATCTCAGCGCAGAAAAGGAAGCTATCACGAAACCAAAGTCCTCGAATGGCTACAAAAACTCGGCTTCAAAACAAAGAAGCAACCCCTCTCGGGACAGTTGGGAGGAGAATATCGAGGCGACCTCCTCCTCGAAATCGGAGGACAGCAGTTGGTAGTCGAGGTTAAATACAGAGATGGTGGTTCGTTCCCCAGTCCATTCACTGTACTAGATGAACGTGACATCGCTATATACAAACGCAAAACAGGAACGCCTAAGTCTGTTGTAATCATAGACACAGAAGTATTCGAAGAACATTTCGTGCCGTTGTTGCTCGCCCCAGACTCGGGGCGTGGGCGATCAAAACGGCAGAAAGTTCGTGTCTATTGGCAACCAACAGAAGAACTAATGGATTCAATTAATCAGGCATTGAAGGAGGATATAAATCATGGTGATGAAACATCTAGGTTCTGTAACTACCATGTCGGCAAAGGGTCAACGTTTGCAGACATCGGGCTTGCATACAGAAAGTGGTGCGCTAACGCCGTTAAGTTCAGAAAAGAAAAAGAAAGCAGTGGCAAGACTACTAGAGGTAAACAATCCACAGCAAGTGGACAAGAATCTAATTTCTTCTCTGGAATCGTTGACGGGCTATCCAGTGATTGAGAACAGCCGTGTGCTGTACAAGAGCCACGGCATTGACATTGACATACGCGGCTACTCAATCAAGGTAGATGACGAATCAATATGCGACAAAGCAATCGATGCAGTGCAGTCTTCGCTTGTACCTATGCCTGTTGATGACATCAAGAAGCAGTTGGTTGTGTTGTCAACACTTGTAGTCAAGCCATCAGGTGAGAGTGCAGGTGACATGAGTGTACGCATTAACTCTATATCTAATCAGCTTATGGAGTTCCCAGCCGACATTGTAAACAAAGCAATACAGAACGTGTCACAAGAGACAACATTCTGGCCAGCCTATGCAGAGTTTTACAAACATATAGGTTGGAAAGTAAGAAGACGGTTGAAATTATTGGAGGCTTTGACTGCAAAGAAACTTGCATTCCTACAACAAAAACAGTAGTCTATACAAAGGAGAACAGACATGAATAGACTTGGATTTATTGGCGGCAGTGATGCTCGCCGTATCATGGAGGGAGACTGGCACAGTCTTTGGTTAGAGAAGACAGGCCAGCAAGAACCCACAGACTTATCAGATAATCTTGCAGTTCAGATTGGCGTGACAACTGAAGACTTTCACTTGTCTTGGTTTATGAGGCATGCCCTTGATACAACAAAAGATTTATTAATTAGACAACAAGCATATACTGGCGAGTTTGATGCTGTGCCATGTAAAGGTACTGTTGATGGGTTGATACACAACAGAGAAAAAATTGTGGAGTGTAAGCATACTTATGACCGCAACACAATCGAGTCCTGCATCAAACAGTATATGCCACAGTTACAATTTTACATGATGGTTTCGCAAACACAGTCATGTTACCTGTCTGTTATATTCGGTAACAGAAGATGGGAATCTGTTGAGGTGTCTCGTGATGAGACATACATTGAACGCATGATGGTACACATCAAAGAGTTCTGGCAGTTAGTTGAATCAAACACAGCACCCGACTCTGGCAAACAAGTTGAATCTTTATCTACAGACCACATACTGGTCAACGATATGGTAAGGCGTGATGCTACAACAGACAACGAGTTTATCAGCAGATGCCATGACTACATCGAGCAAGAGGCTAACGCCAAATCATTCGAGTCAGCCAAAGCCGACCTCAAGGCTATGGTTGCCGACAACGAGCGAGAAGTATATTGCGACTTGCTCACTATCAAGCGCGACAAACGTGGCGCACTACGCATCAATGTAAAGGAGAACTAAGATGCAAGAACTAACCAAAGCACTTATAAAATTCCACAACTCAGGGGCGGCGGCAAAGAAGTCAGCCAACAACCCCTTCTTCAAATCCAAGTACGCATCACTCGAAGAAGTGATTGAGACTGTGCGAGCCGAGGCTGGCAAGTGCGGCCTTACCTTTACACAGATGATTGACTTTGATGAAAGCTACATCTTTGTAACTACAACAGTAATGCACGAGTCAGGCGAGTCTGTCACAGGACGCACACCTGTACTAACCAAAGACAATACGGATCCACAGAAGATGGGGTCAGGTATTACATACGCCAAACGCTATGGACTGCAAGCCGCGTTTGGTCTGCCATCTGAAGATGACGATGGCAACTCAGCTAGCGCACCTACACCAAAGGTGTCTGGACACAAGAAGACAACATCAGATGAAGGAGCATGGTAATGTCTGACTATGATAACACAAACAGAGGGGCTGTATTCCAGCCCTTCGAAGACCAGAAGTTTATCTTGCAAGGTAAGCTAAACCTAAACGGCAAAGAATATCCTGTAGTTGTAATGCAGATGATATCCAAAAACGGCAACAAGCGTCTAGAAATATATCAAAAGATGGGTGCAATGTTTGAGGAATCAGACAAACAGAATGAGAAAGCACCTGATTATACAGGGCCAATGGACTTAATCGAGGGCAACCTACGACTAGCTGGTTGGCGAGAACAGAAAGATGGAAAGCCATATATGTCTTTACAAGCTAGTGAAGCACAGGCTAAAACAGAACAAGCACCTGCTGTTACTGGTGAAGTTGTCAATGAAATTGATGACGTTATACCTTTTTAATTAGCAAAGGTCTGTTCTCCAACCTCCCTTTGCTACCGCACCCCAGCTTCTCCTCCAGAGGTTGGGGTGCTTGCATTTAGAAAGGAATTAAAATGGTAGTAACAACACAAGCGCAACCAGAAAAAGTAAGAGGCAAGTGGGACTTCATCCCATCTATGTCACCCGAAACCTGCCTAATATTTGAAACACAAGAAGAAGCAGACAACTGTAGACGAGCAATATACTGGCACGGATACAAACCTATCAGTCGCAAAACAAAAAAAGGATGGATGGTATGGCGGTCAATGTAAACAACATGACAGTAGAAGAATTTGATTTGTATCTAAAGAAAAACAGAGACAAGCTATTTAACTTTAACAAATACAAAACAGAACAAAGAAGAAACACGGGCGTGATATACACACCTACATTAAAGACAGCAATGCAACGCAGAAAGTCTAATAATCCAAGTAACCAGAAGTGTTAGATACAATCAAACCTTTTTGATATTTATTCTTGCGGTCATAGGTAAGGACTTCTTTACGATTGCCTTCTGCTTTGTAACTGCAATGAATCCAGCCAGTGTTGCCGCCCTCATAATGCTCAAGGATTAGCTGGTCAAATTCTAGATTGCCAGCTATCCAACCAGCAACTTCTAAATTAGAAATGCTTGGCACTTCAAAATCTGCCGCTTCACCCTTTGCGTGTTGTGAATTAACTGTGCTACCTATCGCAACACACAGCTCTGGACTACGATACCCACTGCTGGGGCTGTAAGGTATGTTGTATTGAGTTCTAACTGGTTCTAGTACATTCATACACAAAGCGCGTAAAGCCTCTGTGTGAGCTTCTGTGGGCGTATTAGGAATGCCCTTGCGTGTAGCTGTCTGACTCTTAGACAACTCTTCTAAATTAAAATGAGGAGATAGTTTCATTATTTTGTTAAACCTTTTTGCTTTTCATATGTGCGAAGTCCACCAAGACCGAGCATCCCTAGCAATACTGTCATTAAAGTATCCATATCAAAAGCTGGATAAGGTACAGGCTGATAGCCCATATATGCTGTTACCACATCAGCCAAAGGAATAACAAGAAAATGAACAAAGAGAGCAAGTCCACAAGTCCAACCAACAAACGGCCTCCAACCAGCTACAAAGATGTTCTTACTCTTAGCTTCTTCTGCATTAATAGCAAGCTGACCTTTTGCTAATTCTTGGGCGTGGCGTTCTGCCATCGTTGCCACTTGATGAGCCAACTCATTCTTCTTATCTTTATCCTCAACAAATTTGCCAATAAGTTCTGTGGCTGGGCCAATCAATGCCTGAATCATTCTACAAACTCCAGTATGTTACCATCTTTAACCTTAACCTTTAACTCTTTGCATGACCACTTCTGGTCAAAGTTATTAGTATGGCCTACGTTACGCTTAATCTTTCTTCTTACAGACAAGCACTCAGACAAAGATTGATAAGGCGTGTACTCTACTTTCTCGCCACCCATAACCAACAATAATACAAAAGTTAGTTCAATCACCGTTACGCAACTTTTCTATATTTTCTTCTAAGCTAGTTATTCTCTTCTCGTAGAACTCTAAGGTTAGTTTCTGCTGTTGATCGTATGGTGCTTTACCACCCTCTATCTCGTTCTGTAGCTTCTCTAACTCAGTAGCTAAATGTTCTATCAGCATGAACTGTTCGCTATCGGCTGGCAAGCTACCCATTTCACCGCGAGGCCATTTGATACGGAACTCTGTGTTCTGTTCCAAGTCAGACTGCATCATGGTCTGATTAGTTTCTAGGGTGTTTAGTCTTTCAATCAAACCAAAGTAAGCCCACGTTGCTAAACTAGCCGCCGCAACCATACTAATAATGTTGCGTAATGGTAGTGCTACCTCAGTGTTCTCACTTAGCTTTGCCGCCATCTACTTCTCGGAGTTAAGCCACACAGCTAGGCTACCTGTCATTGCACCAGTAACCACGCTTATCAACGCACTCTGCTGTGTAGATAAATCTGGCTGAGACAATGCCCATTCAATACAGCGTATGTAAACACCTGTCATGCACAGCATCATAAACCGTGGCAGGATGCGTAACTCTAGCATCTTTCTTGCTACATCTTCCGCACTCATCTTAACCCCCTCAAATGCAAAACCCACCAAACTAACAACCACAATCCAACACCAATGCAAATTAGAAGTATAGTTATTATCGTTACTTCTATGTTCTTTCTAATTCTGGCTTTTCGTCTTTGCTCTGCTCTTATCCTGTCTTTGCGTATCTGGCCTTCTATTTTAACAAACTCATTCCAAGCTTGTGGGTTTTGGGACAGCATATACAGCCTGAGTTCTTCCCTCTGCTGTTTAATCTTCTTCATAGCCGCCCAAGTTTGCAACGCTTCTTCTTGGACAGACTTGTTAAAGAATCCTTGCTTTTGTTTGTTGTGGCTTTTCTCTATTTCATGTACCGCACCCATCCAGCGCGATACATCTTTGTACATACCCTCGACATCTTTGCCGAGGGCTATGCCTTTTTTACTGCATTAAAAGCACCCACAGCCAAAGCAATGGTAGCTGGGTCAACCATTACTGCCCCTTCTAATTAAAGGTTGTGCGCTAGGAAAATACGACCTCTGTTTCTTCTTGCTTTGCCAAAAATTTTTTGCACCAGATTCAGTGACAGACTTATAAAAGCTTTTAAAATAGTCGCCAAATGTTTTAGGTTTATTAGACATTTACTTAATCCTTTCTAGACTTCCAAAGATTGCGAACAAGCATAGCTATGGTTAGTACAACAGCAACTAAACCCAACCATTCATTAAGGGCATCTACCCACCACGGAGCAGTCAGGCCACCAGCGTATAAAGGGATATCGTTCTGGTTCACCCTGCAATCTCCATAATGGTAAGTTCTTGCCTTGAATCTATGTTTGTTCCAGCGTAACAGATGCTGTTACCATTACCGCTTGCCGCATAAATTTCGTATGTAACTGCGTCAGTTGTTGCAGGGGTATCTGTATAAGAAAAAGCTAAAGGAATATAATAGGCAGAAGCCAGATAAGCCCTGCTTATATCTCCTGTAATATCACTAAAAGAACCAGTTCCTATTTTTCTATATACCCTTACCCTAAGATCACCTACTGCGGCATAGGTTTGTGCGCCACCTAAATTAAATAGCATAAGTTTGCTTGAGGTGCTTGAAGGCGTTACTGTTATATTGTGACCTGTGGTTGAAAAACTTGTAGAACTTGTGCAAAATGTTCCAGTAAATCTTGATGAGGTTACGTTGATAATACTCCCAATTTTTGCAGGCAAGCCAGCCGATGTCACAGCAGACAGAGACTGATCGTTTAGTTTGATGAGTGCCATGTCAGTCTCCCTATGTTGACGCTAGTTTTTCAAAAATAAAAAAGGTTCTTAATTCGCTACCATGACCACCTATAGAAGCACTACCATGAGTTTGATAATTAAACTTTACCTTGTGCGTTGATGCGTCAGTTACATCAATATAAAACGGAAAAGTGGTATCAAAATATTCACTGCTAGTTGCCGCTTGATAAGCATAACCTAAAACACTAAAACTAGAGCCGCTGTCTGTACTTAATGTCGCTTGAAGCCCCATATAATTTGCCGTGCTAGACGAACTTCCATAAAGTTTTGCAAAAGCTTTCCATTTGCCTGTGCTAGGAAAAGTAAAAACACCAGAACTTTCCGTCATTCCAGTGCCAACTTTTTCCCAATTAGTAGCCCATCTAGCTAAACCAGAAATAACGTTTGTTGTAGAGCCTGAGACTGATATATTTGAAGTTAAATACCAGATGTCTATTTCTGCTGTGTTAGGCATATTAACATACCCACTGCTATCAATAGTCATAGCAGTGTTAGTGCCAGTGCTATCTTTAATGGTAGCCAAGTCCAACTCAGTCGTACCCATCTTGGCTTTTGTTACCGCACCGTTCCCAATCTTGTTAGCCGTTACAGCCCCATCAGTAACAGACCCAACACCCAGCACATCACCCAGCGCAACAACAAAGTCGATGCTGTCTGAAGATGTCAGAGCCGTGTCAAAGATAAGGTTGCTACCTGACACTGTAAAGCTATCCTGTGGTGCTTGGATAACACCGTTCAGAGATACAAGTAGCTGGTTGGCTGTCTCTGGAAAGTATGCCGCAGAACCCAGCGTCAAAGCGTAGGTATCTGTAGCAGAAGCAGTAAGAGCGTCTAGCTTATGAAAGCCACCGCCTACTGGTGATTTGCCTATGTATGGCATTTATTTCTCCTTATGGTTTTGTAGGCCATACAACATCATCCAGTGATGTGTAGCTGTCGGTTATGTCACGCAATGCTTGGCGATAATCTGTTTGGGCTTGAGTCATAGTGCGGTCAGACAAAGCCCATACATCTGTTTCAGCAAGAAACCTGTTTCGCATTTCCCTTAAAGCCTCTAGCTTTTCTTCTGCTGTAGGTGTTGACTGAGTGTATGTTCGTGTTGATGTTTCGCCAGTTACGGCATTTACAAGTTTTTCTGTTGCCATAATTACCTACCTATAAAAAACTCTAGCAGTTCCTTGATTATATGTTCCAGTTTGGACACTCATGGAAATTCTGTCGCACTCTGCTGAAAGGTCTACTCTACTGTAATTTCTATATACCCCATCATAGCTAGTATTTATTTGCATTGCGCTTTGAGAAAACCAAACATGACCAGATAAATCAGAACAAAAGGCATAACAATATCCGTCCCAATCTGTACTAGATCCCCAATTCCCAAAGTCCGCAAGTCCAACAGACTGACTTGTGCTTGCGTGAGTAGAGCCACCGTAAACATATTCATAAAAACCTATATACCCACTGGTAACTATACCGCCACTTGTTCCTAATTGTATTCTTGGGTTTACGCCACTTGAGCCACTATGACCAACGTCATTCCACGTCATCATTATCTCTCTTGTTCCAGAGGGTATGCCAGTAACAGTGTGTGCCGCGCTATCCAGCGTTCCTATAGCCGCGCTTTCAGTCCAGTCTTTACTAGCACCACTCACAGTACCAGTGAACGCATAGGTATCAGCAAGGTTCATGCTTTCGGCTTGTATTTTAGATAATGCCATTACAGCCTCCCTATGCTTTCACGCAGTACATCATAGCGATGTTGCGTGGTCTTGTTTCAGTGCCGCCAGTTGGGTCTGTTTGATCCGCAAAGGTACTGTATAAATAAGAACCTGACCCACCAACTCCGGGATAAGCGTATCCGCTTCCAGAGCCAAGACCTTGAAAAAACACATTGGTGTTATCTGTTGAATAATTGTTTGGTCTGTGGAAGTGGCTCTTCAGTTCGTCTGCTTGAGAAGAGCCAAATGTTCTGCCGCTATCTGTACCCTTGCCATTATCCCAGCCACGAATAAACTCACCTCTTAGGTCAGGTACGTTAAATGTAGTTGAACCATTACCTGCGCCATGCGTTGTGCTTAAAGCGGCAAACAAAACTGCATAGGTTGTTCTTGATACAGCAGAGCCATCACACTCTAGCCATCCTGTAGGGGCGGTACTCATAGCAAAAGGTGCAATCATTCCCGTAGGAAGAAGGCCAAATCCAGAAACAAGTTTAGCTTCTGTTACAGAACCATCAGGCGGCACTACAGTTTGCAATGCCTTGCCCTGATAGATAACGTAGAAGTCATCTGTGCTTGCCACGTTGCCTGTCATGCTTAGCGCAGTGCCAGCCACTGTGTACGAAACGCCAGCTTCTTGCCGCACATTGTTTACAAACACCTCAATCTCTTGGGCGTTGGCTACAGCGTGGGTCAGTGTATAGTTTTGAGTACCATCACCAGTAATAACCTGCTTGTCCATTGAGGAGTAGCTGTTAGATGTTTGATTACCTACATAACCCATAAGTCACCTATGAACTAATGTCATCAACAGCCGATACCCATACATCAACAGATGATGCTGTATCTGACTGCACATAAAGCCTATCGCCTGATTCAACAACAAACTTACCACCACCATCTAAAACTTGAAGCGCACCGCCAGCCGCAATAGGGGCATCCTTAATTAAATAAATGTTATCAGTACCGTCATTAATGTAACAGCTAACAGTAACCGCATTGCTAACAATGTTGGTAATATGTATGCCAACTAAAGTATCATAGCTGTCAAAATTAGCACCATCAGGTATGTCTGCCGCAACAGTACCTACAGCACTTAATGTATATCTGCGAAAATTCTGTGGCATTTTTTACTCCTAAATTATAAGGCCACGCTCATTGCTATGGCAAAGCCAGGGGTTGCGCCAGCTTCAATAGCTGTCCATTGTTGTGTGCCAGTATCGTAAACATTTAACTTTGCATCTCCTGAATCATAATATAATGCGCCATTAAGCAAAGCGTTATTGTCATTGTCTAATGTTGGGGGTGAACTTTTTGCGCCTAGATATCTATCATCAAAGTTATCAAACTGTACTGCCGCTTGTTCTGCATAGTATTTAGCCGAATGAAATGTGCCATCTACAGTATTACTACCGCTTACATAACTAGCCCAATCTTTAGCTGAGTGTGAGCCAGCAGAACCTCTGTTGATATCACCAATAGCATAAGTCTTGGCTGAATATTCCGTTCCATCAACCACTGTATTTGTGTTTGGTGTTGAGCCGCCACCGATAGCCCACTCTTTAGCCGCACCAGCACCAGACGTAGAAGTAACATTAGTGCCACCATTTGCCCATGCTTTAGATGAATAGTTACCAGTGTTTACACCTAGCTCTTGAACCTGACCATTCACTTTAATTGCGTAGTCTTTTGATTCCTGAGCGTGTTCTTCTGCGTTTTGTATATCAACAATGTTTGTAACTACTGTTGCTATATTGGCTGTATTACCAGCTACTGTTGTCACATTGGCTGTTATACCTGCTACTGCAGTAACATCAGTAGAAATAGCGGCAAGGTCGCTAATAGAATCTGTAGCTATTGTGCCATCTTCAATGTCTGCAAGTGTTGCAATATCGGTAGCAATACTTGCCAGTGTATTAATGCTTCCTGTTTGTGGCCCTGCTACAACCGCACCAGTTGTAGAATCAAATGCCAGCACTGTACCTTTACGGCTGTTAACATCAGGCAACACAAGGGATACAGAAGTATCGTAGTCTGTAAGACGCAATGAACGACTAATCTCATCATCAAGGTCGGCGGCAATAGCAATTAATTTATCAAGCTCTGTATTAAGAGAGTTAATTTGAAATGCGCCAGAAGCAGGAAAGTCTGTTGTGCGTTTATGTTCAATGTCTCTAGTTAAAACAACAATTTTATCTGAGCCACTAGCAGTTACTGCGCTTGTAAAATGTACATGACCTGTAGTTCCGCTTGTATGACCAGCATTAGCA
>VMHT01193599.1_pt1 | contig 12044 bp, 18 predicted proteins | sample 4693611 | NCBI WGS metagenome assembly VMHT01 (sample SAMN12280063, study PRJNA550983) | marine metagenome | isolation source: seawater sampled from same location over 5 years 0.02-0.2 micron viral filtrate | place: USA: collected off the coast of southern California halfway between the port... ...
CTTTATGAAAGGTGAACCAGATGTACTAACAAATTATCAAAATAGATTTAATGAAGCAGTTTCTAGACTTAAAAATTTAGGCGAAGGCAAAAATACTAAGGACAACTATAGAAGTGGTCCTGTAAGACAACAGGTAAGTTAATGTTTAGTGTAGATGTAAAACCAACAGTTGGAACTGTAAGTGTAGAAACAACCAATAATACAGGTTTAAGTCCAGAATATTGGACAGAAAGAGTAGTAAATAAAATTGTAAGTATTAGTGATAATGCAGACCCTATGGTGAAAGCCCAGGCAGAAGCTTTTAAAGATACAATACAACAAGTAATTTTATTATATATGAAGCAAGCTATTGCAAGTGATAGAGCAACAGTAGCAGGTTTATTAGAAAAACAAGGTCATAAACAAATGGCTGATATCATAAGGAGAATATAATGGCAATATCACAAGCAATGTGTACATCATTTAAAAAAGAATTAATGACTGCTACACATAATTTTACAGCAGCAAGCAATGTATTTAAATTAGCTTTATATACAAGTAGTGCATCATTAGATGCAGCAACTACTGCATATACTTCAAGTAATGAAGCAAGTGGAACAGGTTATACAGCTAAAGGTGCATTTTTAACAAGTGTTACCCCTACTACATCTGGAACAACTGCATTAACAGACTTTAATGATTTAACTTTTAGTACAGCTACAATTACAGCTAGAGGTGCTTTAATTTATAATGAAGCTGCAACTAGTGACCCTTCAGTATGTGTCTTAGATTTTGGTGGAGATAAAACATCAACTAATGGCGATTTTACTATTCAATTTCCAGCAGCAGACGCTTCAAACGCAATTATTAGAATAGCCTAAAATGGCTAATGTAACAGGCTGGGGTAGAGGTACCTGGGGTCAATTAACCTTTGGAGAACCAATACCTGTAGTCGTTACAGGAGTTTCTGGCACAGCAACTCTTGGTAGTGAAACTGTTGTAGCTACAGCATTAGTAGTAGTAACAGGTTTAACTGCAACATCAACCTTAGGCAACGAAACTGTAGTTGCTGAAGCAAATATAACAGCAGCAACAAATTTAGGTACATCAGCTTTAGGAAATGAAACTGTTGTAGCAGAAGCAAATACTTCTGTAACAGGAAATGCAGGTACTTCAGCACTAGGTAATGCAATTACAGCAGGTGCAGCAGTAACAGGTGTTTCTGCAGTAGCAACAACATTAGAAGTTGGAGATGAGATTGTAAAAGCTTCGGCTGTTGTAGTTCCTACTGGAATAGCTATTACAAGTACATTAGGAAGTGTTACAACAAAAACAGATAATGTATTTGTAGTTTCGGGTAATATAGGAACTACTACATTAGGAAGTGTTACTGCAATAAGTAAAGCTTTAGTAGAAGTAGAAGGATTAAATGCAACAGGTAATATACAAGGGGTTAATGTTTGGGGAATAATAAATACAACTCAAACACCAAATTATCAAACAATAACAACAACACAAACATCTAATTATCAAGAAGTTTCAACAACACAAAATCCAGACTGGAGTGAAGTTGCTTGATACAATATAATTAATACGAGGAATAAAAAATGGCAAGTTCATATGTAAATGATTTAAGATTAAATGAGATGGCTACTGGTGATGCTAGTGGAACATGGGGTGATACTACAAATACTAATCTTGAGTTAATAGCAGAAGCTTTTAGTTATGGCACAGAAGCCATTACAACAAATGCTGATACACATACTACTACTATAGCTGATGGAGCTACAGACCCAGGTAGGTCTATGTTCTTAAAATATACAGGAACATTAGATTCAACCTGTACTATTACCATAGGACCAAACACAGTTTCAAAATTGTGGATTATAGAAAATGGAACATCTGGTTCTCAATCTATTATTATTAAACAAGGCTCTGGAGCAACAATAACTATACCTTCTGGTAAGACTAAAGTTATTTATTCGGATGGTGCAGGTTCAGGTGGAGCAATGGTTGATGCTTTTGCCTCTTTAAATTTACAAACAAGTGGCATTATAGAAACATCTGCTTCAATACAAACAGCTCTTATAGAATATACAGATGGCGATGATGCTATGACAATAGCAGATGGTGGTGGCGTTACCTTTGCACAAACAGCTACTTTTAGTGGTGATATAGATTTAGCTGGCTCTATAGACGTAGACGGAACTACTAACCTTGATGTCGTGGACATTGATGGTGCTGTGGATATGGCTTCTACTTTGACAGTAGCAGGTAATGTCTCAATAAATGGTGGAACAATTAAACTTGATGGTAATTATCCAACTGGTAATAATAATGTAGTCATAGGAGATACAGCTTTTGATAGCGTAACTACAGCTAGTAATAATACTATTATGGGTAATGCAGCAGGTACTGCAATTACTGAATCAAACTTTAATACTGCAATAGGTAGTGGTGCTTTGACAGCACAAGTAACAGGTGGAAGAAATGTTGCTATAGGACATGGTTCTTTAGATGCAGATACTACAGGTGGTAGAAGTACAGCAGTTGGTTTTGGTTCATTAGGTTCTCAAAACTTTACTGGTGGTGATATAACAGGTAATACTGCTGTTGGATATAATTCTACATCAACTAATACAACAGGTACTAACAATACAGCTATTGGTTATGGCTCTTTAGAAGCAAACACTACAGCATCAAATAACACTGCTGTTGGTTATGAATCTTTAAAAGCAAACACCACTGGTGCTGATAATGTAGCAGTAGGAGCTTTAGCCTTAGATGCAAACACAACCGCATCAAACAATATAGCAGTTGGTAAAGGTGCTTTAGGTGCAAATACCACAGGAGCACAAAACGTAGCAGTTGGTCACGCATCAATTGATGCCAACACTACAGGTGCTAATAATACAGGCATAGGTTATGCAACACTTTCAGAAAACACAACAGCAGATGCCAACACAGCAGTTGGTCATTCTGCTTTAAAAGAAAACACTACAGGTGCTAATAATACAGCTGTTGGTAAAAGTGCATTAACAGCAAACACTACTGGTGCATCAGGTAATGCTTTTGGTACAGATGCTTTAGCCAGTAATACTACAGGTCTTGGTAATGCTGCTTTTGGTAATGCTGCCTTATATGCAAATACTTCGGGTAAAGAAAACTCTGCTTTTGGTAGTAGTTATACTCAATACGCACCTTTAAGATTTAATACTACTGGTGATTACAACACAGCAGTGGGTGCTGGTGCTTTATTTAGCAACACCACGGCAGATAACAACACAGCAGTTGGTCACACCGCTTTAGGAGCAAACACTACAGGTGCAGGTGGAGTTGCAGTTGGAGCAAATGCTTTAGATGCTAATACTACTGGTACTCGTAATACTGCTGTTGGTCAAGATGCTTTAGGTAGTAACACAACTGGTGGCGATAATGTAGCCATAGGTAATTCTGCATTAGAGTCTAATACTACAGCATCTAACAATGTTGCTATTGGTAGAATAGCATTAAATGCAAACACTACAGGAACAGATAATGTAGCTGTAGGAACAGTTTCTTTAGCAGATAATACAACAGGAGACAATAACACCGCTTTGGGTGATGTTACATTAGCGGCTAACACTACAGGTTATTCTAATACTGCTGTAGGTGCTACTGCTATGGTAGTTAACACCACAGGAAACCAAAATACTGCTGTAGGTGCTAATGCATTAGACGCTAATACAACAGCAGATAACAACACAGCTGTTGGTAATGCAGCTTTAGGAGCAAACACTACAGGTTATGACAATACAGCAGTGGGTGCTTTAGCTTTAGACTCTAATACAACTGGAAGTCTTAATACAGCTTTTGGTAAATCAGCACTTCAATCTAACACAACAGCAGATAGTAACAATGCTTTCGGAAGAAGGGCGTTATATACAAATACAACAGGTACACAAAATACTGCTTTAGGTTATTTAGCTTTATATCTAAATACCACAGCTTCATATAACACTGCTGTTGGTGTTTCAAGTATGCAAAGTAATACAACAGGAGCAAAAAATACCTCAGTTGGTTATGGAGCTTTAACTAGTAACACTACAGGAACTGAAAATACAGTAGTTGGAGAAGTTGCACTAGATGCTAATACAACTGGTGCTAATAATACTGCTGTTGGTAGACACTCATTAAGTAGTAATACTACAGCGTCTAATAACACTGCAGTGGGTAGAAATGCTTTAGGAGATAACACTACAGGTGATAGAAACGTAGCAGTCGGTTCTAATGCTTTAGATGCCAACACTACTGCTGATGGTAATACTGCTTTAGGTTATCAAGCTTTAACCTCTAATACCACAGCCGAAGTAAATACTGCTTTAGGTTTTCATGCATTAAGACTTAATGTTTCTGGAACAAGAAATGTTGCAGTAGGTGCTGTTTGTTTAGACAATAATACAGCTTCAGACCAAGTTGGTGTTGGTTATGGTGCTTTGGCTGCTAATACTTCAGGTAGTAATAACACAGCAGTCGGTACTGAATGTATGGAGTCTAATACTACAGGTGAAGCTAATGTTGCTATGGGTTATAGAACATTAGATGCAAACACTTCAGGAAGTCGTAATACAGCCATAGGTCAGAACGCTTTAACAGCATGTACTACAGGTTACGATACTGTAGCAGTTGGACATTCTGCTTTACAAGCAACCACAACAGCAGGTAACAATACGTCAGTTGGATTTTCAGCAGGTGCTGAAGTAACTACTGGTGGTGCTAATACAATTATAGGTTACGATGCTTGTAGTTATCAAAATAATCTAACTACTGGTGGCGATAATGTATATATAGGAGCTTTTGCTAGACCTTCGGCTGCAACAGTAAGTAATGAAATTGGAATAGGTCGTTATGTATTATCACAAGGAACAAATACAGCTACATTAGGAATTAGTGGTAATGGTGCAACAATAAGCATTGATGGTAGTGACACCTCTTGGGCAGCTCATTCAGATGAACGTCTTAAAGAAAACATTACAGCCTCTTCAGCAGGTCTTAGTTTTATAAATGATTTGCGACCAGTAACATATACTTGGAAGGCTAAAAATGCAATATCAAAAGATTTTAAAAATTATTACGATGAAGATAGCACTGACCCTGTAAATGGAGTAGCAGGTAAAACCTATCATGGTTTTGTAGCTCAAGAAATGAAAGCTACTATTGATGCTCACTCTGAAGTAGCAAATGGTAATAATCTTTGGACTGAAAGACTTGATGATATACAACAACTAGCACCGAGCAACTTAATACCTATGCTAACAAAAGCAATACAAGAACTGTCTACGCAAGTAGATGAATTAAAAGCCGAAATACAAACTTTAAAAGGAGAATAATATGGCACAAACAGTAACAGAATGTCTAGCAGCAGGAACTGATAGCGTAACATTAATTGATGGTGTAAAAGCTGGAAGTTGGAATGTTGAAGGAATGACACAAGCTGAAATAAATGAAATGGTACAAAGAAACGTGGACCACTTAGAACTTATTTTAGAATATGCACCTGTTGATAGTGATGATGATACACCTGATGTAAAAGGTGCAGCAGATAGTAAAAAGACTACTCACGTTGCAGCTATTGCTACTGGTAAGAAATACATAACTGACAATAGTTAATAAGATTTCAATTTGATTGCATAATGCATTATAATTAAACTTTAACTAACTATAAGGTATTAACATGAATGAAGAAAAATTAACAAAAGAACAAGAATACTGTAAAGCACAAATTGCAGATTTAATGCAAAAACAAGGTAATTTAAATTTTCAATTAGACCAAGTAAAAGCAAGCTTATCAGTATTTAATAATTTAATGGCAGAAGAAACAAAAAAAGTTTCTGAAGAAGTTATTAAAAAAGAAGAAAAATCCGAAGATACCAAAGGAGGTAAGTAATGGATATAGTAATGAGTATAGTAACTTGGGTTACAGCAATAGTAACAATTTCATCAATAATAGCAGCAAGCACACCAACACCTAAAGATGATGTTTGGATTGGTAAGCTATATAAAGTCATAGATATGTTAGCTATGAATATTGGTAAAGCTAAAGAAATAGCACCAAAAAAGTAATGGCAACAGTTAAAGATGCTTTAAATGCTATAGAGTCTCACGAAAAAGAATGTAAAGCATTGTACAAAAGTATTGATAAAAGATTAGAAGATGGTTCAAAAAGATTTGATAAGTTAGATAATATGATTTGGGCTGTTTATCCTTTTATTGTAGGCGTTGTATTTTTAGCTAAGTTTATATAATGAGTAGACAAAAAAAATCAACAGTCAATAAAGCTGGCAATTATACTAAACCAGGTATGCGTAAGCGTATATTTAATAGAATTAAAGCTGGTAGTAAAGGTGGTAGACCTGGGCAATGGTCTGCTCGTAAAGCACAAATGGTAGCTAAAGCTTATAAAAAAGCAGGTGGTGGATATAAATAATGTACCCTATTTATAATAAATTTTATTATAAACCCTTACCTGATTGCATAGAAGTAAAAAAAAGTTCAATAGAAGGCTTTGGTTTATTTGCAATTAAAGATATAAATAAAGAGTTTGATATAGGTATGTCGCATATTAAAGTACCAATAATATGTGGTTATATTAGAACATCTATAGGTGGTTTTTTAAATCATTCTGAAAATTCAAATTGTGAACTTTCGTTAGAATTAGATTGGGACGATTACAAAACATTTAATGTTTATACAACGAGAAAAATTAAAGCAGGAGAAGAACTTACATTAAACTATCATACGGATAATTTAATATATGCAAACTAAATTATGTCTTATTTAATTAGTAACATACCGCATTTTAAATGTTGGGTTAGAAAAGAATTTACTACTAATCATCAGCATGGTCATGGAGAATATCTACACGCATTAGCAATAGCTGTTAATACTATTCCAGATAGGTCATTAAGTTTTCAAGTAGTTTTTACTGGATGTGAAGCAGAAGATGATGAATCTAATGTTCATGGCGGTGCAATGTGGGCTAGGATGCCCATACAAGCTCTTGTAGCAGATATTCCTGTTGCAGAGTGGGCAAAGCCTATGGAGGACCATTTAGCTCAACCTTGGGATTGTGAAGCACGCAATCATTCTGTTGTAGTTATGGACAGAGTAAGTAGTAGTCCTTGGGTATGTAAAATTAATAATAATTTTTATCAAGGCAAATATTTATTTACAGTTGATTACACAGGAAACTCTATAGCTGATTGTCCTGCTCAACATAAACAATCTCATGTTGTATACATTACAGAAGATTGTGAATGGAAAGGTAATATAGTTGCTTTACCAAATAATAGAGTAAGGGCTACAAGTCCTGCTTTATGGGTTACAGGAGAAGGTCCACCAGATTTTGCTCCATCACAACACATACATTCAGCAGAAGGTCACGAAAGTTATCTTGACCCATTAACAACATTTAATAATTTATATAGTGAACAATTAGAGGAAGAATAATGCCATTAAAAAAATCTCAAAGGTCATTAAAAGATTGGGGTAAACAAAAGTGGCGTACCTCTAGTGGCAAACCAAGCAAAGGTAAAAAAAGATATTTACCTGACGCGGCATGGAAATCTTTAACAAAAAGCGAAAAAGCTGCAACCAATAGAGCTAAAGCAAAAGGTAACAAAGCTGGTAAACAGTTTGTAAAGCAACCAAAAAAAATAGCTAAAAAAACAAGGAGCTACAGATAATGTATGAATATAGTTGTAAGGTTGATAGAGTTGTTGATGGTGATACTATTGATGTTGTTTTGGACCTTGGCTTTGATATTTTATATCGTTCTAGAGTTCGTCTTTATGGTATTGATACCCCAGAAAGTAGAACTAGAAACAAAGATGAAAAAGTTAGAGGTAAATTAGCTGGTGCATTTTTAAAAAATGCTGTTAAAAAAGGTAAAAAAGTTATTATTGAAACTAAATTAAAAGATTCAAAAGGAAAATTTGGTAGAGTTTTAGGTAATGTTGTCGTAGATGGAATAAATATTAATCAGTCTATGATAAATGAATACTTAGCAGTAGCTTACTTTGGTCAAAGCAAAGATGATATAGAAGCAGAACATTTAGTGAATAGAGATAAACTAATAGAACTTGGTAAGTTTACACCAGTAGAATAATGGACAGTGCAGTACAATTAATTAATGAAGTAGGCTTTCCAATAGCAGCAGCTATAGGTCTTGGTTTATTTATATGGAAATTAATTAATAAAATTATTGATGGCATGGAAACAAAAGTAGATGTGCTTGATGAAAAAGTTTCTGCACAAATATCTGAAATAGAACAAAGATTAGGTCAAAAATTAGATTCTCAACACGGAATATTAGTAGCTCTTATAGATAGAGTGCGTTCTGTAGACAATGAGATAATTAGACAAGATACGCTCCTCAAGACTATACTTGGAGTACCACAGCTAATGCATACTGACAGATTAGCAAAGGCTGATAGAGATGACCAAAGAAAAGATTAGTTATGAAAAAAAAATTAAGTAAAAAAGAACGAGAACAAGAAGAGATTTCTAAAGCTAGAATATCAACATGGTTATTATTAACAGGTTTAATAATGTTTGCTTTTATACTTGCACAGAATATTAGAGCAGACCAAATAGTTCATAAATTTAAATCTACTAGTTTTAGTGGTATTAATACTTCTAGTCATTATTTGACTATAGAAAATCAAGAATTTAGTCGCAAGCTTACTATTAAAGAAGAAATAAAAGCATTACAAGATGAAATAGAAAGAGAAAAAGAAAACTCTACATTAGCTAGATTTATGAGAAATCTTGAATCAAGAGTATATGCAGAACTATCAAGACAACTTGTAAACAATTTATTTGGAGAAACTCCTTCTTCTTCAGGCACTATAACTTTAGAAGGCAACACCATAGAATACACAAGTGATGGTATAACATTAACTCTTAAAATAACGGAAGCAGATGGAACAGTTACTGAAATTACAATACCTATCGGTACTTTTACTTTCTAGTTGTTCTATATTCAACCAGTTTGAAGATACACACGAACAAAGATTTAAGTCAAAAGATATTGTTCAAATATCTGAATTGCAATCAATAGAGCTAGCTAATGTTCTTAAACCTGTAATAAAACCTGTTGTAGCAGTTTATCCATCAGCATTTACAGACCAAACAGGACAACGTAAAAGCAACAGTGAGTTTGCTTTATTTAGTACCGCTATAACACAACAACCAAATGCGTTACTTATAAGAGCTTTAAAACACGCTGGTCATGGTGATTTTTTTACAGTTGTTGAAAGAGTTGGATTAGATAATCTTACAAAAGAAAGACAACTTATAAGGTCAGCAAGAGAACAATCATCTTCAGAAGAAGATAAGAAAAAAATTTTAAGACCTTTATTGTTTGCTGGAGTATTAATCGAAGGTGCTGTAATTTCTTATGAAAGCAATCTTGCTACAGGCGGTATAGGAGCTAGATACTTAGGTATTGGTTCTAGTATTCAATATAGAGAAGATAGCGTAGCAGTAACTTTACGCATGGTGTCAGTAGCTACAGGAGAGATACTGATAGAAGTAATGACTGAAAAAACTATATTTAGTTATGGTAAATCAGAAGATGTATTTAGATTTATTGAGATGGGAACAGAGCTTGTAGAAATTGAGTTAGGTAATTCTCGTAATGAATCAACAACAATAGCACTTATGAAATCTATAGAAAGTGCTGTATTAGAATTAATTAATGTCGGTTACGACAGGAGTTTTTGGAAACATGAAGAAATTAAAATTGATGAGCCTAGTTGTGATGATGACTGCATCGACAATATACGCGGCTGATAACGAAATATATGTAGACCAATCAGGTACTGGAGCTAATATAGACTTAGAACAATTAGGTATATCTAATATTATTGGTGGTCTTAATTCAACAGCAGGTAATCTTACAGCTTTTGATTTAGATGGTAATACTATGACACTTGATATCAACATGATTGGTGCTACTAATAAGTTCTTAGGAGATATTTTTGCAGATAACTTTACAGGTTTATATAACTTTACTGGTGGGACTAATACTTTTACTATTCAAGTAGACCCTACAGATACATATAGTTCAGATGGTACTGACCAAAATGTAGCTGTTACAGGTAGTAGCAATACATTTACTTTAAATCAAGGTACTACTGCAATAGCAGCTTCTCTTAATCTTGACTGGATTATTCAAGGTTCTAACAACACAGTAACATCAAACATAAATATTGATGGTGCTACAAACTACATGGATATAGATGGTTCTGATAATACAGTTACTTATACTGGTACAGGTACTAATGCTTCAGCAGGTGGATATTTTTGGTTAGACCATACTGGTGGACAAAGAACATTTAACATCCAACAACTGAGTACCCAAGATAATGACTGGCTTAAAATTATATCAATTGGCGGTAACGCTAGTTCTACTGTGTGCGTTATTCAAAACGACCAAGGTACAAGCACAAGCTGCTGATATTGGAGATATATCTGAACTAAATGGTTCAGCACAAATAGTAAGAGACAAACCTTACGATGCAAATTTAAAGTTTGCTATACAAAGCAATGATGAAGCTATTACTACTAATGGCAGAATGGCTATTACTTTTTTAGATGATAGTAAAGTAAGCTTGACAGAACATTCCCAATTAATAATAGACGAGTATATATTTGATGCAGACCCAAGCAAATCAAAAATGGCTCTTACCTTTGGTCTTGGGACAGCACGTTTTATTACTGGAAATCTAAATCGTATAGATAAACAAAACATAAAACTACAAACACCTACAGCTAACATAGCAATTCGTGGGACTGATTTTACAGCTACAGTTGATGAACTAGGTCGTAGCCTTATAATACTTCTACCAGACGCTCTAGGGCTTTCTAGTGGTGAAATAGAAGTAGTTACTGCCATGGGTTCAGTTACTTTAAATAAACCTTACGAAGCAACGACAGTAAGTGTATTTGAATCTGCACCAAGCAAACCAGTAATACTAGACCTTACTTTAGACATGATTGACAATATGTTAATTGTTACACCACCTAAAGAAGAAATTATTGTACAAGAAGAAATAACAACTAAAAAAGAAAACATATTAGATTTTAATGATTTAGATATAGATTATTTAGCAGAAGATTATCTTAAAGAAGATAGTTTAGAGTTTAATGAATTAGATATTAATTTTTTAGATGTTAATTATTTAGAAGATTTACTTAATGTGTTAGATGCTTTAGCAATAGCGGAAGATGAAGATGCTTTAGCACAAGCAACAAGCACACAATTATCAGGCACACTTTTAGGTAAAGACCCAGATACTCAAATAACAGCTTTAATAACAGGTAATGTTATAAGTTTAAGAAGAAATGTTAATGAGTCAGTTAGATTAGATTTAAATGGTAGTGAATCTTATACAGTTATATTTATACAAGATGGTATTTCTAATATTGTTAAAGTAAATGGAGGAAGTAATAGCACTATTACTATTACGCAAAGCGATTAATGAAAAAACTAATATTCATCATACTTATAATATTAGTCTTGCCTTTATTATATCAATCAACACCAACAGAAATATTAAAGTTAAAAGTATTTGATACATTTGTAAAAAAACAAGAACCTTCTGGTAATTTTGTAATTTTAAATATTACAGAACAAGATGTAGAAAACGAAGGTGGTTATCCTTTACCAAGAAAAAGACTTGCAGAAATACAAGTAGAACTGTTAGAAAAAGGTGCTATAGGAGTAGGTTGGGTTATATCTTTTCCACAAGCAGACAGAATGGGTGGTGATAAAACCTTTGCTCAAACACTTGGATATGCACCATCTGTTATTGCAATGTTTGAAGATGGTAAAGGTAATTATCCAAAACCAACAGGAACAGTTGTAAAAGGTAGTCATGTTAGTGGTATAGTATCTATGGGAGTTAAGGAAAACCTGAACACTCTAAAAGATAATACACTGCAGGGTCTAGCCATTGCTCCCACCGAAGTTGACCAACTTGTTCGCAGAATCCCATTACTTGTAAGCACTCCTAACAATA
>VMHT01090678.1_pt1 | contig 12043 bp, 10 predicted proteins | sample 4693611 | NCBI WGS metagenome assembly VMHT01 (sample SAMN12280063, study PRJNA550983) | marine metagenome | isolation source: seawater sampled from same location over 5 years 0.02-0.2 micron viral filtrate | place: USA: collected off the coast of southern California halfway between the port... ...
CCTCAAAAACTGACATTAACTTAGAAAATACTTTATCAGAAATTTTAGATGATAAATTATTTGAAGATCTAGATATTTTAGGTCCCGAAGTAAAAGATCTCGTTGGTACAAATCCAAAAATTGGTAAAGCGATTGTTAGATTAGGAGATATCCTAAAAAAGAAGGATCATGAGATGATCAACAAAATTGAAACAATATCTGGCAAGATAGTCGATAACAGAAAAAATTCATTTCCAGGAGAAGTTATCTCAGATTTTTTACAAGAAAATAAAAACTATTTTCCAAAATTAGAAGACTTCGCAAATAAAGTTTTTGAAAAAGTTCAAAAAAATAATCGAACAAGATATATTTCTCTCTGTGATCATTTGAAATCTGAATATGGGATAACAGTAAAAGATGTTATTCCTGAGGAAAATAAACCTTTTTCGAAAATATTTAGTAGGAATAAAAAAGAACTTTTATTAAGTGACTATAGTTCATTAGAAACTAAAAAACTCCATGCAGCTGCTCAAATAGCTCAAGAGGGTGCAAATAAAGAAATAGAAGAATATTTATCTAAATTTACTTTTCCTTCAGAAGAGTCAAAAAAATTGACTAAAGTGGCTTTATTAAATTACTGTGGAGCAGCAATTCTTATGCCATATAAACTTTTTCATACAGAATGTAAAAAACTTAAATATGATTTAGAATTATTACAAAATACCTTTGCAACTTCGTTTGAACAAGTTGCACATAGAGTAACTTGTCTACAGGACCCAAAACTTCCAGGTATTCCGTTTCATTTTCTAAGAGTTGATATGGCTGGAAATATTTCAAAAAGATTTTCATTATCTGGAATTGAAATCCCAAGGTACGGCGGGGCATGCCCAAGATGGAATGTTTACTCAGCTTTGACAAGGCCAGGAGTAATTCAAGCAGCAGTAAGTAAAATGACAAATGGTGAAAAATACGTTTGTATCGCTAGAACGGTCGAAAAGGGTATAGGAAGATTTGGTCAATCTAAAAGTATATTATCTATAGGTTTAGGGTGTGAAGCAAAATATGCTAAAGATTTTGTTTATACTGAAAATATTAATATTAATGACAAATCTACTGAAATACCAATAGGTGTTTCTTGCAGAACATGTGATAGATTAGACTGTTCTCAAAGGGCCTTTCCTCCTTTACATAAAAAGTTTGATGTTGATATTAATTCAAGAGGCGTATCAGTATATGTTGGAGATAAAAATTAAATATTAGAAGTTTATGCTTAAATTTATTATCCCAGCTATAGTTATATTTTTAATAGTTTTGTTTTGGGAAAAAATAAGTGAAACAATTTTAAAAAGATTTAATATTAGGATTAATTATATCGTTGTTATTATATTCCTATTGATTTTGGCTTTAATTTTTATTTTATTATATCTTTAAATTTTATGAAAAATTTTGATTTAAACAACGCTGAAATCTTAAAAAATGATGGTGTTTTTACTATAAAAAATCTAAATACCACATTAGGTTTTGTAAGATTTAACAAAATAGGTGAAGTTGAATATATTTTTGTAAATCCAATATTTAGAAAAAAAGGTTTGGCTAAAAAATTATTGAAGTTAGTGAAAGAAAAAACGGGAAAAAAAATAATATTTCAAGAGCCCATAAGTCCTTTAGGAGAAAAGTTGCTTAAATCAGTTGCAAAATGGTCATAACTCAATTGAAAAAACATCATAGAAATTTCCAATATTTATTTAAAAAATATTGATACGGTAAAAAATGATAGAATTATTTAAAACTGTAAAAAAAAAACTGGTTTCAAAATATTTAAAAGACAGTAATACAAAAAAAAAATTTAAACCTAGAATTAAAGCTAGAATAAGAAAAAATAAACAAATTTTTACTAAAAACTTAGACAATTTTTTTGACTGGATTAAAGGTGCTGAATTAGTTGAGCTGAAAGAATGCAATACAGATGAGGATCCTGTTAGGCCAGAACTTGATAACAATTTTAGAAGAAGTTATGGAAGAAAAATATATGGAGTTAAATTTAAAAATGAAATTCATGCTGTAATGTGTTTTGCTTATACTAATGAAATACCAAAGTCAGTGGATGAACTTGATAAATTGAGTCAAGATGCATATTTGCAAAGCACTTTAAGAGGGCAAACTGTTGGAAAGATTGCTATAGCATATACAGTTTGGTCAAAAAAGAAAGGTGGAGGAAAACTTATTGTTAAAGAAGTTTTTAAAAAAATAAAGAAATCTAATCATTTAAATAGACTTGTCACTTTATCGCCCTTAACTGAAATGGCATTTAAGTTTCATAGTAAGAATGGAGCAAAACTTGTTCAAGTAAATGAGACTACTCAAAATTTTGAATACGAAGTAGAAAAAAAAAGAGGTTAATTTTCTAAATCTTTAATATTAATAAATTTTTGAGCAATAGAAGAATTGTTTTTTTTAATGTCCTCAAAAAAGTTCCAAGCTAAAACAATAACACAAGATGGTTTTCTTGTTATTTTATCTTTTGAAATAATAGGAATTTTAACTCCGGGCACAAATTTATTATTTTTTAATTTATTATCCTCAATAATGTAGTCAATTTGATTTGTGATTCCAAAAAAATTCAATGCTGTAGTTGCTTTAGCCGGCGCACCATAACCAACCAATACTTTTTCTTTTTGTCTAATTTTATTAATATTTTTCAAAACATTATCTCTAATTTTATAAACTTTTTCACCAAATAATTTGTAAGTTTTGTAATTTTTAATTCCAAATTTTTCTTCCTCATTAAATATTTTTTTAACACTTTGATCAATTTTAGTCTTTTTATTTTTTGAAATATAAATTCTTAATGAACCCCCGTGTGTGTTTATTTTTTCTGCTTTGAAGACTTTTACTTTATATTTTTTAAAAAAGTTAATTAATGAGGTAAGGGACCAATAATTGTAATGCTCATGGTAAATATTATCAAATGTTAAATCTTTTAAAGTATTCATTAAATATTGAACTTCTATAATAATTGTTCCTGTTTCATTTAAAAGTTTAATCATACATGTTGCCATCTCATCTAAATTATCGGAATGTGCAAAGACGTTTGATGCAAGAATTAAATCTGCATTTTTTTTTATTTTTTTAATATTTTTTTCTGTCAAAAAAGCATTGAGAGTTTTAATCTTATTCTTATTTGCTAATTTTGCTAAATTTTTTGCAGGCTCTATACCTAAAACTTTTTTGAAATTTAGATCAATAAAAGGTTTTAAAGCAACGCCATCATTACTACCAATATCTATAATGTAAGATTTTTTAGGCTTTAATTTGAAATCTTTAATATATTTTTTTGATGCTTCAATAAAATGATTTCTAAATACTTTTGACGTAGAAGAGGTGTAAAGATAATTTGAAAACATTTTTTTTGGATCTACAGCAACAGAAAGTTGACAATTATGACACTTGTCACAATAATTCATCTCTAAAGGATAGAGTTCAGTTTTTTCTGACTTTTTTTTCAACAAATTATTTGCTAGAGGTTGATATCCTAGAGAAAGAACTCTTTTTAGCTTTGTATTACCACAAGATCTACAATCAAATTTATAACAACCCAAAAGTAAATCTCTTTCATCTTCATCAACAAAAGTATGTTTAATTGTATGTGTTACACCATAGTTTTCATGCTCTCTTTCACCTCTCACAAGATTTAAAAAAGTTGTATCTTTAGTAAAAACCATCGTATGAGCTACGTTAGGTTTTATTATTGAAATCTGCCCTTCATTAACAACTTGAGTAATTTTAGGTGAATTTGGATTTAGAATATCTTGAAAAATTTCAATTATCTGACCCTTTGTAAATAAACACTTCTGTTCTTGTTGGGGATGGTAATGATTTGCTCTTATAGTTCCTTTTTTTGAGTCAATTAACCCAATCATATTTATTGGCTCAGTAAGTTCATGATTGCTAATCTTTCCTCTTTCATCAATAAACTCGTCAGTCCCATCTCTCACATGCTCTAAATCTTTAATTAAATCCTGTTTAGACCATTTAAATATCATCTCTTTAATACTTTCATCTAATCCATATAAAAATTTAAAACCTTTCTTTAAAATTTTTTCATTTGATAATGAAAAACCTAAATTTGGCACTTCATCGTTTGTTTCTTTAAGTTCTATTTTTGGGTTATATTTTTTACAAATTTCCGCCACATCTTTTACAGTGACAGTATCCTTAGTTAAGTTAAATATTTCTGAGGATATATCCTCTTTTTCTTCCATAAATTTAAAGCATCTTGCTACATCAATTAATGGAACTAAGCTTTTGATTTGCCGTCCTCCTGCATAAAGTTTTAGTAATCCATCTTGTGAAGAAATCTTAGAAAAAAGGTTTGTCATTATATCTAATCTTGTTGTATCAGTTGAGTATCCATAAACTGACCCCAATCTTAAAATTATAAAATTTTTTCCAGATTCTTTTAGTTGTTTTTCATTAAATGCTTTTGATTTTCCGTAGGCTAAAACTGGTAAAGTATCTTCATTTTCTAAGATATTTTTTTTTACATCTTGCATACCTTCATAAACAACATGAGTTGAAGGTAAAATAATTTTACAATCATCTTTTATTGAGTCAATTATATTTTGAGTACCTTCGATAGCAACTTCCTCAATTTTCTTTTCATGTTCAGCATTAGCCTCACTCTTTACTCTTGGAACTGCAGTAATGCCTGCTAGATGATGAACTATATCAGCATCTTTGCAATATTTTCTTATCAGCTCTTTATCTAAAATATCTCCATGTACAAAATTCATATTCCAATTTCTGATTTGATTAACTCTTTCTGAAATGAATCTATTATCTATGACTGTGATTTTATCATTCCAGCTATAACCCGAATATATTTTGCAAAGCTCAGTTCCTATATAACCAAGACCACCAGTAATAACTATTTTTTTCATGTTACTTTAATCAATTTCCTAAACAATAATATCTTTTAAGTAAAGTACTATTTATTCTGACAATCTTAACTTTATATTTATCTCGAATAAAACTTTTCTGAAGTTTTAATCACATATTCAGCTATATGTTCTGTTGTTAGATATTTTTTTGTATGTTCTAAAAGATCTTTTCTATAATCATTAACCTCTGGAAATTCTTCTAATAATTTTTTTGAGTCATATTTTTTTTTGAATAAATGATTCAAGGACGATGAAATTCTCTCAAAATTTAAAAACTTTTTTTTATAAATTCTAAAAGGGTTTTCTTGACTGAGTATCCAAGAAAAATCCTCAAATATTTTCACTAATTTTTCTTTTGGAAGTTTCGTTAAAGTTTTATCAGGACATTTTTTTAAATATAATATCAATGGGATACATCCATTCATCAACATTTCATAATATCTTACTGCTTCCCACCAACCTCCGTGCACATAAGTAACACCAAATAAACTATCTTTCCACATACTGTAATAGTCATTTTCTTTTTTATAAATATAAGTTTTGTATCTGTGAGGTATTAGTGGCGCTAAAATATTTTTAGGATTTAAATTTATCTCATTAGTGATTTTTCTTTTTGGAATGGTGACATTTATTGGAAAAACATTTGGTTTTGTCTCTATTAACTCTCTTTTAAAAAAAATAATTTTTTCATTTTTATTAAAATGTAAATTTGTATTATCTTCACCATCAATTAATATTATTTTACTTTTAGACTTAATAGATTCTTCAAAAAAAATGTTCGACCGTGTAAATGAACCATAAATAATATAATCAAAAAAGTTGCTCTCTATCTTTTGTTTGATATCAGTTCTATCAATGGAATCGTAATTAGTTAAATTATCATAGTAGGTAAATCCGCTACCCCATAATTTTGAAATATCAAAAGATCTTTTGCTTATTTCATCTTTGTACATATACCATGCACCTGGGTAATCAACGACATCTACACCGTGATTTTCTCGTAAACCATGAAGTAAACTATCATTAATAATGTCATTTACTGCCTGTGCGTCATCTTTTAGATGTGTGAGAAAAAGAATTTTCATTAAGTTTAGCTATTATTAACACAATCTATCATGAAAAAATATTTAGGATTACTTTTAATATTATTCATTTTTGTGTCTTGCCAATCAAATAAAGACATTAATCAAAAGACTATCGAGTCAAATCCGAAAAAAAAAGGTGTTAAATACAAAATATCTTCACCTTCAATCAAGATTATTAATTAATTTGATATTGAATCACAAAGTATTTCTAATATAAATCAGTTATATTTTGGCGGGGTAGCTCAGTTGGTTAGAGCGCGGGACTCATAAGCCCGAGGTCAGTGGTTCGATCCCACTTCCCGCTACCAATATTGATTACTCAAGAATTTTCTTTTTTGCTTTATCAAATTCCTCTTTAGAGATTACCCCAGATTTATACATTTCATTTAAATCTTGAATTTGTTTAACTACACTACTTTTATTTTCAACTTTTTTCTTCTTTGTAATTTTTGGTTTAGTCTCAGTAGTAGAGGAATTTGTTGTTGAAGATTTTTTAGTTCCAGTAAATCCTAATTCTTCTAATATTTCTCTTATTTCAGATGAAGTAGCTTTTCTTGAAATTTTATAATTTTTGTTTCCCCATACAATTTTTCTTTTTCTATCAAATATATAACACCTCTTATCTGTATATTTTCTACAAAGTTGTAATGCAACGGTTGGATCAAATCTACATTGTTTACCCTTTGGACAATACGAATATCCATATCCATTTCCAGATTTGGTTATAGCGAAAAAACTTGGATTGCCTGTTGCTAATTCTGCACCATAACTCTTGTTATGAATAGAGTTCATATTTAGATATTTCATGTAACCAGAAATTACACTTTGTGACAGTTTCACCTCCCCAGTGCCTGTTACAGAAATGGCGTTATTTGATAATATGAAATAAAATATAAAAAAAAATGAAAGTTTTTTAAGCATTATTTTTTTAATCCTAATCTGCTTACTATATCTTTTTTATTTAATCTTTTAAAGTAGCTTAAATTTTTTAAATACCATTCAAAAGTTTGTTTAAGACCAGAATTAAAGTTTGTTTTAGGTTTCCATTTGAGTTCTTTAATAATTTTACTACTGTTGAGTGCATACCTTACATCATGACCAGGTCTATCTTTTACAAATTCAATTTTAACATTTTTACCTAATTTAATTTTTGATTTTGCAATTTTGATTAATTTTTTTGATATATCTAAATTGATTACATTTTTATTGGATCCGATATTATAAAAATTACCAATTTTTCCTTTTTCAAAAACTTTTATTAAGGCTTCGCAGTGATCTTTTACATATATCCATTCTCTAGAATTTAAACCTTTTCCATAAATAGGAAGTTTCTTATTAGTGATGATATTATAAATTAGTTTTGGAATTAATTTTTCAGGATGTTGTTTAGGGCCATAATTATTTGAACAATTAGTTACAATTGCTGGTATTTTATAAGTTCTCACATAAGATGAAACTAAGTGATCAGATGACGCCTTAGATGCAGCATAAGGTGAACTTGGATTGTAAGGATAATCTTCTTTTGTTCTTCCAGTTAATATATCACCATAAACTTCATCAGTTGAAATATGAACTAATCTTGATTTTTTATTTTTGGCTGAAAATTTTCGAAAAATTTCTAAGATATTAAATACCCCAATTATATTACTTTGAATAAAACTTTCAGGACCATCAATTGATCTATCCACATGGGTTTCTGCTGCTAAATTAAAAATACCAATTGGTTTATGTTTATTTATTATTTTAGCTAATTTTTTATTAGCAATGTCACATTTTATGAACGAATAGTTTTTATTCTTTTTGAATTCTTTTACGTTGTAGAAATTTGAGGAATAGGTATTTTTATCAATATTAATTACTTTATATTTTTTTTCTAAAAGTAACTCTATTAAATTACTTCCAATAAAACCAAGGCCCCCTGTAACGATTACTTTTTTCATTTAAGTTTTTTACAATATTAAAAATTAAAGTATATATGTGTCTACAATATGTATAATTTTAATAATTTGACAATTGTAATAGTTACTTTTTTAACAGACAAAAAAACCCTTTTAAATTGTCTAAACTCAATTGATAACAAGGTAAAAGTAATTATAGTTGAAAATTCATCGAAATTTAAAGATAGACACTTTTTTATTAATAAATTTAACAATTTACAAATTTTTTGCACTGGAAAAAACTTAGGTTATGGAGGAGGAAATAATTATGGGTTGCAAAAAGTTAAAACCGATTATGGAATGATACTAAACCCTGATACAATTTTAGATAAATCTTTTTTTAGAAACATTAATCCTTTATTAAATAATAAAAGTTTTTCTCTCATAGGATGCGAGCTAATTGATAATAACACTTATATGACGGGTGGTTTTTTTAATGAGAAAAAAAATGAAACATTTAGAAGAGAATTTTTAACAAATGAGAGAAAAAATTTAACTAAGGTTGATTGGATAGCTGGATGTTCAATTTTGTTAAATTTAAGAAAGATTAAAAAGAAAAAAATATTTGACGAAAATTTCTTTCTCTATTTTGAAGAATTTGATTTTTGTCAATTATTAAAAAAAGAAAATCATCAAGTCTATATTTCCAAATCATTAAAAATACACCACCTTGGATTTAAAAGTTCAACATTGAAAGTTAATGATTTTAAGGCAGAATCAGAAAAATTAAGAAATTGGCATTACATGTGGTCACAATTCTATTATTATAAAAAAAATTATGGCTTTATAAGTGCTTTTTTTAAATTAATAGGAAAATTATTTAAATCTTTATCAAAAACTTTTATTTACCAAATTATTTTTGATCAAAGAAATAAAAATAAATATCTCTATCGTTCATTAGGATTAATTTCTTCAATGTTTGGATTCAAATCTTCTTATAGGGGTAAATTTTTTAATTAGTGTCCTGGAAATTCAATTAAATTTTCAACTTTATAACCTTTTTTAATTAAATTATCTGAACCTTTGAGATCAAAAAGATTAATAACAAAAACAAAACAAGCAACATTTCCACCCGACATTTCAACCAATTTAGCAGCTGCTTCAGCCGTGCCGCCTGTAGCTATTAAATCATCAATAATCAAAACTTTATCATCTTTATTAATAGAGTCTTTGTGTACTTCTATTGTTGCTGTACCATATTCAAGTTCAAAATCAATTGAGTGTACTTCAGCTGGTAATTTATTTTTTTTTCTTAACATTATAAAAGGCTTTTTAAGCAGATATGACACTGCAGATGCAAAAACAAAACCTCTTGATTCTATTGCAGCAATTTTATCAAATTCAAAATTTTTAGATTTATTTATAATTTGATCAATTGTTTCTTTAAAAGCTTTTTCATCTTTGATTAAGGTTGTTATATCTCTGAACAAAATACCTTTTTTTGGGTAATCTTGAATTGATCTAATATGTTCTTTTAAATTCATAATAGTTATTTATAAATATATTGATAAATTAATTTTTTAACATGACAATAAATAAATTAGCTATAATTGGTGGGAGTGGTCTTTATGATGTGGAAGAATTTAAAGACCGTGAATTATTGGATATCAACACTCCATGGGGAAAACCTTCTGATCAAATTTTAAAAACTAAATTTAATAATAAAGAAGTATTTTTTTTACCTAGGCATGGAAGAGGTCACTATATTTCGCCAACAAATATAAATTTTAGAGCAAATATTGATGCCCTAAAACAATTGGGTGTCACAGATATTATTTCAGTTTCAGCTGTTGGCTCTTTAAAGGAAGATCTACAACCTGGTAAATTTGTTATTGTAGATCAATTTATTGACAGAACTTTTGCTAGAAAAAAAACATTTTTTGATGAAGAAATAGTAGCTCATGTTTCAATGGCCCATCCAACAACGGTAGGTTTAATGAATGCTTGTGAGGAGGCAATTAAAAAAGAAAAAATTGAATATCAAAGAGGAGGAACTTATGTTGTTATGGAAGGCCCTCAATTTTCTACATTAGCTGAGTCTAATTTATATAGATCTTGGAAAGCAGATGTAATTGGAATGACTAATATGCCTGAAGCAAAGTTAGCGAGAGAAGCTGAAATAAGATACGCATCTGTTTCAATGGTAACTGATTATGATTGTTGGCATCCTGATCATGAAAATGTTGATGTTCAACAGGTCATTAAAGTTCTTTTGGGAAATGCTGCTAAAGCAAAGAATATGATAAAAAATTTAATAGAAAATTTTGAAAATCATATTGATCCAAAAGATCCAACTAATAATTGTTTAGATGTTGCAATAATAACTGCTCCAGAAAAAAGAACAAAAAAGACCATTGATAAACTTAAAACAGTTGCAGGTAGAGTTTTAAATAAATGAAAATTGAAGGTAAAGAATATCGTACAATTTGGTTTGAAAAAAATATTGTTAAAATAATCGATCAAACAAAACTTCCACATCAATTTATTATAAAGGATCTAAAAACAATTAATGATGCAATAAATGCTATTAAAACAATGGAAGTTAGAGGTGCACCTTTAATTGGTGCAACTGCTGCTTATGGATTAGTCTTAGCAATTTTAGAAAATAATGATCAATCGTTTTTAAAGAAATCTTCAGAAAATTTAATAAGTTCAAGACCAACAGCTATAAATTTAAAATGGGCAGTTGATAGGATGATGAAAAAATTATCAGGCGTTAATAGTGATAAAATTTTAGAAATAGCTCTAAATGAAGCAAAAGAAATTTGTGAAGAAGATATAAAATTTTGTGAAAATATTGGATTAAATGGTCTTAAAATAATTGAGGATATTTATAATAAAAAAAAAGATACAGTTAATATATTAACTCATTGTAATGCAGGTTGGCTTGCAACAATAAATTGGGGGACTGCAACTTCTCCAATTTATCATGCACACAAAAAAGGTATTCCAGTTCATGTTTGGGCAGATGAAACAAGACCAAGAAATCAAGGAGCTAACTTAACTTCATATGAATTAAATGAGGAAGGAATTAAAAATACAATCATAGCAGATAATACAGGTGGTATTTTAATGCAAAGAGGTGAAGTTGATATGTGTATTGTTGGAACAGATAGAACTTTATCTAATGGAGATGTTTGTAATAAAGTTGGAACTTATCTTAAAGCTTTAGCTGCACATGATAATAATATTCCTTTCTATGTAGCCCTTCCAAGCTCAACAATTGACTGGAATATAAAAGATCATAAAGATATTCCTATTGAAGAAAGAAATTCAGAGGAATTATCTCAAGTTGAAGGTTTAGATGAAAAGGGAAATATTAAGAAAATAGAAATTTATCCAAAAAAAAGTAAATCTATGAATTTAGCATTTGATGTTACACCTGCAAAATATGTCACTGGATTAATAACTGAAAAGGGTATTTGTGATGCGTCAACAGAAGGATTGAGAAACTTATTTAAATGAAAAATTTAGCTCAAAGAAACAAGATTATTGAATATTCTTTAAAACTAAATTCTACAAATCTTTCACCGCTTAGATCAGGCAACATATCTATCCGATCTAAAGAAGCTGAAAAGGATGGGTATTTAATTACTCCTTCAGGAAAAAAATATGAATCATTAAAACCTGAAGATATTGTTTTTATGGGTCTTAATGAGGAAGAAAAAAAGAACGGGTCAGAAAACAATCCCTCATCTGAATGGAGATTCCATCGAGATATTTATATAAATAAAAAGAATGCAGAAGCCATTGTTCATGCTCATTCTCCACACGCAACAGCTGTATCTTCACATGGAAAATCAATACCACCATTTCATTATATGATTGCACTTGCAGGAGGTGAAGACATTAAATGTGCTGAATATGCTACCTTTGGAACAGATGAGCTTTCTAGCAATATAATTAAAGCTTTAGAAAATAGGAGTGCTTGTCTAATGTCTAATCACGGCCAGGTTGCTTTTGGAAAAAATTTAGACCAAGCTTTTGAACTCGCACAAGAGATAGAAAATATTTGTCATCAATACACTATTGCTCTAAAGTTAGGAAAACCTAAGATTCTTTCATTTGAAGAAATGAAAAAAGTTTTAGAGAAGTCCTCTTC
>VMHT01200718.1_pt1 | contig 12042 bp, 9 predicted proteins | sample 4693611 | NCBI WGS metagenome assembly VMHT01 (sample SAMN12280063, study PRJNA550983) | marine metagenome | isolation source: seawater sampled from same location over 5 years 0.02-0.2 micron viral filtrate | place: USA: collected off the coast of southern California halfway between the port... ...
ATGCAAATATTTCTCATCTTCCATATTCCGAGGCTCTTGTTCTCATGTGGCAGTTACCACACATGTTCGTGGAAATATGGACGCCCTTTATTCACCTTCGCTACCACACAGCCCCAGTAAAACCGCCTGACGAAGAACAGTCACGTTTCTTCCTCATCGCCGATCAAGGGCGGAGAGCCCCCGCAATCCGTGACCACACCCGATCGATCTGCTCGGGCAGATCCTCCAGCGGAACGCTGGTATCGATAATGACATCGGCAACCGCCAGATGCTCCTCACGAGAAGCCTGAGCGTGAATCCTCGCCCACGCATCGGCCTGACTGCACCCATCCCTCTCGACAACCCGACGTACCTGCTCAGCCGGATCGACGTCGGTCACCATCACGACATCGAACTCGTCGGCACGCCCAGTTTCGACGAGCAGCGGGATGTCATGGACAACGACCACGAGTCCGTCGGCAGCCCGGGCTTCCTCGTCGACCCGGTGGGCAGCTTCTTCTACCAGCGGATGAATAATGGCTTCAAGACGGCGACGCGCCTGCAAATCACCAAACACGATCGACCCCAGAGCCGATCGATTAAGAGAACCGTCAGCAACAAGAACCTCACGCCCAAAGGCCTCAACGACCCGAGCAAGCCCCTGCGTCCCCACCGCAACGACATCCCGGGAGAGCCGGTCATAATCGATAATGACAGCTCCACGCTCACCCAGCATCTGCGACACCGTCGACTTACCACTGGCAATACCACCAGTCAGACCCACCCGAACAACACCACCGGCCCCTGCGACCCAATCAGCTCGCGCAACATCCCGCGCTGTCGTCTCATCACCTATCACCGTGCGCCTCACATCCCGTCTCCCCCGGGCACCCTGCCAATTATCGACGCAGATGCTTCACAACCCTGCCACGATCCAACACAACAGTCTCACCACCACAATCGCATTCATGACTAATCTCCACCACAGTGACCCCAGGCAAACATCGCGCCAAATTCACACGAATCTCAGCTGCCAAATCAGGATCCACAGACGCAGTAAACTCATCAAGAATAAGGACCCTCGGCCGCTGCAGAATCACCCTGGCCACTGTTAACCGCTGAGCCTGACCCCCCGAAAGCCTCGTACCAGCCGGCCCAACAACGGTACGCAATCCAGCCTCCATACCACGCACCTCATCAGCTAAACCAACCTCACCAAGAACACGCCACAACTCACCATCACCAGCAGCAGGCACTACCAACCTCAAATTGTCAGCAATAGAAGCATTCAACAACTCCACCCGCTGCGAAACCACCCCAACACACCTACGCAACGAATCAAGAGTGAACGACGACACCGGCTCACCATCCACCAGAACCTGCCCAACATCCGGATCATGATGACGCAACAACAAATTCACCAACGTCGTCTTACCCGAACCCGACGCCCCCGTCACAACGACATGACCCCCAGCCGGAACACCCAAAGTGACATCCTCAAGCACCGCAGGCAACGGCACACCATCCGCGTCACGATAACAAAAACTCACACCCCGCCACTCCAGCGCCGGAGCATGATCCAAACACAATTCCTCCGGCCCATCAACAACTTCCACCGGTGAATAACTCAGACACCACAGACGCCTCGCAGCTGCCAACGAATGATCAAGATACCCGACAGCATCCTCCACACCCCGCAACCCCTCAACAACCCTTAAACCCGCAACCACCAAAACACACACCCCGATACCATCCACACCACCACTCACACCCACAACAGACACCCAAGCGACGATCCCCATCGTGGCGGCCACACAGGAGGCCCGACGCATGGCGGCATAACGGCGGGCTTTGGCGGACCCAGTAGCAATGTCCGCATCGAGACGAGCCATTTGCATAATCCGGTCGGACTGACGGCCATACCCGACGATCTCCGCGGCACCGAAGACCGAGTCCGTGAAGTGAGCAGCCAGTTCGCGTCTCACCCCAAGCATCTCGTGGGTGGCATCCAGACTGGCACGTGTCCCGATGACCAGCAGGGCCACGATGAGGACGACGAGGATAACGGCTGGAATGGCTACCACAAACCATCCGTATAGGACTCCCCCCGTAACCACAGCGACAAGCGGGGCCACGATGGCTGCCACCACGGGAGCGAAGGTGTGAGCATAGACCACCTCGATGCGATCGACATCGCGAGTAAGACTGGCCAGAACATCGCCAGTACGCGAGTGCGAAACAACTGCCGGAGCCTTGGGCCACAGCTGGGAGAAAGCGTAGGTGCGCAATATCTCCAGGGCTTTGAAAGCCACATAGTGCCCGCTGAACTGCTCCAGATAGTAGGCGAGGGCCTGTACAGCTGCCAGCCCGACAACCCATCCCAACCACGCCCACGCTGACCAGCCGGCGGTAACAACAGCGACCATTCCCCCGGCGGCCATCGCGAACAGACCGATGTCGGCTAGCAGGTGAACAACCCTCATGAGGGCCGAAAAGTACAGCGGTGGGTGCACCGGACGGGTGATACTGGTGAGCCACCTCACGACTTGGCAGGTCGATGGTTCAGTCATGCCCAGTCCTCCGTCTCAGTTCGGTCATCCTCGATGGAATCGACATCGTCAGCCGGTAAGAGCGTGCCTGCGCTGACCCGCTGGACGTCGTGGGCCAGTCTCAACAACCGGCGACGATGTGTCACCATCACGACGGTGGTGTTGTCACTAATCTGCGAGATAGCGTCGATAATGCGGCGCTCGGAATCAACATCGACGTGAGACGTCGGCTCATCAAGCAGCAGGATGTTACGTCCTGACAGGAAAGCCCTGGCTAACGAGATCCGTTGAGCCTGCCCACCCGACATCAATCTTCCTTGCTCCCCCACATCGGAGTCCAGACCCTTCGGCATCGCCTCAACTTCGTCGGCCACGCCAGCTCGTCGTAATGCATCCCACATCTGCTCACGTGTGGCGTTCGGGTTCGCGATCGCAAGGTTGTCTGCCACGGTGCCCGCAAAGAGCCAGGTGCGCTGGTTCACCGAAGCACTAATACTCCTGATTGCCCCCGGTGCAGCTGTTAAGGCGTCGAGACCACTGACATAGACCTCCCCGCTCTTAGGAGGCAGAGTTCCGCTAAGGACAGAAAGCAACGTCGACTTGCCAGCCCCAGAACGGCCAATGATGGCGGTACGACCACCGTGGGTAATATCGAGGCTGACCCCGTGCAGGACCTCGGTTTCACCGTATCCGACGCTGACGTTACGCAGCCAAATAGTTCCGTCCTCTGGCACAGGGACATGAGCTGACCGCTGCGGTGTCGGCGTCGAGGATGCGGAATCCGAAGTCATTAGCGCTGACGGAGCCGCGTCGAACCACTTTCTCAGTGCCTTCTGAGAGGCGATACCCCCCATACCGATGTAGAAGAAAGCAGCGACCTGGTGCAGCGGTTCCAGCAGCAGCACCGACAGCAGCACGATGGTAATCGCCGAAGTCGCCGAAATATCGCCACCCTGCCACCTCGTCATGGCCAAACCCGCAGCCATAGCGATGAAGAGCAGGGAGAACAGACCATCAACGACAACAATGACGATCTGATTGCCAGCCAATAGCTTCATGATGGTCCCGCGGTTAGTCTCACCTCGTCGACGCAGATCGTCCTCCACTCGCTGTCCCGCACCCAGCATTCGGATGAGGACGAGATTTGACAGAGCATCCAAGTAGCGAGCAGTAAGGCGGGCACGCTCACGACGAGAATCTGACGATCGCTTGCGAAACAGCTTGACGAATCCACCAATCAGCGTCGGAATGAGGGGGCAGGCTAGTAACACGACCAGGCCGGTGAGCCAGTCCAAACCGACGAGGATAACCAGACACACCAACACCGGAGTGGCCAGGGCCGCAAGGATGTCAGGGAGAAAAACTTGACGATACTCACTGACCCGCTCAGCATTATCGGTAGCTAAAGTAATGACTCGTTCCCCCTCGTCTGCGGCAGGCGGGCCAGTGAGGGATCGACGGTAAAGAACATCGAGAACCTTGGCGTGCAGAGCTGCCTCCTCAGCACGGGCATGACGGCCCGACATCGACACCGCAGCCCCAGCCGCAACAGCAGCCACCACCCCACCGATGCCCATCGCCCAGCACCAGCCAAGAGCCGGGGCGAAATCCTCGAAACGACCACCGATAATTTGGCCTACTGCGACGAGGAAAAGGCAAGTAGCGACGACCTCCACAATATGAACGGCAGCCACACGTCGGGCTCGCGAACCCGACTGTGGCGACATCACCGATACTGAACCCGACATGGCTTCCTTCGCTCATCGTGGCTGGCGGTTCGGGCGCGTCTCGGCAGGATGACGAGCTCCCCTCCCGGCAAGGTGACGACCTCGATGGGCCATCGATACACCGTGGTGAGATTATCCTCGGTGAGCACCTCCACAGCTGGCCCCACGGCCAGTATTTTTCCTCCGGACAACAAAGCGATCCGGTCGCAGCACGCTGCTGCCAACGCCACGTCGTGCATGACGGCAACGACCGCGCACCCCGCATCGGCCAATTCGTGACAGATCGCCATAGTGCGTTCCTGATGACAGATATCGAGGGCAGCAGTCGGCTCATCAAGGAAAACACAGGGTTCCTGCTGGGCAAGCACCCTGGCCAACGTCACCCGGGCGCGTTCGCCACCTGATAGACGCGTCACCTCTCGATCTACAAGGCCAGTGACCTCGGTACGTTCCATCGCCCTATCGACGATGACGGCGTCGTCAGGGCCGCGTGGATGTGGGGATCGTCCCATCATGACAATGTCGTGAACGAGATAGGAGAAAGGGAACTCGCTGAACTGGGGCATCACTGAGCGACGCAGCGCCAGCTGGGGACGAGAGAGCTTTTGAAGAGGCGCTCCGTCGAGTTCAACCGTTCCCTGCCAACCCTCAAGGTCACCACAGAGCACGCTCAGTAGGGTGGATTTACCCGCGCCGTTCGGCCCCAGCAAACCGACGAATTCACCTGCTTGGACGTCGAGGTTGATCCCGTCGAGGATCCTTCGCTCCCCGTAACAAAAGGTCACGTCCCGCGCACGGATCATCACAGGGCCTTCTCACCACCCATGCCTCGTCTCAACAATATGAAGAAAGTAGGACCGCCAACGATGGCAGTAAAGATGCCAATGGGCAGATCGGCGTAGGGCACCACAGTTCGAGCAGCGATGTCGGACAGTGTGACCAACAGACAACCTCCCAACAAGGCAGACGGGATGAGCCATTTGTTGGCTGGCCCGATGAGCAGCCTCAAAACATGCGGCACTATGAGCCCCACAAATGTGATAACTCCGGCATAAGCCACCGCCGCCGAAGTTAGCAGTGCTGTCAAAGCTATCGATGACAACCGTAACCGATTGACGTTGACTCCCAAGTGCCCTGCAGCCCTCTCGCCCAAGGCCAGAGTGTCGAGCTTGCCAGCAATAAGGATGGCCCAGACAATCCCGACACTGGCTACCGTCCCGACCGTTGCCACGTGACTCCAGGTTGTCCCGCTCAGGGATCCCATCTGCCAGAAGACAATTTGGTCCCGGGCGGTAGTCGGCGCAACATAAGTGGATATTGAGGTGATAGCCGAACACACGGCCGTCACCGCGATGCCAGTCAGAACTAGGGTCGTCGACTCAGCTCGTCGTCCGGACCGCGCCATAATGTAGACCGAACTGGCCGCAAGCAGTCCGGACACAAATGCCGCTGCCGGCACCCCGAACCCGGACAAAAAATTGGGGGCGACCACAATCATGATCGATGCCCCCACAGCCGCCCCCGATGACACGCCAATGACACCGGGATCAGCGAGCGGATTGGAAAACAGCGCCTGCATGACGGCTCCGGCCACAGCAAGACTAGCCCCCACTAGCAGGCCAAGAACAATGCGCGGAAAGCGGATCTGCCACAGCACCGACTCGGCCATAGCATCAATGGCCGACCTCCCGAAAACGATTTTGATGACGTCGGTGGCCTCGACGCGGTACTGACCAACCATCGCTGACAACAGCACTAAACCACACACGATGATGACGAGGCAGATGGTGGAGATAACGCGAACCCGAGTCCGTCGCTCAATCCCAGAACGCTGGACAACCGGCTGTGACAGGGCGCTCATTTGACTCCGTACAAAGCCTTGGCCACAGCGGTCAGGACCTCCCCGGTTTGGGGCCCGAAAGACAGCGAGATTCCATCAGGAATGGAAATAACCCGTTGCTTGCGCCCTGCGGTGGTGTTAGCGACGCCAGCTCTAGCCAGCAGTCCCTTCATCCCCCCGGTGGAAGCAAGCCCATCCCTCATGACGAAGATCGCATCCGGGTTGATGGAGACCAGGGATTCGGCGTTGGCAGGTACGAGGGTCTTTATGCCTTTGTCGGAGGCGACGTCATCGGCACCCACCCCCTGGATAAGCTCGTTGGCCCCGTTCTCAGAACCAAGAATGAAGAAAACGCCAGCATTTCCGCGAACGTAGAGGAAAGCGACTCGCATCGGCTTGGCAGGTTTCCATGCTGCTATCTGCTTTTTGGCCTGGTCGATCTGCTCTTGGGTACGTTTCACCAGGGCTTCGCCTGCATCAGGCTTTCCGACGGCCTCGGCAATAGTGCGAATAAGCTGAGGAGTGGAGCCGACACTGCGGTGGGGATCTACGAGCACCACCGGAATCCCGGATTTACGGAGCTGATCGAGGGCCTCCTTCGGACCCACGCTGCGGTCGGCGATGATGACCGACGGTTTCAGACCTGCGACGGCCTCGACGTTAAGAACGTGTCCGTTTTCTGTCACCACGGGGCGGTCATGCAACTGCTTTTCAGTGGAGGAAACAGTGCGCCCGACGATCTTGTCGCCCAATCCAAGTCCAATGAGGGTGCGTGACAAGGTGCCGTAGAGGTCAAGAGCGAGAATTCTCGAGGTGCTTTTGATCGTCACCTTGTTCCCCTCGACGTCAGTGACGGTCACTGGAAGTTTTTGGGCAGACGACCCCTCGACTGGCTTCGGATCAGGTAGTTCTGGCACTTCCGTGAGACCGCGAAGGGTGTGCGGGTCAGGCAAATCCCGCGCTGCCTGTGAAGTGGCTGATGCCGCCCTCGTCGACGATGTCGCGACGGACGGTACCGGCGTGGAGGATGTGGCAGGACCTTGGGAGGTCGAGGAGGAATGACCACAGCCGGCCACCAACATGGTCAGAGCCAAGCCGACTCCGGCAACTCGACGGTACATCCGGATCATGGTTCTCAACTTTCGAAACTCGTTTTCGGGAATGTAGCAGGGATGGGGACGAGTGCCCCCATCCCTGCCGGCACTTTGTCTGCGTGCGAAATGACGGCGTTCGACGAACGGATCAGATCCGGGCAGCGTAACGACGGCAGACGACCACCGTCGAGACCACGGCGGTGAGGGCGAGCCCTCCGACGATGCCGAGATCGATTTCGTCACTGGATGGGCCCTCAGCACCGGTAACGGGCAGTCCCCGTCCCGCACCCTTACCGGAGTCGTCACCGATGACCTTTCCGGTGACAGCGTCAACAGTGACGTTGTGGCAGACCTTCTCCGCTGACAAGGTGAGGTTCGTCGACAACGGGTTCATCGGCTCACCAGCCCTGTAAAAACCGGCAAAAGCCTTGGCCCCAGTCGCGGTCAGCTTGACCGGCGAACCTTTAATGGCGGCGTTACCGGAGACCGATACCCCGAAAGTGGCAAAATCAACGCGACCATAGTTGGTTTTCTTTCCATCCATCGAAGAGGACTTGACGTCAAGATAGAGGTGCCCAGTCGAGCCCTTGATCTGTAGGGAAGGCTCAGCCAGCGTCATGTCCAGAATGCCGTGATGGCCAGTCATGTGAACCGAGCCGGAGTACTTAAGAGATCCAGACTTGGTAGCGGGATCGAATGAGCCGCTGGTGAGAGGGAAAGTGAAGGCCGAACCGTTCCAGTTGGCGCCGCCCGAAAGCTTCCACGAGCCATTGGCAATAGGACCACGCAGGTAACTGGTGAAGGATGTTCGGATACCCCAGGTCAGCGAACCCGAGGTCACCTTGGACGCACCGATTGTGCAGACCTGTTTGGTCATGGTGCGATGGGCGGCCGGAGTCTGGGACCTGTGTTCTACCGTCTTCTTCTGTGGTGTCGTGCTCTGCTTGTTCGGGCCAGCCTGCTTACTGGGCTTAGCCTGCTTCGACGGGGCAGCTTGCTTACTCGGCTGCTTCGATGGGGCAATTGGGGTCTTCGGCCCTGTAGGAGCCGGTGTAGCTTCCCGATAAGTCACCGGAGTACGGGTATCGTCAGAGTGATCTGTCTTACCAACTCCATGAGCCTTCGTGGTGAGGACGACGAAATCCTTGCCTTGTTCAAAGGGAGGGGCTTTCATCGTGATGGTAAAAGACCCATCGTTATTCATCGGCCTACCTTGAGCGAACCGGGAGCCAATAGCTTTTTGACTCGGGGTATAGACCCAGATTGTCGATGGGGACTCCGTCGTGTCCTTGCTCGGGTCATAGCCGTAGAACTTGTCCGAATTGCCATAGAACTCGGGCACCGAGGCCGGTGCCACAGCAACGTAGACACCGAAGCCGGTAGTCGAGAATCCCTTCCCACTGATGGTGATATCACCTCCCTCCCGACCTACTGGTATCACGGTTACCGTCGGACCAGCTGCCCATGCCGCCGGAGTGATCAACACTCCGGTAAGGGCCAAGATGGCCCCGAGCACACTGGCGACGATTTTGCGCATGGCCGATGTGGTCATGAGACGTCCCCTTCGGTTGTGAATACGGCCCACCTTGGGCCACCTATAAGGTTAGCCTTGCCTAATTCGTGCGCGCAAGCATGAAACCGCGCCCCATAATCGGACTCCTACATCAAGCTGGCAAAGGAAGGACCGTTCGCCCCCAAGCAGCCCAAGAAACACAAACGAGGGGCTCCGCCATTATGGCGGAGCCCCTCGAAGTTTCGACGAAAAGTAGAATCAGTTATGGGTCAACTTGTCACGAAGAGCCTGCAGAGCCTCGTCGGACGCCAGCGAACCCTCAGCCGGGCCACTGGTGTAGGACGACTGGGCGCCACCATCGGTAAGAGCGGCTTCCTGATCGGCCTGCTCGGCCTCGATGACCTGCTTGCGGTGAGCCTCCCAGCGAGCCTGAGCCTCGGCGTACTGCTGCTCCCAAGCGATGCGCTGCTCGTCGTAACCCGGCTTCCACTCATTGGTCTCCGGATCAAAGCCCTCGGGGTAGATGTAGTTACCGTCCTCATCATAGGAGGCAGCCATCCCGTACAGCGACGGATCGAACTCGTCAGACTCCACGTCGATACCCTCGTTGGCCTGCTTAAGGGACAGCGAGATGCGGCGACGGTCGAGGTCGATGTCGATGATCTTGACCATGACATCGTAGTTGACGCTAACGACCTGCTCAGGGATTTCGACGTGGCGCTCGGCCAGCTCGGACACGTGGACCAGACCCTCAATGCCGTCCTCGACGCGAACGAAAGCGCCGAACGGAACGAGCTTGGTGACCTTGCCAGGAACAATCTGACCAATCTGGTGCAGACGGGCGAACGCCTGCCACGGATCCTCCTGGGTCGCCTTGAGAGACAGCGAGACGCGCTCACGATCCATGTCGACGTCCAGCACCTCGACAGTGACAGGCTGACCAACCTCGACGACCTCGCTCGGGTGGTCGATATGCTTCCAGGACAGCTCGGAGACGTGGACTAAGCCGTCCACACCGCCCAGGTCAACAAAGGCACCGAAGTTGACGATCGAGGAGACGACGCCCTTGCGGATCTGACCCTTCTGCAGCTGATGCAGGAAGTTCTGACGAACCTCAGACTGAGTCTGCTCGAGCCACGCACGACGCGACAGCACAACGTTGTTGCGGTTCTTGTCGAGCTCGATGATCTTGGCCTCGATCTCCTGACCCACGTAGGGCTGGAGGTCACGGACTCGGCGCATCTCAACAAGGGAAGCGGGAAGGAAGCCACGCAGGCCGATGTCGACAATAAGTCCACCCTTGACGACCTCGATGACGGTACCGGTGACGACGCCGTCTTCTTCCTTGATCTGCTCAATCGTGCCCCAGGCGCGCTCATACTGGGCACGCTTCTTGGACAGGATCAGACGACCTTCCTTGTCCTCCTTCTGCTGAACGAGGGCCTCGATCTCATCACCGACGTTGACTACCTCAAAGGGGTCCACGTCGTGCTTGATCGACAACTCTTTGGACGGGATGACACCCTCGGTCTTGTAACCGATGTCAAGGAGGACCTCGTCGCGGTCCACCTTGACGACGGTCCCAGAGACGATGTCGCCGTCATTGAAGTACTTGATGGTGGCGTCCACAGCGGCCAGAAAGGCCTCCGGGCTACCAAGGTCGTCAACCGCCACGGATCCATCGGCGGTGTTGGCGGCATTCTGCTGGTCGGTGTCGACCGGGTTCGAGGTGGAGGCCTCAGTGGAGGAGGTCATGTAGTAGGACTCCGATTGATGTTATATGGCTTGAAACACGCCGCAGCCCCGACCGTGGGGTCGAGCACGATCTACTCCCGTCCGAGATCGCACAGACCACAACGCAGTAGCCAGCGTAATACCCGAAACCACGAAGGGTCAACCAACCTTCTTTTCATTAACGGTTCTTGCCGTGCTCACCGTCAACACGAAAGTTGAGCACAATAGGAGGTCTATCCTCCAAGAAGGTAGCCTACATCTGGATCCGTTCCCTCGGACCCCGTCCGCATTCGGGAAATCCATCCCGAGTCTGAACCCTCGCAAGCCCTGGAGGACATCACAGTTATGACCGATCGGTCTCCCCGACGCCAAGAACCTTCCACCAGGTCAACCCCGTCGAACAGTTCGACTACCCATGCCGGCGACAGCGCACAGCCGGGCGGCCCGAAGTGGCGAATCGTTGCGCTCGTGGTGGTCATTGCTCTCATCATCGCCGCTATCGCCGTTATCTTCATTCAGCGCAACAATGACAGCGACTCTGCTGGTGGAGCAGCATCATCAACCACCGCGACCACGACATCTAGCACGTCGGGCATTCCCGCCGCTTCGGCCGCGAAAAAAGGCCCGGTTCCAGCCGGCTGCATGAAAACCCCCAAGCCGATCGTGCCGGTGAAATATTCCATCGACGGGATGAAGGCGTCCGCGAAGGTACTATCCCGAGGCGTAGATGAGACTGGGGCCGCTGGGGCACCGCCAAAGAATGACCCCTCGTCAATGGCTTGGTTTAACCAAGGCCCGAAGATCGGTTCCGACAAGGGGAACGCTGTGTTGACCGCGCATACTTACCACAAGGGTGGGGCTCTTGGTAACCGCCTCTACGACAAAAACAACGGCATTAAGAAGGGCGACATTATCCGCCTGACTGACAAGACGGGGCAGACCGTGTGTTATCGCTACGATCACGACACCAAGGTCATGGTCAAGGACTACAACCCTAATTCAAATATCCTTTACGACAACAATGGTCCGGCCCAGGCCGCCATTGTGATCTGCTGGGATTACGTCAAGAAAACTGGAGAATTTGACTCTCGCGTCATCTTCTACACATATCCAGTCGCATGATTTTTATCAGGCTCCATAATTTCATCTAAGGCCACCCTGAGGCGAGCGCGCACATTCAGCCACTTCTATTCTGAGGCTTATGAACCGTAGTGCGCGCTCGCCCTTTCCATCCTCGCTCCTCACAGATCTTTTAGAGGCCCTTGGAGAAAGCAAGGTCAGCCAAGATCCGCTCGACCTCGCCGCAGTAGCTCCTGATGCATCCCACTACCTGCTCACTCCTAGCGTCCTCGTCCGCGCCGGATCCACCTCCGACGTCGCTGCAGCCATGGCGGCCGCCAAACGCCACAAGGTGGCTGTCAATTTCCGCTCCGGCGGAACGAGTCTGTCCGGGCAGGGCTTGACGAACGGTGTCATGGTCGACGCCCGACGGTCCTTCCGCGGCATTGAGGTGCTCGACGGCGGCCGCAAGGTTCGCGTCCAGCCTGGGGCGACGATCGTCGCCGTCAATTCCGTCCTTGCCAGGTACGGACGCAAACTCGGCCCC
>VMHT01102969.1_pt1 | contig 12041 bp, 9 predicted proteins | sample 4693611 | NCBI WGS metagenome assembly VMHT01 (sample SAMN12280063, study PRJNA550983) | marine metagenome | isolation source: seawater sampled from same location over 5 years 0.02-0.2 micron viral filtrate | place: USA: collected off the coast of southern California halfway between the port... ...
GGAAAACTTCTTCGTTAAACCTGCTTCGTTTAGGTAGTGGTTATAAAGAATACAACCTCTGACATGCATAGGACAGCCTTTCTTATAAAGCGTACCTTGCTGACGATATTTATCAATGTTATCTGTACCTGAGTTACGACCAATATCTTCTGGTGGTAAGTTATAGAATTCTTGTCGGAAGTCTTCAATAAACTGTTGTACGGATTCTTCAGTACCGTTCATAATAACTTCAAAGCTGCCACGCAATTTATCACGACAAACTTCAGGTGTTGATGATCGTACTGACTCAAGTCCTGTAACCGAAATCTTTGGTACATCGTAGTGCACACCTTCTGAATTGAGTGTGTTCATGATATAACGTTTCTTAGCGATAAACACAGTCTTGTCTGTAATCTTTTCTCGCTTCATAACCATGGCTTGACGATATGTACCCATACGTTTTGCAAGATCAGTATAACCGTTCTCAATAACTTCTTCAATTTTCATCTTGCATACTTTGTCAAGATACTCTTCACCTTTGGCACGAGGTACATCGATTGTACCAAAACCTTGCTCAACAAGCGGTGCCATATCAACATAGATTGAATCTGTATCGATATAAATGATATAGTCTTTATCAGTCTTTAGGATTTTATTAAGATAGTTATTAACGGAACGTTGAGCCCATCGAATAGACAATTGACCTGAAGTTGTAATTGCTTCTGCCATCTCGTTAATATAGTACAAGAAGTAAATGTTTGCAGTCGCACCGTAAAGTGAATTCATCGCAATCTTAATAGCCATTTGCTGGTTGTGTAGATTGTTTGCTTCTTTCTTTAGTGCTGGTTTTTCAGCGGCTGATGCAACTTCAATGGCTTGTTCAACTTCAAGCATTTTCTTTTTAATGACAGAACGGTTACCGTAATACTCATCAATAATACCTGGAATAACACCTTTGAATTCATTTGTAAAACAAACACCGTTAGCTGCAACTGATACTGACTTGTCGTCATTATTATATTTGTCTTCAAGCACTTGTTCTTGTGATACGTATTCACGTCTTCCATCAACATAAGTTTCAGGTGACATGTTGTATTGTAGCATAAGGTGTGGATACAGTGAGTTCAAATCAAAGGATACAACCCACGGATGCATACCAACCTTAGGATCTTTCACATAACCACCGACAAGTCCACCACTCGCAGCTTGACCTGGACCTTCTTTAATAGGTGGTACACGTCCTTCGCTGATTAGTTTACGGTATAGAGTTGTTTCCCATATACCCACAGTACCGAATGCATCATTAAAGTTAACACCACCGCCATAAGCAACAGTCATAACAAGTGAGAGCAAACCGGTTTCATCTTCGAAACGTTGGATTAACCAAGTGTCTTTAAGGTTATAGTCAAGATATAGTTGAGGGTTTTGTTCATACAGTTCAGTAAGTGTACCGTATTCAGAGTAATCAAGTTTCTTTTCACCGAGCACAACGTGTGCAATATGATCTAGCTTCCAGGATTCTTGTGGTCCATACTTGTAACCAAACTTCTTAAATGCGTCCATGTAATCGATAACACTGATACCAGAAATTTGATATGTTTGTTGCATCTTACCAAAGAACTCTCGACCTGTCTGACGAATAGAACGCCATGGAGATAAGTCTCGAACCCATTCTTCACCGAACAACGAGATCATACGAGTAATAATATATTGAATATCAAAGTACTCGACGTTCCAGCCGGTTACAACATCAGGATAATCATTCATCCAAATCATTTTAAATCGACGAAGCAGCTCGTGCTCTGTGTCAAACTTAAGGAAGTGAATATCATCAGGATTAATATCAAGTAGTGTTTGACTTTTATCGTAATCTTTACGACCAAGTAGGTGATATGTATTAGACTTCGAAGACTTATATGCAATCGAAGTAATTTCTTTATCAGCTGTATTCATATCAGGATAGCCATTACTAATATCAACCTCGATATCGAATGAAGCAATATTGATCATCGAGACATCAAAGTTAACAGTGTTTGGATATTTTTCTTGTATGAATTGAGTTACATAGTTACTTGTACCTGCAATTTGTACGCCGTGTACGCCTTGATACTCTGCGATCCAGTCTTTGGCATCACGCATAGAATCCTGCTTCACAGGAATGAGTGGTCTACCATTAACAAGTGAGGTAAACTTTGTATCAGTCTGGCCGCTAATAAACAACGTTGGCTTGAACTTTTCTTTGCGTTCAAACCGTTTATTGTTTTCGTATCCTCGCCAGAGAATGTTATTGCCGTATCGCTCGACAGATGTGTAAAAGTTAGACATAGTAATCCTTATTCATAATATAAATGTATTGTAACACAGGTTTCGGGTTTTGTCAATCTTTTTATTCGGGATCAGCCTCCGAGGGCATACCATTTTCTTTATCGTTTGCAATACCTAAAGCCATTGTTTGAATGTCTGCTAAGATATTTTCGCAGGTAATTCTATCATAATCTTTATCAGAATATATAAATTCGTTCCTGAGATTACTGAGTTGAACGGCCTTATCCCGCATTACAGTAATTCGTCGAACAAGATCTTCTACGGTGTGTCGCATTTATTGTCCTATCTCGCTAAAGTTTTTCACTTTGTTAAATTTAATATGAGACATAAACTTGTCACCAAATTGATGTCCACGGTGAGAGATAACAAAAATGTTATCGTCTGAGTTTAAGTTGTGTAGAGTATCGATTAGCATTTCAATACCAACGCCGTCCAGGGCACCATCTAATGTCTCATCGAGGATAAGCAAGTTAGTTGATACTGAATTACGAAGCTTTGCTACGGCACGCCATGCAAGCATAATAGCAAGAGTAATACGAAGCTTTTCACCTTCCGAGAATGATGCATAAGAAAATGTATCGCGGAAACGTGATTTAATTATTTCATTAAAGTTTTCATCTAATCGGAAGTCTACAAACAAATCGAAAGCATTTAAATACTTGTTGATTAGTTTATTCATTACAGGAACATATTGTTTAATAATTTTGGTTTTGATACCGCCATCTTTCAACATTGCTGCTGCCACACTAATAACTTCTTTCTCATTAAACAATTCAGTTTGACGAGCTTCAATTTCTTTGAGGTTATTACTGTATTCAAACAGTTTAGTCATATCAACTGCTTCAACTTCTTCTTCAGCTTTATCTAGTTCATTCTTATATGAAACTAAAGCATTCTTTGCAACCTTGATTGTTGCACGTTGATCACCGATACCAAGATTAATATCTCGCATCTGATCCTCAAGTATTGATATAGAATTGAGACGATCGTCATAAGTCTTTGCTTTTGCAGCAAGCTTTTCTAATCCTTCTTCTAATTCAATAACTTTTTCATCTTTCTCGACAATCATATTTGCTTTAAAAGAATGATCAATACCTTGTTTACATGTTGGACAATCATCGTGGTCGTGGTAGAATGCAAGTTCTTTATGATAACCTCTGAGCTGAGATTCAATATCACGTCTAAACGATTTAGCTTTTTCAGATTTTGCTTTCATTTCAGGTTTATCTTCAATGTCATCTAAAATTACATCTAGGATATCGTTCTGAGCTTTCATAACACTTTTTGCTTTTTCAATAGCCTCAATATGTACAGACATCTTTTCTTTAATCTTATCGACTTCTGCTTCTTTAATATCTTTGATAGAGTCGTTATGATCTTTCGCTGATTCAATTTTTGTTTCAATAAGATCTTGTTGATAAGAATTCTCAGTAATGTTTTCTTTATTACTTCGTGTCTTATCTTTTAGTAACGTATTCATAGTACTAAATACTTGAATGTCAAGTAAGTCTTCAATGATTTCACGACGACCTAGCGCAGGTAATTCCATAAACGGAACATAAGTTGCTGAACCTAATATAACAATCTGTGTAAACGATTTATAGTTTAGTTTAAGAATGTTTTCTTCTAAGTATTGTTGATAGTCACGAGAAGCAGCATCTTGATCGATAAGAGTACCATTGAGACTGATTTCAAAAAAGTTAGGTTTGATACCACGTCTGACTTTATATTCTTTTGTACCAATGTTAAACTCAATCTCAGTGACAAGTTCTTTTTGGTTAACAGAATTAATTAACTGGTTCTTACTAATTTTACGAAAAGCTTTACCGTACAGTGCAAACGTAATAGCATCAAGTAGTGTTGATTTACCACTGCCGTTTGATCCACTGATAAGTGTTGTTTTGCTTTTATCTAATAGAATTTCAGTAAAAACATTGCCCGAAGACAACACGTTTTTATATCGTATCTTTTTGAAATTAATCTTCATTATATATTCTGCGCCTCAATATAAAGTTCATCAATGAGATTTTTAACGTGCACCTTATTCACTTTTGTTTCAAGTGCATCAATGTAATTGTGCAAAATCTCTTTGGTATCTTTTGTTTCGTCCATGACATCATCTAAGCCTTCAGACTCTAAACTCAATGAATCCTCGATAGCTTTAACGTCCGCTGCTCCTGCATCTGATAATTTATTTAGGAATAAATCATAGATGTATGGATTGGTTCTGTTTTTAACAATAACTTTAATGAATGTATCTTTAAGATTACTTACATCTAAATGTGCAATATCTTCAATAGTCATATCCGCATCATCGTATTCAATTTTAAAGTATATTGAATTTGGATTTAAGACACGCTCAAGTTCACGAGTTTCTGTATCAAATACATTAAAACCACGTTTGCCCTGATAGTCGGACCAAGTCATTTCATATGGTGCACCCAAATAAGATATATTGTTATATGTTGATGGGTGATGGAAGTGACCAGAGTAAACACCTTCAAAGTTTGTAAAGATATCTCTTGATAAACCATGATCACACAGTTGACCTTTCAACATCTCAAAACCAGTAATAGAGAAATGACCCATACACATATTAGCCGTTGATTGACGAATACTGTCAAGCATTTCCTGGTGATTACTATTGTTAATCCATGGTACCATTAAGAATTTGGTACTACCTAATTGAATTTCTTCACATTTGTTTTCGTAGATATGAAAATTATCATACTCACGCAATAGCAAATCCATAGAATTTACTTCATTAGTGTTTGTATAATATGTAGTATGATTACCTACGAGTGCATGATATTCAATTCCACGTTTTTGAATTTGATCGAAGAAAAATCTTTTACTACGCTCTAAAGAAACATAGTTAATAAATTTACGACGATCGAACGTATCACCAAGGTCAAATATAACTTTGATGTCATGCTCATCTATATGTGGAAAGAATACCTCACTAAAAAATCGCTCTTGATGATCTAAAAATAATTTAGAATCACCACGAACGCCGAGATGCATATCTGTTACAATTGCAATTTTCAAGTTTTATCTCCGTCGGGGTTGGCTTCTTCGGCAGCAGCTGCAAGTTTAGCGGCTTCCGTTTCTTTTTTCTTTGCTTTATCTTTAGCAATCTTGTCTTCAAAGTCTCGGACAAAATCATTCATATAGTCAGCAGCTGTGTTTAAATGTATCTCAAGATTTTCACCCGTGTAAGTACCACCAGTAGAAATCATATGTTGAGATGATTTAAAACGAATATACATCTGCTTCTTTTCTTTTGCAATACGTCGTAGAAATGCATACCAAATAATTTGTGTAAAGTATGCAAACGGATTGCTTGACTTCTCAGAATCAAAGTTGTTAATATACAATAAACAATTTTCGATACCATCTGAAATCATATCTTCTTTATAAGAGTAACCAGAAAAATTAGGTTTAGTTGCCAAGCGTGTACCGATCTGATAGATACAAGTTCCTATGTAGTCAGGTACTCTTGGACGTTCGTCACCAGCATCTTCGGCTTCTTGACAAGATTTCTTGTACTGAACCAAAGCTTCGAGGAAATCTTTGTTGTTTACGTAATTTTTTGTGGCTCTTTTTGCCATAGAATTACTCCTTAATTTAATGAATTAGTATTAGTATAACGCAAGTCGGGTGGTTTGTACAATCTTTTTTCATATTTTTTTTTTGAAAAAAAGTGAATAAAAGGGTTTACAAGTGGAAAAAACTGTGTATAATAGGATTATGTCCTTTAGAATAATACCTTAGATGTCAACATTGTATATACGAAATGCAAACTCTTCGGTACCATATATGTCAATTCGCTTCTTGAAATGCTGTAAAGTATAATTTTCGAAGCTGCCATGGGTCAAATCATCAGTAATATCATATAGAGTTGCCTTATCGGCGCCGTTACCCTTTCTTAGGGTACGGCCAATTGATTGCAATACTTTGATTTCAGATTTAGAACCAGAAGCAAAGATTACATTATCAAGTTTTTTAAGGTTCACACCAGTTGAAAATACACCATAAGATGCAAGAATATTGTGCTGCTTGATCGGATCATTTTCAATCATATGACGAATGCGTTCACGCTCTTCACCTTTAGTAGCACCGTATATAAAGTGTAACTGACGATCGTCTTTCTGTAAAAGCGGTTCTAAAATCTTACCATGCTTTTCAACAAGATCAAACAAAACTAAATTATTCTGTCCTTCGAGAGACCAAAGTAAATTACGAATAAACATATTACGTTTCTGATGGTTGACCAGGTATTCACGTTCCGCGGGATATCTCTTCTGTGCTTCTTTAATCTTTTTAAATTCTGTATAAAAGTTTTTACGAGCAGGTTTATCATGAGACAGTACAATAGCTTTAATATTAAAGTCTGCAACGGTACCCTGGTCAATAAGATCTTTTGTAGTTACATGTTTACGAACAGAACCAAAGCAACCTTCCAATACTAAACGATGTGTTTTAGATTCTTCTGATTTTAAAGTACCGGTAAACCCGTGTCTATAATAACATTGGCTAAGTGCTTCCATAATCTTTTGAAGTGATTTAGCCTGGAAAGTATGTGCTTCGTCACCAAGAACAACATTGAATTGATTAAACCAATCTTTCGGTTGTTTCATTAATGACTGCCAGGTAGATACAACGACAGGTTTGTCTGTATTCTTTTCAGCACTACCTTGAATTTTATGTATCATATCTCCGTCATAACCGTATTCAACAAAGTCACCAGCCATCTGATGTACTAATGAAATAGTAGGAACAATAATTAATGTTCTGTGTTCATAGGCTTGTGCATAGTGCTGCATAATTAAATAAATGATTAATGATTTACCAGATGAAGTCGGTGATAAAGAAAGCGAACGTCCATCTTTAATTGCATCTACAATATAACTATTTTGATAATCACGTAATTTAAATGGTACTTTAAGTTCCGCAGCTAACTCATGTCCATAATCATCAGGCACAGGTTCGCCATTCATTAAATGATCTGGTGCATTTAACTGATAACCGCGTTCTTCGCAGAATTTTCTAAGTCTTGGAAATAAGCCAACATATAAAACAGGTTTAAGTGGTTGGTATAAACGTATTACACCATCCCACATTCTGTTCTTATAAGCCGGGCTAAATTGATATCCCTGAGGTTTAAATGAGAAGTATTCAGATAATTCCATGCGAACACCAGAGTCACCTGTTACTAACAGATGTACTGCATTCTTTTGTTCTACATTTAATATATCGGGCATAATCTCACCTATTCATTATCAATCATATGATACTATTTATTAGTATTCACCATGTTGAAATTTGAGCACATCAATCATACTTTTGATTATAAAGTTACGACTGTGTATAGTTTTAATAATGTCTTCGAGAAAGTTTGCACGTGCCGAATGATAATCAATCTTAAGGCTTATACGTATAACATCTTTATCTGCCTGAATATATTTGTCCAGGTCAGCTCGAAGTATTTTTCTAGGATTTGGTTTCCAGCCAAGATCACGAAGATCTTCTTCAGCCATAGAACCATCAAGCCACTCTCGTTTATTCAACTCAAGTTCCTTGTAATCATATTTCAGCTTCTTTACTTTTAAAGCTTCCTTATAATACATAGTGTAATATTTGTTATGAAGTTCCGGAATCTGTCTGGAAGCAGCAGCTAAGTTTGATTCATCAATTTTACAATCAACAGACCATATCTCGCTGATATCATCAGTGTGACTAATCATAATATACCTTTATCAATTAATTTTCTTACATCATTATTATAACATGTAAGCGAGGTTTTGTAAACCTAAAGTTGTCTGAACCGCATATTGTTATAACGGAATGAGACCGTAATTACTGGATATGCCACGTCAGTAGCTGTAACATCTAATGCTACACCACCTAATGATGTAGGAAATGCATCGGTAAAAACAAATTCTAAATTTGCATTCCTGGTGCTGTTCTCTACTATAATAGTAATATCAGAACGTTCACCTGCTTTAGTTTTCTTTATATCAAACCGTTGTTTTGATTCTTCAGGTGTACCCAGGCCTTCCATCCATCTTAGGATTTCTTGATAGTTATTCATGTTCTCATCTGCAATAAATGAAAGATCCAAATCTGCATAATCAATACGATCGCCTGTTTCGTATAGTTGATGCAGCGGACTTACTTGTGGTGCAGGTGTCATAGCCAATCCAGGTATATTAACATTCTGTGTAAAGAATTCTACATTCGGTAGACGTTCAATTACAATCTTAAATGAGATTGGTGACAAATAATTTGTGATAGCCATTTGGTTTCCTATTTACAATAATCTGTTTGTATGTTACTATTTATAAATAAACTTCTGATGAGATTTGAACAGCCAAATCGAAAAAAATAAAAAAAGTAGTTTACAAGATGCCAAAGTTGTGGCATTATGTATAAATGAATTAATCCTGTGGAGAATTATATTGAGTGAACAATTTAGAATATTGACAGCCCGCCAGCACGTTCGAGAACGTATTGGTATGTATATGGGGTCATCATCTCAAGAAAAAATCGAAAGATTTGTATTGGGTAAGTGGTCAACTGCATCATATGTTCCGGCATTATCTAAAATGGTTGATGAGATACTTGACAATTCAATCGATGAAGCAATACGAACTCAGTTCAAATTTGCGAATAAGATTGATGTATCTGTTAAGAACGGTGTTATTGTTGTAAGAGACAATGGTCGAGGCATTCCACAAGACGAAATTCATGATGAAGCATCTGGTGATAAAATTCTCCGACCAGTTGCGGCTTGGACGCGTGTTAATGCAGGCACAAGTTTTGATGATGAACGAGTTACTATTGGTACCAACGGTGTTGGATCAGCTGCAACTAATTTCTTATCTGCTAAATTTGTAGGACGAACATGGCAGAATGGTAATAGAGTTGAAGTACGATGCAAAAATGGTGGCGAAATAACTGGTGATATCAAAATAACTGAAATTGATGATAAGAGTAGTGGTACCGAAGTATCTTTTGTACCAGATTATAGTCTTTTCGAAGTCGATAGTCTTGATGATTTAGATACAATCGCACTTATTGAAGATCGAATGATTAGCCTTCAAATGGCTTTTCCTGAAATTGCATTCTCTTTTAATAGACGACGCATTAAAGTAAACGATCTGAAAAAGTATGCCAAACTATTTGTTGGTGATGATGGTGATTTTGTTTTAGATAAGACGGAAAATCTTTCGTTTTTCTATGCACCATCTGAAGACGGCTTTCGATCAAATTCATTTGTGAACGGTGTTAACACGCGTCAAGGTGGTACTTATGTTGACTTCTTAACTAATGGTGTCCTTGAAGAACTTGGCACTATGATTAAACGTAAACATAAAATTGAAGTTGCTAAGTCAACTATAAAGAATGGCCTTACGTTTGTAATGTTTGCACGAAACTTTGTTAACCCAAAATTTGATAGTCAAACAAAAGAACGTTTAACAAACCCTATGACAAATGTGAGAGATCACTCAGTTGAATCAGGTTCGAAAGAATTTGCTTTTATTGCTCGTAAGATTATGTCAATGGAAAGTATCATTGATCCAATCATTGAAGCACAGTTAGCTAAAAAGATTGCAGCGGACAAACGTGCAGCAAATGCAGCTCAAAAGAAACTTCGTAAAGTTAAAGTTGCAAAACATATCTCTGCGAATAAAGATGATGCTACATTAAAGATCGTTGAAGGTGACTCAGCGATGGGTTTCTTACTTAAAGTAAGAGATGCGAATAAAGTTGGTGCTTATCCATTACGAGGTGTTATTCAAAATACATGGGATATGAAACCAGCCGATGTTCTTAAGAATAAAGAATTATCAGAATTAATTTCAGTATTAGGTTTAGATATTACTAATCCAAATAGTGTTGATGACATGGCATATAAATATATCGCAACACTAACTGATGCGGACCATGATGGTATTGGTCACATTAGTCCATTACTGATTGCATTCTTCTATAAATTTTGGCCACGTCTTCTTACTGAAAAGAAAGTAAAGATCACACGTACACCTATAATGATTTCAACTAAAGGTAAAGACGTAAAGTGGTATTATACTTACGAAGAAGTATCAGAATTTAAACAAAACAATAATGGATGGAAACACCGTTATATAAAAGGTTTAGGATCACTTCAAGAAACGGAGTATGATCAAATTATTAATAAACCAGTGTACGACACTGTAACAGTAGACGATGCAAAAACTTTTGAAATGATGTTTGGAAAAAATAGCCAACTTCGTAAAGACTACATGATGGCATAAGGAAAGGAATTCCAATGAGACAGAAAATGATTAAAGCACTTAGAGAACATGCTCACGGGCATATTGCTAAGCATCAATTGAATGTAGAGGTATACTTGAATAACCCTGCAGGTATTGGCGAACACCCAGATGTGTTTGAAGCCGTAGAGACAGAAATTCTTGAAATGGCAAAGTACCAAGATGTACTTGATATGCTAGACAAGTATTTTGCTGATAACGGAATGGACGTAATTAATTAAAAATAAAGGTATACAAAACCTAATTCTTATGTTAGAATATAACTTGTATTATTAAGGAACATTTATATAATGAGTTTAGACGCATTTATGACTGAAGAAACCCCTAAGACCTTTCCAGGTGATTATCCTATAAGTAAGGTAGCATCTAATGAATGGAAGTCCTTCGCTATGTATACAGTGGAATCAAGAGCGATTCCCAACATGGTTGATGGACTTAAACCCGTTCAGCGCTTCTACTTGTATTCATCTATAATTAACTCCAAGCGAGACTTCAAGAAAGTTTCTGCAGTTGCGGGTATTATAAGTGACTACGGATATAATCACGGAGAGGCGTCAGCAGCCGGAGCGGGGCAACTTATGGCGGCAACGTGGAATAATAACATCTGTTTAGTCGAGGGCCGTGGTTCCTTTGGTACCCGACTAATTCAAGAAGCAGGTGCAGCACGTTATGTATATACTCGATTAAGTGAAAACTTCGAGAAATATATCCGCGATATAGACCTCGCTCCGGCACACGAAGATCCAGAACATGAACCTCCCTCATTTTATGTACCTGTTTTACCGTTAGTATTAGCTAATGGAACGAAAGGTATTGCTACTGGATTTGCAACTAATATCTTACCACGAAGTATCGCCTCATTAAAGTCTTCCGTGCTTGAATACTTGACAACAGGTAATATTGAAAATCGTCTTGCAATTTCATTTCCAGAGTTTTCTGGTCGTGTTGAATATGATCCTGAGATGGATCGTCATATAGTTTATGGCACATATTCAAAAGCAAGTAAAACGGTTTTAAAGATTACCGAAGTGCCTTACGGTTTTGACCGTGAAAGCTATGTTAAAGTTCTTGATAAGCTCGAAGAAGACGGCGATATCGTATCATACGATGATCTTTGTGATAAGTCTGGTTTTTGTTTTGAAGTTAAATTAAAACAAACTGGTAGTTCATCTTGGACTAATGAAAAAGTTATTCGTAAGTTTAAGCTAAGTAAACCATTAAGTGAAAATCTTACTGTAATTGATTTCGATGGTAAACTACGAGAGTATGATGATGAGCGACAGCTCATTAAAGATTTTGTTAACTACAGAATTGGTATTCTTCAACGTAGGATTGAACTTCGTAAAGAAGAAGCTAACGAAAATGCTCGTTGGTTAAATGTTAAAATGCAATTCATTCAAGCTATACTGAATGATAAGA